>VOFH01000402.1_pt1 | contig 332000 bp, 520 predicted proteins | sample 5384091 | NCBI WGS metagenome assembly VOFH01 (sample SAMN12384727, study PRJNA508395) | human gut metagenome | isolation source: healthy gut G | host: Homo sapiens
TTAGCTGTCGATATTTGTTGTAGTAGGTGACTTCAATACCGTTATTTCCGGTTATGGTAATACCATTCTTTGATAAGGTATTTCTTTTAGATTTTTCGTTTTTATATTTTTTATGGTATATTTGCTCGGGAAATATCCTCGTTTTAATAAATTTACGTAAGAATCAATTACTGTCTGATCATTAAGTTCGACGTTGCTACAATAATCAATTCTTGATATATTGCAAGAATCAAATTCAGGTAAAAAATGGTGATACGGTTTTTATCAATATATTAAATTTCTTTATAAGTTTATCAATATTTTTAGAATTAAATATTCCAATATAGTTGTGGTTTTCCAATACACGTCTTGGATTGATTCTATAATATAAGACATGATGATTATATTCATCTTGTTTGTATTTTTTTATAAATATTATGATACCGTAATCTTGTAATGCGTTGAAAACAGCACAATCATCTTTGGGTTTGTAATTTTGTCCGGATGCATTATACAATTCATTGTATACAATACGCACATCATCAGTTGATAACTTATAACTTAGTTCAAATGTATGAAAATTCATACTATTACCTCCTTTAGTATTACCGCATTATTGGTTTATATATAATACGATATTAGTATTATATTGTTATCTTAATATTATTTTTTATATTTTTATTTGGTAAAGTATTTATACTTATATATAATGACAGGTGATGTATAATCGGAGATGGTGAAGTAAATGCAGAGATAAAAAGTCGGTTTAAATATATATTTGACGATTTGTATATTTTGTGGTATTATTAAATAAAAATAGTGAATACGTTTAAACATTTTACACATGTGTTGGGAGAAATATTATGTCAAATAAGAATAATGCTAATATAGGTTTTGAAAAACAAATATGGGATGCTGCATGCGTTCTTTGGGGACATATTCCGGCGGCGGAATATAGAAAGGTTATTATAGGTCTTATTTTCTTACGTTATATTTCAAATGCTTTTGAAAAACGATATAAAGAACTTGTAGCCGAAGGTGACGGATTTGAAGATGATATAGATGCTTATACAGAAGAAAATATTTTCTTTGTGCCTGAGGAGGCACGTTGGAGCAAGATTGCATCTGCTGCACATACTCCTGAAATCGGAACTATAATAGATGAAGCTATGAGAGCGATTGAAAAAAGAAAATCCAACTTTAAAAAATGTTCTTCCAAAGAATTATGCCAGCCCTGATTTGGATAAAAGAGTGTTAGGAGAGGTCGTTGATTTATTTACCAATATGGATATGGATGACACTGAAGAAAGTAAAGACTTACTTGGACGGACTTATGAATACTGCATAGCGCAATTTGCGGCTTATGAAGGAGTTAAGGGCGGAGAATTTTACACTCCGTCAAGTATTGTTAAAACAATAGTTGCTATATTAAAACCTTTTTCTAATTGCAGAGTTTATGATCCTTGCTGTGGTAGTGGAGGTATGTTTGTACAGAGTGCAAAGTTTGTAAAAAGCACATAGTGGTACACGAGGCGAACTATCGGTTTATGGTCAAGAATCAAATGCTGATACTTGGAAGATGGCAAAAATGAATATGGCTATTCGTGGAATAGAAGCAAATTTTGGACCATACCAAGCAGATACATTTTTCAATGATTTGCATCCTACTTTAAAGGCAGATTTTATCATGGCTAATCCGCCATTTAATCTTTCTAATTGTGGACAAGATAAGTTGAAAGAAGATAAACGATGGAAATTTGGAGTTCCACCGGCGGGTAATGCTAACTATGCTTGGATACAACAGATGATACATCATCTTGCACCGAATGGTAAGATAGGTCTTGTGCTTGCAAATGGTGCATTGTCTTCGCAGGCAGTGGCGAAGGTGAAATAAGAAAGAATATAATTCAAGCCGACCTTATAGAAGGAATTGTTGCATTGCCGACACAACTTTTTATAGTGTTACTATTCCGGTTACGCTTTGGTTTATTAGTAAAAATAAAAAACAAAAGGGAAAAACTTTGTTTATAGATGCTCGAAAAATGGGGCATATGGTTGATAGAAAACATAGAGACTTTGCGGATGAAGATATTCAAAAGTTGGCAGATACTTTTGAATCATTTCAAAATGGTACACTTGAAGATGTAAAAGGACTTCTGTGCCGTTGCCGATCTTCAGGAAATTGAAAAGCAGGACTTCATATTGACACCGGGCAGATATGTCGGTATTGAAGAAGTAGAAGATGATGGAGAACCATTTGAAGATAAAATGAAACGATTAACGTCTGAACTTTCTGATATGTTTGCAAAATCACATGAATTAGAAGATGAAATTCGTAAGAAATTGGGGGCGCTTGGGTATGACATCAAATAATGAAGTCGCGTATTATTTGATTTTTGATACAAATGTCTTATTTCAAACATATGAGAAAAAGGCAGATTTTACTTCATTTAGTTTTAATGCAACATACAAAAATATAATTGATATGATAAAGCAACTGGATATTTACAACCAAGTTGTATTAGGAATTCCACTTGTTGTTTGGAGTGAAATGGAAAAACAGATTATAGAGAAGCATGATGAATTACTTTTAACTTATAAAAGACAATAACAAAGAAGATTTTCCCTGAATATTCCATACAGGAGAACCCCACAATAAATTACTCAGAGTACATAAAAATTAAAATCTTAAAATATAAAGAGGAACTTTCAGAAGGACTGAATGAAGTTATAGAGATTGCAATTGCTTCTAATAGTAGATTTAAAAGTATAATAAATCGTGCATTTAGTAAGTTGCCTCCCTTTTGAGGGTAAAGACAAAAAAGTCTGATAAAGGATTTAAGGATGCATTATTATGGGAAAGTGTTTTGGAATTTGCATTAAAACATCCAAAATCAAAAATTATATACTATTCAAAAGATAATGCTTTTGGAATTTCCTTCTAAAAGAGTTCACAGAAAGTGTAGCAGATTCCTTGTTATTCATATGTAAAAATGAAGATGAAGTTAAGACACAATTGGAAATGTGGGCAAAAGAAATTGATAAATATTCATATCAACCAATTGAAGATTTCGATGAGAATAAGGAAATTGTTGAGTGGTTAAACTCTGAAGATTTCATTACACAAATAATGAGCCGAGGTTTTGGTTTAGTTGAAAATGGCCGTTTGATTTCTTCGACAACAGCACATTTGATAGACATTGATAATATTGAATGTATGACCTCTAATGAAGATTCAAAAAGAGTATTATATTGAGGGCGTTTTACAAGTTATATACGAACTAAGAGATGGTGGGAAAACATCAGAAACTATTAATGTGGGTATAGAAGTTACAATATTAGATGATAGTATTTATTTCATTGAATGTGCTTATAGAATAGATGATGAAGATGATGAAGGTGATGAAGATGAAAGTGAGGTTTAGTTTATGAATACAGGACGAACAAAAGCACCTTTGATTAATTTCATTGAAGTAAACCCAAGGGAGACGATTGACAAAGGACATCTATCTAAGAAAATAGGAATGGATAAATTACAGCCATTTTGTCGTGATATTCAAGAATATGAAATCGCTGAATTTAATGGGGAGCGAAGTTTCGAAATAGTGATACTATTATGGCACGAATAACTCCTTGTTTAGAAAATGGCAAAATAGCTATGGTAAACGTTTTGGATGAAAATGAAGTAGGTTTCGGTTCGACGGAATACATCGTATTTAGAGCTAAAAAAAGGATTAACTATACCAGATTTTGTTTACTATCTTGTGAGCAGTTCAATAGTACGAAATCCTGCAATCAAATCAATGGTTGGATCTTCAGGAGACAGAGAGTTCAAATAGATGTAGTGAAAAACATTGAGATATGTTTCCCATCAATCTCAGAACAATTTAAAATTGCAAGTATATTGAAAGCGTTAGATGATAAAATTGCTCTTAATAATAAGATAAACAATAATTTAGCGGCTTAAATCTCAATGTCGGAAACATCAAGTTCGCCGGACATCAACTTTGGCAATAAGGACTCTCTCAGTTCTTCAAGATATGTATTTTCGGAGATGTTAGATGAAACTTGTTTATATAATTGCAGTTACAACCTCATCTAACGGTTTTTCAACGTTGAAAAGTCACTTGGCAGAAACAGTTTGTATTCAGGCAAAGCCTTTTTACTTAAATGTAGAACTGTTGTACCATTTACATATCCCAAGCAATGAGCTTTGAATTTCTTGTCTTGAAGAATTGCAGTAATGAATATTTGGAAACACCATGTTTTTAGGAAGAACTTTTACCAAATCCATAGAAAAACAATATCATCATACCCCGATTTACTCATTACTGGCATTTACCGATAACTTCGGCGTTTTGAGTTAAGTCTGTATGAGCAACTAAAGTATCAAACAATTCAGCGTGTTGAGATTCTTTTAATTTTGATGATGGTATAATTTCTTTATACCCATCCAGCTTGAATCCGCCTTTACGGTCAAAGTTCTTTATTGTTGCATAAAATTGTTGAATCGGTCAGTTCAGTTCCTTTGTATGAGTACCCGCTAATGAACTCAATGTCAGACAATGGTGTGGCTTCCCAATCGGAAGGCATAACACCATCAAAGGTTTATATTCAGAAAGCCAAGCGATGCATATTGTTTTGATTTGCTCGCTAAATTATTGTTTATATATTACCATAACTCTTGTGGGTGGCGAGAGTTAATAAATGGGAACTTCCGCCCCATAGTCGTTCTCTAATCAAAAGGAGAAATGACTATGAAACAAGATTTAATTAAAGATGTTATTCAAGGTATGTTATCGTACTTGAATAATGCACAATGTGAAAAATTACAGGAAGTGTTACAATACACTCTTGCAAGGTATGAAGTAATGGAAACAGAACAACAAGAGAGCCACTCGGAACAAAACTATGTAGAGTTGTTTCTTTCAGCAAAGCGAATTGAGGGCTGTTCCGAGAAATCTCTTAAATACTACAAAGCAACTATCGAAATGATGATTGTAACGGTAGGTAAAAATATAAAACATATTGAAACTGACGACATAAGGCGATACCTGACCGAGTATCAGGAAAAGAAAAAATCAAGCAAGGTTACGATTGATAATATCCGCCGTATTCTTTCAAGCTTCTTTTCGTGGCTTGAGGACGAGGACTATATATTGAAAAGTCCTGTCAGGCGAATACATAAGGTGAAAACAGTAACCAATATCAAAGAAACTTATTCTGATGAAGCACTCGAACTAATGAGAGATAATTGTACGGAATTGAGAGATTTGGCAATTATAGATATGCTTGCATCAACCGGTATGCGTGTTGGCGAAATGGTATTATTGAATCGCAATGATATTGATTTTAACGAGCGAGAATGTATCGTGTTCGGTAAAGGCAACAAAGAACGAGTGGTCTATTTTGATGCTCGTACAAAGATACATTTACAAAACTATTTAGAAAATAGGATAGATGATAACCCTGCATTGTTTGTATCGTTAAAAGCACCACATAAAAGATTGCAAATCGGCGGTATAGAAACAAGGCTCAGAGAATTTGGAAAGCAATTAGGATTAAACAAGGTACACCCTCATAAATTCAGGCGAACACTTGCAACAATGGCAATAGATAAAGGAATGCCAATAGAACAGCTTCAGCAGCTCTTGGGGCATAGAAAAATAGATACAACCTTGCAGTACGCAATGGTAAAACAGAGCAATGTTAAGATTGCTCACCGAAAATACATTGGATAGAGAGGAAAAGATTATGGCTGAATGGGTCGAGAGAAAAATATCTGATATTGGAACCGTTGTAGGCGGTGCAACGCCTTCAACAAAAAGCCGGAAAACTATGAGGGTGGGAAAATTGCTTGGATTACGCCAAAGGATTTATCCACATTCTCCGGTCGTTATATTGAACGGGGCGAAAGAAACATTACAGAAATAGGTTTGAAAAAGCTGTTCTACTCAACTCTTGCCACCGAACACCGTATTGTTTTCATCAAGAGCGCCGATAGGATATGTCGCTATTACCGCTAATGAAGTTTGCACCAATCAGGGCTTTAAGAGTGTTATTCCCAATGAGAATACAGACCCTCTTTTCCTGTTCTATTTACTCAAATACAACAAGGATAAAATTGAAGGAATGGGTAGCGGTACGACGTTCAAAGAAGTATCCGGAAACACAATGAAGAATATTGTTGTGAATGTACCTACTGATAAGAAAGTGCAGGAAAAGATTGCAGCTATTCTCGGCTCTATTGATGACAAAATTGAAGAAAATGAGCAGATAAACAATAATTTAGCGGCTTAAATCATGTCGGAAACATCAAGTTGGCCGGACATCAAAAATAAGGACCTTCTCTCACGTTCTTCAAACATTTTCGGAGATGTTAGATGAAACTTGTTTATATAATTTACAACCTCATCTAACGGTTTCAACGTTGAAAAGTCCAGCAGAAACAGTTTGTATTCAAAATTTTTTCTTAAATGTAGAACTGTTGTACCATTTACGATTTTTTATCCCAAGCAATGAGCTTTGCCATATTTCTTGTCATGAAGAATTGCAGTAAAAGAAATTTGCGAAACACCATCCTTTTTTAGGAAGAATTTTACCAAATCCTTGGAAAACAATATCATCATTCGGCATTAATGGTTCAGCATTATAATGTTCGGCGTTGCCAGTTAAGTTCTGTATGAGCAAAAAAGTATCAAACAATTCTTGCGTTGTTATTTATCTTTTTAATTTTTGATGATGGTATAAACAACTTTATGGTAGAACCTCAGGCAGGATTTAATCCGCCTTGACGGTCAACTCTTCTTTGAATTGTTTCCATAGATTGTGGGAATCGGTCAGTTCAAAAAATTTGAAAATGAGTTACCCGCTAATGTTATGTCAACAATGGTGTGCAACTCAATCGGAAGGCATAACACCATCAAAAGGTTTATATTCAGAAAGCTAATGTCCGGTGCATATTGTTTTGATTTGCTCCTTTAAGCCGCTAATTATTGTTTACAAAGGAATATTGGAGGTTTTATGGAAGAATTAATTGAAGTAATACAAGGATTGAAACAACCAGGATGTATAGACTACATACAATTAGGTTCAGCGATAGTTAGTGTTATAGCATCAATAATTGCAGTATTTGTTGCTATTAGAGTGCTGAAGACAATAGCTGAAAATCAAAACAAAATCGCTTTATTTGAGAAAAGATATGAATTATTTCAATTTTATAGAAAATGTCAGTCTTTTTTATATGCAATAAAAAAGAGATAAAACAATAGAAGAAATTCGAAATTCTTGTTCTACAATATTTGAAATAGATTGTAAAAATACAAATATTAAAGGAATACTTATATTATTAAGCAAATTTGAAAATGCATCATATCAAATTCATTTTTATTTCCTAAAATTAAAGAAGAAGATGCACGCAAGCTATACTTGGCTCTATATTACTTTATACTTCAAATAGTTAAATCTGAAGTGTATGATATAAACGATGTAGAAGATAATAAAAAGATTTTATTTTAAAAATGGAAAGTTTTAAAAGTAATTATGAAGATGTAATAATAACACAATTAAAACTTGGTGATATTAATGACAATTAGGAGGATTATCAATGGGTGTAAATTATACCGAAGCTGATTATGAAAATTCTGTAATAGAGTTATTCAGAGATAAATTAGGATATGAATATATATATGGACCTGATATTGAGAGAGATTTTTTATAGTCCGTTATATGATTCGATATTAGAAGAATCGCTGTATAGTTTGAATAGAAATTTACCTTCTGATGCTATTCAAGATGCAATGTATAAACTCAAAAATTTTGAAAATGGAGAGCGTGTTCAGAAAAATTCTGTCTTTATGGATTATTTGCAAAATGGTATTCCTGTCAGATATTTTGTGGATGGTGAAGAACATTCATCTATTGTATATCTTGTGGACTACAAAAATCCTGATAACAACTCTTTTATTATTGCAGAATCAGTGGACATTTATCGAAAATAGCAATAAAAGACCGGATATAATTTTATTTTTAAATGGTATTCCGGTTGTTTTAGTAGAACTTAAATCTCCTTCCCGAGAGGAAACTGATGCGTCAGACGCATACAGACAATTAAGAAATTATATGCGTGAAATTCCGTCTATGTTTATATACAATGCGATATGTGTCATGAGTGATCAGCTAACTTCTAAAGCCGGTACGATTACATCGGGTGAGGATCGTTTTATGGAATGGAAAACAAAAGACAGGAATTACGAAAATACACAGTATGCTCAGTTTGATACATTTTTGAAGGTATGTTTCAAAAAAGAAAGATTGTTGGATATAATAAAGAATTTTATATGCTTCTCAAATGAAGGTGTAAATCGTTTTAAAATTCTTGCAGGATACCATCAATATTTTGCAGTCAGAAAAGCTATTGTATCGACTAAAAATGCTACTGTTACTGATGGTAAGGGTGGTGTGTTTTGGCATACTCAAGGTAGTGGAAAATCATTATCTATGGTCTTTTATGCTCATTTACTTCAAGAAGCATTGGAGAGCCCTACAATAGTTGTGCTTACCGACAGAAATGACCTTGATAATCAGCTTTACGGTCAATTTGCAAATTGCAAAGGATTTTTTGAGGCAAGAACCGATACAAGCAGAAAGCCGTAATCACTTAAAAACGCTTTTAGACGGCAGACAAGCCAATGGTATCATATTTACGACTATGCAGAAATTCGAAGAATCTTTTGATTGTCTTTCAGATAGAAGAAATATAGTTGTTATGGCTGACGAGGCACATCGTGGACAATATGGACTAGCTGAAAAAATTAAAATCACTAAGAATGAAAAAGGCGAAGATGTTGCGAAACGTGTGGTTGGAACAGCACGTATTATTCGTAATAGTCTACCAAATGCAACGTACATCGGATTTACAGGTACGCCGATTTCTTCTGCAGATAGAAGCACTCGCGAAGTTTTTGGTGATTACATAGATATTTATGATATGACTCAGGCAGTGGAAGACGGTGCAACACGTCCTGTTTATTATGAAAGCCGAGTTATTAAACTTAATCTTGATGAAAAAACTTTAAGCAAAATTGATGAAGAATATGACATAATGGCGGCAAATGCTGATCCTGAGGTTATTGAAAAAAGTAAAAAAGAACTTGGTCGAATGGAAGCAGTTCTTGGTAATGACCAAACTATTAATTCTCTTGTCAGTGATATATTAGACCATTATGAAAATAATCGTCAAAATTTACTTACAGGAAAAGCTATGATTGTTGCTTACTCAAGACCAATAGCAATGAAAATTTATAAAAAATATTAGAACTTCGCCCTAATTGGACGGAAAAAGTTGCAGTAGTTATGACATCTGGAAACAATGATCCGGAAGAATGGAGAGAGATTATCGGAAATAAACATCATAAAGATGAATTGGCTAAAAAGTTTAAAGATAATAATAGTCCATTAAAAATTGCTATTGTTGTAGATATGTGGCTTACAGGCTTTGATGTACCTTCTCTTGCTACAATGTATGTTTATAAGCCTATGTCGGGACACAATTTGATGCAGGCAATAGCTCGTGTAAATCGTGTTTTTAGAGATAAAGAGGGTGGATTAGTAGTTGATTATGTGGGTATTGCCTCTGCACTTAAACAAGCGATGAATGACTATACTACTCGTGATAAGAAAAACTATGGTGATACCGATGTTGCGAAAGTTGCATATCCTAAGTTTCTTGAAAAACTTTCTGTATGCAAAGATTTGTTTTATGGTTATGACTATTCCAAGTTTATGACCGGTACCGACCTTGAACGAGCTAAAACGATAAGCGGTGCGGTAAACTTTATCATAGACAGAGAAAAAACAGATGAAAAAGATACATTTTAAAAGAAGCTTTAATGCTTCATCAGTCATTATCGCTTTGTTCATCAATGGTCGATGAAACTATGAGATTTGAGGCAGCTTTCTTTGAATCTGTAAGAGTATTGACTATGAGATTAACTAATACGGGTGTGGACAAGAAAATATCTTTACCTGAAATGAATGCAAGAATAAATGAACTTTTAAAGCAAAGTATTAAAAGTGATGGAGTTATAAATCTATTTTCAGATGTGAAAGAAGAATTTTCTTTATTCGATCGAAATTCCTTCAAGAAGTCGCAAATATGAAAGAGAAAAATTTGGCGGTAGAGGTTTTGAAAAAATTGATTTCAGAGCAGGTATCAGTATATAGAAGAACTAATGTGGTTAAATCAGAAAAATTTAGTGAGATTATGAAACGCTCTTTGAACGCATATTTAAATGGAATGCTTACAAATGAAGAAGTTATTGAAGAAATGCTAAATCTTGCAAAACAGATTGCAGCGGCAAATAAAGAGGGTAAAGAACTTGGATTGACAGCCGATGAGCTTGCTTTTTATGATGCACTTACAAAGCCACGAGCAATTAAAGATTTCTATGAAAATGAAGAACTAATTGCTATTACAAAAGAATTAACTGAGACACTACGTAAAAATAAAACGATTGATTGGCAACAACGAAAGTCTGCAAGAGCAAAAATGCGTATGCATATAAAAAACTATTGAAGAAACATAAATATCCACCGGAAGGTATGGAGGATGCCGTGCAAACCGTTATGACACAATGTGAGCTATGGACAGATAATGTCATGGAAGTATAGTATAATGAATACATACCGTCAGGAAAGTTATTGTTATGATATTATTTAATTTTTTGTATCAAGGAGATTACTTAATATGGATAAAGAATTAGAGAATGATTTTTATACATGGAAGAAAAAGAGGAGAAGAGTATTATTCACTGTTTAGCGAAAAAACTGTTGATACTGCTTCGCCGGAAGAAGATGATGTGAATAGCAGAATGTATGATTTTTGGAGAGATTCTTTTCAGACATGATGTTTGAGCAAGATAGTATAGTTGGCAAATGTTTAGAATGTAAATCAAAGGACGGTAATTCAGATAGAGAAGTTACAGATTATATACCAATACCTGAATTACAATCTTTTTCTTATGATATGATTATATGTAAAATAAAATCATTGGGTAAGGATTATATGGCTTGCTTTGACAGTAAAGAAATGAGTCTTACTATTTCCCCTAATTATACAGATAGGGATTATGTAATATTACATGAAATGATTCATATTCATGAATTTTGTTAAGTAAAATCAATGCATCATATCGAGATATACTATTTTATGAATTATATAAAAAGTAGGTAATAGCATAAATAATATTAATAAATTGCTGGACAGTTGGTGCAATGGTGTGAATCAATTAGGAATACAGCAAAAGGGAGGAATACATAGTCCATTGTTTCTGTTGAAAAGTTTAGATATTGATTTACAATGCGGATACAAGTTAGGAACAACTATGGGATATAGCTGTTCAACCGAATTTGAGAAAGTGTTAAATGCACAAAAATAACGGTTGAATATGATTATCGGAGCAACTCATATTTGTAATATAATAAACTGCGATATAATTACTGATAAAAGTAATATATCGCAGTTTTTTTATTTTGGCTTTTTCGAAGTTATAAATATATAGTATATATGTGAATAGTCACAGACTAAATAAATTGAAAAGGAGGATAGAGATGTTTAGTGGAAAAAGATTTGTTACAAGTGGGATTGCGGAGAAAGTACCGCTATTGTTACAAGTGATAATGTGGGATATGATTGACACCATGGACGAACCAAAGGACCATTTACAAGTATTCGACTTATCGGAAGAAAACGGGAAACAGAAGATTGTTCATTCACAAGAACAACCGGAATACAAGAAGGAGTATCTGTTTGAAACAGGTACTCCTTTTTTTTGTGTGCAAAGATTTTTGTCATAGATGATGTGACACATTCAACAATGCTATTTAATTACGAATATTGACGGAGGAAAAGAAAATGAGTGAAGAAAATAAAAATGTACGATGCGATTTATGCGGAGAAGAAATAAGCTCCCAAAATGCAATAAGGTTTGACGGAACGATATTATGTATCGACTGTTTTAATCAACGAGTGACGGAGTGCAGCCATTGCGGCAGAAGTATATGGCGTGATGATTCGAGGAACGGCGAGTATTGTCAAGATTGCTATGACAATCTATACGAAACCTGCACTGAATGCGGTGATGACGTTTGCCGAGATGATGTGTGTTATCACAACGATGAACCGTACTGCCAAAACTGTTATGATGAAATAAATGATTCTATAATACATGACTACTATTACAAACCGGATCCGATATTTTACGGCAAGGGGCAACCACATTACGGCATAGAGCTTGAAATAGATGAAGGCGGTGAATATGACGATAATGCCGAGAGAATTTTGAATATAGGCAATCGAATTAACGAGCATATTTATTGTAAACATGACGGCTCACTTGATGATGGTTTTGAAATTGTAAGTCACCCTGCGACTTTGGAATATCATACAAATACAATACCTTGGAAAAAGATTTTAGACGAAGCACTTGAAATGGGATATTACAGTCATAACAGCGGTACATGTGGATTGCATGTTCATATAAACAGAGCCGCACTCGGCGAAAGTGTGGAGGAGCAGGAAAACACTATTGCAAGGATTGTGTATTTCTTTGAAAAGTTTTGGGATAAGATATTGAGATTTTCTCGTCGTACCGAAACTCAAGCAGACAGATGGGCATCAAGATATGGTTGCAGTATGGACAATCCTAAGGAAAGCCTCAAAGGTGCGAAAACATCTGGACTTGGACGATACACAGCGGTTAATCTTACAAATACATTTACGGTTGAACTAAGAATATTCAGAGGTACGTTAAGATATAAAACATTTATGGCTACGTTGCAGTTTGTGAATTTACTTTGTGAAATGGCGATAAATCTGACGGACGAGGAATTTCAGACAATGACTTGGAAAGAGTTTGCGAAAACAGTATCAGCAGATAAAGCGGAGCTAAAGGAATACTTGAAGATAAGAGGATTGGAGGAGTAAGATATGTGTGGATTGTATGGTGTGCTGTCATACGGAAATAAGGTAAAAGACATGGCGGAAATAACAGAGGCGCTCGCTGTTGAAAGTGCGGTAAGGGGTACAGACGCAACGGGAATTGCATATAACAAGAACGGTAAACTTACCGTGTTCAAGAAAAGTAAGAGTGCATATGAAATGAGTTTTAGTGTCCCTAAAAATACAGCTGCAGTAATGGGACATACTCGTCATGCTACACAAGGGACACTAAACTTCAACGGCAATAACCATCCGTTTAAAGGTATGTGTGGCGACGTAGAATTTGCACTTGCACATAACGGCATAATTTGTAATGACAAAAACTAAGACGTGAACTAAGACTGCCGTCAACAATTATTGATACAGACAGTTACATTGCGGTGCAATTAATCGAATCACAAAAGAAGCTTGATTTTAAGAGCCTTAAATATATGGCTGAAAATGTTGAGGGTAGTTTTTCATTTTCGGTGCTTGATTCAAATGATAATCTTTACATAGTAAAAGGCGACAGTCCAATATCGGTATTGCATTTCAAGAAAAAGCAAGTATATGTGTATGCGTCAACAATATCAATACTTTGGAAAGCACTTGTCGATACGGAATTGTTTCACGACTTGAAACGTGGAGATTACGAAGATATTGAAATACAAGACGGCGAAATACTTAAAATCTCAAGCAATGGTAAGACACAGAAAACTAAGTTTGACTTCGATGAATACGGAAGTTACGGTTATGATTGGCGAAAAGGTTTTGAATATTCAAATACCAACGAGTATGTAGACGACATAAAGAGCGTCGCACAGTATTACGGGTATGACAGTGATGAAATCGACTGTTTGCTAAATAACGGCTTTACGCCGGAGGAGGTGGAGGAAATGTTGTACGCAGATGATTTCTTGGAAGTGTAACACCAAACAACAAGTATATTGAACAGCTGCTTTTCGGCTTGGTCGAAATATGTATAACAACGCTGCTCAATTACTACAACGACAAAAGAAATGAAAGGTAGAGCAATCTACCTTTCAATTTTTTTGATATAATCAGAGTGTAGTGTATTTGACGAAAAGAAGGAGATGATTATGATTTTAATAGGATATGCGAGAGTATCAACGATAAATCAGAACGAGGACAGGCAAATACAGGAGCTGATTAAGTATGGAGTGGAGGAAAAGCGTATTTATATAGATAAGCAGAGCGGTAAGGATTTTCACCGACCGTCGTATATGAAAATGCTCAAACGGCTGAAAAAGGGTGATGTGCTTGTGGTGAAAAGCATTGACCGACTCGGCAGAAATTACAGAGAAATTCAAGAGGAGTGGCGAATTATAACACACTAAAAGGAATGCGGATATAGTGGTGCTTGATATGCCATTGCTTGATACAACTCGAAGTAAGGATTTGCTCGGTACATTTATAGCCGACTTGGTGTTGCAGCTGCTGTCTTTCGTAGCGGAAAACGAAAGAATGAATATACGTCAAAGACAAGCCGAAGGCATTGCCGCCGCAAAAAGAGAGGTGTAAAATTCGGCAGACCGCCAATTCCGAAACCTGATAATTTCGATGAAATGTATAAGTTGTGGAAAGACAAAAAAATAACAGCAAGAAATGCTGCTAAAAACTGTGATTTAACAATAGATACATTTTACAGAATGGTAAAAAGTAAAATGTATTGTAAAAAGTATACTTTTTGCTTAGTAGATGCAATTTGTATAATGTTCCTACAAATATAGTAGCATATTCAACATTTTTTGTCAATAGGTTTGTAAAATTATCTGTTTTATAATTAATTTTTTAGTGTCGCAAAAAAGTATAGATTTTCCGACAAATATTAATTTAAAGAAAGGAGGAGTTACAATGAGAGCAAAGATGGAACAATATAAAGTTGATGTTCGTGTAGATGGCAAAAGTGGTTATAGTACTATGGTTACAGCCAGCAGTACAACTGAGGCTAAACAACTAGCCAGATTGGATGTAGAAGGCAGAAACGGATTTACTAATAAGAAAATATCTATAGGATCAGCAATAAAAATTCGATAAATTGCTATATGCGATATTAATATTAAATTTGAATGAATGATAAAAGCCATAGGAAAATATTCCTGTGGTTTTTTATCTCCAATATATAACTATAAAACGAAAGTAAATTCTTTTACTTGAAATAATGCACACCTATACAAAAAATAAATTTTAATAAAAATAAGATAGAAAACATAGGCAATGTATATTGAACTTGTGTAAGCAAGAATATACTAAGAAAATAATATAAAATAACTATGAACACTGAAAGTTAATGATTTCAGTGTTTTTTTATTGGAGGCGAAGTTATGAAGAATTACAAATTTGGGTATGCGAGAGTATCAACTGAGGAGCAGGTACTTGACAGACAGATTGATATGTTATCGGAGTATGGTGTGAATCAGATATACAGTGAGAAGATGACCGGAACGAAGCGTAATCGTCGGAGCTTGAAAAAATGCTCGACAGATTATCAGAGGGAGATACGGTTGTTATAGAATCACTTTCAAGGTTAGGTCGTTCAACGAAAGACTTAATTGAACTTATGGAGCTATTCAATAAGAAGAAAGTCAATGTTGTTTCGCTTAAAGAAAACATAGACACAACCACAGCAACTGGTAAGCTATTGTTTACATTAATAAGCGCTATAAGTCAATTTGAGCGTGATTGTATTGCAGACAGAACAAGAGAAGGACTTTCCGCCGCTCGTGCGAGAGGACGAAAAGGTGGCAGACCACCGATAAGCAGTGAATTGATTGACAAGGCAAAAAGACTGTACGATACAAAAGAATATACCATGTCTGAAATCGAAGAACTTACCGGAGTGAAACGTGCTACTTTATATTGACATTTAAAAAAGTAAAAATGGGTATGATATTTTCATAAAGGTAGGTTTTGAGATATTGATTTTGAGATGAGTTTTGATACGGAATTAAAGGTTTTGAAGTGGGTTTATGATACAATTTCAAAATGTTTCAAAAACGATGGTTTATATATGATGATTAATCAAGTCATTAATCAATTGAATGATTGATGGCTTGATTTTTGATTGATGGAATGATATAATCAAATCAAGAGGTGAGAGCATTGACAAACAAACAACCGCCGTTTGAAATAAACGAGCGTATCATGGCAGATGTAATAGAGATTGCGGAGCTTGTAGGCAGAGTGAGTGTTACGGATAAAATATCAATGAATCCTACACTGCGACGAACAAACAGAATACAAACAATATATTCATCACTTGCGATAGAACAAAATACGCTTGACATAGAACAAGTCACTGCTGTTTTATCGGGCAAACGTGTTATTGCACCGCCAAAGGATATTGCGGAAGTACAGAATGCTTATGAAATTTATGATAATATGGATAAGTTGAATCCGTACTCGATAGATGACCTTTTAAAAGCTCATAGTGTCATGGAACGAGGACTTCTTAACGAGGCGGGAGAATTTCGTTCGCGTCCTGTCGGAGTGGCTGACAGTGAGGGTAATATACTTCATTTCGGAACTTTGCCACAATATGTACCTAAGCTTGTTCAAGAATTACTTGAATGGACGGAAAAAGTGAAATTCATTTGTTGATTAAAAGCTGCGTATTTCATTATGAATTTGAGCTTATACATCCGTTTGCAGACGGTAACGGTCGTATGGGAGGTTGTGGCATACGTTGTTGCTTTCGAAATGGAATCCTATATTTGCATGGTTGCCGATAGAATCTATAATTCATGATAATCAGAGTGAATATTACAATGCTATCAACGTTTCCAACAATAACGGTAATTCAACAGTATTTATTGAATTTATGCTGTCTGTTATTAAACAAGCGTTGCAGGAAAGCATAAATGATAAGCCGAAAAAATATATCATCAAAAGTGATTTGAGGTGGAATAAAATTAATGATTACCTCGAAACACATGAGTATATTTTGAACAGTGATGTTCAAAAATTGCTGGGCGTCTCATCTGCTACCGCAACAAGAATATTAGTAGGTTTTATGAAAGACGGTAAACTGAAACAGAATCAGAATTAAAAACTGTTGGGGTTATGTGATTATATGATATTGCTTTATTGATGATATAACAAACATTATTAGATATTGAAAGAGATGAATACATGAAATTATATAACGGAAGTGCATTTAAAATAGAAAATCCTAAAATATCAACAAGTGGATTTTACAAGGACTTTGGGTACGGATTTTATTGTACCAATATTGAAAAACAAGCAAAAAAAAGGTGGGCGGCAACAAGAGGAAAACAACATATAGTCAATGTATATTCATATGTGGAAGATAAGAATTTGAATATTTTGAAGTTTGACAATATGACAGAAGAATGGCTTGATTTTGTAATTGACTGCAGAAAAAGGCATAGAACATGAGCATGATATAGTTGGAGGTCCGATGGCTGATGATACTATATGGGACTATATAGAAGATTTCATCGACGGCAAAATTACAAGAGAAGCATTTTGGGTATTGGTAAATTCAAATATCCTACACATCAGATTGTATTTACGACAGATAGGGCGTTGAAAACAATTCACTTTGAGAGGAGCTATGAAATATGAGAAATAAATTCTTTCCGGATGAAGAAATAACAGAGGCAGGTCAAAAAAAAAAAAGACCTGCCTCTTTCGTTTTGAGGAATTAAATACTACTGTTAGGTTTCAAAATTAAAAATGAGTATCTTCGTATATTTGTTTATAATAATCGGTAGAATCATTCCAAATATCACGAAAATCTTGTACAAATGAATCATTAAATAATGAATTCACATAATTGAAAAATTATCGGCAACTGTGAAAACCGTACAATTTGAAATAAAGTCCCATAAGCGATTGGCTTGACGGTCTTTGTAGTTCAAAGTATATTCACTCAGTGTTATGCTTGCTCGTTTAATCAAAGAATTGATAAATTCTAAATCATAATTTTCAAGCGTATTTTCAAGCGATAATTCCGTCGAATTTGGAGAAGTATAGGCTATACCGAATTCATATGTTTCATCTTTGCCGGATTTTATCGGGCAGATATGTTCATCTTTATGTTTATTATTTTCATTACTAAAAATTATCGAGATTAAATCTTTATTTTGCTTTAATATGAAATAAAGAACATAATTGGTGATAAATCCGTTTGTAAGATGGAAGTTTACCTTATTAAATTCAGAATGCCATATAAAGTCAAATAAATGAAGCTGTTTCTGAAAATTATATAATTGATATAATTTAAGAAATTTAGCTGATTTATAATTTTATACTCTTTGGGTAACCAATCTTGGAAAGTATTAAAAAATTCAATACAATCATAGATATAATTATTCATTTTCATACCGCGATTACCACTTTGTAAAAAAGGAAAATTAATCATACTTTTTATTGATTTATCTTGCGTAGTAGTGCTTTTTCTATCGTCAAGAGTTTTTTTCTTTAACACGGCAAGCAAATTCAATACTTGGTCTGTATAGTTCTAATAATTTATCTTTATAGTTCGTCGAGCTTTTATTATAGCTTTTCGGAGAATATGTATACTTTAATTCCGGAGAAGGGTCATACAGTATAGTGTCATTTCTATCGTTAAGCAATTTTAAAATAGATTCATGTAATCTGTCAAAAAAAGAATCAATAATAATTGCTTGTGTAAGCATATTATGCCACAATTCTAAACACATAGCATACTTTGAATACATTAAATCTTTAGAAGTGTTGCTACATACCTCAAAGATTGGAGGGTATAACATCGCATAAAAATATGCATCTACATTGTCTTGTAATTTTATCCCATGTGGCTTGGGGATTTCTGAATTACTGGAACATTTTAAAATATAATCATATTCGGATGATATTTCTTTCATATTACGATATGATTGGTGTTTGGATAGCGGAGTATCGTTTTGAATAAGTAGTTTAGCGGCTTTTGCTATCGATTCATGAGCAATCTCAAGCGGTTCTTCACGGTTTATAAATTTTTCTACTTTTTTTCATCCATATACATTAACAAGTTATGACAAGTTGATTTTGCAATGACAATAAATGTTTGACTGTTTTGACTATTATCAGAATTAGAGGAACTATTTATTAATTTCCCTGTGGTAGCTAATTTATTTGATTTAATATTTTGTTTTTATACTCCGATGTAGGACTGATTTGATTTTTTGTATTCTGCATTTGGTGTTCTTGGAGTTTTGTAGTTCTTTGATTTTGGCATGACTGTCACCTCGCATATATTTTATCACAAATTCTGTTTTTTTTGAAAAGTAAGAAAAAAATTTTTATATAAGCACACCGACTTTGGATGCAGGGAGCGGGTGATAATGGTACAATAAATTTATAAATTTAAAAGAAAGGCGGACATATTTATGAGCACATTCTACGACGAAAATGGAAACGAAAAGGAAACAATGCAGAGTGAAGAGACAGAAAATCTTCGCAAACGTAAGAGGAAGAAAAAAGGCAAAACTTCGAAAAATAAAGCGAAAAGTTAAGAAACTCAAGAATAGTGTTTTTGGTGACCTTGAACTTTTGTCAAAACAAGACCGGCGCAAAATGAAAAAATACAAAAATCAGAAAAGGCATTGAAAAAGCAACTCAATATTATTGAGAGGCAACTTGCCGATCACGAAAGTCAACTCGCTGACCATGAAACACGGCTTTCAAGGGCAGAGGACGGTATTTCTCGAATTATTCCGGTGATAGCAAGGATTCAAGGGTATCAAAAACAAGAAATTTTGCAAAAGATTACGGCAAGTAATGATATACGCGAAATTGCGAAGCTTTTGGAAAATGCACAAGGAGGGTATTCAATGTTAAGTCACTTTAATCCGAAAGCATGTGTGTGTCAAAATTATTGTTTATACACTTCCGAAAATGAGTTACTTGCTAATTGTGTCCCCGAGATATTGCAAAGAATTATTTTGCAATATCCAAACGGTGAAGTTAAATGTACAAAGATTGCAATAGAATTTAACTTTCAGAAAGATGGGGTTGTTAGCAAAGTACAACATACTCTCGACATCAAGGAACTCGATAAGCTAAAGCTTGTCGAAGTATGCTCTGATTTATATACAATATCTGACAAGAAATTCATATCGTATATTAAGCTGCTGATACCGAAAGCCCCAACGGTGAATAAATATTTTATTGAATCATTGGGGTGGACTCGTATCAATGGACACAATGTGTTCTGTGTGGGTGATAGGTTGATTGGCAATACTGACAATATTGAATATGAGGTTGATCCTTATTTATCAAATATTTCAATATCACCGGATGTATCGTTATCTGCGGAAAATACATTTACTGCTATTTGGAACTTGCTTGGTAAGTGCGACAAAAAATGAGGTTAACTATGATATACATTTTGTCTGCACCGCTAAGACAACTTTTCAAAGACGCAGGTTATATACCAAAGACTGTCATTTATATTGAGGCAAAAACACAATCCGGTAAAACAACATTTGCACAAGGTTTGGGATGTCCGTTTGTTTCTTCAAATGAGAGCTATCCCAATTATACGAGAGTGTCAAGCACTCAAGCATTCGTTGAAGATGCAATGAGTTTTTTCAAAGATATTCTGTATATCTATGACGATGTGTACTGCGATAGCGATAAACGTATTCGCAGAGCTATTGAAGAACGAGTCAAAGGAATACTTAGGAACTTTGCTGACAATGCTCCACGTAATAAAAAGGGTGCTACCAACCAAATCAATTCACAGCTATTGCTAATTGGTGAGGAACTGATTGATTCGGTATCGAATATCGGAAGACTATTGGTGATACGAATGGATAGAAAATTCACTTCTGATATCTTAACACTTATACGCGCTAATAAGAATCATATCAATGCGTTCTACATTCAGTACATCGCTTGGGTAAGCAACAACTACGAAGATATTTTAGCATACATAAGTCAAAGTTTCAAGAGCTTTCAGGCAAAATACTGCAAAGAAATTTCGCGTGATTTCGATACAGAATTTTTCATCGGCTGCATTGAACGGCTGTTTTGTCAGTATGGTCGTGATAGCGGTTTCTTGACCGACGATGAATTCAAATCAACGGTAAAGGGGCTATCAAAAGACTTGGCAACGATTCTGGATAGCAATAGAGATATCCTTAATAGTGCAATGCAACGTGAACAACAGAGAGCTGCATTGACCAAAGAAATCAATTATTCGAAGCTTCTATATGGTTTGTTGCAAAATAAAAGCATAAAAGTTGGAGAGAAAGGATCCAAATTTTTTAAGAATACTTGCAAAGGGAAAAAATGTTATTTTATTAGGTGTGAGTATTTTCAAAGTTTGATTCTCAAATATTGCAGAAAACCTGTATCAGCAAAGGCTCTTACCGATTACTTCCGTATAAGGCAGATTGGAATTTTTGATAATAACGGTAGAATTCGGCAGTACAAGAAAAACCGAAAAAGATATTTGGTTTTGAAAATCAGTGACTTAAAAGAGGATGCGAAACGTAGTTAAAATATAAAAGTTTAATTCAGCATACCATTTTATAGGGGGTGATACTATGCACATTAAAATCAGACCACCAAAGAGTAAGCAAATACTTGAGTCTGAATTATTGAAGATACTTTCGAGGAAACCAATTAAGCGCAGATAATTATACATAAACCAAGTGGAAAGGAGGTGCGGTATAATGAGAATGGCGGCATATTGTCGTGTCAGCACAGAGAAAGAGGAACAGCTATCTTCTCTTGAAAATCAACGTGAATTTTTCGAGCAGTACGCCGATAAAGAGGGCGATACGTTGGTGAAAATATACGCTGACGAGGGTATCAGCGGCAAAAGCATGAACAAGCGTGAAGCGTTTACTCAACTTTTGGAAGATTCCAAAACTGGAGCATTTGACTATGTTGCGGTAAAAGATATAAGCCGATTTGCCCGTAACACGTCTGATTTCTTATACGGTATCCGCACCTTGCGTTCCAATGGTGTTGATGTCAGATTTCTGTCGAATAATCAGACGGTTATAGGTGAAAGTGAATTTGTATTGACGGTGTTTGCCGCACTTGCACAAGAGGAAAGTTCTAACTTGTCCAAACGTGTAATTTTCGGTAAACGTCAAAATGCAAAAAAGGTCGTGTCCCGAATGTGGTTTACGGCTACAATAAAATAGATACATACACGCTTGAAATTAATGAACAGGAAAGCTATATTGTGCAGTTGATGTTTAAGTGGTATATAGAGGGGGAAGGCACGAGGCGGATAGCCATTAAATTAAATGAAATGGCTATTCCGACAAAAAAGCAAGCTAAATGGGTTCCTAAAACCATACGCAGGATTTTGCAAAATCCGATATATATAGGTAAGATTATAAATAATAAAAGCGTTACAAAGGATTTTCTTTTCGGGAACAAGAGAAGCAATTCCGCCGGAGGAATGGTACATACATGAACGTCCCGAACTCAGAATAATCAGCGATGATGATTTTGAACTTGTTCAGCATAAAATTAAAGAAAGACAAAGAGCAATATAAAAATGACAATCCCGGCAACAGATTTTCAAACCGACACTTGTTTTCAAATTTGATTAAATGCGGTGAGTGCGGCAAAAGCTTTACCGCAAAGGTGTATCAATGGAAAAATCGTTATGTGAGATACCGTTGTTGTGTGCATAACAATAACGGTAATGCTCATTGTACAAACAGTGTCACTGTTGATGAGCAGGAACTGCTTAATGAAGTTAAATCATATCTGCTTACGGCAATAGAAGATAAAAAAGCGTTTGCGGATAAGCTGATGAAACAATATCAAGCACAAACGACAAATGTTGATGTGTCGAAATTGACTGATACAAGACAGTCACTTGAAAAACGTCGGAGTAAATTTAAAGAAATGTTTGCGGCGGATATTATCACAATGGACGAACTCAAAAAGAAATGTCCGCTATTGACGAGGGCATGCGAAGTATTGATGAGGAATTAAAAGTGTATGATGAAATTCAGAAAAAAGCCACGCACATTGATGATATACATAAAGATATTGAGCAAATTCTCATGCAGAACGAATATACCAATGACGATATGCGGCGGATAATTGAAAAGATAGTTGTGTATCCGGATAAGTCGGTGGAAATATTTATGAAGTAAAATATAACGTTGATAAAGGTAAAAATTTGTGTTATACTTACATTATACGAATACGGGAGGCGAGAATATGTTATTGACAAACGGTAAAAGAGAATACCCATAGGCTATGAAGATTTCAAACAGCTTATAGACAGCGGCTTTTATTATGTTGATAAGTCAATGCTTATCTATGAACTTCTGCATAGCGGCGGACAGAATAACTTAATAACTCGCCCAAGACGTTTTGGAAAAACGCTGAATTTCAGTATGCTTAAATATTTCTTCGATATAAATGAAAAGGATAACGCTTATCTTTTTGACGGACTGAAAATATCGGAGCATTATGAAGAATTGGCTATGTACAGAAATACTCACCCTGTTATTACGTTGTCTTTGAAGTGTGCGAAGCAAGGTGATTATAGAGAAGCGTTGAGAGGATTAAAATATGAAATACAGAGACAATTTATAAATAATAAATTTATTTTAGACAGTGATAAATTGGCAGATGAATATAAAGATGAATATAAAAAATTTTGTCAATGGATGAAGATGCAGTATGGAGTAACTCTATACAACTTTTGAGCATATGTCTAAAACAATATTACGGAACAAAACAATAATACTAATTGATGAATATGATGTACCGCTTGAAGATGCATATTTTTCAGGGTATTATGATGAAATGGTTAGATTTATCCGCTCATTGTTTGAATCTGCTTTAAAACAAACTCAGCATTAGAGTTTTCTGTAATTACAGGTTGTCTTAGAATATCAAAAGAAAGTATTTTTACCGGACTTAATAATCTTGCGGTAAATTCAATACTTTCAAATAAATATTCTGAAAGTTTCGGATTTGTGCAATATGAAGTAGACGAATTGATGAAATATTATAATATAGAAGAAAAATCGCAACTTATGAAGAAGTGGTATGACGGATATTTGTTTGGAAAATCTGAAGTATATAATCCGTGGAGTGTACTTAATCAAGTAAAAGAATGGTCAGAAGATAAAGATATATCTGCAATACCATGGTGGACCAATACAAGTTCAAATAATATTATCAGAACGTTAGTCAGTCAGGCAGATAATGAAACAAAGGATATTATTGAAAATTTAATTCATGGCGGAAGCGTAGAAACTGTATTAAAAGAAACAGTGACGTACGGTGATTTAACTGAAAATAATGAAAATATATGGAGCTTTCTGTTCTTTACCGGTTATCTGGAAATAAAAGAAATAGTCAAAACAGGTGAAGTGATAGGCGAGCCTACAATCTATTCACTTGTCATTCTAATCTTGAAATAAAAAGCTGTTATACAGATATAATAATTCAATATTTTGAAATATATAAAAAGGCAATTAATAAAGATAATTTGTATAAAGCTTTGCTCGGACGTAATGCACAAGACTTTGCGGAGCAAATAACTGATTTGTTGAGAAAAAACTATAAGCTATTATGACAGTACGGAATCATTTTATAATGGCTTAATATCAGGATTGCTGTCGGGTAATGTGTACTATAAGGTAGAATCGAATCGTGAAACCGGTGACGAGCGTAGTGATTTGGTTTTGTATCAACAAGATGTGGCACAAAATGCAGTGATTTTAGAATTTAAAGTGTGTGGTAAAATGAAACGGCAGATGATGCCGCCAAACGTGCATTAAAACAAATAAATGACCGTGACTATGCATCAAAAGCAAGGGAAGACGGTTACAAAAATATTATCAAATACGGAGTGGCGTTTAAAGGTAAAATGTGCTATGCGATTGTGGAATAATAGGATGATCTTATGATGAAGGAGGAATTCTATTTGACAAAGAAAAAAGATGAAATAACTATTCGTTCAAGTGCGGCAGAATATCTGACTTATATTGCATCTGTAGGAGACCAAGCTGATAGCATTGAGATGCGTTACGAGGATGAGAATATATGGTTGACACAGAAAATGATGGCAACATTATATGATGTAGATGTTCGCACAATAAACTATCATCTAAAAAAAGATTTTTAGTGATAGTGAATTGCAGGAGAATTGAGTTATCCAAAAATTTCGGATAACTGCTGCAGACGGAAAAACTTATAATACAAATCACTACTCATTAGAGATGATTATAGCAGTAGGATTTAAGGTTAATTCTGAACGTGCCGTACAGTTTAGAAAAATGGGTTAATCAAATAGCAAAAGATTACACTATCAAAGGTTGGGTTATGGATGATGAAAGGTTAAAGCGTGGAACATATCTAACAGAAAAGTATTTTGATGAACAGTTAGAACGTATTCGTGAAATACGAGCAAGCGAAAGAAAGTTTTATCAGAAAATCACTGACCTGTATGCAACGGCGATAGATTATGATAGAAATTCGGCAACAACCAAGAGGTTTTATGCAACAGTTCAGAATAAAATGCATTATGCCGTTCATGGACATACAGCGGCTGAATTGATTGTAGAAAGGGCAGACCATACAAAAGAGCATATGGGATTAATTACATGGGCAGATTCACCGAATGGAAAGATTAAGAAAAGCGATGTTATAATTGCCAAGAATTATTTGAGTCAAGATGAGATGAGACAATTAAATCGTATGGTTACGGCATACTTAGATTTTGCAGAAAGTATGACATTAAGACATATTCCGCTGACAATGCAAGATTGGGAGAAACGTCTTAATAGTTTCATTGAAATGTTTGAGTATGGAATTTTAAAGGATGCAGGTAAAGTGTCTGCTGAGATTGCAAAGCTTCATGCAGAAACTGAATTTGAAAAGTATAGAATCATTCAGGATAGATTGTTCATGTCGGATTATGATAAATATCTATTGGAATTAGAGGAAAATGCAAAGAAGTAGTTTCACGATTTTGAGATAAAATAAATATTTAAAAGAATATGGCTACACCCCCTTATAATAAAGACTTGTTGTGAGAAGAATCACAACAAGTCATTTAGCATATCTATTCTTTTTGAAATTGAATAGCATATATTTTTCACAACGTGTTTCATCAATGTATTTTGATGAACTTAAAATTTTTTTGCAATCGTTTTCAATGCCGTTGAGTTTTTGAAAATCAAGCCAAGTTAAATCAGTTACAAATCCAATTTGCTTAGCGTGAGAAGTGGCAAACGGCTTGCTTTCGTCATATTTTATCGGTTTTATATTTTTTGCAATCTGATTAAACCATAGGCTTGTTCCGCAATCAAATAGAGGTGCAAAGCCAATCCATTCAAGAGTATTTGCATTTCGTATTACGCCGAAGTTGCGAAAATGACGGTCGCTGTTGGCGATAATGTAGTCAACGGCAAGCATATAATTAAGAAACTTTTCTGTATTTGCAATTCCTTGTATTTCACAACATCTTTTGAAATGCTCGTATGATGATATATTTTTTCTTTTGGTAGAGTTTCATATATGCTGTAAGCACTTATAAGCTCCGTTTGAGGTGTGATAAAATTTTCGCAAACCGATAAAGGTTGTTCATCATCAAAAATTAAATCATAATCTACAAACGGCATATAGTTTAATCTGCTTTGCAGAATTGACGTTATTTTTCATTAAGAGGTTCTTGGAAAAAACGGTGCGCTGCCTGATTTTATAAGACAACGTTTTCCGTCTATAATTGTCCATTTCTTTTTGAGCCATCCATCCGAAGTATTGTCGGGTGATATAAGCGAAAAACTGTCACTTTCGGTTGGAGTACCGAAGAACGCATTGCCGACATCTTCACTGAAATCATTATCGAAAAAGTTGATGTCTTTCCATTGTAAATTTACATCGTTCGGTTTAAACCAATATTGGTCGGATAAACTCAAACCGTAACATTTTAAAATCAATTCGTCTTGGTGTGTAACACCGATTATATCAAGTGCATTTGCAAGCCCTTGTCTGCTCGCAGGAATAGAACGTCCTTTGTACCATTTGTTAAACTTTCTGAGATTGATTTTTTCGTTTTCTGAAAGACCAAGAGGTATGTGTTCGGGATTATATATTTTGCTTACATTTTCAATAGAAAAACTTGCGTCGGATATTTCAATTTCACAGACGGGTATATCTTTGTGCATTAAAATGTATTTCATAAAATCCCTCCTTTTTATCAATCGGATAGCTATATTATAGAATGAAATACTTGATTTGTCAATTACAGTTAGACTTGATTTTATAGGGATAATATGATATATTTAGACTATAATAAATTAGGTAAAAAATTGACCTTGCATTTTGTGGTCTGTGGTAGAGGTGGTAGATCCGATAACATTGGGTGCAAAGCTTGTTGATGTACGTGACAGAAAATCTTGTTGCTGTGACGATGATTTCGATTTGGCGTCTGTGCCTGCATCGGTTTGCAGAGTGTTTGACGATCAGTTCGTAACAGGCAATGAGGCAAAACGTGTGTTCGTATCTTTGGGTATTTTCTCCATAATTAAAATCGAACGCCACGTTCAACTTCTTATTCCGTCATATGACTTCTGTATCCCTCAAAAGAATGTGAAAGCAACGGATGACAATCCTTGTGACTTATTTGAGAGAATAGACTTCCCGGTTGACGAATTCTTCCCGCCTGAGAGGGGCGAATTCTTGGAATGTGATCAAGATGACATATCCGAGCCGGAAGGTGACAATGATTGTGGATGTCGAAGATAAATCAGTACAAAAACCTCCTGTGATTATACAGGAGGTTTTTGCTGTATTATGAAAAAACAGACAGTTCCGAGGCTCAGTGTAGCTTTAGCGATGAAAAATAAAACTCCTTTTGATATGACATTAAAAGTTTTTGTTTCAGAATAAAAAAATTAATTTTTTGAAAATCTATTGCATCGTACACCGATGTACGATGTATAATAATTATAGAACATAGTCTGCCAAGACGAAATAAAAAAATTAAGAAAAGAGGGATTTATCATGTTGAAAATTTTTATTACTTCATTAATTTGTACATTAATGTTATTTTGCACAAACGTGTCGGCTGCTGATTTTCAGGCGGGTGATACGGCTTATGTCAAGGCGGGAATAGAAAGTATGTCTGTTTATCAAAATCCATCATACGGTCGTTCTGTTGCAGTGGTCATCCAGTACAACAAAGTAACAATTTTGGAGCCTAATGTAGTCGGAGATGGCGGCACATTTCATAAGATTCAGCTCCAAGACGGTACAATCGGCTATGTTCCTGCTCTTGCCGGCAGAAAGGATACACTTGAAACAGCAGAGGTTGCAGAAAAAAGAAATAGAGAAATCGACAGCGTCATCTGATCCGGATAAGTATCAACATACAATAAATATGTATTTTCTTTCCGACTATATCTATGGCGGCTCAAAAACAACCGAGGGCAATGAAAGAAATTTTTATGCAAAAGTCCCGACTGAATGGGTAAGGCATGACCGACCTGAATCGTTACCGATGGTTGGAATGGCTGTTGTGCATATAGGCGATGAGGGAAAATTCGGCTCGGTAAAAGCATCTTTCTATCCGGGCAATCCGCCGATTAATTATCACTCTAAGAGATTGGACGAACTTAAAGAAATCGGCTATGATCCTCCGTTTGCAGAAAAGTCAAGAACAGAGGCAAATGCCAACACAGCATTTTATGTAGGTGCATCAAGTGAATTTGATGTTGTTGCTTATAACGAAAATTGGGTTGCCGTATGGAGCGAGGGCGGAGTTGACGAATCCCGTGGTTCAATTATAGATTGTAGCGGAAGAAAAGACGGTGGAGCTTTCACAAGCTGGAAACCGGGAGTATATTTTCTGCCAAGAAAAAATTGTTATATCTTAGATATTAACAATCAAGTGGCAACTGCTCCAAAATTGAAGCTGTCGGCAAGGCAACCGCTAATTTGATGGTAAAAACCACTCCTGACGAAACGGATTATGTAAAATCGGGTGTTTATAAAATAAATCAATCTGTTCAAATAGTTGATGCAATACCACAAAACGGACATTATAAAATTTATTACAAGCACGGTTTATATTATGTTGAATCCAAATATGTCAATATACAACTTGCAAACACCGAAAAACCGCTAATTTCCTACAAAGCTGAGGCAAATGCGGATTGTGATATTTCAGACGGTTCTTCGGTTAAAAAGGTACAGTAATAGATGTTATCGAGAAAGATTATGACGGAACAAATTCAAAAATCTGGTTCAACTCAAAGGTATGTTATATTCCGACAAGTAATCTTGTCGATTTAATCAAAAACACAGTCAGCTGATGACGTAGCAAAGCTTGGTGCACCTATAGGCGTTCTGTCCGTAGATACGGCTTGGGGTGAATGGGGTGCGTTGACCTATTCTGCCGAAGGACTTGCAAAACTGAAAGAGTATCGTTTCGGATATATCAACGCTGATATGGATAAGGCCTTAGAATACAGTGAATGGGTTAGTTCAAACAACGGTGAAATCAATAAAATAGAAGACAAAGACTGGGTAAATGTATACGGCATTGAAGAATTTTCGTTCGACCGTGATGAGGATATGAGGAACATTCCGGAATAGATCCTTCAGAAATAGAGCCTTGGATTATAACAGGAAAAATCTATACTATTTACTATAACGGAGAGATTCGCTATTTGGTTCAAGAGGATGAAAGTCGGGGAAACATTTACTTATTATCCCGAAACGGATTCAGCAAAAACTCTGTTGCCAAAACGCAGACTATTTGTCTGGATAGCCGCAAATATAACACCGTTGCATATAACATTGATGACAACAACTACTTTAAGCTCAGAGATATTGCACAAATCTTAAACGGAACAATTAAAACATTTGATGTTAAGTATGACGGAGCAACAAATTCGATTGATATGCTAAGCTTTTATGATTATACATCGGTTGGCGGCGAATTAACACCGGGCGACGATGTTACAAGGACAACCTTTTCATCATCGGCGTTTTTAACACTGGACGGAGTACCTATAAAGGCAACGTGCTATAATATTGACGGAAACAATTACTTTAAACTTCGTGATATAACAGATGCATTGGATTGTCGTGTTGAGTGGGACGACAACAATCAGTTGATTTGGGTAGTACCGAGTGTGCCTGCATATGATGACCCAAATGAAGCAGTAGGTTGATAAAATATCACCTGCGGTATTTGTGAGGGAGCTAAGGGCGTTGCCTTGAACTCTAACACTTGCCGCAGGTGTTGTTTTATGCGGAATTTTAGAGGTTTGGCTGACTTGACGGATAGAATTTGCGGAAAGTATTGTTTATTTTATGGCTTGTATATGTGAAAATTTAATGATATAATATTAAAAAAATATTAAGGGGTAGAAAAATGAAAATATTTGATAATATAATGTCTTGGAAAAAGCCCGAAATGCTTGACTTGGCAAAAGAGCTTAATATAAAAGGTCGTTCAAAAATGAACAAGGGCGAAGTGGCAGAAAGCATATCGGAAATATTATTATCAGACGAGTATTTTAAGACAGTTCTTGCGGCGCTTGACAAAGAACAAACGGAATGTCTTGTAAATTGGTGCGAGAACAACGAAATTGAAAAAGTTGGATGTTTTCAAAATCGGACTTTTATTGGAATTGGGTTATATATCATTTGAAAACGAACAATACAGTTTGTGTGACGAAGTAAAAGACTTAGTTGCTAAATGTTATACAAACGAATCAAAAGGTGATTTGGAAGTCAGAGATAAAATAATAAATTACTGCAATGTTTTTGCGGAACTTTACGAAATTGTTCCGTTGGACAAGGTTTTTGAAATATACGACAAGCAAAATCATGATATTTCAAAAGACGATTTTATGGAATTGATTAATACTATCAACGGTAAAATGGATTTGTGGGAAATATACAACAATTCGATTGTAAACACTTATGTTTTGGAAGAAGGTTTTTATGATGATTTGTTGAAAACGCAAGGTAACAAACCGTTTTATATTCCGTCAAGAAAAAGATTATGAAAATGGCTAACGGGATATATTGAAGAAACCAACGAATATCTTGCACTTAGACATTACTTGATTAAGAGAATGGGTATGGATGAAGTAAAGGGCGAAAACTTATGCTTTGAAATTGAAATGGAATGTAAAATGAGCAATGAAAACGCTCCTGATATTCTTAGCTTGTTTGACAAGTATAATGTTGAATTAAATGATAATAATGCAAAAAAGTAATCGGTTTGGTACAAGCTGTTAATTTAAACACAAGAAAAGCGGTAAACAGAGGTTACACCGATTTGCAAATCGAAGAAATGAATAACAGATATATGGTTCAGAACGATTTTTTCCCGTTCTTTATGTAAAAACAAAAGCTCCCGAACTTATATGTTCGGGGCTTTTTATTCTTCTATCGGCAGAGCCACTTGTGTTATGAAAAGTTTTTTATCCTTATGTTGCGGGGGACCTTCAAGGTATGTATGACGACACATTCCCAAAGGTGTGAGATTATGCTCTTTGGCATACGACAAAAGTTTTTCGCGAACTTTCGGGAGTTCCTCATATGCACCGTGATGATAAATGCAAATTGCACGCATTGGGGTCAGTACGACGATATGTTCGCCGCTGCTTTCAGACGGTACGGCAACACAGTAAGAAATTTCGTTGGGTGCGGACAATGGGTATTCTAAAAAGTACATTCTCTTTGTCATATCGGTACCGTATTCACGCATGGCAAGTATTGCGGTATCACGCAGAATATTTGTTTTATCGAGAATACTTTCCGTAGTAAAAGTGCGTCGATAAATCGTTTGCTTGTCAATGTGGATTTCCTTGATTTGTGTGAGATTGGTGTTTGCTCTTTCATACAACTTTTCAATATTCAAATTTATTTCGTCACGCATAGCTTCAAGGCGGCGGATAAGCGGTAATAAATCGGTTTTACCGTCTAAATAGTCGTGAATTTCATCAAGCGACAGACCGAGCTTTTGAAAAATACGTACTGTACGAATTTTAGTGAACGTATCTACGGTATAATAACGATTTCCGTTTTGCCGTCCTTAACGTCCGAGTAATCAATCCTTTTGCTTCGTAATTCAATATGATTTTCTTGTAATTCCGATTGATTTTGCCATTTCACCGATTGTAAACATATTTTTTCAACATTCATATCATCACCCCAAAACATATATTAATACAAAAAACGGAAAAATGCAAGACATAGAAAAATGTTGTTTAAAATTCGTGTATAGTGGTATATATTATATATGAGTAAATTTACGGAGGTAATATAAATGGCAAACAAATATTCGGGAACAAAAACAGAGGGAAATTTAAGAACTGCCTTTTCGGGTGAGTCGCAAGCGCGTAACAAATACACATATTTTGCGTCGAAGGCAAAGAAAGACGGCTTTGAACAAATAGCGGATTTGTTTTTGAAAACAGCTGACAATGAAAAGGAACACGCAAAGATGTGGTTTAAAGAATTAAACGGAATCGGAACAACGGCAGAAAATCTTGTTTCGGCGGCAGAGGGCGAAAATTTTGAATGGACAGATATGTATGCTGATTTCGCAAAAACTGCCGAAGAAGAAGGCTTTACCGAATTGGCTGAAAAGTTCCGTATGGTAGCCGCAATAGAAAAAACTCATGAAGAACGTTACCGTGCATTGCTTCACAATGTTGAAACAAAAGAGGTTTTTGAAAAGAGTGAAGTCAAGGTTTGGGAGTGCCGTAACTGCGGTCATATCGTAGTAGGCGTAAAAGCTCCGCAGGTCTGTCCTGTGTGCAATCACCCGCAAGCATATTTTGAAATTCACGCAGAAAATTATTAAAAATTTAAGCATATCATTTTTGAAAATGATATGCTTTTTTATTTGAAAATATTAATCGAAAAGTCTTGATTAAATGAATAATTAATGATAAAATGTATGTAATGGCGGTTGAAATTTGTATGAATTGAATTTGCAATTTTACAGACGCTATTATTAAAGTTGGTTTTTTATTTGAGAAAGGCTATGGAGTTGAAAATGAAAAAATTACGGCTCTTTTAACGGTATTGATGATGTGCATGACATTCGGTGCGGATTTTGTATACGCAGCGGACAGTAATTCGTCACGCAATGCTGTTTTGCAAATACGTAAGGAGATAGACAGTCACAAGTCGAACATTCAATCGAAAACGGTGAACTGTTTAAACTTACACCCGAAGAAATCGCCGAAGCGGATTTTAAGAATTATGATACGTCATCAGTACTGTTGGGAACTGACTTGTATGAGTTTTCTGCCGGCAGTGTTTCAAACGACATAAAAGGCAAAGACGGAACAATAAACACGCTTGCTCCGAATGAATACAAAGTTCACAGTACGATTAAATACGGAAAATATCCGTCAATATTCAATTCAGACACGGTGATAAAAACTTCCGGCGGAAAACGGGCAACATTTGTTGCAGATTATTCGGACGATGTGCCGTCATATCAGATTGTGAAGAATGTTGAGAATTTATATGTTGAAAATATAGATTTTGAAAACTTTCCTATGATAAAATTTGAAAATTGCGATAATATTATTTTTAACAACTGTTCGTTTACCGATTTTGAAAACAACGGAATTGTGTTCAGAGATTGCAGTAATATCGCGATTTTGAACAGTAAGTTCACAAATTGCGGCAATCAGATTTCGGACAGTTCAAACAGCGGTTACAGTATAAGAATAGTCGGTGATGCACAAAGTCCGACTGAAAATGTGCTTGTTGAAAATTGTACTTTCGAGAGCAGCTGCGGTAAGACGATAAGTTTTGTCGGCAACGTTGACGATTATGTTGTAAGAAATAATACGATTAACAACAGTGTTTGGGGGCGATTGATTATTGGACTCCGACTGTTTCGGGCAAATATGCAGATGTTATTGAAAATAATGTGTGCAAAAATATCGGTTTCGGCAAACCGTCCGTAAATGATACGAACGCACTTACAAGCGGTGTGGGTTGTGCGGCGATATTCGCGGGTATGGGAACATCGCTCCCTAATACGATTGTGAAAAATAACGTTGTACAAAATTGCGTTGAAACGGGTATCGAAGGTCCGTATGAATTGGTTTATCACAATACGGTAAAAAATACAGGCGAAAATTCCGTTGCGCGTTATACCGGCTCTACAGAGGCGATATATATTAAGCTGACGACTGAATTTGAACAGAAATATATAGGAAATACTATCGAAACAAGAGGTTTGAGATGCTTTTCTTCTTACTCGAACAGAGATGATGAGTACAAGGGAATATACATTTTGAACAATTCTGTGAATTTGGAAAATACAGATGCAAGTATTGCTTGCAATTACACTCGTTCGGACATTGAAATCAACTGTAAAAAATAAAGAAGATTGTTATTGAAAATAATACGGGAATGATGAAAGACAAAAAGAGTGTAAACATCTATACCGACAAGGGTTATGTTATGGATTATTTCAGTATTCATAATCCTTGTATGATAGGCTCAGTGCCTGAAAAGGCGAGATATTGCTTTAATATCAATAATAATTAAACAGAATGCAGTCAAAATCGTTGCGGATTTGTCTGCAGACTCAATTAAGCTAATTATTGGGGAACATATAAACAATGCGTATGCTTTGTTTATGTGTTTTTTTGGTGCAAATATATAAAAATTATAGGTATATTTAATAGATAATTACTAAAAAGTAAAATATATGTTGAAATTGCACGAATAAAGTGATATGATAAAAGTATAATTTGTACAAAAGGGATGATAGCTGTGGAATATATTGGGCATACATCAGACGACGGACGGAAACAGCTGCTTTTGGACCACTTGAACGGAACGTCAAAGTTATGTCGTGAAAATACGAATGAATTTTGGGCGGATATAGCCAAATTTGTGGGGCAAATACACGATATAGGCAAGTATACATCGGGTTTTCAAAACGTATAAACGGTGCGGAAAATATCCGAGTGGAACACGCAATATGCGGTGCAAAAAGAAGTTGCGAAAGCACCGCCGAAATCATATGTGCCTATGATTGAGTATTGCGTTGCGGGACATCATTCGGGTTTGCCTGACGGCGGAACGAAAGTTGACGGTGAAGAAGATTCGACCTTGCACGGCAGAATGAAACGAAAAACCGGCGATTATTCTGCGTATGAAAATGAAGTTAAACTTGAATATCCCAAAGATAATTTGAGAGAACTTTTTGATGTCAGTAATCAGAGAGAAATTATTGAAAGGTATTCTTTTTTTTACAAGATATTTGTTTTCATGCCTTACGGATGCGGATTTTATAGATACGGAGCGGTTTGTAACTCCCAACACAGACAGAGGTATGGACGGAGATTTTCAAAAAGCATACGAAAAAGTATGTGAAAAACTTAATTCTTTTAAAATAGAAACCAAACTTCAAGAATCAAGAAGTATTATACAAGAACAGGTTTATAAAAGCGTTGAATCGAATGCGAATGTGTATACATTGAATATGCCGACAGGCAGCGGAAAAACTCTTTGCAGTATAAGAGCGGCTTTGAAAACTGCGATAGAGAATAAGAAAAACGTATTATATATGTAATTCCGTATGTCAGTATAATTGAACAGACAGCAAAGGTATTCGAGGATATTTTCGGTGATGTACTTCCTGTGTTGCAGCACCATTCAAATTATGATTTTGATGATGATAAAAATGAAGATGAGAACGAAATAACTTCGGAAAAATTAAAACGTTCCTGTGAAAATTGGGACGCAAAACTTATAGTAACAACGAATATTCAATTTTTTTGAATCACTGTATCATTATAAAGGCAGACGACTTAGGAAACTTCATAATCTGGCGGACAGTGTTATCATATTTGACGAAATACATATGCTGCCGATTGACTATATTCAGCCTTGTTTAAGGGCGATGGGGTATGTGACGAAGTATCTTAACAGTACGGCAATTTTGATGTCGGCGACAATGCCGAATTATGATAAATTTATGGAAAGGTATATGTCAGATGTCAAAATAGAAAATGCGGTTAAGGATACGTCGTTGTTTAACGTATTTGATAAGTGCAGATATGAGTATATCGGAAAGTGTGAACTTGCTTCACTGGCAGAAAAGGCACAGGAATATGACAATGCACTTATAATTGTGAACAAAAGGAAAACGGCAAGGGAATTATATGATATGTGCAGCGGTAACAAGTATCATTTGTCAACATATATGACGCCTTTGCACCGTTCGGAGATTATTGCAAAAATAAAGGAAGATATAAAGAACGGAATTAATACGACTGTGATTTCAACATCACTGATTGAGGCGGGTGTTGACCTTGATTTTAAGGCGGTGTTCAGAGAAATTGCGGGGATTGATAACGTATTGCAGTCCGGCGGTAGATGTAACCGTGAGGGTAAGATGGATATGGGCGATGTGTTTGTTTTGAAACAGACGGCGGAAAAGGTGAAATTCAGCTTAAATCAAATATAACACGAAATTTATTTGAGGAATTTGACAATATTTCAACCGACAAATGTATTGAAGAATATTACAGTCGCTTATTTGCATTTAATGACGGCAATATAGACAAAAGTACCATAACTTCGCTTATGGGTGAAAATTTGAAATTTGATGAAATACCGTTCAGAACGTATGCCGATAATTTTAAGTTTATCAAAAATCAAGTTATAGGAATAGTAATTCCGCGTGATGAAAATAAAGATTTGATTGAACAGCTCAGATACGGAAAACTGTCCGTAAAACGAAAATTACAGCAGTACAGCGCGTCCGTACATATTTGGGAGCTTGAAGAAATGATTAAAGAGGGGATTATAGAACAGCTTGATTGTGGTGTTTGCATACTTGCAAATACAGATTATTATAAGTCGGACGTGGGTTTGACGTTGGAAAATGATGTAGATTATTTTGTATGAGGAGGTTAAAATGAGTTACGGATTTAAAATTATGGTTAAAGGCGATTATGCCGCATTTAACCGCCCTGAAATGAAAGTTGAACGTGTGAGTTATGATGTTCCGACACGGGAGCTCTTGAGGGACTGATAAAGTCGGTGTATTGGAAACCGGCAATTCGGTATGTAATTGATAAGATTATCGTTTTAATCCGATAACATTTATCAATGTTCGCCGTAATGAGGTTAAGGAAAAATAAAATTGCAGTCGGTACAAAAAAAAGTATGAAAAACGGTACAGGTGATGCAACGATTTATACTAAGGATATGATAAATCAACGCGGAAGTATGATTTTGAAAGATGTATGTTACGGCGTGGAATTTCACTTTGAACTTACGGGTATACAGAGTGACCATGATGACGAGTCGGAGGAAAAGCATTATAATATTCTTCTAAGACGTTTAAGAAACGGTCAACAATTCAGACAACCTGTGCTTGGGTGTCGTGAATTTCCCGTAAAAGAGTATTGAGCTTGTGGAGGAATTTCCGCTTGAAAATGTTTCGGATACGTTAAAAAGGTGATACGGATTTAGGATTTATGCTGTATCATATGAAGTTTGAGGACGGTGGACATCCGAAAGATAATGATTGGGATAAACGTAATTTTTCGGACAAGGCAGACGCACTTTTTTTACAGACCGCATATTATTGACGGTGTTATAGATGTAGCAAAATATAGGAGATGATGAAATGCTGATAAAGGCTTTGAATGAATATTATGATATTCTTGCGAGAAATGACAAGGTTTGCAAAGACGGTTTTTCAAGACAGAATATCACGCATATGATTATGCTGAGAAAAGACGGTACAGTAACCGATATTATAAACGTGGAGCAGGAAAGTGAACCCGACAGTAAGGGTAAAACCAAACTTCAGCCTATATCGGTGGTTTTGCCGGAGAGAACACAGAAAACCGGTATAGACGGAAATATTGTCGAACACAGACCGTTATATATTTTCGGACTTAATTACGACAATAAGAGCGGTACATATTCAACTGAGGACAGTACGGATAAGGCGAAGAAATCGCATAAAGCGTTTGTGGACAAAAACCTTGAATTTACAGAGGGTATGACATCGGATATAGTTACGGCATACAGAAACTTTCTGCAAAAGTGGAATCCGCAGGACGAAACCGAAAATGAGTTGCTTGTAAATCTCGGCAAGGCATACTCGACGGCAAATTTTATTTTCGGTCTTGACGGACACCCTGAAATAAAATTGCACGATACTGACGGCGAAATTGCTCAAAAGATAACGGAACTGAAAAAATCAGTCGGACCGGTGCAGGGTAATGACATATGTGCCGTTACGGGAGAAAAAGGCGAAATATCGGTAACGCACGATAAAATCAAGGGTGTAAGAAATGCAAATGCAACAGGTGCGTTAATGGTTTGCGTAAATAATACGGCAGAGTGTTCATACGGCAAAGAACAGGCGTACAACAGTTCCATAACGCAAACTACTATGAAACACTACACAGAGGCATTAAACACTTTAATCGCAGACAAAAATCACAGAATATATCTTGATGATATGACAGTTGTATTTTGGGCGATGTCAGATGACGATTCAAAAGAAACGGATTTGTTTGCTTCAATGCTTGGGTTTGACGATAAGATTGATGCAGATGAAATGAACGGTATTTTGCTTAAATCGCTTAATGACGTAAATCAGGGCAAAAGTCCCGATTTTACAGAACTCGATATTGATAAAAATGTTGAGTTTTATATTGTGGGAATTGCTCGAATGTTTCGCGTCTTGCACAAAAATTTATATACCGTGATAAATTCGGCAACATATTTTCACATATAGCAAGACACCAAGCAGATATGATGATTGTTAATTCAAAAGGAAATATACCGATGTGGCGAATATTCCGAGAATTAAAACCGCCTCAAAGCACAAATTACACCACACCGCCGCCGCTTATGGCTTCGGTGTTCGGTGCAATAATAAACGGTACACATTATCCGGAGTCTTTGCTTGAAAATGCCGTAAGACGAATGAAAACGGATAAATCGGTAAATTATGTTCGTGCAGGTATTATCAAGGCTTGTATAAACAGAAAAGATAGATATTCAAAAAATAAGGAGGAGATAAAAATGGAACTTGATATTGAAAATAATAATCAAGCGTATCTGTGCGGCAGACTTTTTTGCCGTACTTGAAAAGGTTCAGATTGAATCAGTCAAGGGGAAAGAATTGAATAGAACGATTAAGGATTCATATTTTGCGTCAGCTTTGTGCAAATCCGTCAACGGTATTTCCAAAACTTATAAAGCTTTCGCAATACCACATTGAAAAACTTGACTATAAGCCTAAGTATAAAAAACTCACGGGTGAGATTGTGGATAAGCTAAACGGAACTTTTCCTAAAACATTACCATTAAATGCACAGGGTAAGTTTATTATAGGCTATTATCAGCAAATGCAAGATTTATATAAACCAAATGACACAAAAACTAAGGAAATATGAAAGGAAGTAGAGAATTATGGAACCAATTAAAAACAGATACGAATTTACAGTTATTTTTGATGTAGAAAACGGCAACCCTAACGGTGATCCCGATGCAGGCAATATGCCGAGAATTGATCCCGAAACGTCGGCAGGACTTGTTACAGATGTGTGCTTAAAGAGAAAAATCCGCAACTTTGTGGAAATTTTTAAAGAAGATGAGCCGTATTATAATATTCTTGTAAAGCCTGATAAGGCACTTAACACAAAATTTACGGAGGCATATGAGGCAATAGGCGAAAAGACAGGTCAAAAGGGTAAAAATCCTGAGGCGGTAAGAGCGGCAAGAGATTACATATGTCAAAATTATTTTGATGTAAGAACATTCGGTGCGGTTATGAGTACAGGTAACGACCCATGCGGTATTGTCAGAGGTCCTGTTCAGATTAGTTTCGCAAAAGAGTGTTGATCCGATATTTACACAGGATATAACAATTACAAGACAGGCAAGAACAACAGAAGATAAGCGTGATACAGGTGAAACGGAAATGGGCAGAAAGAGCATAGTACCGTATGGCTTGTACAGGGCGGACGGATATGTGTCGGCTATGCTTGCACAGAAAATTACTAAGTTTTCGGAAGAAGACCTTGAACTTTTGTGGAAGGCCATTATCAATATGTTTGAACACGACAGAAGTGCCGCAAGAGGTAAAATGTGCGTAAGAAAACTTTATGTATTCAAGCATGATTCCGTACTCGGAAATGCTCCGGCGAATGTGTTGTTTGACAAAATTGATATCGGCAAAAAAGACGGAGTGGAAGTTCCGAGAAGTTTCAATGATTATGAAATCACTGTCGATAAAAATATGCCTGAAGGAGTAGAACTTCAGGAGAAAGCATGATTAATATAAGGACAATACAGCATTATATGTATTGCCCGAGAAGATTGGATTGCTTGAAATTGAGAATGCTTGGGTTGAAAATGTTTCGGTTGTGTTGGCGAATATTATTCACGAAAACGTACATTCGGGCAAACACCAATTCAAAAAGCAATAACAAGGTTGTTTTAAGCTCGGTTACTTTGTATAATGATGAACTTGATTTGTATGGCGTTGCGGATTGTATAGAGTTTTGCAAAAATAAAGACGGCGTACCGATAGACGGCCTTGACGGAAAGTACACTGTCAGACTTGTGGAATACAAGCCTACACAGCCTAAAGACGGCTCTATAAGAGAAACTGACGCGATACAGGTGTTTGCTCAAAAATTGTGTGCGGACTATATTTGGAAATGCAACAGTGAGGGTACATATATTATGCCGATACAAGAAAACGTGTGAAAATGCCGTTTGATGAGGAGTACGACAGGTATAAAGCATTGCTTGATGATTTGGTCGGTAAAATGCAAAACGTAATGGAAAGCGGTGTTATTCCTCCAAAAAATAAAAGGCCAAAAGTGCAGTGGTTGCTCGATTAAAGATTTGTGTATGCCTAAAACGAAAAAGTACAGCATTAAACAGCTTATTGAGGAGGATTGCGTATGAGAAAACTTTTGAATACTTTGTATGTCACAAATGAAAATATATACATGACTCTCGACGGCGAAAAATGTTGTATGTAAGGAAAATAATGAGGTTAAATTACGACTTCCGTTTTCAAATATTGAGGCAATATTTTGTTTCAGCTATCTTGGCTGTTCGCCTGCACTCATGGGGGAAGTGTGCCGATTACGGCATACCGATTAACTTCATATCTCCGTCAGGCAGATTTTTGGCTCGCGTGCAGGGTGCGTCACACGGAAATGTGTTGCTGAGAAAACGTCAATACGAACTTTTTTCAAAACCGCCTGCACTTTTAAGACAAAATACCGTTGCCGCAAAATTGGCGAATACAAAAGTGTTGTGAAAAGAACGCTTAAAGATTATCCGCAAATTGATGAGGACGGCAAGCTGACTCATTGTATAGAACGCTTGGACGGTTGTATTAAAAGCGTGTATATCACAGATGATTATGATGGTATACTCGGTACGGAGGGTAACGGTGCAAAGGCATATTTTGATGTGTTTGACAGCCTTATTCTTCATCAAAAAGACGATTTCTGTTTTGCAATGAGAAGTAAAAAGACCTCCGCTCGATAGGGTGAATGCACTGTTGTCGTTTTTATATACGATTTTTACCCGTGAATATGCGGCGGCACTTGAAAGTGTGGGATTGGACAGTTATATGGGATTTTATCATTCGCTTCGTCTGGACGTGAATCGCTTGCGTGCGATTTGGTCGAGGAGGAGATGTATTGTTGAAAGATTTGTGTTGACATTAATAAATCTTAAAATTATTAAACCCGAAGATTTTGACGTACAGTTAAGCGGTGCAGTTTTCTTGAATGATGACGGCAGGAAAAAGGTGCTCTCAAAATGGCAGGAGAAAAAACGTACCGATATGATACATCCGTATTTGAAGGAAAAATTCCTATGGGACTTTTGCCGTATGTGCAAAGTATGTTGCTTGCAAAATTTGTGCGTGGTGAAATTGACGAGTATCCGTGTTATTTGGTGAAGTAGGTGATATTGATGATGACTTTGGTAAGTTATGATGTGTCAACTGTCGATGCGGCAGGCAGGAAAAGACTTCGCAAGGTTGCAAAGGAATGTGTTAATTACGGACAAAGAGTGCAAAATTCTGTGTTTGAAGTTGATGTTGATTACGGAACATTCTTGAAATTAAAAGATAGACTTATGAAAATTATTGATGAAGAACAAGATAGCCTTCGATTCTATTATTTGGGTAATAATTGGAAGAGGAGAGTGGAGCATATAGGTGCAAAGGAAACATATGACCCTGAGGGCAGTTTGATTTTGTGAGCGAACGTGCAGTGATATTGGTTTTATATGGAGGTTCGCTGAAAAATAATACATATTATGTAAAAAATATCGCTTTTTAAAGTGATTTTTAGTAAAATGTCCGCTCTGTTGTGGTGGTGTGACTTCACATATACAATATGTAGTGTCACGCTCCCCACGGAGCGTGTGAGTTGAAATGCTGATTCTTCGGCTTTCACTGAATTTGAAATATGTCACGCTCCCCACGGAGCGTGTGAGTTGAATTAGTAATTTGTATGACGTACGTAAAATATCTCGTGGTCACGCTCCCCACGGAGCGTGTGAGTTGAAATTATCCAATACGTCCATAGTCCATATTTTATTTTTGTCACGCTCCCCACGGAGCGTGTGAGTTGAAATAATAACAGCATTGCAATATATGCAGAAACCGGGTCACGCTCCCCACGGAGCGTGTGAGTGGGGGCGTCGAGGTGCCATCCTATACAAAATAGTAATTACAGAAAATAGGGGATAAGTGGCAGATTACCGCCTTACGTAGCCACCACTCCGTCACTGCGTGCCTCCTCTCCTCAAGGAAAGGTATAAAAGACTCTATTAATGGGAGCCGATGACGAAGTCGGCTAAGTGGCAAGCAAACAAAAAATGGGCGGTGAATAACCGCCCGAAGAATAACTAATTTTTAGATTTATTAACCATAAATATACCGAGTGAAACAAGGACAAGTGCTACAAGACCCTGAACACCGAAAGCCTGATTTTTCTCACCGAAAAACAGCCGAAAGGATAACGCCGAAGATCGGATTTGTAAAACCGAAAACGGCAACTTTACCGACAGGGTTATATTTAAGCAATATTCCCCACAAAGTATATGCTACAGCTGAAATCACCGCCATATATATAAGAAGTACGATAGATGCAAGAGTAAATCCGGAAATCTTACCGCCTGTTGCTATTCCGACAACGACAAGAATAATACCGCCTAAAAAGAACTGATAACCGCTAAGAACCACAGGGTTTTCATCTTTAGAATATTTTTTAATCATACCCGATGAAAGTGCATAAGCTGCCGCTGAAAGCAATATAGCACCTTCACCGGAAAGTTTTATACTCATATCAAAACCGCCGTTCGCAAGGTTAATTACAACAACTCCTAAAAATCCTACAACACATCCCAAAACTTTTAAAACCGTCATTTTTTCGTACTTGAATATAAATACTGCGAATAATATTGAAAGAAATACGTTTGCGGCATTTATAATAGAAGATTTCACGCCTGATGTATTCGCCAAGCCTATGTAGAAAAACACATACTGCAAAACTGTTTGCACCATAGAAAGTTTAAAAACAGAAAAAGTGATTCTTTTTTCGGTACAAGTATTTTTTGCTTAAAATACTTCCGAAAAGAATTGTAAGTATACCGGCAAGTGTGAAACGAATACCGGCAAAAAGAAATTGTGAGCCGACCGCACCGGACGGAATGTTAAACATCTGATAACCTATTTTAATACAAGGAAAAGCACTTCCCCAAAGCAGACAGCATATAATCGCAAGTCCGCAGACGACAGGTGTTTTTTGTTAATAATTTTTTATTCATAATATTACCCATCCTCAAAAACAACAACCATTCGATTGTACCACAAAATCACAATCAAAACAAGAAAAATATTTAGTTTTTTATAACTTTTGCGATTATTTGATAATTTTTGAAAAAAGTATTGAAAAATAAAAACATTGTGCTATAATAGTTCAGGCATTAAACAAAGAGAGGAGATTACATATGACTAACGATATGACTAAGGGCAGTCCGATAAAGTTGATATTAAGCTTTTATGGTACCGCTTCTTATAGGTAATATATTTCAGCAGTTCTATAATATGGCGGATACGATTATTGTCGGAAGAACTATAAGTGTTGAGGCACTTGCGGCGGTTGGTGCGACAGGTTCAATCTCATTTTGATTGTGGGATTTGTGCAAGGTGTGACTAGCGGTTTTGCGGTTATAACCGCGCAGAGATTCTGGTGCAGGCAGTGAAAACGGCGTAAGGCGTTCCGTTGCGACAAGCATTATTTTAGGTATAGCCGTAACGATTGTTATGACGGCGATAAGCGTATTGGCGGCAAGACCGCTTTTGAGATTATGAAAACTCCGTCCGACATTATAGACGATTCGTACAACTACATAATAGTAATTTTTGAAGGTATTGCGGCAGCGGTATTTTTCAACTTGTTTTCAAGTATACTCCGTTCGCTCGGCGACAGTAAAACACCGCTTGTATTCTTGATAATCGCAAGTATTATCAATATTATACTTGACTTTGTGTTTATTCTTACATTTAAAATGGGTGTTGCCGGTGCGGGTTGGGCAACTGTTATCGCACAATTTATTTCGGGTATATTGTGCTTTGTATACAGTTTGAAAAAATTCCCGATTCTAAGACTTACAAAGCACGATTGGAAATTCTCTTTGAAATTTTGCTTGGCAACACCTTGAAGTCGGCTTGCCTATGGCGTTTCAGTTTTCGATAACCGCAATCGGTACAATGGTAATCCAATCGGCACTTAATTCGCTCGGTTCAACTGCCGTTGCGGCATTTACGGCCGGCTCGAAAATAGACCAATTTGCAACACAGCCGCTTGCGTCATTGGGTGTTGCGGTTGCGACATACACCGCACAAAATTACGGCGCAAGAGAGCTTGAAAGAATTAAAAAAGGTGTGACGGGTGCGGCGATTATCGCAACGGTTTGCGGTATTGTAGGCGGATTTGTTGTTATTACGTTCGCAAAACCGCTTGTTGCATTGTTTGTCGGTAGCGGTCAGAATGAAGTTATGTCGCTTTCAAAAGAATACCTTGTTCTAAACGGTGTATTCTATGTGATACTCGGTTTACTGTTCGTTTACAGAAATGCTCTGCAAGGTATAGGCAGTAGTATGATTGCGTTTTTCGGCGGTGTTTGGGAACTGGTTATGCGTTCGCTTGTTGCATTTGTGCTTGTGTCGTATTTGAAGTTTGCGGCGGTATGTATTGCGTCACCTGTTGCGTGGTTTGGGGCGACAATTTGGCTTATGATTGCTTACTTCATTATCATAAATCGCATTATTAAAAAGCAAATTTCGCTAAAATTAATTATTGATGTATATTTAATATTGCAAACTTTATCCTTTTTTTGATATAATGAGTAGTATATTTAAAAAAGAGAGGTATTAATATGACATCACAAAGTATAATACAGGGTATTGTATTACTTCTGTATCTTATCGCTATGGTAATGGTCGGATTTGTTTTCTACAAAAAAATTCAACACATTCCGATTATGTACTTGGCGGACGCGGTATGAACGTTTGGGTAACGTCACTAAGTGCGCAGGCTTCGGATATGAGCGGTTGGCTGTTGATGGGACTTCCGGGTACTGCATATTTGTTGGGTTCGGGTGCTACAAACGCAATATGGACTGCAATAGGTCTTGCACTCGGTACATATTTTAACTGGTTGATCGTTGCAAAACCGCTTAGAAAATATACACAGATTGCAGGCAATTCAATCACAATTCCCGACTTTCTGCAAAACAGATTTCATTCAAAATCAAACGTACTTCGTATATTCTCGGCGTTGTTTATTTTGATATTCTTTACGGTTTATACATCGTCAATGTTTGCGGCAGGTGCTAATTTGTTTGACTATGTATTCGGTATCGGATATATACCTGCACTTATTTTGAGCGTTGTCGTTGTAACGGCATATACATTCCTTGGCGGATTTAAAGCGGTTTGTTGGACAGACTTGTTTCAGGGATTGCTTATGTTTGCCGCAATAATCGTTGTACCTTGCTTTATGTATAAAGGTCTTACTTCAAATACATTTGAATGGTCGGAAATCGGTAAAATTACACTTGGTGTATCGGAAGGTTTCGGCGCAATGGGTATAGTCAGTGCTATTGCGTGGGGACTTGGATATTTTCGGTCAGCCGCATATCCTTACAAGATTTATGGCTATAAAGTCATCAAAGGATATTAAGCCTGCAAGAAGAATTGCTATGGTTTGGGTTATTGTAAGTCTTGCTATGGATGTATTGGTTGGTATATTGGCATCGCCGTATATTCAATATATGTTCAAAACAGGTCAGATTACAGACCCTTCATCACTTAGCATTTTGAATGCAAACGGTATGCTTGAGGGCGCAAATACACAGAAAGTATTTATGGTACTTGTACAGAATATGTTCCCGACAGTTATTGCGGGATTGTTGCTTTCGGCTGTACTTGCGGCTATTATGTCAACAGCCGATTCACAGCTTCTTGTTGCGTCATCATCATTCTCATCGGATATATACAACACGCTTTTCAACAAGAATGCTTCGGAAAAGACATTGCTTAACGTAAGCCGTATCACGATTGTGGTTGTTGCAATTATAGCTTGCTTGCTTGCACTTGACCCTAATTCATCGGTGTTTGAAATCGTTGCTCACGCATGGGCGGGTTTCGGTGCGGCATTCGGTCCGGTTATTCTTTGCAGCCTGTTCTGGAAACGCTGTAATGAATACGGTGCATTGTCAGGTGTTATATCCGGCGGTGCGGTAGCACTTTTGTGGGCATATGTTCCGACTGCTATATGGGGCGCGGATAATCTTCCGGGTATATTTACCGTATATGAAATTATTCCGGGATTTATTGTATCGCTTGCACTTATCTTTATAGTGTCACTTGCCACAAAAGCTCCGTCAAAGGAAGTTATAGAAGAATTTGAATCGGTTAAAACAGCAGATGTATAATATAAAGGGTTGTCGGCTAATGCCGGCAACCTTTTTTTGAAAATATTTAATAAAAATGCTTGACAGGGAATAAATAATCTGATATAATATTTCAGAAAAGAAAACAAGCAGAACAATCCGTTCTCACCGTACGGCGAAGGCTTTGCGGTAAATATACAGATACTTTAGGTATCGGTGTATTGTGCGGGTGCGTTTTGCAGCCGTTTTTTGTTTATGTTTTAAGGAGGGATTAACAATTAGTAAGAATGATTTGCAGATTAACGAACAAATTCGTGATAACGAAATTCGAGTTGTTTCAGCTGATGGCGAACAGCTTGGCGTAATGAGTGCAAAGAGGCACAGGATATTGCGTATGAAAAGGGAATGGATTTGGTTAAGATTGCTCCGCAGGCAAAGCCGCCGGTATGCAAGATTATGGACTACGGCAAGTTCAAGTTTGAGCTTAACAAGCGTGAAAAGGAAAACAGAAAGAACCAAAAGGTTATTAACATCAAAGAGGTTCAGCTTTCACCGTCTATCGATACAAATGATTTCAATACGAAGTGTAATCATGCAATAAAGTTCCTTAAAAAGGGCGATAAGGTAAAGGTTATAGTTCGTTTCAGAGGTCGAGAGGTAAGTCATTCACAGATTGGTTATACCTTGCTTGAAAGATTTGCAGAACAGGCTAAAGAAGCCGGAACTGTTGAAAAACCGGCTAAGCTTGAGGGCAGAAATATGACAATGTTTCTTGCTCCCTTGTCATAATATTATTTAATTCGGAAGGAGTGTGCATTATGGCTAAGACTAAGATAAAGACTCACAGAGGCGCCGCTAAGAGATTCAACGTAACTAAGAATGGTAAGGTTAAGATGAACAAGGCGTTCAGAAGACACATTTTGAAACAAAAGACAACTAAGAGAAAAAGACATCTAAGAAAGCAAGCTTACTGCTCAAAGGCTAACGCAGCAGTTATTAAAAAGCTTATTCCTTACAAATAATTCGAAAGAGAGGTAGAAACTAATGGCAAGAGTAAAAGGTGCATTAAATACAAGAAAAAGACATAAGAAGATATTAAAGCTTGCTAAGGGCTTCAGAGGTGCTGAAAGCAAGCAATTCAGAATTGCTAACCAAGCTGTTATGCGTTCAATGCAAAATGCTTATGTAGGCAGAAAAAAAAAGAAGAAAGAGAGATTTCCGTCGTCTTTGGATTACAAGAATCTCTGCTGCTTGTAAGCAAAACGGTATGAACTATTCAACATTTATGAACGGTCTTAAGAAGTCAGGTATCGAAATGAACAGAAAGATGCTTTCTGAAATCGCTATCGCTGACAGCGTTGCATTCGCAAAGCTTGTTGAAACAGCTAAGGCTGCTCTTTAATTTAGAGTACATTGTGACAGATTTTCAGTCTGTCACTTTTTTTATGTAAAAAATGAAAAATAACTCTAAATTAATCTTGTTTTTGTCGAAAGAAACGTGTATAATATACTCATAAAGAATAGGGAGATATATTATGAGAATTAAAGACAATGTTAAAAGTGTCTACACACAGATTATTGTCTTATGTGAAATATTCCATATTTCGTTTCTATTTATATTTAAGCATTTTTCAATGCAGATACCGTTTATGTATAATATCGGCAGTGTGATATTTTATATATTAATGCTGTTTGTTGTGCTGAAAGGATATTATCGCGTTTGTATTGTACTGGTGCATTTGGAAGTATCGGCGTTTGTTACGGTGACGGTGCTAAATGGCGGATATTCGTCGGATTTTGCCTTGTATTTGATTTCTATGGCAACATTTGTGTATTTTAATCCGTTTAAACATCGGAGTGTAACATATATATTTTCGATATGTGAGGTAATGTTGTATATAGGTTTGACGTTGCATTGCCGTCATGTTTATTCGGAGGCGGAAGTGCAGATTGTTTCTGTTACTATATACAATACCGTTTTGGCAGTCGGAATTATATTGATAGGTGCGTACATATCGGACGTATCGGCAACTGTAACCCATAGAAAGCTCGTTGATGAAAACAAGACTCTTAACAATCTTGCAAATTACGACCAACTTACAGGCTTGCAAAGCCGAAGAATGTTTATGGAACGAATTAAGGACAGCGAGGACAATAAATCTGTGGTCATTTGTATCGGTGATATTGATGATTTCAAAAAATAAACGATATATACGGTCATTTATGCGGTGACTATGTACTGCAGAATATTTCGGAGATTATGAGAAAATCGCTCGGCTTGGAGAATGTTGATATATGTAGGTGGGGCGGTGAAGAATTTGTGTTTATGTTCTGTAATGATGATATTGACAGTGCATTTGTAAAAGTTGAAAACTTAAGAAAAACTATCGAAAATAAAAAATTTGTTTATGAAAATGACAATATTTCCGTTACGATGACGTTCGGAATTATCGAACGTGATAGCGGTAAAGTCGATGATGTTCTTCTTAAAAGTGCCGATAAATTGCTGTACAGAGGCAAAATTAACGGTAAAAATGTGGTTGTTAAAGCATAATAAAAAATATCTCTGCATTGTGCAGAGATATTTTTATTTGTTTTAGAAATTAAATGTCTTTGTAACGAATGATTCGTCGTCTGAAGAAAACGGCTGAACTGTTATTTCAAGCGGTGACGACTTACTGTCAAGCTTGTACGCTTTTTGAACAGTAATTGTTTCACCCGGAGCGATATTTTGTGAAAGTGTAAGAAGTTCCACACCGTCCACGCCGATTACTGTTGCAGGAGCTAATGAAGAACCGTTTTGTTCGGCGATGACGTCATATACTCCGCTGAATGATTGGTCTGAATCGGTTTTGTTTGTAAATTCAAATGACACAACAACAACGTCGCTGTCATCATAATTGATAAGTTTTGCTTCCTCGATAGAAATATCGTTGTTGCTTACTTCGCCCGAATAGCTGTCCGCTTTTGTATCTGATTTTGCCTCTGTACCTTCAACTGCCGCCATATCGACATTTTTTGAATAGTCCTGACCGTCAAGAGTTTCTGTTGCACTGCCGTTTTCATATGCACCCGACGCATCTGCCTGCGCAGTCTGCTGAGGTGTCGTATTTGTATTTTCTGTCTTTTTACCGCAGCCCGCAACTGACATTGCAAGAATTAATGCGGCAATAACGATTAAACTTTTTTTCATATTTACATATCCTTTCTTCAAAAAACAATTTTGTAGAAGCTTTAATGATATACTATCACAGTGTTTTTAAAAATCAAGCATATCAAGAAAAATTCATAATCTATTCACATTGACATAATAGTTTTCAAGATATATAATTAACCTAATGAGGTGATTTTATGAGTAATATTAAAGCGTGTATATTTGACCTTGACGGTACGCTTACAAATACGATAAATGCTATTGCACATTTTGGCAATATTGCACTTGCGGCATTCGATTTGCCTGAAATTCCGGTAGAGGATTATAAAATATATGTCGGTGACGGCAGAGATAAACTTATTCACAGAATGCTCGGAGTTTACGGCAAGGATAATGCGGAAATGTTTGAAAAAGTGCGTGATGTGTATGACGAAAATTATGAAAATGATTATCTTTATGATACAGATGCGTATGACGGAATAAGAGAATTGCTTGAAGAACTGAAAGAGAACGGCATAAAATTGCGGTATGCTCAAATAAACCGGATAATGTCGTGCATTTTGTTACCGATAATATTTTCGGTGAAAATTATTTTGACGCGGTGCATGGAGTTATTGATGGTATGCCGACAAAACCCAATCCTTTTACGGCGCTTGAAATAGCGAAAAACTCGGTGTAAAGCCGTCAGAGTGTCTGTTCTTGGGTGACACCAATGTTGATATATTTACAGCAAAAATGCCGAAATGACGTCGGTCGGAGTGCTTTGGGGATTCAGAACAAGAAATGAATTGGTACAAGCTGGTGCAGACTATATTGCGGAAAATCCACATGTAATTTTACAACTTATCGGGAGGTAGAAGAAATGAGAAAAAGCGGTATTTTAATGCACATATCATCGTTGCCGTCTGATTACGGTATCGGTACAATGGGCAAAGAGGCATATAAATTTGTGGATTTTTTAAAGAGTGCAAAACAAAAGTGTTGGCAGATTCTGCCGATTGGCCCGACAAGCTACGGCGATTCGCCGTATCAGTCGTTCTCAACGAATGCAGGCAATCCGTATTTTATAGATATGGATATTTTGCGTGAAGAAGGTCTTTTGAAAAAATCGGACTATTCAAAGCTTGATTGGGGCAAAGACAGGAAAAATGTTGACTACGAAACAATTTATGAAAATCGTTTTAAGGTTTTGAAAATTGCTTTTGAAGAATTTAAAAAGGTGATTTGTCGGAATTTTATGACTTCTTGCAGAAAAACGAAAGATGGATTTCAAACTATGCGTTGTTTATGAGCATAAAGAATGAAAATGACGGTAAGTCTTGGCTTGAATGGGAGGACGGACTAAGAAAACGTGATTCTCATTCGTTATGGGAATTTAAGTCGTCGCACGAAGATGACGTTATGTTTTGGGAGTTTGTGCAGTTTAAATTCTTTGAACAGTGGAACAAACTTAAAAAGTATGCCAATGACAACGGTGTGTCAATAATCGGCGATATTCCGATTTATGTGGCACTTGACAGTGCGGAAGTGTGGGTATATCCCGATTTATTTGAACTTGACGAAAATCTTGTGCCGAAAGCTGTTGCAGGTTGTCCTCCGGACGCATTTTCTCCGACAGGTCAGCTTTGGGGAAATCCGCTGTATAATTGGGACAGGCACAGAGAATACGGCTTTAATTGGTGGATAGACAGAATAAAGAGTGCAACGTCATTGTATGATGTTGTTCGTATCGACCATTTCAGAGGATTTGAGGGGTATTATTCGATTCCTTACGGGGATAAAACCGCCGAAAACGGTCAGTGGCTGAAAGGGCCGGGGATTGAATTGTTCAATGCCGTTAAAAATGAATTGGGCGATTTGCCGATTATAGCGGAGGATTTGGGATTTTGACGGAGGACGTGCATAAGCTGTTGAGAGATTCGGGTTTCAGGGTATGAAAGTGCTTGAATTTGCATTTGATCCGCGTGAAGAAAGTAATTATTTGCCGTATACATATAATTCAAACAGCGTTGTCTATGTCGGCACGCACGATAATAATACAGTGCTTGGTTGGATTGATGAGCTTGACGAAGATACACTTGAATTTTGTAAGAAGTACATTGATTCGGAGGATGATATTGTTTGGAAACTCATTAAAACCGCTATGGCAAGTGTGAGCGATACGGCGATAATTCAAATGCAGGATTATCTTGAACTCGGCAGTGAGGCAAGAATGAATACACCGTCTGTACTCGGCGGCAACTGGCAGTGGAGAATGGGTAAGAATGATTTGACTGACAAACTCGCAAAGAAAATTGCCGATATAACCTGTACATACGGAAGAAGCGAAAGACAGTGATTTTATGCAGACGATTGAACAGGCACTTTTAAAGTTGGAAAAGTCAAAGTTCAGAAGTAGTTTTAAGCTGAAAGAAAAGGATAGGGAATATGTAAAAAATAAAGGTATGGATACTGTGCGTTCGCACGCACGCGACTTTGTTCGTGACAGACTTGCACCGTCATTTATTGCACATGACGGCAAGCAAACACCAATGCGCGGACACCCTGTGTTTATCGCACAACACGCAACGGCGTGCTGCTGCCGCGGTTGCCTTAACAAGTGGTACAGAATACCGAAAAAAATGTTGAACTTACTCCTGTCCAACAAGAAAAATAGTGAATTTGCTTATGGCTTGGATTGAAAAACAAATGAAAAATACACCTATCGAATGATAGGTGTATTTTTTGTATTATTGCAATAAATTTGTAAGTGGTGTCCTATCCGTATTCCACACTTTGTTTTAATAATTATTTGACTGATTAAAGTATATTAAAATATATATGAACAGTAAATAGGCAGATTTTTTCTGATAGGGTATTCTTGAGATGGTGAAAAATATAATTTAACATATTTTTTTAATGAATACACGATTTAAAAAAGTGTCTTAAAGTTGATATGATATAGTTATAAAATTATTGTAATGGAGATGACGTGAATGTTAAATAAAGATTTTATGCCTGCATATAAACCGTCTATCGCAACAATGATATTGTTCTCATTCGTATGGACATGGAACGACTATATGAGTCCGTACTTGTACATATCGGATATAAACAAACAAATGCTTTCCGTAGGTATTAAGTTGTTTTTAGCCGGACAAGTTCAGGATTACGGTTCACAAATGGCGGCGGCTACACTTGTATTGCTGCCGATAATCGTAGTATTCCTGTTCTGTCAGAGATTCTTTATTGAAAACGCTACATCTTCGGGAGTTAAAGGATAATTAAAGAGGTAGACTAAATAGGCAAGCCTATATTTTCGGCTTGCCTATTGTTATACATTCAATTTATTGACATTAAATTATTGCTATTGAAATAACTTGGCCGTGTTGGTATAATTATTATATAAGGAGTGTGATTTTAAGTATGATAACTATGGAAGAATTACAAGGCTATCCGGTGGCTGATGATAAAGAAATTCGTGACGCACACAATAAGGCGATTTCGCTTATTGAACATAATGTTGACGAGTTTTTTGACTGTTTTCGGGTGCAAACAGTGAAAATAATTTTACAGGCAAACAGAAAATACAGACTGGACAGAGGGCTTTTGGACCGGTGAATTGTGGCTTGCTTATGAGAGTAACAAAGACGATAAATTAAAAGGAGGCGGCACTTTGTCAAGTGGACAACTTCCTTTACAGAATAGAACATCATATTAATACCGACCATCACGATATGGGCTTTTTGTACAGCCCGTCTTGCGTTGCGGCATATAAGCTTACAGGCAGTGAAGTGGGTAAACGTGCGGCGCTTTTGGCGGCGGATAATTTGATGAAACGTTTTCACGAAAAAGGTCAGTTCTTTCAGGCGTGGGGCAAAATAGGCGATAAGGACAATTACAGACTTATAATAGATTGTCTTATGAATATGCCGTTGCTTTTCTGGGCGAGCAAGGTGACAGGTGATAAAAAGTATGCAGAAAAAGCACAGGCACATATAAAAACAGCGATGGAAAATATCGTGCGTGACGATAATTCGACATATCATACATATTTCTTTGATATGGAAACAGGTAAACCTACAAAGGGCGTTACTTGTCAGGGTAATCGTGACGGCTCGGCTTGGGCGAGAGGTCAGGCTTGGGGAATATACGGCAGTGCGGTTGCGTATTCTAAAACAGGAAATAAAGAATATTTGGATATATTTAAACGTGTGACAAAATACTTTATGGAACATTTGCCGAAGGATTTAGTGCCTTATTGGGACTTTGATTTTGATACAGGCAGTGATGAACCGCGTGATTCTTCATCAGGTGTTATAGCGGTATGCGGTATGCTTGAAATGGCTAAATATCTTGATAAAGATGAGGCTGAATATTATACGCAGACGGCTAAAAGATTGCTTAAAAGCAATTATTGATAATTGTGCCGTTAAAGACAGTAAAGAGTCTAACGGACTTTTACTTCACGGCACATACAAAAGAAAACGCCGTATAATACGTGTAATAACGGCGGTGTTGATGAGTGTAATACATGGGGAGATTATTTCTATATGGAGGCACTTACACGTCTGACAAGCGACTGGAATCCATATTGGTAAGGTTAGCAATTTAGAAATTGGTATAGAAAAATGAGTTTAGAAAAATCTGTTTTTACAGAAGAAACAATAAAAGAATATATTTATAATAACTATCATATTAAGACAATAAACGTATGCAAACAGAATATTGGAAGCGCCAATTGCTATAAAATTATTAGCAAAGATGGTATATATCTGCTTAAAGAATTCCAATCAAAATATAAAAATCTGATATAGAAAGAGAAATTACTGTATGTAATTATTTGAATCAACATGGAATCTCATGCTCTGATTTTATACAAAATGCAGATGAAAATTATATAAATGTATTTAAGGAAAAAACAATTCATCTACAAACATTTGTTGAGGGAAAACATTTCAGATGAACTGTGTGCCTGATACTATATTATTTAAAGAGGCTGGACTTTTAGGACGTATTAACAAATGCTTGGAAAATTTTTTGAAACTTCCTATTGGTTTTAATTCTAGTTGGTTTGTTAGTTGGAATTCAGATGAAAGCATTAATAGGTATAAGAAAATCATTTATCATACAGAAAAATTAGATGACATCAATATAAAAGCAAAAGATTATAGAAGATTGTGAATTTAAAATAAAGTTATTAAGTAATATGACACTTGATGAAAGATATTGCAAGCTGACACAAGGTAATAGTCATGGAGATTATAATAATTTTCAATTGATTTGTTCTGATAATGATATTAAATCTGTTATTGATTTTTCGGGAGCAGCATATGTTCCGTTGGTATGGGAGGTAATGCGTTCCTACACATATAGTGCAGAGGAATGTCGAAATGCCAAAGATATGGATTTTGAAAAATTTAAAAAAATACATTGATGCTTATTTGAAAGAAAATGAATTGACTTTATTGGATGTGGAAATGATGCCATATTTTTATTATTTTAATATTGTACGTAGCGCATATGGATATCCACAGTATATTAACAGTTGTTTGAAAGTAATCCTTTTGATATAATTGATTTTGCTGTGTGGCGAACAGAGTTCTGCAGATGGCTTTATAAAAATAAAGATGAATTATCACAATTTTTGAAAAATCAATATAAAGGCATATTATTATAAGATTTGCATGCTTTAGCAATAAAAAATACCGTAGTCGTAAGACTGCGGTATTTTTGATATGTCGTAAAATTTATCTCTTTGATAACGTTTTGATATCTTGAAAAGCCTTAAAACAAGGGATTTCTTACACCAAATGTTGCATACGTGTTATGCACGGTAGACTGCTCAAGGGGTCCCATAACTTTTCTGAACTTACAAATTCGCATATAACGTTTATCGAAAGGAGTTTACTCTCTTAAAATATAACACATTAGTATTCAAGAAAAAAGAAAGCAGTGGTTAAGAGAGTGACTCCTAAATGAGTATAGCATATAAGTTAAAAATACAATTTTTAATTATTGGATTTATTTTATTAATATTATGTGATATAATGTCAATAAATAGATGTATATTATATCTATAATATTTTATGGTGATGTTATGGAAGATTTTGAAGATACTTAATTATTAAAAAATAATATCAGAAAATTTGTTTATGTAGAGCAAATTATGAGATGATAGATAATAGTAGTTATAGTATTTGTTATTATGATAAGAGCTATGTACCACCAAGAGAAAATATAAAACGTGATTTTTTTTGGATAGAAACAATCGATGAATGTTTTAGGCTGATTTACGATGCAATCTTAAATTAACGTTGACAATAATGCGTGATTGATATATAATATAATTGGATTAAAATATGAGAGGAGAATATCCATGACATATATAAATCGTGACTTAGAGGAAAAAATTAAATCTGCTTCTAAAGAATATGCTTGTATTTTGATAACAGGTGCAAGGCAAGTTGGTAAATCCACTGTACTAAAGCGATTAATGGATGATAATCGTGAAGAAGTTTTGTTGGATGATATAGAAGAAAGAAAATTAGCATCAAAGGATCCGGCACTTTTTTTGCAAATGCACTCATTACCAATTTTGATAGATGAAGTTCAATATGCACCTGAACTGTTTTCTTATATAAAAATGGCAATAGACAAAGGTGCTGCTCCCGGGTTCATTTTGGCTCACAGGTTCTCAACCATTTAAGCTCATGGAACTTGCGCAAGAATCTCTGGCCGGAAGAATTGCTATTATTCACATGCCTTCACTTTCACAACATGAAATCTATGGGCATGATAAAACCGAACCATTTTCTATTGATTTAGATAAATTAAAGAAACGTAGTAAAATAAATAAACCGGCTGATCTTAATGAAATATACAGACGTATATGGAGTGGCTCTTTGCCCGGACATATAAGCGGAAAATACACAGACAGAGATCTGTTTTATAGCAGTTATCTTCAAACTTATATAGAGAGAGACGTAAAAGAGATAGCTGATATTGATGATACAATGATATTTAGCGATTTTATTCGTTCTGCTGCTTGTAGAGCAGGTCAAATGCTCAATGTGTCAGATATTGCCAGAGATGTTGGGATTTCTAACGATACGGCAAAGCGTTGGCTAAAGATTCTGAAAAATCTGATATTGTATTTTTTTTACGTCCTTATTCAAATAACTTGCTAAAGAGAACAATAAAAACTCCTAAAATGTATTTCTTTGACACCGGACTTGTTGCATATCTTACAAGATATTCATCTCCGGAGATTTTAGCAAACGGTGCAATTAATGGTGCAATACTTGAAAATTACGTTGTGTCTGAGATTATCAAAACGTATCACAACAATGCAAAAGAATGCCTTATATGGTATTACCGTGATACAAACAGTAATGAAATTGACCTTGTAATTGAAAGTGACGGTATGCTTCATCCTATTGAAATAAAAAAGAACTGCCAGTCCCGGAACCGAACTTATAAAACCGTTTAAATTATTAGATAAAGCATCTGTTCCAAGAGGTAAAGGTGCAATTATTTGTATGAAAGAAACTCTTTCCGCAGTTGATAGCGACAATTATATTGTACCTATTTGGATGATTTAATTTACGTTGTGTTTAGAAGAAACAAAATCGATGTGGTATCATGAATCCGGTTGAAAATAAAAAAATATGCTAAAAGCAAGAATTATACAAATTACTTTTGTGTAAAATGATATATTACTGATTACCACAATTATTTGTGGCAAAATGGCGGTAAAGACAAAAATAAATCCCACAATCGGCATGATTGTGGGATTTGTTTGATAAAAAACTTATCTCTTTGAGAACTGAGGAGCACGACGAGCTGCCTTTAAACCGTACTTCTTTCTTTCCTTCATTCTTGAGTCTCTTGTAAGGAAGCCTGCTGACTTAAGGTCTGCTCTGTAAGCTTCTGTATCAACCTGAAGAAGAGCTCTTGAGATACCGTGACGGATTGCACCGGCTTGACCTGTGAAACCACCGCCTTCAACTTTTGCAATTACATCGAACTTATCTGTTGTCTTTGTAAGTTCAAGTGGCTGACGAACGATAAGCTTTAGTGTATCAAGACCAAAGTATTCATCGATTGTTCTGCCGTTTATTGTGATTTTTCCGTTGCCCGGAACAAGACGAACTCTTGCAACAGAAGATTTTCTTCTACCTGTACCGTAGTATTGTTCTTTAGCCATTTATATTGTCCTCCTTACTTTATTTCGCCTGTCCAAGCGATTGGATTTTGTGCTTGATGATCATGTTCTGTACCCTTGTAAACACGAAGTCTTGTAAGAGCTTTTCTTCCGATTGTGTTGTTTGGAAGCATACCGTTTACAGCGTACATAACAGCCTTTTCAGGTTCTTCTGCCATAAGCTTGTTGTAGTGGATTTCCTTAATTCCGCCTACCCAGCCTGTGTGGTAGTAACGAACCTTTTGGTTAAGCTTATTACCTGTAAGGATAATCTTATCAGCATTGATAACGATAACGTGGTCACCGCAATCTACGTTTGGTGTAAATGTAGGTAAGTGCTTACCTCTTAAAATGCTTGCAACTGTTGCAGCAACACGACCAAGTGGCTTGTCAGCTGCATCAACAACATACCACTTTCTTTCTACGTCTTGTGGCTTTTTGCAAATAGCTTGAATTCATAGTTGTGTCCTCCTATACTTAATCTATTCATGTTAAAGCTTACTTCTTTAACTCACAACGGCTATTTTACTATGTTTTTGCTCATTGTCAACACTTTTTGAAAAATTTTTAATAAATCAAATAACAATCTCTTATTTTCTCTTTATTTCTCATTAATACTCTTTAAATCACAACTTTCATTTTAAAAATTGCTGTATTATTTTGTTCACTTGACTAATAATATTTTATGACATATAATAAGAATATACGACAAAAAAGTATTGGGGTGAAGTGATGAACAAGGTAAAAGAACAGATTAAATTTGATTTTGCGAACAACTGTTTTGATGTGCTTAGACTGTACAGTGCGTTTTACGTTATGACTCTGCACATATTCAGACATATAAGATTACAGGAAGTGTCGCCTGTATTCGATTGGTGGAACGGTGTCGTTGTGTTGTTTTGCATAAGCGGTTTTTTGGTTCCGGCATCTATGGAGAGAAGTAAAAACACATGGGAGTTTTTGAAAAAACGTGTGCTTAGAATAATTCCGTCGCTGTGGGTGTGTATAATTGTCGGAGTGATTGTGGCGGCGGCTTTTTGCGGATTTGTGCTGAACAAGACTTTTGTGACGTGGTTTCTTGGACAGCTTGTTTTTATACGGGATTTGCCGCAACCGGATTTTATAAGTAATTTCGGAATAGGGAATTTTCAAGCAAATCTTTGGACAATGATATTTACAGTCCAGTTTTACATTATTACTGCGATAATATACAGATTTTTAAAAAATCGAAAACTGTGGGTATGGATATTTGTAATGATACTGTCTATGGCACTTAATCTTGTTGTGCCGCACTTACAGGAAATATTGCCCGAAACGGGACGGTTGATAATCTCACATTCGTGTATGCCGTATTTTTATATGTATTTTGCAGGTTGGTTTATGTACCGCTATCGTGAAAAAATCGTGCCGATACTTTCAAAAACAAAAATATTGTGTGTGATTTTGTTTATTGCCCGTGCGATTTATTGCGACAGGTTCGGTGTGAGAATAGGCGAGTATATGGATATGATTCAAGTGCTTTTGCTTTGCCTTATGACTGTCGGTTTCGGTTACAGTTTCGGGAAAATCAGATTTAAGTTTGATTTGTCGTACGGATTGTATTTGTATCATATGGTTGTTGTTGATATATTCGTGCAAATCGGTTTGGTGGGTAATATGGGATATGTTGCGGCGGTTTATGTTATTGCTGTATTGTGTGCGCTTATATCGCATTATCTTGTAGACGATACCGTTTCACATATATTTAATAAGAAGAAATCGAGTATAGATGAAGTTAAAGAAGAAGTAAAAATTGAAGAAAAACAAATTGTTAAACAACCTGTTTCGGTTGCAGACGATGATGAAACTGATTTTTAAAAGACGGAGCAATCCGTCTTTTTTGCTTTGTAAAAATATTGGATTAATTTTGTTTTGGTGGTTGACTTTGCGGAAGAGTGGTGGTATAATAATCTATGTTGTTTATAGGTCATATCGGGATGTGGCTCAGTTTGGTAGAGCACTACGTTCGGGACGTAGGGGCCGCAGGTTCAAATCCTGTCATCCCGACCAAAAACGGCAAACAAATCGCATTATTATGCGGTTTGTTTTTTTTATTGCCAAATGTGAGCAGAAATAATACTAATCAGAGGTGATAAAAGAATCTATGCTAAATAAATATCCCCCGTATAGCCGGGGGATATTTACTATTCTCCTAAATGTTTAATTATCTTGTTATACATATGTTTAAAGAATAACAATGATAACGTCAATGAGCCGATTTCGGCAATGTTGAATGACCACCAAACTGCGTGGATACCGCCGAATTTTGCAAGGATATATGCTGACGGAAGAAGTATGATAAGCTGACGTGTTATAGAAATCATCATACTTAAAAAGCCGTGTCCCAATGCTTGCAGGCTTGATGAAATAACTATACATATACCTGCAAATGCAAAGCTGAGGCTGATTACTCTCAATGCCGGAATACCGATTTCAAGCATATGGTCTGAGGCGTCAAACAATTTCAAAAGTACATCGGGTATAAACTGGAACAGCATAATTCCTATAAACATAATACAAACCGCATACATAATTGCGAGCTTAATGGTTTTTGTAAGACGTTTTTTGTTTTGTGCGCCGTAGTTATATGAAACAATCGGCACCATACCGTTATTAAGACCGAATACAGGCATAAATACAAAACTGTTAAGTTTAAAGTATACACCGAATACCGCAACGGCAGTTGACGAAAAAGTGATAAGAATTTTATTCATACCGAAAGTCATTGCAGAGCCGACTGACGACATAATTATTGAAGGAATACCGACAGAAAGAATGTTCTTTACAAATATAATCTGCGGTTTAAAACCTTTAAAGCTGATATGTACATCAGGATTTTTGGTAAGGTTAAATGTAATCGCAAGAATTGCCGCACATATTTGACCTGTTACAGTCGCAATCGCCGCACCGGCAACACCCATTTTCGGCATACCAAACAAACCGAAAATTAATATAGGATCGAGTATGATATTGATAATTGCACCTGTTGACTGTGTTATCATTGTGAATATTGTTCGTCCTGTGGATTGAAGTATTCTTTCAAAACCAATCTGCATAAAAATGCCAAATGACATAAGCAGACAAATTCTTGTATATTCAATACCCATATTTGCAATATCGCCTGCACCCGCTTGTGCAAGGAAAAAAGGCTTTGTTACGAAAATTCCTATAAGTAAAAAATAAAACATATCCGAGAACTTCTATAAATATACCGTTTTCGGCGGTCTTGTTTGCCGCTTCAAACTTTTTTTCGCCGAGTGCGCGTGAAAGCATTGCGTTTATACCTACCCCTGTTCCGACTGCTACGGAAATCATAAGGTTTTGCATTGGAAATGCCATTGAAACAGCTGTCAATGCGTCTTCGGAAAGTCTTGATACGAATATACTGTCGACTATGTTATAAAGCGCTTGTACAATCATTGATATAACCATAGGCAGTGACATTGTTACAAGCAGCTTGTTTACAGGCATTGTACCCATTTTGTTTTCTTTCGTTTGTTCCATTTATTGTGACTCCTTTCGATTTTTATATGCAACTTTCTTATTATACTATATTTTGTGGCGGTTTGCAAGGGAGGGTGAGGGATTGTGGGATTTTGTGTATGGTAAGAGGGCGACCACTGGCCGCCCCTACGAATGAGGGGTAGGGCGGTCATTGGCCGCCCGAGTGGAAAGTATATGGGATAACGTGCGACCGATGGTCGCCCCTACGAAAGAGAGGTGTCACGGAGTGACGGAGAGGTGGCAATCGAGAAAATAAAAAGCCCCCCTCAGACGGCTGAGCCGCCAGCTCCCCTCAAGGGGAGCCTTAAAGGGACGTCGGTGTGCCGTACTCTACGAATGAATGAGAGGAACGGAGAATTATTTTGTGAATAATATAATGATTTTGCATATAAATAAAATCTGCTATTGAAAAATAGATATAATTGCGGTATAATTATAAGATAAGGAAAAGTAAGAAAGGACTTGCGAAAAAAAAAATGGATTTGGAATTAAAAGAAATTGAACTTGCGGCTAAACGTCTTGAGCGGACTATTCACAGAACTAAGATTGAATCATCTAAAACTTTCTCTGACATGACAGGCGGAGAGATATATTTAAAATTTGAGAACCAACAGAAAACAGGTTCATTTAAAATAAGAGGTGCGTCAAATAAGATTATTGCCGCACTTGTTGAAAGAGGCGAAATTACTTCAGCCGTTGCTTCATCTGCCGGCAACCATGCACAAGGTGTTGCGTATGCGTCACACGTTCACAACATTCCCGCAACTATCGTTATGCCGAAGTCTGCTCCTATCGCTAAGGTGAGTGCGACAGAGGGTTACGGTGCCAAGGTAGTGCTTTACGGAGATTGTTATGACGACGCTTACAAAAAAGCGGTTGAAATTCAAGAAAAAAGAGGGTGCAACTTTCCTTCACCCATATGACGATCTTGAAGTTATGGCAGGACAAGGTACAATCGGTATAGAAATTTTGAGGATTTACCTACTGTTGATATGGTACTTGTACCGGCTGGCGGCGGCGGTCTTTTGGCCGGTGTTGCGGCTTGCATAAAGCAAATCAATCCGCGTGTACAAATTATAGGTGTACAAGCTGAGGGCGCTCCTGCAATTTACAATTCATTTAAAGAAAAAACACGTTACTACCGATTCTGCCGTTACTATCGCAGACGGTATTGCGGTTAAAATACCAGGTGACAAAACTGTTGAACTTATCAACAAGTATGCAGATGATGTTGTGACGGTATCAGATGCAGAAATCTCAGAGGCTATTTTACTGCTTCTTGAAAGAACAAAGCAAGTTGTTGAACCTGCCGGTGCTACACCGCTTGCGGCTGTTCTTAACAACAAGGTTGATGTTAAGGGTAAGAAAATCGCTTGCGTACTTTCTGGCGGTAACATTGATGTTAGCTTTATTCACAGAATTATCGAGCTTGGTCTTGTTACACGTGAGAGAAAGCTTAAATTCAAGACTACACTTCTTGATATTCGGGAAGTTTGGAACATCTTTCACACATTCTTGCCGAGGCAAACGCAAATATCGTAATGGTACAGCACGACAGATTGAGTGCAGACCTTGATCCGAACGAGGCAATTATTCATATTGCTTGTGAAGTCGGCGGCAGAGAACACGGCGAAAGAGTTATTAAGGTACTTGAAAAGAACGGTTATAATATTGTGATGGAGTAAAATTAAATGATTAAAAAAATCTCTTATTTCTCTGATGTATGAGGCGGCATCTATTCAGCGTTGGAACGACCATATCCGTCCTTGGACCGGCTTTACGGAGCTTGACAAGCAGGCACACAAGATGTTTTATGCTTATGTGCTTGCAAAGTGTGAGGGCGAAAGCGTTAATATGATAAAGCTTTTATTGAGGGCGGAATATTTGAGTTTTTCCACAGAATTGTGCTTACTGACATTAAACCACCTATTTATCATATACTTGTAAAAAAAAAAGGCTTTCAAATAGATAATTGGGTACTTTCCGAGCTTGAAGAACATATGGACGGTATCGGCGGCGGTTTCTTTGAGAGAATGAAAAAGTATTATCTTGACAAAGATTACGCGTCTCTTGAAAAACAGATTTTAAAAGCCGCACATTACCATGCGAGCAACTGGGAATTTAAAATAATTTATCCTATGAATCCGCAGACTTTCGGTATAGAACAGGTTAAAACCGAAATGGCACAGGGATTGGCGGCTTGCGATACTTTTCACGGTTTCAGATATTTTGCCGGAAGTAAGTATCTTCAAGAGTTTTTGTCGCTTATAGGAAAGCCGAGATACCAACAAAGGTGGGCAAAAGCGGTAAGAATGCCCGAAACTTTTGTTATGGGGCATATGCTTGTCGTTGCGATTTTGTCGTACTTTATGTCGCTTGAACTTAACACTCCTTGCAGAAAACGTCTTGAAAACAACTTCTTTTCGGGACTTTTTTCACGATTTACCCGAGGTCTTAACAAGGGATATTGTGTCACCGGTAAAGAACAGCGTCAAGGGTTTGGACAGCATAATCAGTGAAATAGAAGATGAACAAATGCGTGAAGTTATTTATCCGCTTTTACCGCCTGCTTGGCACAGGGAGATAGAGTATTACACGCAGAATGAATTTGATTCTAAAATTATTGATGACGGCGAAATCAATATGGTTACGTCGGACTTGATAAACGAAAAGTATAATGAAGACAAATACAATCCGATAGACGGACAGATTATACGCGGATGTGACCACCTTTCCGCATACATTGAGGCATATATGTCGCTTAGCTATGGCATTAAGTCAGAGCAAATGCAGAGCGGATATGACCATTTGAAAGGCAAATACAAGGATAAGGTCATCGGCGGAATTAATTTTGGAGAATTATTTGATTACTTTGTATTATGAGATATAACAGAGAAAAAAAGAACTGACCTTTGATGAGGCTAAAGACAAGGCTTTGAGATTGCTTGAATTTCGTTCACACAGTGAGCGTGAACTTTCGGATAAGCTGAAAAGAGCCGGTGCAAAGGAAGAAGATATAGATGAAATTCTTGAATTTTGCAGAAATTACGGCTTTTGGACGACAGAAAGTATGCGATTGCAAAGGCAAAGGATTTAAAGAATTTGAAAAAATACGGTAAAAGACGTATTAAGTCCGAGCTTTACAGTAAGGGTATAGATGCGGAATACGTTGAGGAGGCGGTTTCGTATCTTGATGAGGACGAAGAAGATATGCTTTTGCCTCTTGTTGAAAAAAGGCTTAAAGGTGACTTTGAAAAGAAAAACATTGATAAATGTATACGATATTTTATGTACAGAGGTTACGGCTTTTCTGACATTAAAAATTGTATAGATAATATAAAAAGGAATATGGAGAGTAAACTTATGTATAACATCGGTCTTGTTTCGCTTGGCTGTGCGAAAAATCAGACAGATGCCGAAATTATGCTCGGTATATTGGCAAATGACGGTTTTAATATAACGTATAATCCGTCAGACGCCGATGTCATAATCGTAAATACTTGCGGTTTTATCGAGTCGGCTAAACAGGAATCAATAGACGCTATACTTGAAATGGCTCAATACAAAAACGGAAGATGTCGATTGCTTATTGCAACAGGTTGCTTGGCAGAACGATACAGCGGTGATATTTTAATCGAACTGCCCGAGGTTGATGCAATAGTCGGAACAGGTGATTATGATAAAATCGCGGAGGTTATCCGCGAGGCGTTTAAGGGCGAAAAGCCTGTAATATGCGGTCATAATGACAGAACTCCGGATGAACGGCTTCCGCGAATTTTGTCAACACCGTCATATACGGCATATTTGAAAATTGCCGACGGTTGTGACAATAACTGTACTTATTGTGCTATTCCTATGATTAGAGGACATTTTAGGAGCAGAAAAATTGAAGATATAGTTGAAGAAGCTGAAAATCTTGCGAAAAACGGTGTTAAGGAACTTATACTTATTGCACAGGATACTTCACGTTACGGAAAAGATTTGTACGGCGAATATTCGCTTGATAAGTTGCTTGAAAAACTTGTCACGGTTGACGGTATCAAGTGGATAAGAGTGCATTATTTCTATCCCGAGGCTATTACGGACAGTCTTATTGATACAATGGCTAAATATGATAAAATATGCAATTATATCGATATGCCCGTACAGCATGGCAACAATGAGATTTTAAGACGTATGGCAAGACGTACAACTCAAGAACAAATGGTTGAGAGAATCAATAAAATAAGAGAAAAAAAATGCCTGACTGCACAATCAGAACGTCTATAATTGTAGGTTTTCGGGTGAAACGGAGGAACAGTTTAACGACCTTTATGAATTTGTTAAAAAGGTGCATTTTGACAGAATGGGTGCTTTCACATATTCACAGGAAGAAGATACTCCTGCGACTGATTTTCCGAATCAGGTTGATGAGGAAATCAAGGAAGAACGTCTTGACAGACTTATGACACTTCAACAGGGAATATCGCTTGAACTTAACAAAGCTAAGCTTGGCAAAACGCTTGAAGTTTTGGTTGAGGGATACGATGAAGAAAAAGCTTCTTGTTCTACGGCAGAAGTCGCGGCGACAGTATTGATGTTGACGGAAAAGTATATTTTGCAACGGAGGAAGAAGTTACTCAAGCGATATTATAAAAGTAAAAATTCTTGACGCAGATGAATACGACCTTACAGGTCAAGCGGAGGTGATTTGATGAATACGGCTAATAAAATTACAATGATTCGTGTATTTCTTGTACCGATATTTATGGTGTTGGTTATGATAGATAACGTAACGTGTCATTATGCGGCACTTGGTGTTTTGTACTTGCGTCGATAACTGACGCGATAGACGGTCACGTTGCGAGAAAGTATAATCAAGTCACGACTTTCGGCAAATTCGTTGATCCGCTTGCGGACAAGGTGCTTACAACGGCGGCATTTTGATATTGATGTACTATGACCGTATGAGTGTATGGGCATTGATGATTGTGCTTGTAAGAGAATTTGCGGTTGCGGGTATAAGACTTGTTGCGGCGGGTGAAGGCAAGGTTGTTGCCGCAAGTATGTGGGGCAAACTTAAAACCGTTACGCAAATGGTTGCAATTATCGTTGCAATGCTTTTTGCTTCCGATTCAAAATACATTCTTAGGTGTACACCTAAATTGATTTCAGATATACTTATTTGGATTTCGGTTGTATTCACAATAATTTCGGGTGTGGACTATATAGCAAAGAATTGGAACTTGATGGAAATGAAATAAATTTGTTTTATATAAATTGAAAGGGGAATTACATAAATGGAAGAATTAATAAATACTCTTAAATTTGACGCAAAAGCGGACTTATTCCGGCAGTTGTGCAGAATATTGAAACTAATGAGGTGCTTATGGTTGCATATATGAATGCGGACACGATTAAAGCAAACTCTTGAAACAGGCAGAGCAACTTTTTGGTCAAGAAGCAGACAGGAAGTTTGGGTAAAGGGCGATACTTCGGGTAATTATATGTACGTTAAAGAAGTTCGCGTTGACTGCGACTGCGATTGTCTTGTTGTGCTTGTTAATCCTGCCGGTCCTGCGTGTCATACGGGAAACAGAAGTTGTTTCTTCAGAAAGATTGAGGACGGCAAGCTTGTTGAGGACGCAAAGGAACAGACTAAGACAGATGTATTTGCGCGTGAACAGGCTGTAGTTATGGACAGAAAAAAGAACACCCTGAAAGGGCAGTTATACAAATTACTTGTTCGATAAGGGCGAAGATAAGATTTTGAAAAAAAGTCGGTGAGGAGGCTGCCGAAGTTGTTATTGCAGGTAAAAACCGCGATAAGGACGAAATCAGCTACATGAAACCGCTGACCTTATATTATCACCTTACTGTTATGCTGGTTGACAACGGTATGACTTGGGAAGATATTTATAAGGAAATGGAAAGAAGAAGTAACTAATCGAAAATCGGTTGCCGAAATTTTGGCAGCCGATTTTTTTGTTTTGAGAGGTGCAACGTTTTGGTATTGTAAAATGTCGGTATTTGTGATATAATAAACTATTATAGAAAAAGGAAGAATCACTGTATGTGGCATTTTTATAAAACATTTTATGACAATCACAAGGCACCGTCACAAGGTAATGTATCATTGCCTAAGGTGCGGAATTTTGTGGCAGGGTATGCGTCACGATTTGTCGAAATATTCACCGACTGAATTTTTACCGGGAGCAAGATTTTATCTCGGTGACAGAAGTCCGACAGGGGGCGAAAGACGTGAATACGGTTATTCAAAGGCTTGGATGCACCACAAAGGAAGAAACAAACATCACTTTGAATATTGGACAGACTACAATCCCAAAACAAGACGTATGGAGGCGGTCGAAATGCCGTTAAAATATGTTAAAGAAATGTTTTGCGACCGTGTTGCGGCAGGAAAAATTTATTTGGACGACAAATATACAAACGATAATCCGATAGAATATTTCTTAAAGGGAAATGCTAAAACAAGTATGCACCCAAACACTGCAAAGCTGCTTGAAGGGTGGCTTATGATGTTGCAGCAAGAAGGGGAAGAAAAAACGTTTGCGTATATAAAAAATTTAAAATAGCCGTTTGAAAGGAGGATTTTGAATGAAAAAGATTTACAGACTTTTATATTCAAACAAATTCGTTGCAATGGTAATGCTTTTAATGCAAATCATTACGTTTGTTGCAATGTATATATGGATTTCCGACTATTCAAAGGTTTTGTTCGGTCTTTCGACTATTTTGAGTGCCGTACTTATAATATTTGAAATTAATCGTACAGAGGAATCTACTTTTTAAAATGACGTGGATAACGCTTATTGCGATTATACCTATATTCGGTGCTTTGTTTTATCTGTTTACAAGGGCACAGGGAGTGTCAATGAATATAGGTGACGATTACAAGAATATTCAAGAGGCAAACAAAAGTATCTTGTTCAAGACAATGATGTTATGAAAAATATTTATCAGACCGATAAAAATCAGGACGGCTTTGCAAGGTATTTTATCGAAATACGGCGGTTCTCCTGCTTACACAAATACGGGTGTACAGTATTACAGCATAGGCGAGAGAATGTTTGAGGATATGAAAAAGGAGCTTTTGAAAGCGGAAAAATTCATATTTTGGAGTTCTTTATTATAAATCACACGAGCCGTATGTGGAATGAAATTCTTGAAATTTTAAAGAAAAAAAGTTAAACAGGGCGTTGAAGTTCGCGTTATGTATGACGGTATGGGCTGTATCGTGACACTTCCGCGAAAATACAATGAATATCTTGAAAGACAAGGGATTAAATGTCGTATATTTTCGCCGATTGTACCGCTTTTGTCAACTCACCAAAACAATCGTGACCACAGAAAATAATGGTTATAGACGGTGCGACAGCATTTTGCGGTGGGATAAATATTTCAGATGAATATATTAATGAAAAGATGCGTTTCGGGCATTGGAAAGATACGGGATTTATGCTCAGAGGCGAGGCGGTCGCGGGATTTACGGCGATGTTTCTTGAAATGTGGAACGTAAATGATGAACACATTGAGGATTGTGGTGAATATATCCAAGCGTCAAAAAAATATTCTGTAAGTACGGACGGATTTGTAATACCGTTCGGCGATACTCCGCTTGATGAAGTTTATGTCGGAAAGCGTGCATATATAAATAATCTGAACAATGCGTCGGAATATACTTATATAATGACGCCGTATCTTGTTATTGATGACGAGATGTATGAGTGTATGAAGTATGCGGCTCAAAGGGGCGTTGACGTTAAGATTATAATGCCACATATTCCCGACAAGAAATATGCGTTCTATCTTGCGAGAACATATTATAAGGAACTTTTGAAAGCAGGTATAGAAATATACGAATATACACACCGGTTTTGTTCACGCGAAAATGTCGATAAGTGACGGTAAAAAGCCATTGTCGGCACAGTAAACCACGATTACAGAAGTTTGTATCTTCACTATGAATGTGCGGCTTATATGCTTAATGTACCGGCGGTTATGGATATTGAACGTGATTTCAAAGACACGCTTGAATTGTCGCAGAAGATTACATTAGAGGACGTTAAACATTTTAATATTTTCACAAAGCTTTTAGGACATATTATAAGGTTAGTAGCACCACTACTATAAAAAAATGCGGTCATACAGACCGCATTTTTTGTTTGTTATAGTGAGGTGTACATACTGTATAGGTTGTAGTACAATCCTTTTTTATCAATCAATTCTTGGTGTGTGCCTTGTTCTTCGATACCGTTTTCGGTGAGGACAAGAATCATATTTGCGTTACGGATTGTTGTAAGTCTATGGGCGATTGTGAATACTGTTCTGCCTTTTGCAAGTTTTGAGTGAGTCTTGCACGATTTTTTTCACTTTCATTATCAAGTGCGGAGGTCGCTTCGTCAAGAATAAGTATAGGCGGATTTTTTTAAGAATACTCTTGCGATACTTATTCTTTGCTTTTGACCGCCCGAAAGTTTAACTCCACGTTCGCCAACATATGTGTCATATCCGTTTTCGAGGTTTGAAATAAATTCATGTGCGCCTGCAAGCTTGGCGGCGTTTATAACATCTTCGCGTGTTGCACCGCTTAATCCGTAAGCGATGTTTTCAAAGACCGTTCCCGAGAACAAGTAAACGTCCTGTTGAACGACACCGATTGAATTTCGGAGCGAATTTAATGTGACGTTCTTTATATCTTTGCCGTCAATTAAAATACGTCCTTCTGTGACGTCATAAAAACGTGGGATAAGGTTACAAAGCGTTGTTTTTCCGCCGCCTGACGGACCGACAAGTGCAACGCTGTCGCCTTTCTTGATGTTAAGATTTATATTTGACAGCACGTTTGTGTCATCGTCACTGTAATGAAATCCGACGTTTTCAAACGTTATATTTCCTTGAACATTTTCAATTCGTCGGCATTTTCTTTTTCTGTTATTTCGGCAGGTGCGTCCATAATTTCAAGGAAACGCTCAATACCTGTCATACCGCGTTGGAATTGTTCTGTAAATTGAATGATTGTACGCAAAGTGGCAAGGAGTGTGCTTACATACAAAAGATATGCGGTAAGGTCGGCAGGGAGATTTTGCCGTTAATCATAAACAACGCACCCGCAACAACGACTATCAAATACATTACACCCTCAAAGGCTCTGTTTGATGTTTGAAAACCTGCCATATAGAAATATCCGAGTTTTTTTTGTATCAAGAAATTTTTTGTTGCCGTCCTCAAATTTTTCAGCTTCAAGTTCTTCTGTCGCAAATGACTTTACCACTCTTATACCGAGCAATGTATCCTCAACCTGTGAATTAATTTCGCCGATTTGGTTACGCTGTTTCTTGAACGCTTTACGCATACGCGTATTAAAGAATTTTACAAAACAGAATATAAGCGGAAGTGATGCGAACACAATAACCGTAAGCGGTACGTTTACTCCGCAAAGAATTATAAATGAAACGATTATTTTCAGTGCGGCGATGAAAAATTCTTCCGGACAGTGGTGGGCGAATTCCGTTACATCAAACAAGTCACTTGTTATTCGTGCCATAATTTGTCCGACTTTGTGTTCGGCAAAGTATGAATGTGAAAGCGTTTCAAAGGTGTGCGAATAAGTCACGGCGCATATCTGTTTCGATTTTTGCTCCCATAATATGTCCCGTGTCAGCCATATAGAAATTTGCCGCAGAGTCGATTAGTCTTAAAATCAGATAGAAAAGTCCTATTTTTAAGATTATTCCGACGGTTAATCCTGCTATGTTATTGATACCCATATTTGTTATGTAACGCACGAGCATTGGGAATACAAGCTCACAAACCGTTGTCAGTGACGCACAGATTAGATCGAGTATCAGTATCCATTTGTATTTTTGAAATACGGTACAAAGCGCTTTATAAGATAACTCATCTTCATTTGTTTTTCTTCTGTCTGCATTGTTTTACTCCTTTATAAAAATTCACATAAAAAAAAGAATGCAGATTAAAAATCAGCATTCTCTTTGGCGGAGAAGGTGGGATTCGAACCCACGTGCCCGTTAAGGCAAACGCATTTCGAGTGCGCCCCGTTATGACCACTTCGATACTTCTCCAAAAGTACCTTAATATTTTACCATAGTAAAACAAAAAGTCAAGCGAAAACGAGGTTTAAATTGACTTTATAAAAATTGAGTGATATACTGAAATTAAAGCAATTTGAAAAACGGAGCTATGCTTATGAAAAGATTCAGATATATATTTTTTGCCGCGTTATTGGCTATGATGTGGCTGGGGATTAATGTTTATGCAGATGAATATGACGGGTTGGATTTTGATTACGGAAGTGTGCTTGTGCAGTTAAAACCACAGATTACCGATGCTGTTTCAATGTGTTCAGACCCGTTTGAAGAATTGAATATCAGTGATGCAAAATGTATTTTCGGTGACGATACAAGCAGTATCAGTTTGTTTTCTGATAAAACAGAGCCTATTATATATGTACTTGATTTGGAAAATCCGAGCCGTGAAAATGTTATAGATACGATTGAAAAATTAAAGGCTATGCCGAATATTGAATATGCAGAGCCTAACTACAATGTATATGAGTTTTCCGAACCTAATGACACATACTATCAAAACGGAAAACAAGCTGTGCTTGATTTAATCGGTGCAAAAAAAAGCTTTGGGATTTTGATATTGATTGCTCTGATGTGGCTGTCGGAGTTATGGATTCGGGTATACAGACAAATCACGAGGATTTAATTGATAATATATGGGTGAATACAGGAGAAATTGTCGGTGACGGCATTGATAATGACGGTAACGGCTATATTGATGACATATATGGTTGGAATTGCGGCGACAGTAACGGTGATGTGTCATATGTGAGTAATCACGGCGTTCACGTTGCAGGTATTGTGAGTGCGGTGACCGACAATTCCAAGGGTGTGGCGTCTGTTGCACGTAATGCCAAAATCGCATCAATAAAGATTTTTAACAGCAGTGGTAAAAGTACTTTATCTTATATAATAGAGGGGATTAATTACGCGAAAAAGAATGATATAAATATTATTAATTGCAGTTTTGGCGGTGCAGGTTGGGGAAGTACTTCGGGGAGTATCGTTAAATCGGCGATTGAGGCGGTGCCGGATATATTCTTTGTTATTGCGGCGGGAAATATTGCGACAAGTACACTGCAACCTGATAACGATCAAACGGCGGTATATCCGTCACAACTTACCAAAGACCTTGACAATGTAATTTCTGTTGCAAACACGACAAGCAGTGATGAACTCAGCAGTACGTCACATTACGGTGCAACAAGTGTTGATATTGAAGCACCCGGTACAGGTATTTACAGTACAATTCCGACAAGCAGTTACGGAACAATGTCGGGAACTTCTATGGCTACACCTATGGTTGCAAGTGCTGTTGCGGTAATGCGTGCAGTAAATCCAAATATTTCGGCAAAAGAAATTAAAGAAACTTTGTGTTCGAGTTCAGACAAGCTTTCGGCGCTTACAGGTAAAGTTATAAGCGGCGGAAGATTGAATGCGTATAATGCGGTTAAGGCAATTATGCCGACAGCGACACCAACGGCAACACCAACGGTAAAACCGACAGCAACGCCGACAGTAACACCAAGTCCAACGGCAACACCAACGGTAAAACCAACAGCAACGCCTACGACAGTAACACCAAGTCCAACGGCAACACCAACGGTAAAACCGACAGTAACGTCAAGTCCAACGGCAACACCAACGGCTACTCCGACAGTCACACCAATGCCGACTGTTTTAACGAACAATAAAATTGAGTGTGAAATAAAAGATGACAAACTTATCGTATCGCTTAATTTTGAAGAAGATGACGAGGTGATGTATGTTGCGTTCAGAAAAGGTAATGAACTTAAAAGATTGTGACACCTGACATACATAATATGACGGCGGAGGTCGATTTGAATGATGTGGAATATGACGGTATAGATGTGTATGTGTGGAATGAAAATATGCAGCCGTATGCAGAGGTAAAGCAAATAGAAAAATAAAAAGAAAATCCAATCGAATTTCGTTCGATTGGGTTTTTGTATTATTCTTTGTCTTTTAACAAATCGCGTATTTCGGCAAGAAGTTCTTCTTGGGTAGGACCTGCAGGAGTGACTTCTTCCTCAACTTTCTTTTTGAATTTATCATTTAGTTTATTAAGCCCCTTAACTACGCAGAAAATTATAAATGCAAGGATAAGGAAATTAATAATCGCCGAAAGGAAATTACCGATATTTATTGATGTACCCGAATTATCCATTTAGACATATCCATAACCGATTCAACGGCACTTGTGTCACCGACTGTACTTGTAGCGGCTGTTTTGAGTGCACCTGTTATAAGAGATACAACGTATGCAATACCCGGGTCGATAATGTCGGCAACAAGTGAATCGACAATGCTTTTAAATGCACCGCCGACAACAACGCCGACTGCCATATCAACTACGTTTCCGCGAGATATAAAATCTTTAAATTCATCAACAAATTTCATAGCAATTTACCCCCACCAACAACATTATTAAAATTCTAATTTTCCTTCCAAGAACTTTTCAAGTTCGTCAATCTTAATTCTCTGCTGTTCCATTGTATCTCTGTCACGGACTGTAACCGAGTTATCTTCTGCTGAATCGAAGTCATATGTGATACAGTACGGTGTACCGATTTCGTCTTGTCTTCTGTAACGCTTACCGATTGAACCGGCATTGTCATATTCACAGTTGAACTTCTTTGAAAGCTGTTCGTATACAGCTGTTGCACCTTCGTCAAGTTTCTTTGAAAGCGGAAGAACGGCAGCCTTTATCGGTGCAAGTGCCGGATGCAAGTGCATAACAACTCTTGTGTCGCCACCCTCAAGTTCTTCTTCGTCATATGCCTCAACAAGGAATGCAAGTGCAACTCTGTCTGCACCAAGTGACGGCTCAATACAATACGGAACGTATTTTTCGTTTGTGATTGGGTCCATATATTCCATACTTTCACCGCTGTGTTCCATATGTTGCTTTAAGTCATAATCGGTTCTGTCTGCAATACCCCAAAGTTCACCCCAACCGAATGGGAATACAAATTCAATATCGGCAGTTGCATTTGAATAGAATGCAAGTTCTTCAGGTGAGTGATCTCTGAAACGCAAGTTTTCTTTTCTTATACCAAGGTTAAGTAAGAAATTCATACAGTATTCTTTCAATATGCGTGCCACTCAAGGTCTGTACCAGGGTGCACAGAAAAATTCAAGTTCCATTTGTTCAAATTCTCTTGTACGGAATGTGAAGTTACCCGTGTGATTTCGTTTCTGAATGATTTACCGATTTGTCCGATGCCGAAAGGTACTTTTTACGGCTTGTACGTTGTACGTTTTTGAAGTTTACGAAAATACCTTGTGCAGTTTCCGGACGAAGATATACTACTGATGAAGAATCTTCTGTAACACCTTGGAATGTCTTGAACATAAGGTTAAATTCACGAATATCAGTAAAGTTTTGCTTGCCGCATTTTGGGCAGACAATGTTGTTTTCTGTGATGTATTCAACCATCTTTTCTTTGCTCCAACCGTCAACTGTGATGTCCTCACCTTTTTTCGTGTGCAAAGTCTTCAATCAGCTTGTCCGCTCTGTGACGTGATTTACATTCTTTACAGTCCATAAGAGGATCCGAGAAACCGCCGACGTGACCCGACGCAACCCATGTTTCTGGGTTCATAAGGATTGCACAGTCAAGACCTACATTATATTTTGATTCCTGTATGAATTTTTTCCACCAAGCTTTTTTTACGTTGTTCTTAAATTCAACACCGAGAGGACCGTAATCCCAAGTGTTTGCAAGACCTCCGTAAATTTCACTGCTGGTACACATAGCCTCTGCCTTTACAAAGCGCTACGATTTTGTCCATTGTTTTATCTGCGTTATTCATTATAAAAAAAGTCATCCTTTCAAATTATTACATAATTACATATACATATAGTTTATAAAAACTGACGGTGTTTGTCAAGGCTATTCCGAAAAATATTGACGTTATAAGTATTATTTTTTGAATTTTCGGAATATAAAAATTTTGGGGACAGAAAAGGTTATGTAAACTGTGAATGTGTTAATAAAGTTATCCACGTTGGGTGCATAACGCGTGGATAACTTTGATATTTACGGATAAATCGGGCGTGAATTGCGTGGATAAGTGCGTGGATAGAGTGGATATTAACACAGCTGTAACATTGCTGTAATGTAAATTATGCAAACCGCAATGTGAGCGTAATATTTGTGGCTTGACAGTGTGGGTGGAAAGTTATAAAATTATGGATATAATTTTGTGGTGGCAATACTGATAAATGAAAGGAATAGGAATGAAAACAAAAACGACATATATATGCAGTGAATGTGGGTACAAATCACCGAAGTGGCTGGGAAAATGCCCGGGCTGTAACAGTTGGAACACCATACAGGAAACTGTTATTACGGAAAAGAAAACGTCTGCTACGCGTGCAATGTCTATAAGTAACGGCGGAAGTGTGCGTATGCCGAAAAAATCGGTGATGTAAAAGTCGGATATGAAACACGTTACAAAACCGGTTTACAGGAGCTTGACAGAGTGCTTGGCGGCGGAATTGTACAGGGTGAATTAATACTTGTAGGCGGTGACCCGGGTATCGGTAAATCAACATTACTTTTTTGCAAATTTGCCAAAAAGCCGGTGAAGAAAGAAAAATTTTATATGTTTCGGGTGAGGAATCGGAGGACAAATTAAAATTCGTGCTGAAAGATTGGGCGTTACAACGGAAAATCTATATCTTGTTTCCGAAACAGATGTTGAAACGGTTATAGAATGTATAAACGAAATTAAACCCGACATTGTTATTATTGACTCAATTCAAACAATGAACAGGCAGGATATTGCCTCTGCGGCAGGAAGTGTTCCGCAGGTAAGAGAGGCTACTAACGCTTTTATGCACATTGCAAAGTCACTCGGCATTTCTATGTTTATAGTCGGTCACGTTACAAAAGAGGGTGCAATCGCAGGTCCGAGAGTGCTTGAACATATGGTCGACTGTGTGCTTTATTTTGAGGGTGACAGACAGCTTTCGTTCAGAATTTTAAGAGCGGTTAAAAATCGTTTCGGTTCGACTAACGAAATCGGTGTATTTGAAATGTGTGACAGTGGTCTCAGAGAAGTCGAAAATCCGTCAATGATGCTTTTGGAGGGCAGAAATGTTGATATATCGGGCAGTGCGATTGTGTGTACAATGGAGGGCAGTCGTGGTGTTATGGCTGAAATTCAAGCACTCGTTACACCGACCGGATTCGGTAATCCGCGTCGTATGACAAATGGTATTGATGTTAATCGTGTGCTGTTGCTTATCGCGGTACTTGAAAAACGTGCAAGAATGAATTTGTCAAATTCAGACATTTATGTTAATGTTGCCGGCGGACTTCGTATTGATGAAACGGCGGTTGATTTGGGTATCTGTGCCGCTGTCGCGACAAGTCAGGCGGATATTCCTCTGCCGCCGGATATGATATTTATCGGTGAAGTCGGTCTTGGCGGTGAACTTAGAGGTGTTTCGCAGCTTGAAAAGCGTATTAATGAGGCGGCTAAACTGGGGTTTAAGTCGGCGATTGTGCCGAAACAATCGCTTAGAGGCGTGAAAATTCAGATGGTTTTGCGGCTTACGGGATTAAGACGATTTCGGAAATGATTAATATGCTTAGAAGAAAATGACAGAAAAGCCACCCCTCAGTCGGCGTTGCCGACAGCTCCCCTCAAGGGGAGCCTTATAGGGCGGCCGATGACCGCCCCTACGAAGTAAGTGCAGTATGGCGGTGTGTAGGGGCGACCATTGGTCGCCCGCTTTGAATGAGATGCGGATTGTGTGAAAGTATGGGACGGTGTCACAATGCCCCGTGTTGTAGATAATAGATAAGAAAGAATAGAGGAAAATAATAGACAGAAAAGCCACCCCTCAGTCGGTGTTGCCGACAGCTCCCCTCAAGGGGAGCCTTACGGAAGATGGCGTATATTAAAAAGCCTCTCCTTGAGGAGAGGTGTCACGAAGTGACGGAGTGGTGGCTTGAGGTCATCAATCGCTATTTATGCGGAGAGTTGACAATTTTATTGTTTTATATTATAATTAATTAGATTAGAAAATGATGTTTTAGGAGTTTTCGGGAAGTGGAAGAAAAAGAGAACAGGCGGCGGAAAAGAATTTATATTTTCGCTTTTATGGGCTGTCATATTTATGATTTTAGGACAATATATAATTTTTATTTTTGCCAAGCTACAAAATAATCGGTACGATAATAACGATACTTTTATTTTGTATATTGGGTTTCTTTGTCTTAACGCGTTATGCGGCGATATTTACGTACAGCAGAAAAGACGATATTGTGCGCGTAAACCGTGCAATCGGTCACAGAAACAAAGAAGTTGAATTTTTTATATATCGGACGTGAAGTCTGTTACCAGACAAAAACCGCAAAAAACTCCGAAAACGATATACAATATGCGTGCGAGTGTATTTTCGCCTAAAAAGGTTTGGTATGTTGTTTACGAAAAGAACAGAATAGAAAATATGCTTGTTTTTGAGCCGTCGCAGAAAATGGTTGAAAAGATTAAGAGCAGAGCGAAAAACAGCAAAGCTTAAACATTTTGGAAGGAATGGTTTTATAATATGGTAAACGTGATAGGGGTACGATTTAAGCCGGCAGGCAAAACGTACTATTTTGATCCGCTTGATTTTGATATAAAACAAGGCGACAGTGTAATTGTCGAAACTTCAAGAGGTATTGAATACGGTGAGGTCGTTATGAGCAAAAAGGCTATTGATAACGACCAATTCAAGAAACCTTTAAAGGGTGTTATCCGTATCGCAACCGAAGAAGATACCGAAAGAAGCAAAAGGAATAGAGAGCTTGAAAAAAGAGGCTTACAAGATATGTTTGGAGAAAATTCAAAATCACAAGCTTGAAATGAAGCTTGTCGAAGTTGAATACACATTTGACGGAAACAAGATTTTATTCTATTTTACTGCTGACGGAAGAATTGACTTCCGTGAACTTGTAAAAGACTTGGCTATGGTCTTTAAGACAAGAATTGAACTTCGTCAAATCGGCGTCAGAGATGAGGCGAAAACTCTCGGAAGTATCGGTGTATGCGGCAGAGGTTTATGTTGCAGTCAGTTCCTCGGTGAGTTCGCTCCGGTGTCTATAAAAATGGCAAAGGAACAGGGACTTTCACTTAATCCGACTAAAATTTCGGGCGCTTGCGGACGTCTTATGTGTTGTTTGAAATATGAACAGGATATATATGAGGAACTTTTAAAGGTTACACCGAAACAGGGTGCTATCGTAAAAACTCCCGAAGGTACGGGCAGTGTTGAATATGTCAGCTTACTTAAAGGTCTTGTTAAAGTTAAACTTGACGACGAAAACGAAAAAACTTTAAAAGAGTTAAACGTTGCGGACGTTAAAGTTCTCAAAAAAGGCAAAAACAACGAGCCTTCAGAGGAAGAAATCGGAGAGTAAAATATTTTGAAAAACTATTGAAGTATATCAATTTTCGTGTTATAATCATATCAGCAATATCAAATGAGGAGGTGTATTTCAATGGCATATAAGATTTCTGATGCTTGCATTTCATGCGGTGCTTGCGCTGCTGAATGTCCTGTAAGTGCAATCAGCGAGGGTGACGCTCAATACGTTATAGATGACGCTACTTGTATCGAATGTGGTGCATGTGCTGGTGTCTGTCCGGTAGGCGCTCCTGCACAAGCGTAATTAAAATGAACTGAGAAGGTGTTGTATAAGAGAAATCTTTGCAACACCTTTTTACATTATATAAATTTACGGAGGGTAAGGCTATGAAAAGAGTTACGCTTATAATAACTGCCGTTTTGACGGTTCTTATGCTTACGGCGTGTTCTTCAAATAAGGTGGTTTATGAAAGTAATACCGAAAGTCAAGGGGGTAACAAGGCTTGGACTGTTCTTATATATATGTGCGGCGGTGACGATGAATCCGTAAACGGTGATTATTCAAAAAAACTTGATGAAATTATGAATGTAAATTATTCGGACAATATAAATGTCATTGTGCAAACAGGCGGCAGCAGTAAGTGGCACACAAAGAATATATACAGCGATTATTGTCAGAGATTTAAAGCCGGTAAGAATAAACTTTATCTTGAGGATCAGTCTATGGCGGCAAATATGGGTGACTACAATACTCTTGCTAATTTTATATCGTGGGGCACGTCAAAGTATAAAGCAAACCATTATATGCTTATTTTATCAGGTGCAGGCGGCGGATTGATAAACGGTATGGCCTATGACGAGCTTAACGGCAACGACAGCCTTAATCTTGAAGAAATTTCATACGGAATCAGTGCGGCGGGCGTGAATTTTGATATGCTGTCTTTCGATTCGTCACTTATGGGAAGTCTTGAAATTGCGGCGGAGATGTCTATGTGTGCCGATTATATGACTGCACCGCAGGACGTTATCGGAAATGATGAATGGAATTATGAATATTTTTTACAGTATTTGTCCGACAATCCCTCAACTGATTCTCAAGGTATAGGTAAGGCAGTGTGTGACGGATATTATGCAAAGTGTGAAGAAAAAGGCACTGACAAAGACGCGGCAATGTCTTGCGTTGCTTTAGACAATATGTCTACGCTTAATCAGGCGTTTGACGGTATGGCAGGCGATATGCTTACCGCAACGGACAGCCTTTTAAATTATGTCAATCTTTCAAAGGCGATAAGCGGTGTACAGCTTTACGGCGGTGCAACGGTTGATGAGGGATTTTCAAATTCTGTTGATTTAGGCGATATGGCGGTTAAAACAAGTGAATTTGTCGGAAACACGTCGGACGTGCTTATTAACACGTTAAATGAAACCGTTTTGTACAGAGTGTGCGGTGAGAGAAAAGCTAATTCTACAGGTCTTGCACTATATTATCCGCTTTGGGAAAACAATGACGAACTTCAAGAGTATATGGAGATTTCAAACAGTGTTAAATATAAGGAATTTCTACGCAAGATATGTACCCGGTGCAATGTAGAAGATTCGTCAAATACAGAAGATTTTAATTCTTCTTGGGCGTGGAATACATATAATCAAGATATGCAGACTATGGAATATAAGACTATTTTGGACGGCAATTCATATGAACTGAATATTCTCGGCAATATGGATATGTTCAAAAGTGTGGATATAAACGTGTATAAGGCGGATAAAAGAGCGGAAACTATACATATATAGGTAAATACAGCGATTTGGACGGTGACTGGGACGCAGGTGTTTTTAAAGATAATTTTAACGGCAAAATGCTTAGATTGTGCGGTAAAAATATATCGGTTAATCTTGTCGGACAATATGACGGTTACGAGATTTATTCGGCTCCGATTATATTAAACGGCAAAAGAAGCAATGTTCGCATTATGCACGATACCGAAAAAGACAGTTACAAAATTATCGGTGCTTGGGGCGGTCTTGATTCGACAAACGGCAGAGCATATACGAATTTAAAAAAGATTGGTTTCTTTGATAAAATAACTCCTATTCTTACGGTATATGACGAGGAACACAACTCAAACGACAATATAACAGGTTCATGGACTTTAAAAATGTTCGGCGGTGTGAAAAAAGCAAATATTTCAGACGGAGCTTATATTTTTGAATACGAACTTACCGACATATACGGTTTGAAACGACGCGGTACAGCGGTTAAAGCGAATGCGGGCGGCGGAAACATCAGATTTGAATAAAGAGGGCTTAACAATGGGTTATACAGAAAAATTAATCGATTTTATCGGAAAAAGTACGGATTGTTACCATGCGGTCAAAACCGCAAAGGACAGGCTTGACGAAAACGGTTTTACGGAACTTTTGAGGGTGACAAGTGGGATGTACAAAACGGCGGTAAATATTACGTTATACGAAATTCGTCATCAATAATTGCGTTTGAAATGCCGAAAAAGGATTTCGGTGCGTTTATGATTTGTGCCTCTCATACCGATTCGCCGTCATTCAAGCTAAAGCCTGATTTTGAAATAAATGCGGACGGTTGTATAAAGTTGAGTGTTGAGGGTTACGGCGGTATGATAATGTCGTCGTGGCTTGACAGACCGCTGTCGATAAGCGGAAGAATTGTTACGGCAAAGAACGGTAAGGTTGAAACGAAACTTGTCAATATAGACAGGGATTTGCTTGTTATTCCGTCACTTGCAATTCATATGAGCAGAGATATTAATAAGGGTTATGAATTTAATATGAGACGTGATATGTGTCCGATAGCATCGGATAAAAACGGCAGAATTGAGGATATTATTGCAGAAAATGTCGGAGTAGATAAAGAGGAAATATTGGGCTTTGATTTGTCGCTTTACAATCGTATGCGCGGTACTGTTTTGGGCGCGGACGGAGAATATTTTCTGCACCGCGAATTGATGATTTACAGTGTATGTACAGTACACTTGAGGGATTTTAAATTCCGAAAGTGATGATAATGTAACTGTTTTCGCCGCGTTTGACAATGAAGAAGTCGGCAGCGGTACAAAGCAAGGTGCTAAATCATCATTTTGCGTGATGTGCTTGAAAGAATTTGCAATAATTCGGAAACGTACAAAAGAGCCGTTGCTAAAAGCTTTATGTTATCGTGCGACAATGCTCATGCGGTGCATCCGAATTTTGCGGACAAGTCGGACGGTACAAACCGTGTGTATATGAACGGCGGTATTGTAATTAAGTACAATGCAAATCAAAGATACACCACTGATGCGGTATCGGAGGCGGTTGTTAAGTATGTGTGCAAAAATGCAGGTGTGCCGTATCAGATGTATGCAAACAGAAGTGATATTCCGGGCGGTTCAACGCTTGGAAATCTTTCAAATGAAAAGGTTTCGCTGAATACCGCAGACATCGGTCTTGCACAGCTTGCCATGAACTCGTCATACGAAACGGCGGGAAGTCGTGACACGGAATATATGGTGAAAATGATAAAAGAATTTTATAAAACGGAAATTGTGCTTTTAATGTTGTATTCAGCTTGACATAGCACAGGATATTTTATATAATAAATAAGATAAGTTAGTATAAAAACAAAGGAGAATAGATAAATTATGAAATCAATGGGCGTAAATGAGATTCGTGAAAAGTTTCTTAGCTTTTTTTGAATCAAAAGGTTGTTTAAGACTTGGAAGTTTTCCGCTTATACCGAAGAATGACGCAAGTTTGTTACTTATAAATTCGGGTATGGCACCGATGAAACCTTGGTTCCAAAACCCTGAAACAGCACCTAAAAAAGACGAGTTACGACTTGTCAGAAATGTATCAGAACAGGTGATATTGAAAATGTCGGTAAGACTGCACGTCACGGCACTTTCTTTGAAATGCTCGGTAACTTCTCTTTCGGAGATTACTTTAAAAAAGAGGCAACTGCTTGGGCGTGGGAATTCTTCACTAAGGTTATGGAAATTCCGCAGGAACGTCTTTGGATTTCAGTGTATGAAGAAGATGACGAGGCAAGAGATATTTGGGTAAATGAAGTTGGCGTTGACCCTACTCACATCGTTAAGCTTGGTAAAGAGGACAACTTCTGGGAACACGGTACAGGTCCTTGCGGCCCTTGTTCGAAATATATTTTGACCGCGGCGAAGAATATGGCTGCGGTGAGCCGGGCTGCGGTGTCGGCTGTGAATGTGACAGATTTATGGAAGTTTGGAACCTTGTATTTACGCAGTTCGACAAGGACGAGGACGGCAACTATAACCGTTTGCCGAACCCTAACATTGATACGGGTATGGGTCTTGAAAGACTTGCCGTTGTTATGCAGGGTGTTGACAATCTTTTTTTGAGATTGACACTGTTCAAGACGTTATGAAACATATTTGCCGTATCGCAAATATTGAATACAAAAAGGACGATAAAAAGACGTTTCTCTAAGAGTTATAACCGACCATATCAGAAGTACGGTTATGATGGTTTCGGACGGCGTTAATCCGACTAACGAGGGCAGAGGTTACGTTCTTCGCCGTCTTTTAAGACGTGCCGCAAGACACGGTAAATTGCTGGGTATAAACAAGCAATTCTTATATGAGGTTGCAGATACTGTAATTGACTGTTCAAAAGGAGCTTATCCGGAACTTGAGGAAAAGAGAGATTATATCAGAAATGTAATTAAGATAGAGGAAGAACGTTTTGACGCTACAATCGACAACGGTCTTAACGTGCTTAACGGATATATCGAAGCGGCTCAAAAGAGGGCAGAAAAGAGCTTACAGGCGAAGAAGCATTTAAACTTCACGACACATATGGTTTCCCTGTTGACCTTACATTAGAAATGGCTGAAGAAAAAGGTCTTGAGGTTGACATTGACGGCTTTAACAAAGCTATGCAGGAACAAAAGGATAAGGGAAGAAGTAATTGTGGTATCGGTTCAAGCTGGGACGGCAACGAAACATTTGAATTTGAAAATGCAGCGCCGACTGTATTTGTCGGTTACGATACACTTGAAACAGACGCAACAGTTGTCGGCATTGTTGTTGAGGACGAGGGCGTTTGTGATACAATAATCGAAAATCAAAAAGGGATTTATCGTTACAGACAAAACTCCTTTCTATGCTGAAATGGGCGGTCAGGTAGGTGACATCGGTACTATCACAATAAACGGTAAGGCTGCAAATGTTGTTAATACAACAAAGACAGAGGATGGTTATTATCTTCACGAAACAGAAGTTCAGCTTACACCGATTAAGGTTGGCGATACAGTTACAATGTCTGTTGACAAGGTTCACAGAACAGACGTTTGCCGTAACCATACTGCAACTCATATTCTTGACAAGGCACTTCGTGATGTACTTGGTTCACACGTTGCACAAGCAGGTTCGCTTGTTGAAAGTGACAGACTTCGTTTTGACTTTTCTCACTTTGAGGCTATGACAACTGAACAGATCAAACAGGCTGAAGATATTGTTAATGAGAAAATTCTTGAAAGCATTGACGTGACTGTACAGGAATTGCCGATTGAAGAAGCTAAAAAGCTTGGCGCTATTGCATTGTTCGGAGAAAAGTACGGTGATGTTGTAAGAGTTGTTTCTGTCGGCGATTACAGTGTTGAATTCTGTGGCGGTACTCACCTTACAAATACTGCTCAATGCGGTTTGTTTAAGATTATTTCTGAAAGCGGTGTTGCGGCAGGTGTAAGACGTATTGAGGCTGTGACAGGTAAGGGTGTGCTTGAATATATCAATAACAGTGACAGACTTATTGAAAAGACTGCGGCTGCGTTGAAGATTAATCAAATTAATGAAATTGATCACAAGGCTGAAAGCGTTATGGCACAGTGCCGTGAGCTTGAAAAGGCTGTTGATTCGTTTAAGGAAAAAATGGCTGCCGCAAAGGCAAACAACATTATGACAGGTATTAAGCATATCGGCGAAATCAGCTTGATTACCGCACAGGTTGACGGTATGGGTGCTGATGAAATGAAGTCTATGGCTGATAAGATTAAGGCGGAAGTTCCGAACAGTGTTGCTGTTATGGGTGCTGAAACTGACGGTAAGATTACGTTTGTTGCTATGGCGTCAAAGGAGGCTGTTAAGCTGGGCGTTCATTGCGGTAAGATTATTAAGGATATTACGGCTGTTGCAGGCGGCCGCGGCGGCGGTAAGCCTGATATGGCGCAAGGCGGCGGCAGTGACGCGAGCAAGATTGATGACGCGTTGGCTAAGGTTGACGAAATCGTTGCGGAACAGATTAAGTAATTAGTCGCTGCTCCGAAAAAGGCTCCCATGGAGGAGCTGTCGGCAGAGCCGACTGAGGGGTGGCAAAACGAGAAAGTAGGGGACGGCACCTCGACGTCCCGATGGTTGTAGGTAAAGTAGGGGCGACCAATGGTCGCCCGTAATGTTAAGCTATAAAAAGGACGGTCATTGACCGCCCATACAGAACCACCACTCCGGCACTTTGTGCCACCTCTCCTCAAGGAGAGGCAAGAAGGCTCCCATAGAGGGGAGCTGTCGGTGAAACCGACTGAGGGGTGGTGTGAAATACAAAGGAGTGAATAAAATGGATTGTTTATTCTGCAAAATAATTGACGGAGAAATTCCGTCAAATAAGGTATATGAAGATGATATGATGTTAGCATTCCGCGACATCAATCCGCAAGCACCGGAACACATTGTTATTGTGCCTAAGTGTCACATTGCAAGTGCGAATGAAATTAATGCAGAAAACGTAAAGTATGTTGCGGCTATATGGGAAAAGATACCGCAAATTGCATCTGAATTAGGCTTTGCCGAAAACGGTTACAGAGTTGTAAACAACTGTGGCGAGGACGGCGGTCAGACTGTTCCGCATTTACATTTTCACCTTATGGGCGGTAAGAAGTTTACTGATCTTTAATAAAAATAATCTTTTTAACTGTCGTTTTAAACGGCAGTTTTTTGTCAAAAAACGGTTTACTTTTGTATATCTTTATTATATAATAATATAATAGGATTAGTTTAATTAGGAGGAAATTAAGAATGGGAAAACTATTTGGAACGGACGGTATAAGAGGTATCGCCAACAAAGACCTTACTGCCGAATTGGCTTTTAAAACAGGTCAAAGCGGTGCATATGTGCTTACAAAACATTCTTCAAAAAGACCGAGAATACTTATTGGTAAAGATACAAGAAAATCAGGTGATATGCTTGAGGCGGCTCTTACTGCCGGACTTTGTTCGATGGGCGCAAAGGTTATTCCTTTGGGTGTAGTTCCTACACCGGCTGTTGCGTATCTTACAAGATACTACAAGGCTGATGCAGGTGTTGTTATCTCTGCATCTCACAATCCATGCGAATACAACGGTATAAAGTTCTTTAACAGTGACGGATACAAGCTAAGTGACGGAATTGAAAATGAAATTGAAAGCTATATACTTGGTGAAAAAGCGATCGAAGAATTGCCTACGCACGGCAAGGTTGGTTATGTAAGTGCTAACCACAACGCTGTTGAGGATTATGTTGCGTTTGCTGTTTCTACGATTGACTGCCGTCTTGACGGTATGAAAATCGCTGTTGACTGTGCAAACGGTGCAAGTTATGAAACTGCTTTCAAAGCTCTTAACAAGCTTGGTGCAAACGTTGAGGCTATACACAACACTCCTGACGGTGTAAACATCAACCATATGTGCGGTTCTACTCATATGGAAAGTTTACAGGCTTACGTTACTTCAATCGGTGCGGACATCGGTATAGCTTTTGACGGTGACGCGGACAGAATGTTGGCTGTGGACGAAAACGGCAAGCTTATTGACGGTGACCAGATTATGGCGGCTTGTGCAAAGTTTATGCGTGATAACGGTACATTGAAGCAAAATACTCTTGTTGCAACGGTTATGAGTAATCTTGGCTTATTTATGGCAGGTGAAAAATCGGTATCAACATTCCGCGTACAAAAGTAGGCGACAGATATGTACTTGAAGAAATGCTTGCAAAGGGTTACAATATCGGCGGTGAACAATCCGGTCACATCATTTTCCTTGACCACAACACAACAGGTGACGGTCTTGTAAGTGCTTTGCAATTCTTATCGGTACTTAAAAAGACAGGTATGAAAGCGTCTGAGGCGGCAAGCATTGTAACGGTTATGCCGCAAGTGCTTAGAAATGCCGTTGTAAAACTTGAAAATAAAAACAGTTATATGGAAAATGAAGAAATAGCTGCGGCTTGCAAGGCTCTTGAAGATGAATTTGCCGGCGAGGGCAGAGTCCTTATCAGACCTTCGGGTACTGAACCGCTTGTTCGTGTTATGATTGAGGGTAAGGACGAAGAATACATCACAAAGAAAGCTGAGGAACTTGCAGAACTTATTGAAAAAAATCTTGGGATAAAAGTGGTTGTAAGAAATATGGATAAAATAATTTCACTAATGATAACTGCTGTTATGACTGTTACGTCGTGCAGTTTTAAAGGTGAAAATCCGCTTGACGGCAAAAGAATTGCATTTATTGGTGACAGTACCAGTTACGGCACTAATTGGCAAGGCGGTTACGGCAAGTTGATTGGGGAACAATATAATATGAATGTCACAAATGTCAGCAAGGGCGGTGCTACTCTTGCTGACAATGTGCGTTGGTCGGCAGATTCAGACGGTTACAGACCGTATATTACGGATATGCTCGATAACCTTGACGGCGATTATGAATATATAATTGCCGAGGGTGGTTTGAATGATTTTTGGGGCCATTCGGAACTTGGAGAAATTACAGACGGTTTTAACGGTGATTTTGATGAAAACACAATGACCGGCGGTATGGAAAAAATGTTTTTGAAATTAAAAATGATTTTCCTAACTCGAAAGTAGGGTTTGTTATTACACACGATCCGTTTACATATGACGCCGAAGGTAATTTTGAATCGTATTATGAGCGTATAAAAGAAGTATGCGACAAGTGGGAGGTTTCGTATCTTGATTTGTATGCAAAAAATAATTCCGATACAGGTGTAAATGTGCGTGACGATGATATGCGCAAGTTGTATTTTGGAACAGAAAGTAAGCCTGATGGTGACGGTACTCATCCGAACGAACTCGGTTATCAGGCTATTTATGTTGAGCCGATGATACCTTGGCTGAAATCTTTATAAAATGGATAGGTGAATGATGAAGGATTTAATTATAAACGGAAGCAGACAGCTTGATATACTGCTTGATGATGTGCAAGTTGATAAACTTATGGAATATGCGCGTCTTTTGGTTGAGTGGAACGAAAAGATTAATCTTACTGCGATAACAGATGATGAGGGCATTGTAACAAAACATTTTCTTGACTCGCTGACCGCAATAAAGACTGGATATGTCAAGGGAAAAGTGATTGACGTCGGAACAGGTGCAGGTTTCCCGGACTTGTGCTGAAAATCGCAAAGCCTGAAATTAAGCTGACTTTTGCTTGACAGTCTTAACAAGCGAATTAACTTTTTAAAGGACGTTTGTGAAAAGGTTGATATAAATGATGTAGAATTTGTCCATTTGCGTGCGGAGGACGGCGGTAAAAACAGAGATTACAGAGGTAAGTTCGATACCGTTGTGTCGCGTGCGGTGGCTAATTTGACTGTGCTTTCGGAGTGGTGTATTCCGTTTTTGAAACAAGGCGGTTACTTCCTTGCTTTGAAAGGTCCGTTGGCAGAGCAGGAAGTAAAGGACGCTAAACGTGCCATAAAAATACTCGGCGGACAGATTGAGGACATTGTTGAGGCGGAAATTCCGCTCACCGAATTGAAACACAAGATAATAGTTATAAAAAAAAGTAGGACAAACTCCGCTTAAATATCCGAGAAAACCTGGGGTATTGCAACAAAAACTCCTATCGGAACTTGTTATAATTTGGTGAAATAAAAAATAAAATTGAATATTGTCGAATTATAATTGCAAAAAGTACTTGCAATATGGAAATATTATGCTATAATAGTAAATGTAAGGCAGGTAGTATCAATACGGTACATTTCTAACAAGGTTTCCCCAAGGCCTTGTTCTACCCCCAAAATGTCTTACACCTTCCACCACCGAGGGTAAACAGCGATAATGTTGTTACATCAAGTGTAAACATCAATGCCGAACATTATCGCTGGTTACTCTTTTTTAATTTCAGTGAAATTAAAAAGAGCATGATTAAAATGTCCGTGCGAGAATTTCTTCGCGAGGCTAAGAAAACGCACATGGACAAACAAAGTGCTGATCTTCCGTCACCACGCTGATATGCAATGTGAGTTGAAGTGAGAAAGAGGTGACGAAAGGCACGTTGTTAGACTTTAATTTCAAAATAAAATTAAGAATTTAAAAAGAGCATGATTAAAATGTCCGTGCGAGAATTTCTTCGCGAGGCTCATAAAACGCACATGGACAAACAAAGTGCTGATCTTCCGTCACCACGCTGATATACAGTGTGAATTGAAGTGAGAAAGAGGTGACGAAAGGCACGTTGTTAGACTTTTAATTTCAAAATAAAATTAAGAATATAAAAAGAGTAGTGATTTCACATTGTGTGTGGGATATATTTTTTAACCATTCAGTGTAAAATAATGTAAAATAGCGTAGGAGAAATTTCCATGATTAGTTTCCTTAGAAAATCAACGGTACAAGATAAAATGCGGATTGTATCACTTCCGCTTTATATGATAGCACCAAATCCTAATCAGCCGAGAAAATATTTTGAACCGCAAGCTATGGAGGAATTGAAAAATTCTATAATGGAATACGGTTTAATTCAGCCGGTAACAGTACGCAGGCGCAGCGGTGAATACGAGCTTGTAGCAGGTGAAAGACGTTTTCGTGCTGCACAAATGGCGGGACTTGACGAAATACCGGCGGTTATAATTGAGGCTGACAATGATAAATCGGCAATTTTGGCTTTACTTGAAAATTTGCAGAGAGAGGATTTATCGTTTTTGAGATAGCGGAAAGTTATAAAAGTCTTATTCGTGAACAGGGACTTACACAAACGGAGTTGGCTTTGAAAGTCGGAAAAAGTCAAGCATCGGTTGCAAACAAAATACGATTATTAAAACTACCTCCGCTTGTGAAAAAATTAATAAGAGATTACGACCTTACGGAACGTCACGCGAGAGCTTTGCTGTTGCTTAACAATGAAGAAAAACAGCTTGAGGCCGTCAAACTTATTTGCCGTGACAATATGAATGTTACACAAGCAGAAGAACTTGTACGCACCATGAATATTCCGAAACCGAAACCTATCAATGACCTTCGCATAACAACTGCAAAAGATGTTAAAGTATTCAAAAACACCGTAAAACGTGCGGTTGATTTGATGAAAAAAGCGGCATAGACGCAAGAATCGAAGAAAATTCTTTTGAATGGGGAACGGAATACATAATTAAAATAAAAAAGACTGACAAAAAATAAATGTTTACATTACCTCCTTTGCGGTATATAATAAGCAAAAGGAGGTTTTTTAGTGTCTTGAATTGTCAAGTCAAATGCAACGATATATCAAAATAAACTTCAAAAGGCGATTTCCAGTTCAAGCATTTGCGTGGACGCTGATTTAAAATAAGAGTTTTATCTCTAATTAATGATGGTTTAATTTCTGTCAAATCCTGTTTTTTAGGAAAATATTCGCGTAGAAGTCCATTAATATTCTCATTAGTACCTCTTTGCCATGGTTGATGTGGTTCAGGAAAATAGAATTGCACATCATTTAGAGCTTTCCTGATTTCTTCATGTCGTGAAAATTCTTTACCCCTATCAGGTGTAATTGTTTTTGTTTGACTATCTTTTAACATATGAATTATCGCTTGTTTTACACTGATAGAATCTTTTTTGCTACTTTTTCGCACAACAAATAACGACTCTTTCGGTCAACAAGCGTTACTAAACACGCTTTTCCTGTTACGCCTGCAACAGTATCAGCTTCCCAATCGCCTATTCTCTCTCGTTGATTTGCTTGTTCTGGTCGTTCTGAAATGTGATGACTAATTTTAATTTTGCCTCTCGTTTCAATACTACCATTTTTATGTCTGGCTTTTCCTTTATGTCTTAACTTTCTTGCAACTCCACGTTGACCGGGAGATAATTTCCCTTCTTCTAAAATCCTCGATATATTCCACGATAAATTGTAGCATAACTAATTTGTATAGGATTTTTCTCATGTTTTAAACGAAATGAAATTTGCTCCGGAGACCATTGATATTGAAGAAACAAGAATTGAACAGTTTTATGAATATCAGCATTTAATAACAATGGTTTTCTACCACATTTGCGTCTTCGAATTTCATATTGCTTTTGTGCGTATGATGGCGAGTAAATGCCTTCAGTATTAGTATTACGCTTAATTTCACGAGATACCGATGATTTATCTCTCTGCAATTCTTTGGCTATAAAACTAATTGTTTTCTCTTGTGCAAGAAAAAACAGTATCTTTTCTCGTTCTTTTGTGGTAAAATGTTTGTAGTGGCTCATGGGAATCATCCTTTCAATAATAGTCGTTGCAATTCTATTATACTGGATTTTTCCCTTTGAGTCATTATTTTTTACTTGTTGCACTTATATTGTAAATTCAAGGTGGAAAAATCAATAAAACTTGTTGCATTTGATATGGACGGAACTGTTTTGGACAGTAAACTGCGTTTGCCGAAAGGTCTGTTTGAAATGATTGAATCACATCCCAATGTGAAATTTGTTGTCGCAAGCGGCAGGCAGTATTACAGTCTTTTGAATATATTTAATCCGATTAAGGATAAATTGATTTTTATTTCTGAAAACGGCGGAATTATAATGGAAAAGGACAAGGTTATTCATATTATGCCCGTTCCTGACGCTAAGGCATTGGAAGTACTTGATTTGGTGAGTGAGGACAAAGGTATTTATCCTGTGCTTGGGTGCGAAAAAAGACATCTTATATAGAAAACCCGCCTGAATATGTTATGAACGATGTCGCACAATATAATGTGCGTTTGGAAACTGTTGATGACATAAAATCGGTGGTGGGCAAGGATAATATTTTAAATCTTGCGCTTTACTGCCACAAAGAGCAAAGGATAATATACTTCCCAAACTCGCGGATATAAGCGGTGATTTGAAAGCTGTTTTATCGGCGGAAAGTTGGGTTGATGTTATTAATGCAAATGTAAATAAGGGCAACGCAATTAAGGTTATTCAGGAAATTTACGGTATTTCGCCCGATGAATGTGTTGCGTTCGGTGATTATATGAATGATTATGAAATGCTCCAAAATTGCGGCGAAAGTTACGCCATGGAAAATGCACACGATGAAATTAAAAAGTTGCAAAATACATCGCACCGTCAAATGATGATGAGGGTGTAATGCAGGTATTAAAGAAAATATTGTGATGAAACTAAAAATCCGTCATTTGACGGATTTTTTGCGTACAAATAAAAGGTATGTATAAAATACCTTTTATTTGATTAAAGCGTTTTAATATATGTTTTTGCAAACTCCTCTAATAGTTCGTCACGTTCTATTTTAACAATCAGACCTCTTGCACCGTTATAGCTTGTTATGTAGGTCGGGTCGCCTGAAAGGATATATCCTACTATTTGGCTGATAGGATCATAGCCTTTGATTTTCAGTGCCTCATATACTTTGGCAACTATTTCTCTGACTTCCTTTTCCTTATCAAACTCAAGGTTGATTTTCATTGTTTCGTTAAATTCCATGATATTCACCCTTTCTGCTAAAAATAGCATATCATTTATTTATAGCATAGTACAAATACAATAAAATTGCAAGTGCTTTAGCTAAAATTTTATAATAAATTAATATTTATACATTATTTAATCGAGTTCAAACAGATTGTCAACGTTATTGACAGGTCCGACTGCTGAAATACACATAGTCGAACTGTCGAGAACTCTGTCTATTATTTCCGCAACCGAATCGGCATTTACTGCGTCGATTTTTTCAGTGCTTCTTCCTGCGTGTATATCGGTTTATTCAAAAGCAATGAGCGACCTGCACCTTGCATTCTTGCGCCTGTGCTTTCGCTTGAAAGTATATAATTACCTTTAAGCTGTTCTTTTGCTTTTGTGATTTCTGCCGATGTCAGCTTATTGCGTTTAATCGTATTGATTTCTTTTGAAATAAGATGTGCGACTTCGCCAAGACTCTCGGGACTCATTCCGGCAGAAATATCAAATACACCCGTATTGATATACGCACTGTGTCCCGCACTTATCGAATACACCAAACCACGCTGTTCGCGTATGTTTTGGAACAATCTTGACGACATTCCGCTGCCGAACACGTTGTTAAACACAAGCAGACTGTACACCGATTCGTCCATAACATCAATGCCCTTGAACGTTGCGACAAGCTGGACTTGTTCAATATCTTTTTCTTTTACGATATTATTCTTGCTTATATAAGGTGCGTCAGGAAGATATGGTTTTGTGTCAAGCATTTTTTTGTACCGAAATACTTTTCAAGAAGTTCAAAAACGTATCGTCAAAATTTCCTGATACTGATATTATAGTATTCGCACTTGTATAATGATTATTCATATAGTTTCTCATTATATCCGGCGTTATGCTGTCAAGACTTTCATATGTGCCGAGAATCGTTCTGCCCATAGGTGTGTCGCCCCATGCGGCGTATGACGAAAGGTCATACACAAGATCCTCCGGACTGTCCTCATACATACGGATTTCTTCTTTTATAACCTGTCTTTCAAGTGCCATATCATCTGGCGAAAGACTCGGATTATAAAGCATATCCGAAAAAGAATTTCAAGTGCAATCGGAATATGCAGATCAAGTGTTTTGTTAAAAACAAGTATATTCACGCGAAGTAAATGCGTCAAGCTGACCGCCGACCAGAATCTATTTCGTGTGCAATTTGTGCCGCCGACCGATTTTTCGTTCCCCTTAAAAAGCATATGCTCGATAAAATGAGAAATTCCGTTTACTTCTTTATTTTCATATCGTGAGCCGTTGCCTACCCATACTCCGATTGAGATTGACTTTAGGTAATCAATCTTTTTCGGCAACTACTTTTATACCGTTTGAAAGTGTTTTATATTGATACAATATTATACTCCTTTATCATATATATTATTAGACGTAAATTTATACTGATTTGTTCCAAATTCGACTAAAATTTTCGCTTTATCTCGCGTACCAAGCCGAATACACGAATACGTGTAACATCTTCATTTTCAAAACGTCTGACAGGGTACATTGGGTTTATGGAGTGAAGTTCGATAAAATCGGGTCCGTATACGATTTTCTTTACAACGCCGTCCTCTTCGTCTATCATAACAACCGCATAACTGCCACTGTCAACTGATGACTGACATCTGACAAGCACAAGGTCGCCCTCCATAAAAAGCGGATACATACTGTCACCGACAACACGGAGAAAAAAAAACGAACGGCTCGTCACCGCGAACGTCATTTTTACTGACAGGTTCGTAATCTGTGATATTCGTTTCGGCAAAGCAGCTCAGACCTGCCGCAACTCTGCCGATTATCGGAATATTTACATAGTCCGATGTATCGGCTACTTCAATATTATTCGGCATATCCTCCCAACCGAGAAGGTATTCGGGGAAGTATCAAGACATTGTGCAAGCTTTATAAGCGAGTCGCGTTTTATATTTTTACTGTCCCTTTTTCGTATTTTTGGATTGCCGCTTTTTGCACACCGATTTTTGCTCCAAGCTCCTCCTGGGTTAAATTATGCTCTTTTCTGAGCATTTTAATTCTTTCGCCCGTAGTCATTTTAATCACCAAAATCTTTCTAATCATATTTCGTAACTGATTATATAGTATCATATTTTGAAACTTTTTGCAAGCATTGTACATAAAAGTATCTAAAAAGTAAACAAAATGTTGTTAAAAGTATCCTAAAAAAGAAATTTATACTTGACAAAAGTATCTTTGTAAGATATAATAACAGTGTCTTAAAGAGATAGCCAAGTGATTGGCATATATTTTTTAACAATAAAGTATCTTAAAAAGATAGAAAGGAGTGCTTATGATTTATTCAAATGATGATCCAATGGCAATTTTGGCAATGGAAATTGCAAGGACGGATAATTACGGTGAGTATGACTCATATGACGGGGAAACGGTATGTCCCGTATGCGGTGCTTTTGAACCGGAACATTACTATATCAATGATGATGAAGAATGTATCGGCTGCAGTGAATGTGTCAGAAAGTCGGACGTTATGTATTGATGAAAAATCAATATTAAATGAAAAAGAGGGTGATTAAATTGGGCATTGCAAATGAAGGGGAAATTTTGAATTTCTAACGTACATAATGCGTCGCGAAGATGAGGAAATTGTATGGCGGATTCATTTAAAGCGGCGGAGCTTTTGGGTAAGCATTACGGAATGTTCGGAGGCAAGAGCGAAAGCGGAGGCGGTGATGTTATAATCGTCGATAATATCGAAAAAGCCGAACAAATCAAGGAGCGGAAAAATGCAGTGCAGTCTTGACAGGCTGATTGCACCGTCTTTCTACAAGGTGCATAACTCTATTGAAGATTATACGCATTTTTGGCTTTGCGGCGGTCGTGGGTCGACTAAATCAAGTTTTGTGAGCGTTGAAATTATACTCGGTATTATGAAAAATGCCGATACAAATGCGGTTGTACTGCGTAAGGTCGGTGCTTACTTAAAAAGACAGCGTATTCTCTCAGCTTGAATGGGCGATTGAAAAGCTCGGCGTATCGGATATGTGGGATATAAAGGCGAGTGTGCCGGAAATGGTCTACAAAAAACAGGTCAGAAAATACTGTTTCGCGGTGCGGACAAGGTGCAGAAATTGAAATCCACAAAGGTTACGCATGGATATATTCGATATATTTGGTATGAGGAGTTAGACGAGTTTTGCGGTATGAAAGAAATCCGTTCGATAAATCAGTCGATGATGCGTGGCGGTGAAAAATTTACCGTGTTTTATTCGTACAATCCTCCGCAAAACCGACGCAGTTGGGTAAACCGTGAGGCACTCAAAAGCGTGACGATATGCTTGTGCATAAGAGTACGTATCTTGATGTACCGAAAAACTGGTTGGGAGAACATTTTTTTTGGAAGCGAAGTATCTTAAAAAGCTACATATTAATCAGTATAATCACGAATATCTCGGCGAAGTGACGGGAACAGGCGGTGAAATTTTTGATAATCTTGAAGTTGTAAAACTTAGCGATGAGGAAGTAAAAAGTTTCGACAATATTAAATGCGGTGTCGATTTCGGTTTCGCGGCAGATCCGTTTGTGTATGTGGTGTGTTTTTATCACAACAATAAGTTGTTTATCTTTGACGAAATTTACGCGAAAGGGATGACAAATCACAATGCGGCTGAAAAGATTTTTGAAAAAGGGTTTGCTAATAAATTGATTGTATGCGACAGTGCTGAGCCGAAAAGTATCAATGATTTGCGAATGTTCGGTTTGCGTGTCCGCGGTGCAAGGAAAGGTCCGGACAGTATCGAGTACGGTATCAGATTTTTGCAGAGTCTTGAAAAATCGTGATTGATCCCGAAAGGTGTCCGAATGTTGCAAGAGAATTTTCGGAATATGAGCTTGAACGCGATACGGACGGTGAATTTAAGTCGGTTTATCCCGACAAGAACAATCACACCATTGATGCGGTACGTTATGCACTTGAGGACGAAATCACAAAGAAAAAAGCGAGGGTAATTAAAAGGAGTGAACTTGATTTATGATAATTGACGAGGATATTTTAAAGGACGGTATAGACGAGGTATTGCTTGCTAAGCTGATTGGGAAACATTCGCTTGAACAGGAGCGATACGAAAAACTTTACAACTATTATATCGGCAAACACGCAATTTGTGAACGCAAACGTTCAAGCGACAATATCGCGAACAACAAAATTGTGTGCAATCACGCGAAGTATATCGTGGATATTGCAAAAAGCTATCTTGTAGGCAATCCTGTGGCGTACAGCTGTTCTGACGGATACGATATTGAGGCGGTTAAAAATTGCTTTGCCGTTCAGGATATGCCGAGTTTGGACGCGGAATTTGAAAAGACAATGAGCATTTTCGGTAAAGCTTATGAATTGGTTTATGCGGACGAGCAATCACAGCCGAAAAGTGTATGCTTGCCGCCGAGCAACACGTTTATTGTGTACGGTGCGGGCGTTGGCGAAATTCCGCTGTACGGCATACATTATTACAAAAAGCGTGACATTGACGGCACGGTTACAGGTGTTTGCTGTATTGTGTGTGACAGGGAGATGATTTATACATATGAAAACACTGCGGACAGTTTTTTGCATATGACTATGACAAATTCTCAGCACCACTATTTCGGTAAAATGCCTATGGTGGAGTATCGCAACAATGAAGAAAAGCAAGGTGATTTTTGAACAGATGATTCCGCTGATTGATGCTTACAATATTTTGGAGTCGGACAGAGTTAACGACAAGGAACAGTTTGTTGACGCATTCTTATTCCTTACCGGTATCGACCTTGACAGTGAGCAGGCGAAGAAACTTAAGGAAGAACGCATTTTGATGGGATATGAGGGTGCGGCGGCTCAATATCTTTCAAAGGTTATGTCCGAAAGCGATATTGAAGTGTTAAAGGACAGTCTGAAAAGCGATATTCACAGATTTTCTATGATTCCCGATTTATCAGACCAGACGTTCGGTACAAATTTATCGGGTGTCGCGATTAAGTATAAGCTTATGGGTTTTGAGCAGCACGTCAGAAACAAGGAGCGATACTTTACGAAGGCTTTAAAACAGAGATTTGAATTGTATGTTAATTTTCTGTCGTTAAAAGGTGCTATGGAGTATGTGCCTATACATCGCATTGATGTTGTGTTTACGAGAAATTTGCCTGTTAATGAGTTGGAGATTTCACAGATGGTAAACAACTTAGTCGGTATTGCATCAAGCGAAACTCTTTTTTATCACAGCTTTCATTTGTGGGCGATCCGAAAGAAGAGGCACAGCTTGCCGCAAAAGAAAAAATGCTTGGCGAAAAATTAAAATATGTACAGGAATAATTCAAGAATAAAAACATAGTGATTTATTTTAATGTAAAGAAAGGAAAAAAGTATGGACGAAAAGAAGAAACAGGGGACACTAAACGGTGACACGAAAAACGAAAACGGGGGACACAAAAACGATGAACTGAAAAATCTCATTGCAGGCTATGTTGCGGAGGCGATTAAAAAACGAAAAAGCAACTTGGGAAAAAGATTTTTCAGACAGAATCGTATCGGAAAGAGAGGACGCCGCGAAGATGGCTACAATGTCGGCAGAGGACAGAGCAAAGGCTGAAATGGACAAAAGACAAAAGGATTTTGAAAATGAAAGACAGCAGTATGTATCCGAAAGAGCCGAATTTGAGGCGGCAAAGGAATTGGCGGCTCAAAATCTGCCTGTGAATTTCGCAAGAATGGTCGCAGATGCAGACAAGGACATTATGGCGGAAAATATCGAGCGATTTAAAGCAGAATATATGAAAGCAATCGAAAGCGGTTTATCCGAAAGATTAAAGGGTGTTCCGCCGAAAATTTCAAGAGAAAAAGAAAATTTAACAGACCCGTTTTTAAGCGGTTTGGGAATGTAATAAATAACGTGATTATGAAAGGATGAATACAATGGCTATAAATTATGCAAGTAAGTATGCTCAAAAAATTGATGAAAAATTCGCAAGGGAGTCTATGACTTCGGCGGCGGTAAACAATGATTACGACTTTGTCGGTGTTAAGACGGTAAACGTATATTCAGTGCCTACCGCAGAGATGAACGACTATTCGGTATCAGGCACAAGCAGATACGGTACACCGCAGGAAATCGAAAACACTGTACAGGAAATGACTATGACGCGTGACAGAAGTTTCACGTTCACTATTGACAGAGGGACATATAACGATACTCAAATGTCAAATGCGGCAGGTGCGGCACTTCAAAGACAAATCAGAGAAGTGGTTGTGCCTGAAATCGACAAGTACCGTTTTGGAAAAATTTGCGAAGGGGCAAAAACTACCGTTACAGGTAAAGGTGACAAAGGCAAATGCTTATGACGCATTTTTGACTGGTGCAACAACTCTTATTGAAAATAATGTTCCGCTTGTCGGAAGTTGTGCATTTGTATCAAGTGATTTTTACAAGAACATCAAGGAGGATTCAAGCTTTATCAGAAACGGCGATATGTCGCAGGAAATTTTGATTAAAGGTCAAGTCGGAACGATTGACGGTATTCCGCTTATCGTTGTGCCGAAGTCTTACTTCCCTGAAAACGTTGAATTTATTATCACAAATCAAGCCGCAACGACTTCTCCGGTTAAATTGTCGGAATACAAAATCCACGATAATCCGCTTGGGAATCAACGGCTGGCTGGTTGAAGGCAGAGTGTATTATGACGCATTTGTGCTTGAAAAAAAAAAAGAGTGCGATTTATGTGTTTAAAACTGCCGAATAAGAATAGGTCAGAAAGGCTGTGTTGAAAATGGGGACACTAAAAATGAAATTCTTGACGCGGTGAAATTACTGCTCGGAATTAAAGACAATGATAAGGACGATGTTCTTATGCTTTTGATTGAGGATACTGTTAATTCTGTGCTGGCATACTGTCGTATTGATGTTCTGCCAAGACAGATTGTAAGCTTTATTCCGACGTTTACGGTCAAGAGATATACGGCAAATCAAAACGGCGGTGTTAAGTCGGTTACGGAGGGTGAAAGAAAGGTCGAATACTCTGACGACAACTATGATTATTTGAAAGAATATGCAATACGTCTAAAGCCGTTTGTCAGCAGAAAAGTTAAAGTGCCGTCGGAGGTGATTGCCGATGATAAATCCGTTTGAACGATTTTATGACACCGAAATCGAGGTGTACGAAGTCGGTGAAAATACATATGAAAAAAGGGTGAAAAAACACTTTTGGGGAGTGTTGTGTGTGATATTCAGCCATATGAAAATGAACTCGAAAACCGTATATACGGTTTGACCGAAAATAAAAAATATAAAGTGTTCTGTGACAAAACAGACCTTATAAAAATAGGCAGATATGCTAAATTCGGTGACGAATTTTTTGAGATTATAAAGGCTGAATGGTGGAATTTCGGTATGACGGCGATGATGCGGAGTGAGAAAAATGCAGATTGATATTAATTATGATAACGGACTTTCGGATATTGCAAATAATATAGAAAATAATTTTGCGGATATAATCGGTCAGGGTGCTCAAACGGTATGTGAAAGTGCAAAAAGTCTTTGCCATGTCGATACGGGACGGCTGCAATCGTCAATTAATGTACAGCCCGGCGGAAATACGGCGGTTATATCGGCTGATACGGAATATGCGGTATTTGTTGAATTCGGTACGTCGAAAATGGCGGCACAGCCGTATCTTGTGCCGGCACTTTTATCAAACACGCAAGCAATATTGTCTGCAATCGCAGAGGCGATAAAGGGGTGATTATATGATTGATATTAATGCGGAGGCTGAAAAGTCACTCAGTGATGTTAAATGCAAGGCAGTATTTCAATATCCGAAAATTTTAATAATCTGCCGATTATAAGTTATTATACGGTGACGGAGTGCGGCGGATTTTATGCCGACAATGACGAGAGTATTCAAGACGGGCATATTCAAATTGACATATGGGCGGAAATTCCGAAAGAATGCAGTGATTTGGCGGCAGAGGTCAATGAAGTAATGACAAAGGACAGTTGGGTGAGGGAGATGTCTATGGACGTTCCTGAAAATGATAAAAAATATATCATAAGACAATGAGATTTCAGAAGTATTTTACGTTATAAAAATATATCTCTTTAAGACAAAATATGAAAAAAACGGAGGAAAAATTATGAACAAGAAACCTTTACCTACAATAGGTGTGGACAAGTATACTTTTTTTAAAGTGAATGAGGACAGCGTTAGCGGAACGGAATACGGAGAAGCGTATAATTTGAAAGGAACGGTTGAAATTGCACCGACCGACAGCGGCGGCAGTGATGTTTTTGATGCGGACAACGGTGCGTATGAGGCGTCAAGCTATATCGAAAAATTGGGACACGATATAACAAATGCCGATATTCCGCCGGAGGTTGACGCAATGTGGCGTGGATTGACACGCAAAAACGGTGTGGTTGAAGTCGGAAACGATGTTAAAACAGTATATTTCGGTGTGGCATGGAGAATTTTGAAGTCCGACGGCTCGTACCGTTATGTAAGATACTACAAGGGTTCATACAGTTTTGCATCAAACGTAGGGGGGAAAGACAAAGCCGTCAAGCGGAAGTATCGACAAGCAAACCGCTAAGGCAACATACACGGCGGTACAACGTGATTTTGACAACAATTATTATGCGTATTTTGATGAAAGCGATTTGCCGTCAAATATCACAAGAGATGAATTTGAAAACAAGTGGTTTACGGATATGAATTACTATCCGCAGACGGTATAAGGAGAAAATTATGCAACATACATTAACATTTGTAAAAGATAAGGTTAAATACGTTTCAAAGCCGTTTGACTTTGAGGCGATGTGCATTATTAATGACGCACATAATGATGAAAATAAGAAAGGTCCGCTCAGCATTTGCAGAGATGCACTTGACCATATGTTTGAGGGTACGGACGCAACTCAGGATATTATCGATCCTGTTGACGTGAACGAACGTGCAAAGATGTGTCTTGCACTTTGGGGTTTTACGTTGACGCTCTTTCTTCAAAAACGAGTAACGTCAGGCGGCAGCGGGGTGCTTAGGGACATCTATACGATGTTCCTAACGTACCACCACATACTGCCTGACGAAGTTGGCAGACAAAATCCGTGGGTACTGTTTAAAATGCTTGACGGATTGAATGAAGATACAGAGGGTTACGATAACGAACATTTGAGAATGTTTTACGGAGAGGAGGTATAGTTATGGCAGAGGCGGCTAATTTATCGGTCAGCATAACGGGTGACGCGTCTGGACTTATAAATGCTTTGGCAACGGCACAAAATGCACTTGCTACACTTAATTCATCGGCAGGTAAAATAATGAGTGAATTTGACGGCAAAAACGCAAAAATCAATATTACCGCAGTTGACAATACCGCAAGCGGTGTGAGTTCGGCAAGAGCAAGTATAAACAGTTTGAAGGACAGAACAGTCAATGTTACTGTTAAGTACAATGTGCAGGGAATGCCGAAACTGGCAGACGGAACACAATATGCAAAAAGCGGTTTGGCGGTTGTAAATGATGAAAGGGGCGTAAGTGATCCGCGTGAGCTTATCGAGCATAACGGGCGACTTATGATGTTTAGCGGACGTGATGTGGTTGTTCCGCTGTCGCAAGGCGACAAGGTTTATACGGCTGACGAAACAAAGGCGATAATGAACGGTATGGGTATTCCGCATTATGCGTCCGGCAAAAACAATGAAATGTTTGAAATTAAAAAGGCTGATTTAAACCATTACAAAAAACAAACGATGTATCTCCGACGGAGGAATTAAGGCTTTGGAATGAATTGATGGAGCAATTCGGTTATGACAGCGAGGTTGTGAAAGAAATTCAAGAGGAGATTTTCGCGTCGCAGAAGAAAATCTGGAAAAGAAGAAAAAAGGCGAGTGAAACCGCACTTTCAAACTACAAAAAACATTCCGACGCTTGGATTAAATATCAGGTGCAAGTGAATGATATGGGTGTTGACGAGCAGATTGAATCGTACAAAAGACAGCTTTACAACTATAATGCTATGGTATCGGAAATGGTTACGTCAACCGCATATTCGGCAGAGGAAATTAAAGAAATTTGGGAGGATTTCTATGAGTACAAAGCCGATGTTGATTTGAAAATCGGCAAGCTTGAGAATGAAAAGAATTATGCCGTTTATGAGAAGTGGAAAAGTGACGCGAAGAATTGGAAAAATATCCGCGATACATATGATGATTGGGACGAAACAGGCGACAGTCATATTCAGTTTTACGAACGCAGTATCGAACGTATTCAGGAAATGTATGACGGCGGTTTTGTAGGTTGGCAGGAATACAGTGACGATACTATGTATGCGGTTTTGAATTTGTATAATGCAAAAATCGAGGCAACGGACGCACTTCTTGATAAGCAAAAAGGAATACATAAATAATCTGAAAGAACAGTTTTCAAGTGAAGAAAAGGCACTTGGCACGAAGTGGGAAGCTGAGGACAGGAACGAGTCGAAGTCCGAAATATCACACAAATTGAGCATATACAAAAATGCGGTTACTCAAAAGGTATGGATACATACAAATCTTTGCAGGAGCAGATGAAAAAGATAAAACGTGAAGAGGAAATGTACAAATTACAAAAAACACATACCGCAACTTTAACAAGTCTTGAAAACAGCTATGACACCGTTGAGGCAAATAAGAAATATCTTCTTGCAACTATCGAAAAAACGGAATAAATATAGAAAAAATCGTGAAAAGCGTGAATTTTGACGTAAAAAATATGCAAAGTGTGATTACATCGTTGTTCAATCAGACTATAAAGTGCAATAAAGTCGATTAAGGTATCGTCAAATTCTTATTCTGACAACAGAAATATCAGCATAAGAGGAGACAGCCGTGATATATTGAACGCACTTCAAAACAGAGTCGGACTGGCTGTATCATACGGTAATTACAATTAAAGGGGGATTATATGAGGAATGGTTTTATATTTAAAGACCGTCATTCTTCCGATTTCGGTGTGACGGTGAGGACTAAATCAAGACCGATATTGCCGAGCGTAAAAAGAGAATATTGTCGATTTGCCGTACCGTGACGGCGGATATGATTTTTCAAAAGCTAATCCTTTCGGACGTGAGTTTTTTATAATGACAGGATATTCACGGTTACGTTTAACATATATGCCGATAATCTTGCGGAAATGCAGAGGAATCTGTCTTTGCTTTCTCTGTGGCTTTGCGGTGAGGGTGAGCTGATTTTTGATGATATGCCATTTTCAAAATGGCGGGGGAAAGTGTCGGACGAGGTTATATATATGCCTGAATACAGCGGTCGTAAGGCGGTTATGGAGGTGTCGTTCAGGGCAGAACCGTTTTGTAAATGTATTTTTGATACGGAAGGCCCGGCTTTGGAAATGCCTTTTTATGTTAGATGCAAATATACCTATTGATATTTCGTGTTTGTTTAAATTTAATATTTCCGGCAGCGGTGATATAAGTGTATACAATTTCGGTGACAGACCTGTAAGACCGATTGTAAAGCTTGGAGCGAGTGCAAGAAATGTAACGCTGTCTATGAACGGCAAATCGCTTACGTTTATGTCAAACGGTCAGACAACTATTGATTTTGAAAACAAAATGTCAAAAATACAAGCGGAAATATATTGGTGTCGGGTGAGTTTTTTGAATTTCCGTCGGGAAGAAACAAACTTCATATCGTAAATTCAAACAGTCAAAATATGACGGCCGAAATTTCATATACACCGTATTTTATGTACGGTGAACATTTTGACGACTTGGAATGAGGTGACGGAAATGCTTAGAATATTACCGTATAACAGTGTTACGTTTGACAAGGGTATTGTAATCGGTGACGCGTATGATGTGCGTGTTACGTATGAAATAAACGGTGAACGCAGGCTTGATTTTTCGCACCCGATAAATGAAAAGTCGGAAATTATAAGTGAAAATAAAATCGTTGTATGCGAGGGTCAGGCATACAGAATTATAAAGGTGTCAAAAACAATCGGTGAAAAGAATTTTATTGCGGCGGAATGCAGTCACGTCTATAATGCGGACGCATCGAACATACATATTCAAAATATTCCCGATTTAATCGGAAAAACTCCGTCTTATGTTTTGGGGCAGATATTTAAAAATACGAAGTTTTCGATTATGACGGACAGTGAATTGACAAAAGTCGGATTGAAACGAGTTGATTACAGCGGTTTTAAGATTGATTTCTTTTCTATGGATAAGACCAATCCGTATGAGGCGGTTAAGGCTCTTATCGAAAACTGCGGTAAGGGCGAGATTTATGCCGACAATTACAAGATTGCCCTTGTGGAGCGTATAGGCGGTGAAAGCTGTTTAAGGCTTGACCTTTCAAAGAATATGAAAGATATTTCGATAGAAAGGGATATAACCGATATGGTGACGAAGTTGTACCCTTACGGAAAAGATGACGCACATATCGGAAGTGTGAACAGCGGAAAGCAGTATATTATAAGTGAAAACGCGGATATTTACGGTGTTCGTGAGGGGTATCGTGATTATACCGATTATATTGAACCGAGTAAAATATTAAGACGCGCACGGTGGGAGTTTGACAGTGAAAATGAGGAAAGAATTGACGTGCCTTGTGTTAATATAACAGGCGGATATGCCGATATTTCAAAGCTGGCGGATTATGCGGACGAGAAAATTAATATCGGTGATACGGTGACTGTAATCGACTGCGGAAACGAGATTAGAGAACGCGTCATAAGGCTTGAATATTATCCTTATCAAAGTGACGATACCGTTATATCTGTCGGCAGGGTAAAAAGGATTTGTTTTTCTATCTTGAACAAATAGGAACTCTTGCAAAACGTTACAAAAAAAAGTATCGACAACAGGCGGTAAAGTCAAGGCAAAATCGGTAAGCGGTGTTATTTCACAGTCCGGAATGAAAATAAACGGTGAAAACGGTACGGTTTCGCTGTTATCTGATATTATTGAGGTGTCAACGGACGGTGACGTAAAAACGCAGATTGGCAATGTGAACGGTCAGTTTGTGTTTAATATTACGGACAACAACGGCAATTCGGCTGTGAATATTACGGACAAGGGCAATATGAATTTTAAGGGTGATTTTGAAACGGAAAAATTGAGTGTGGGGGATAATGTTATTACGCAGGACAGTAACGGTGTGTTGTGTATTAATGGGAAAAGGATATTGGTGGAAGGAGAATAAGAATGAAATTAGATTTTAATTTTGACGGAAAAACTTTGCTGAAAAAAATGGTGGCAACAGGTGAAATCGAATTTTCAGACGGTGCAGGATGAATATAATACGTTAGAGGATAATTTGAGTGAAGAAATAAATCAACGTGTGAATTTAGGTAATGATTTGACTGATAAAATAACAAAGGAAACGTCGGACAGAAAGACGGCAGACAGTTCGATTGAGGGCAAAATTTCAACCGAAACATCGGACAGAAAGAAAGCGGACAGTTCGCTTGAAATCAAGATTTCAGACGAGGTAAATTCGCGTCAAGAGGCAGATGATGAATTGAGCGGTCGTATCGAATATGAAAAAATGGAGCGACAGGCAGATAATGAAGAAAACAAGTCAAGATTTTTTGAAAAAGCAGACAAAACCGAGTTGTACGGAAGGGAAAAGAATATTACGCATAAGATAACGCACAGTCTGAAAAAGGCTGATTTTATTATAAACATAAATTCAGGAAACGGAAACGGTACAGTAACGATAAACAGCTTACCTGTGCAGACTAAAAATTTTAGGGACGGACGTGCATATATACAAACAGCACCGATTTCTGCCTCGTTTTCGGCGGAAAAAGGTGAAGAGGGAGAAAAGTGGATTAATTTGTTATATGACAGCGATAACGGTACATTGGGCTTGGAGGTTACGGAACAGCCTGAATCGGGTAATGTTGCAAAGATGAATGTAACATATATGAAAGCGGAAGTTGCCGAAATATATGCGGGTATAATCAGATTTGAAGGATTGAACACACTTGACGCTCTCAAAACGAATAACAGAGATTCATTTGTTGGGGCGATAAATGAACTTGTAAGCGGAAAAGTCGGCGTGAATGATATTGTAAATGGTAAAGATGCAAGTTATCGTGTGACGGATTTGTTGAAGTGGGTGGCGGAGTTAAAAAGCAAGCTGAAAATAAATAAAACGGAGGAGTAATTTATGGATAAGATTTTTAATTGGACAAGTACGGTTATCGGAATTGTGGGCGGATATTTCGCCGCAATTTTCGGTCGATGGGACAGTATTTTGTGGGCACTGCTGGTGATAATGGTGCTTGACTGTTTGACAGGTGTTATTAAAGCAATTTATACAAAAACAATGTCAAGTGAGATTGGGTTTAAAGGATTACTCAAAAGATTACTATATTAATTATAGTAGCACTTTCAAATGTTCTCCAACAGATTACGGGTGATAATGTTGCAATTCGGGAAATAGTTATTATGTTTTACGTAGCGAATGAGGGTATAAGTGTGTTGGAAAATGTGGCGGTGATTTACCCGCGAATGCCGAAAGCAATAAAGGATATATTGCTCCAAATTCGTGACAGTAACAGTGCGGACAGTGAGTGAATATAATATATGGGGAGTGAGATATATGATAGTAGGAATAAATTGCGGACACACTGTCAGCGGTACAGTCGGCAGCGGTGCGGTCGGATTCTTTAACGAAAGCAACGAAACGCGCCGAGTCGGTTATAAAGTAATGGAGTATCTCAGGGCAAAAGGTGTTACGGTGGTTGATTGCACTGACGATTATTCTTCTACGGTAAGTGAAAATTTGAAAAGATTGTGGATAAAGCGAATGCACAGCCGCTTGATTTGTTCGTTTCGATACACTTTAACAGCGGCGGCGGCAGAGGAACTGAGGTTTATACCTATAACGGAGAAGTTTTTAAACAAGCGGAGCTGGTATGTGAAAATATGGCGGAGCTTGGGTTTATAAACAGAGGTATAAAAACGGCTCAAATTTGTATGTCATTCGCAGAAGTAATGCGAGGTCTATGCTTATAGAAGTGTGCTTTGTCGACACTAAATCGGACGCGGATTTATATAATGAAGTCGGTGCAGACAGAATTGCCGAGGCAATAAGTGACGCGATAGTCGACGAAAAATGGAGGAGGAACTTACAATGTCACAATATGAAGAATTAAAACAAATGATTTCAGAACAGACTGCAAGAGTTGATGTTTTGCAGAATGAGGTTTACAAAATCGAAAATCCTATGATTTATAATTATATTGATGATAATATGCCCGACTGGGCAAAAGAGGCTGTTCGGTGGTGCGTGGATAACGGTATAATTGTCGGCACCGGCAGCGGATTGGGGCTTGATGATACAAAACTTTGGACCTGCGTAGTGATGTATCGTTTGTCAAAAACATTGAAATAATAAATACAGCTGCCGATAAATTTGTCGGCAGCTAAAAAAAATAAACAAATCTTTATAAAAATCACTAAAATATCTTGACATATCTATGTAAAATAAGGTATAATAGATATTGTTGTACAAACAGTGTATAACTGAGTCCATCAAGTCCGTTTTAGAATTGACTTGCCGGAGGAGGGAAACAATGTCTGAAGTAAGAGTAAAAGATAATGAATCATTAGATAGCGCACTTCGCAGATTCAAGCGTCAATGTGCTAAGTCAGGTGTCATGTCTGAAATCAGAAAGCGTGAGCACTATGAAAAGCCAAGCGTAAAGCGTAAAAAGAAATCAGAAGCTGCAAGAAAAGAAAGTTCTAATTTTTAATTAGCAACATAAGGAGATGACGATAATGTCTTTAAAGGAAAAATTAGCAGAAGATTCAAAATCGTCAATGAAAAACAAAGACACTGTACGCAAAAATACAGTACAACTTGTCCGTACTGCAATATTGCAGGTTGAAAAGGACAACAAAGTAACTCTTGATGACGAGGATATTTTGGAGGTAATTGCAAAGCAATTAAAAGCAACGCAAGGACTCTCTTCCTGAATATGAAAAGAGTGGCAGAGAGGATTTAATCTCTCAGTTAAAACAGGAAATGGAATGCTTGATGGAATATCTTCCTAAACAGCTTACAGAGGACGAGCTACGTCCTATTGTAGAAGAAGGCGTTAAAGCAGTAGGCGCAACCTCCATGAAAGACATGGGTAAGGTTATGGAATACGTTATGCCAAAAGTTAAGGGAAGAGCAGACGGAAAAGCAGTCAGCACGATTGCTAAAAGTTTGTTTAACTAAAAATATTACAGAGAGAGCTTCGGCTCTCTTTATATTTCATTTTCGCTGGTGTAGCTCAGTTGGCAGAGCAACTGATTCTGTAATCAGTAGGTCGGGGGTTCGACTCCCCATTAGCTCCAATCGGAACAGGTTATGCTTGTTTTTCGATTTTTTTTGTAAACAAATCAAAAAAGCACGCCTGTATCAGACGTGCTTTTTGTCTTTAAAGATTTTCTTTAAAATAATTTTCAAGAACATTTGCGGCTTCAGTTTCGTCGTTACCTTCAACTTTGACTGTAACGAAATCACCTTTACTGATGCCAAGACAAGTTATTGTAAAAAGTCTTTTTTAAGTTTTCAATTCTCTGGTTATATTCAATGCTAATGTTCGACGTAAAATTTTGTGCTTTTTGTACGAGTTTGCCGGCACATCTGGCGTGAAGTCCGTGTTCACCTTGAATTGTATAAGAAAATTGTTTCATGGTAAAAACCTCCTATCCTTCGGAAATATCAATATGATTATTTCCAGATACGTTATTTCTATACCCTTCGGTATAAAAAATAAATGCACAACTTTGTACATTGGCTACATTATATCACAGTCGATTGATTTGTCAACAAAATGAATAATAATACCATTAAATAGATAAAAAATCCGATTAATACGAAATGTTTTTTATGAAAAGTGAAAGAAAAAAATAACCATTAAATGTATTAATGGTTATATGTTTACAGGATATAATATAACAAAACATCAAAAATTTGTATATTTTGAGGATATATCCTTAATATATGTTAAATATTTTTCGACTTCAGACTGCGGAGAAAGGATTTTTACACCTGTTCCGAGCCCTGCAAGCCAACCGTAAAACTGTGAACTGATGTTTACATTTAATTTGGCAACGAACGTATTTTCGGTATTTGAGTTTAAAATAATATCCTTGCCGAACCTATCCATAACAACACCGATAAGGTTATTGTCAAATTCAATTTCGAGTGTATTTTCGTCACCTGCAAACATACCGAATGTTCTTTTTTGAATAGTTTCCTATATCGAATTTGCTGAATTGGTCACCGCCGTCACGTTTTTCGGCGGTTATTGTTATGTTAAGCATTTTGTCTACGCGGTAATGGCGTATTTCTTTGCTATCATCATCAAAACCAATCAGATAGTAATTTTCATCGTCCCATATCAAAATATACGGACTTACGGTGTAATTTGCACCGTCCTTTTCGGTTCAAGCTTTTTGGCAAGCGTCCATGAACAATATTTGAAAGTGATTTTAACATCTGAAGATATTGCGGAATGAAGTTTATCTATATTATAGTAGATACTCTCATTCATCGTCTTAATTCTGTTTGAAACAACGACTTGTCTTTGAAGCGTTTGAGCCTCATGACGGCTGGCAAGCTGTTCGATTTTGTGAATTAACTGATTTGATTTCTTTTCTGTAATGAATTTTGAAGATTGAACTGCGTCAACCAATAACTTCAATTCTGCAATTTCAAAATCTCTTGACGCGAGATAATATCCTTTCGGCTCACTTCTTCTGCTCAAAATATCGCAACCGAATAATTTAAGCCGTTCAATGTCATCATAAATGCTCTTGCGTTCGGCACTTATACCTTGCTTGGCAAGTGCCGAAATAATATCATTTGCGGACATTGCGTGATTTTCGTCTGTATTTTCCTTTAACATCTGCATTATGTACAGTAATTTCAGCTTTTGATTAAATGATTTCCCCATTGCAATCCCCCCCAAGTGTAATAATTTAATGATACCACAAGTTAATGAGTCTGTCGACAAAATGTCGACAGCTCCAAAAATCACATCTTGTGATGTAATTTTTTGAGTAGTTTTTAGAGAAAAAATCATAAAGTTCCTCCAAAGTCGAAACTTTAGATTTTAAGCCATTTCTGTCGCACAGGTCGCCAGAAATGATTATAAATTGAGGTTGCACCTCAAACTCCCAAGAACAAAGTAGACAAAACCATAACGGTTTTGTTACATATCCTGAAATGCCTTTCTCAAAGAGAAAGGCATTTTGGTTTATAGTCCAAGTTGTTTTTTGCAATCTTCAAGAACTTTTTTCGATAGTCTTTTCGGCTGTTTCAAAGCTTTCTGCGAATGTGCCGAGATACAACTTGATTTTCGGCTCTGTTCCCGACGGTCTTACGATAAAGTAAGTCTTTTCGTCTGAAAGGTTGTACTTCAATACGTTTGACTTAGGCAAACCTTTAAGAGGTGAAACATTGCCCTTTGTATCTTTAATTGTTTGTGACTGATAGTCGGTGTAAAGCACAACGTCCATACCTGCAACTTTTGTCGGAGGTGTTTGACGTAGATCTGTAGGTAACTGTGACATTTTTTCCATACCGTCTTTACCCGCATTACGAATGAAACTGTCTTTTCTGAATAATATCCGTATTTTTGTATATGTCCATAAGTGCTTCATAAAGTGACTTACCCTTTGTTTTGTAGTAAGCAGCCATTTCTGCAATAAGCATTGTCGCAACAACGCCGTCTTTGTCGCGTGCGTGAGTACCTACAAGATAACCGTAGCTTTCTTCAAATCCGATAAGATATGTATGGTCGCCTGTCTTGGCAAACTCTGTCATTTTTTCGCCTATGTACTTAAAGCCTGTAAGCACGTTCATAATTTCGATACCGTATGAATGAGCGATTGCGGCGGCAAGCTCTGTTGTAACGATTGTCTTGATAACAACGCCGTTTTCAGGCAGAGTGCCTTTGGCTTTCTTTGATGAAAGTATGTACTCAACAAGCAAAGCACCTGTTTGGTTGCCTGTAAGTGTTCTGTATATGCCGTCGGCGTCACGAACAACTATACCGACTCTGTCACAGTCGGGGTCTGTACCGATGATAACGTCAACGTCATTTTCCTTTGCCATTTTTATAGCAATTTCAAAACCTTCCTTGTCCTCCGATTAGGTGACTTAACAGTCGGAAAATTACCGTCTTCTGTATCCTGTTCCTTAACGACAAGCACATTTTTAAAGCCCATACGATTAAGTATTGCCTTGATAGGTCTTGAGCCTGTGCCGTGGAAAGGTGTGTAGATAAGCTTGAATGTATCTGCAACTTCTGCTACTGCCTCGGGATTTTGCTGTTGTGTTTGAACAACGTCAAGGAATTTTTCGTCAAGGTCGCTGCTTACAATTTCAAGCAATCCTTTTTCTTTTGCCTCGTCAAGCGAAATAAACTTAACATCGTCAAATATATCGTAGCTGTCGATTGCGGTAACAACAACATCAGCCGCGTCCGGAGGAAGTTGTCCGCCGTCGGGACCGTATACCTTGTAACCGTTGTATTCTTTAGGGTTATGGCTGGCGGTAATCATAACGCCGGCACTGCAGCCAAGTTCGCGAATACCGAATGAAACTTCCGGAACTGAATGAACGATAGGGAAAAGATAAGTCTTTACACCTGCACAAGTAAGAACCTTAGCTGTTTCTTCAGCAAATGTGCGTGAAAAATTACGTGTATCGTAACCAATAAGAACACCTGCTTTTGCGGCGTCCTCACCGTTTGAAAGAACGTATTTCGCAACACCTTGACTTGCACGTCTTACGTTATATATATTGATTCTGTTCGTACCCGCTCCGATAATGCCTCTCATACCGGCTGTACCGAATTCAAGTTCACGATAAAATCTTTCTTCTATTTCTTTTTCGTTGTTTTCAATAGATTTAAGCTCTGCTTTTGTGTCATCATCAACCACGTCGCTTGTAAGCCAACGGTTGTAGGTTTCCTTGTATCCCATTGATAACTCCTCCTTAAAAATAATCTCATATTAATATTATATAATACTTTCTCAAAATTTTCAATTATGAATATGTAAAAATTAAAGAAAAGTTATCGTATAAATTGACAAAAAAACGCAAAACTTGACGAAAAGTGTATTTTGTTATAGAATAGCAGTAATATGTATTAATAAGGAGGACACTTTTATGGCAGTAAAGGTGCATGAAACAGGTTACGGCAAATGGAAAGTGCCTGTGATAATCATAGCTGTTATAGTTGTTTTGGGTCTTGCGGGAACGGGCATACTATTAAGCGACAGCCTTGGTGTTTCAATAGAAGAAGGAAGTAAGAGAATAGAGGTTGCAGAAGGTGACGGTACGTCATCTGTTGCAAAACTGTTAAAGGACAACGGCATAATAAAGTATCCGCTTTTGTTTAAGGTGCAGTCAAAGCTCGGCGGATATGACGGTAATTTTCAGCCGGGTGCGGCAACGATTGATGACGGAATGAGTTACAGTGACATACTTAATCTTATAATAACGCCGAGCCGTGAGGCTGCGAAAATTACAATACCGGAGGGCTATGAAATCAAGCAGATTGCACAGAAACTTGATGAAGCAGGTATTGTAAGCTGGCAGGACTTTTATGCGGCTTTAAATCCCGACGATTATGATTATGCGTTCTTGAAAAACTTGCCTGAACGTGACGGACGTATGGAGGTTATTTGTTCCCTGCAACATATGAAATTCCGAACGGAATGTCGGCACACGATATTATCGACCTAATGCTTGCGGCATTTGACAATCAGTTTAAACCGGAGTATTATGAACGTGCGACAGAGCTTGGATTGACGGTTGATGAAGTTATAACTATGGCGTCAATCGTTGAACGTGAAACGGACAGCGGAACGGAAAGAGCAAAAGTTGCGGGAGTATTTTATAATAGAAGAAACTCGGGTATGAAGTTTCAGTCGTGTGCGACGGTACAGTATATTTTAGGTGAAAGAAAGCCTGTGCTTTCGATTGCCGACACGCAGATAGATTCACCGTATAACACATATATGTATGCGGATTTCCGATAGGTCCTATATGCAATCCGGGAACGGAATGTATAGAGGCGGCACTTTATCCGGAGGCAACCGATGCGTATTACTTTGTACTTGGCAAGGACGGCTCACATATCTTCTCAAAGACATATGAAGAACACCTTGCGGCAATGCAGAGTACCGAACAAAATATTTCGGTCGATGACAGTGCGATTGAAAATCAAGACAGTTTAAAACAATAAAGAGGTTTGATAAATGATAGAATATGATAAAGACGCAATTGTTCCGCCGTATATAACGGAATATTTGCGTGCGAAAACAGTGCATAATGATGAATTTATGCACTCGCTTGAAAAATATGCGGAAGAAAACAGTGTTCCGATAGTAGAGCCTGAAACGGCAAGGTTTTTTGTCGGTGATGTGCAGAACGGTTAAACCGAAAAATACTTGAAGTAGGTTGTGCGATTGGGTATTCTTCTATATTAATGGCACAGGCTACAGATGATGACTGCGAAATAGCAACACTTGAATGTAACGAAGATATGGTGCGTATTGCAAGGAGAATATTAAAACTTCGGGATATGCGGAAAAAATATCGGTTATTGAGGCAGATGCAAAGGATTATCTTTCGTATATTGACGATGATGAAGTTTTTGATATGATATTCCTTGACGGTCCGAAAGCACATTATATTTATATGCTTGACGAGTGCGTGCGATTGCTGAAAAAGGCGGTGTGCTTATTTCCGACAATGTGCTTTACAAGGGAATGACAGCGGACGATAACCACGTTGTGAGAAGAAAAATCACGATTGTAAAACGTCTTAGAAAATATATTGATATGCTTATGGAGCATAAGGAGCTTGAAACATCGCTTTTACCGCTTGGTGACGGTGTTACAATATCGGTAAAGAAATAATAAAGGGTAGGAATATATTTATGAAGAAACCAGAACTTTTAGCTCCCGGCGGCAGCTTGGAGAAATTGAAAACAGCGATAGATTACGGTGCAGACGCGGTGTATATCGGCGGTGAAATGTTTTCGCTGCGTGTTGCGGCGGAAAATTTTTCAAAGGAAGATATGCAGGAGGGTATAAAGTACGCTCACGACAGAGGTAAAAAAGTGTACCTTACCGCAAATATTCTTCCGCATAATGATGATATTGAAGAATTTGAGGAGTTTGTCAAAGATATAAAGAATTACGGCTTTGACGCAGTGCTTGTGGCGGATTTGGGGTTGTTTGGTATGATGCAGGAACTTGCACCGGAAATACCTATTCATGTAAGTACACAGGCGAATAACATTAATTATCGCTCGGCAATAAAGTGGTACAAGATGGGTGCAACACGTGTCGTGCTTGCAAGAGAAATGTCGTTTAAAGAAATTGCGGAATTTCAAAAGAAAATTCCTGAAGATTTGGAGCTTGAAGCATTTATACACGGTGCTATGTGTATATCGTATTCTGGCAGATGCCTTTTGTCAAACTATATGACGGGACGTGACTCAAACATGGGTGCTTGCGCACATCCGTGCAGATGGAATTACAAACTTGTCGAGGAAACAAGACCGGGTGAATATATGGACGTGTTTGAAAACGAAAGAGGTACGTTTATATTTAATTCAAAGGACTTGTGTACAATCCGTCATATACCTGAGCTTGTGCAAAGCGGTATTGCGAGCCTTAAAATCGAGGGCAGAGTAAAAACTTCTTATTATGTTGCAACGGTTGTCGGAGCATACAGACGTGAGATTGACAGATATTGTGCCGATCCCGAAAATTATGTGTTTAATGAAGCGGAATACGAAGAACTTTGCAAGGTCAGTCACAGACCGTATACAACAGGTTTTTATTTCGGCAAGCCGGATGAAAATTCACAGGTTTACACGTCAAGTTCGTATATCAGAGATTACGACCTTATCGGTATAGTCAAGTCGTATGACGCGGAAAACGGCATTGCAACGATTACACAGAGAAACCGTTTCTTTAAGGGTGACGAAATAGAGATAATTCAGCCTATGAAACCGTTTTTGTACAGGCGGTTGACAGTATGTGCGACGAAAACGGTAATGAAATCGAAGTTGCAAATCACGCGGAGCAGATAGTTAAGTTTAAAACGGCACAGCCTGTTTGCGAGGGTGCAATGATTAGAAAGAAAAAGTAAAAAACAGAGCAGATCTAATAAAAAACTACTTTTTTTATTAATCTGCTTTTCTTTTTGAGAGAATATGATAATATAATTTATAACGGCAAATTTGAGAGAGGAAATTTATAAAAAGGAGAAGGTTTTATGAAAAACAATCTAAAAAAATTGCTTTGTGCGGCATTGTCAACGGCAACGATTGCGGGAAGTATCGTATTGCCTATGACGGCAAGTGCAGACGATACCACAGGCGGAAACTATGCAGTAACGCTTGACGGTAATACTGCAACAATTCATTCATCGAGTAATGCATATGCGATTATTGCATCTTACGATTCTGATAATGGTACATTGCAAAAACTTGATTGTCAGCAGGTGTCTGACGGAAGTAAAATAAACGTACCTTCAGGTGCAAGAATAATGCTTTGGGACAGTTTGCAAAATATGCGTCCGTTGCTTATCGAGCCTGTAAATGTTCCGAGAAAAATGTGGAAGTTTGACTTTGGCGACAGCGATAATGTGGCTACAGGATATTATTCGGTAAAAAAAGATACCGCATATTCAACAAACACCACAAAGACATCTGACGGTAAAAGTTTGGTTTGTTAGAACTGATGAAAAGGCATATGAAGTAGGAACTCATATCGATGGTATAGATACTCAAGAAGGACAGGTTGTTGTTGTAAATTCGGGTAAAAAGAATACGGTTACATCTGCAACAGACGATTTCTTGGGTGCTGTTGGCGGTGCTCCGATAAAAAGGCGAGCCTGCAATAGAAGGTGATTATCCTATTCGTTTCAGTATGGATGCGGAAAATGACCATTATTATAAAGTAAAAGTTTATGTTACGGGATTAAATCAGACAAAAGACGCTGTTGCAACTGTATTTTCTGAAAGACGTCATCCTATTATAACAGAAGAAAAAATTGCAGCAGGAGAAACAAAGGAAGTTGAATTTACTGCAACACTTCAAAACGTATACATAAAAGGACGTGACGGAGTAAAAGACTTTACATATAATGATAATATGCTAAACGTAGTAGCAGTTGGTGAAAATGTTGCAATTTCGGCTATAGAAGTGGAAGAAGTTGAAGCGTGCCCGACTGTTTGGATGTACACAGATTCAACTGGCTGTGATTATGCTGCATTACAACCGTTCTTCCCGCTACAAAACTATGGCGGAACAGGTACATTCTTATCGAAATATTTGCCGACAGGAGTTGCTATATCCAATCAAGGTGACGGAGGTATAAATGCAACTGATTCTGCACACTGGAATATGGCAAATGCAAACATCGGTAAGGGCGATTTTGTATATGTTCAATACGGACATAACCATAAGGACGACGGACCTTTGGGATATTTAAAAGCAATACCGAAGTATTATGAAAAGGCTCATTCTGTAGGAGCAACAACGATTTATGTAGGACCTATTGACCGTCATAACACAGACCAATTTGTTGCAGAAACAAATACATGGAAATCAACACTTAACGGATTCAGTAAAGCTGCAAAATATTATACAGAAGTGCTTATAACAGGCGGAAAAACAGAAGCAGATAAATTTGTTGCTAAGGCAGTGTCAGACGGATTAGATGCGGGTTATGAGTATGCAGACACGGTTATTGCTAAAGGGTATTACTGCAGCCGGAGCAAAGGATGTAGTATTTATTGACCTAAATCAACCTTGGCTTGATTGGATGAAAGCTGCCGGAGCAAAGGTAAAGGAAATACGCGGTTCTGAAGTTTATGAGAAAAATGCAGTTGACTACTATTTCCGTGGAGTACGAGGCGGCGGAATTGACGGTACTCACCCTAATGACGCTGGTGCCGATAACGGTGCATACTTATTTATGCAAGAAGCACTAAAACTTCAAACTAACAAGGCTCAGTCGGCGATTACAGAAGTAGAAGCAAATTCAATAAAACCTCTTGTAACAGGTATGAGAAGTACCGCAACACCGTATGAAGTTTCTGAAACTGTTGTAAAAGCAGGTGCTGCACCTAACAAGGCATATCCTGATGTATATGTTTCGTTGCTACCTACAAAATATCCTACTACTATAAAAAATGTAGTATTTGCAGAAGACGGAACAATACAATCTGTTGATGTTTTGAAACATTCGGTATCTGAAAAGGATATGAGTGCATACGGTATTGTAGTTATTACCATTAAAAATTCCGACGGAACAGAAAAGGGTAAAATCTATGCAAATGCACAGGTTGACAACACTGTAAACGGAACACAAACAATTACGGAATTCAGAACTTCAACAGACGGTCTTGTTCTTGGTGAAGGTGATACATACACTGCAGTAGTTTACAGAGCAAAAGATGCGGGTGGAGATGAAGGATTGATAGTTGATACAGATAATCCGGATACATATTCAGCCGTATATGAACCTATGACAATAAAGAGTTCGATTATATCGGAAAACTTTAATTACGAAGGTAAAACTTATAGCGGTGATGAAGATTTGGCAGGAAACGGTAATTGGGCTTTGGCAGGCAGTGCTGTAAATACCGGAAAACTTGGTGCAGAAAGTGCAGATGATGTAATAAACAGACGATATGCAGAATTTGCATCGACAGGTAAGAAAGCTGATAACAGTTCAGATGGTTCATTCTATGCTTCAAAGAAATTTGATGTGGCAGACGATTCATCGGAAACAGTAATAGGCACAAGCGGAAAATACCTTATAGAAATGCATTTGTCATACGTTTCGGGCGGAGATCTTAATTTCGGCTTGACAGACGGTATAGATAATGGAAATCCGGGTGGAAAACAGTCAATTACACTATTTAATGTGGCAAGTAACGGCTCAATTAAGGCTGGTGGTAAAGAAGTAGGCTCAATAAATAAGGGTAAATGGTCAACTGTAAGATATATTCTTGATATGGATAACGGAACAGGCACTATTCAAATAGCCGGTTTCGACCCTGTTACATATGAATTTAGTAATTACAGTACATTTGGTACAGTTTCACCTACACAACTTACTTATTTCTTGCTATCGGCAAGTAAAGCGGCAGTTGATGTTAAAATATCTGATTTGAAGGTAGGAACTCTTGAACAAGAAGCTCTTCCTAAAAAAGACAATTACAGTAGAATCAAGCGACAATACAATGGGAAGTGCATATATAGGAGAAGCAGGAACTACTGAAAAAAACAGTAGATATGAACGATATGGTGACTTTGACTGCGACTGCAAATGAAGGCTATGAACTTTTGGCTTGGCGTAAGGACGGCAGTAATGAAAACTTTGCATTCACAAGTGAAATTACTGTAAGAGCACATGACACTGCGAAGTTTACGGCGGTGTTTACAGTATCTGAACCGGATAAATACAATTATTTGTATCATGAAACATTCAAAACATTAACAACATCAACGTTGGCAGCAAACGGATGGGTTAGTGCAAATCAACAAAGTGCAATGACGGTTGAGTATGATGAAAATTCAAGTCTTGGCAATTATTTGAGATTTGGAGCAAATACTAATTCAAGAGGCGGAGAAAATCATTCGGAGAAACATATACATCTGATAATGGACTTGTATATGCAATGAATATTAAGTTTACAAAAGCAAATATTGATCCTAATGAATTTGCCGTTCATTCGGGAAATATGACTTATAATGATGGAAATAAAAATTATGGTTGTACAGGCGGATATGTTTTGTATTTGAAGCAAACAAAGGACGGTGCAATCACAGCAAACGGACAAACGACTACAATTCCGAATAATGAATGGGTATCGGTAGTTGCAGTTTGTGATTTTACAACACACAAAAGTAAATGTAGTAGCAAAATCACTTGACTCAAGTAAAACTTATTTTGACGGTGAAGTTGATATGGCTGATACAAGTGCAACAGGATTATCGGGACTATATTGTAAGTATGGTAAATCATCAGGCGGTTCTGTATCAATGGATAATATAGAAATATTCAGTGCAGACCAATACACAGAATAAAATTTAGCTCGCAAATAGAGAATCAAATAACCCACTAAAAAGACCGCGAAAAGCGGTCTTTTTGGTAAAAATAATCTACAAAAATAAAAAATGTACAACTTGAATTTTACATTTTATATAAAAAATGATGTGCTTTTTTTGTGCAATATTTTTGTTCAAAGTTTCTTAATAATATTGCACATACAAAAAAAAATATGATACAATATATACCATATAGATGGGTTAGGATTGTGCAGATTTACTCAAATCGACATCCTGTACCTGTTAAATTAAACAAGACTTGGAAACAAGTTAAGGAAAGAAAGGGAGAGAAGAAATGAAAAGTAAAAAACTAATTTCATTACTTTGCGCCGCTGCTATGTCAGCATCTGCTTTCGCAGGCTTGACAGTAACAGCAAGCGCGGCAACAGATTTAGTCACTCTTGATGGCTCAACAGCAAGCGGTTGGGTTGCCCCGGATGGAGCAGACAAAGGTGATATTGTTCCTACAGTTACCACTGATGACGGTGAAACTGACCAATATTTAAAATTCCAAGGTAGCGGCGGCGGTAACCGTAAGTCGACATATTCTTTGGGTCAAACTATTTCAGGTCAATATACTATTGAGTATGATACAATGATGACTCGTGGTAATGGTATGAGCAGAATCATGCATTCAAACCAACTTGCATTTACAAATGATACAAGCACTAAGGATACAAGAGATGGTGCAGGTATTATAGATACAGTAAATGCACAACAAGGTACAAAGTATAATTCAGGTTCAGGTGCGTCAGTAGCTAACGCTGCTATGAAAACTGACCTTAGACCATATCTTACAGATAAATGGGTAATTAATGATGATTCAACATCAGAATTAGTAGCTTATCCTGAAAGTGCAGTCGAGGTTGCAGATACTAAATGGGTAAGAGTACAAGCTGCAGTTAATAATGATAAGACTACTGTAACAGTAATCGATAAGTCAGGTAATAAACTTGTTGACGGTGTAGAATATACAAACTCAACAAATAAAATTAATTCAATATATGTTTGCTCAAACAGAGGTGATGGTGGTAGTGGTATAGTTGCGCTTGACAACTTACATATTTACCAAGGTGCTCCGGAAACACTTACAACAGATGGTCTTAGAGGTGATGCAACTGTTGTAGTTCCAACAGTTATGCCGGTTCCGGACGTTAAGACACAGGCTCCTGGCCTTTCAGCTCCAGATGGAGTTACACCGGTAGTTAATAATACTTTCAGTAAAGCACTTGCATCAACAGCAATGGGCGAAACTGATACAACAATTACAGATGTAGACGGTCTATCTATTGCTATGGGTAATAGACCGGGCGGCGATACAGCAACAACTGTTTCAGTAGAAGATTGGGCAGCTGGCGATAAAGTTCTTACACTTGCAGGTGGTCCTTATTCAGGTGCCGGTAGAGGTCCTGTAGTTTCTGCTGCAAATACTTTGGCATTAGCAGACGGAAAATCATCTGTAATGACATTCGCTGTTAATCTTGGCTCAAACAAGGCAGGCGGTGCCGGTAGACTTTATATTCTAAAGGATAACAGCCAAGCTGGTACTGACAAGAACGGTGCATACAACAATGTTATGGGTGTACTTACAACTGATGACACAGCCTCAAGCTACACAATCGGTAGCGGTAGCAATGTTATAACAATCGGTCAACAAGTTGAGGCTTATCAATGGTACAAAGTTGCAATTATAGTTTCAAGCGATAAATTTAGAATTTGGGTTGCAAAAAGCTGATGAAGATTTCACAGAAAAACCACAAGTTGATTGCGACCACGTTGGAACAGGCAATACAGCAACATCAGTTACAGAACTTCCATTGTTAGCAGTAACATCTGAAAAAGGTGGTTCTTACACAGGTTCAGTTGCAAGAATTGATAATATGCTAACATATTCAGGAATAGCTGATCAACCAAGAAAACTTCTTCCAACATCAGAGGCAGCTCCGACACCTGCTCCGATACCTGCAAAGGTTACAATGAGCGTTGATGAAACTGCAAATACAGTTACATTGACATCAGATAAGGATACAGATGCAGTTCTTGTTCAAGCATCATACAGAACTGATAATACATTGATTCAGTTAAGAAAGTTGTTAATCTTGAACTAAAAGCTAACGAGGCTAAACTAGTTCCTGCAACAGATTTAGCTACATTCACAACGAATGATAAGATAATGGTTTGGGATAGTCTAAAGACTATGACACCGCTTGCTAATGCTTGTACAATAAAGAACGGTGCAGCGCAAGCAACAGCTAAGCCGGCTCCGACAGCTGAACCGACAGAAGCTCCGACAGAAGCTCCGGCAGAAACTCCTGCAACAACAGATGCTCCGACAACTGAGCCGACAGAAGCTCCTGCAGAAACAGTTGCTCCGACAGATACACCGGCTCCAACAGCAACAGCTGTTCCTACTTATGCAGTATCAGGTACTGTAGACGCAGGTGTTAAATCTGTAACTCTTACAGATAAAGCAGAAGCTGAAAATACAATTACAGGTAAAATCGAAGATACAACTGTAACGTTTACAGGTGTTAAAGCCGGTACATATACAGTATCAGCTGTAGCTGCCAGCGGTAAGGATATTTATACAATTAAAGTTGGCGATACAGAAACTACAGAAGTAACAGTTACAGACGCTAATGTTACAAATCTTGCAGTTACTTCAAAAGATGAAGCTGTTCTTCCATATGCTGACGGAACAAACACATATGATACAGAAGGTGCTGCAAACAGCTTTGTTGATTACAGCAGAGTAACGGTAAGTATCGCAGATGGTGTTAACGGTAACACAACAAAAGTTCAGAATTTGAAAACCGGGAACGGTAGCTCAGGAGCTGGATACAATCCATATACTGTGGCTTTTCCTGCAAAAGGTGAGGCGGTTGCTACATCATTTGATATTTCTATACCAACAAGAAATGCATGGGTAAGTGTAAGAGGTACACAACCGAACTAATGATAGAAACAACAATGCAGCAGGTAGAATTTTTACAATCGGTGCTGAGGGTAGTGCTGTTATAAAAATTTATAGTGGTGCAGATGTTGTTGATGAAATTACAGGTACAGATATTATTACTAAATGGTATCACGTTGACGCAGTTGTAAATAATAAAACAAAGAAAGTTGCTATTAAGGTATATGACTATAAGGCAAATAACAACTATACAAAGGAAACAGCACTATATGATAAGACTGTTGACTTTAGAGATAACACCGTAGCAGGTGTTGTTGCTATGGATTATCATTCAAATACAGCAAACGCAAATATGCAAATTGATAATCTTTACATCAATGATCCGTCATATGTAACACCGATTAATGTTACAGCAACAGACGTAACTGTAGATAAAGCACAAGTTGTAAAAGACGATGTAATTACTATTACACCGACAGTTCCTGCAGGAAAGAAACTATCAGCTGTAAAGGTAAACGGAACAGCAGTTACAGCAGTAGATGGAAAATATACATACACAGTTACAGGTGAAGAAAGTGCTATTGCAGTTACAGCTGATTTTGTAAGAGCAGACGTTGATAATGTAGTTGTTTCAAGTACAAATACAGATGTACAGATTGGTCAAAAGGTACATATAAAGCAACAGTATATGCTGACGCTGATAAGAAGATTGATATTACAAAAGATTCAGCTATTACATGGTCTGTTGAATCTGCAACAGAAGGTGTAAGCCTTGCTGATGGTACAGTAATGGCTCAAGACGGTACTCTTACGGTAGCTGCAGACCAAGCTGTGGGTAAGCTTACTGTTAAAGCAACAGCAGTAAAAGACATTGCAAGTTCAGATGATACTGATGCAAACAAGTTGTAGGTACATTTGAAGTTAATGTTATTGCAGAGAAATCATTCCAAGTTGTAGCCGCTACAGTTGAAAATGGTAAAAGTAGCATTTAAAGTAGGTGATACTGAAAATGCTACATCATTCAAAGAGAGCGAAACTCTTGAAATCGTTCCTACAGCTAATGCAGGTTATGAATTAGATTCTGTTTCTTACAAATTAACATCAGCAGAAGATGATACTTATACAACAGTTACAGCTACAGAGGGCAAGTATACAGTAGCAGGAAATGCTATTGCAGGCGACATTACTGTTAAGGTTACATTTAGAGCTATTAACTACACGATTACAAACAACACAGTTGCAGAAAACGGTAACTCAATCGCAATTAAAGTGGGTGATGTTGATGCAACAACTGCAACAATCGGTCAAACTGTAACAATAGTTCCGACTCTTGCAGCTAACTACAAAGTGTCAACACTTGAAGTTAAAAACGGTGATGCTGCTGTACAGGTAACAAATAATACATTTGTAATGCCGGCAGCTAACGTAACAGTAACAGCTACTTTTTGCATCAGTTCCTGTTTTGGAAAGAGCACTTTCAATATATGACAATAACTTTGATGAAACTTCAGATTTTACAGCTGCTGGTGACGGTGCAAAAGTATTTAATCTGGTGAAGTCGCTTCAAGAACAGACGGTAAAGTTATAGGTACAGGTGTCAGAACCCGCGGTGATTCAAGTCTTACATCACCATCACTTACAGCCGTTGAAAATTATCAAACAGCAGTAAATACTTATGATGTTCATAAGTTTAATGTATCTTTGACTTTAACATTGAAGCTTGTGCTAGTGGCAAGAGCTCTAATATAGCATTGCTAGGTGGATCAAATGCAGGTACTTGGTTAAGTTCTGATAAACAGATATTAACAATAGCAGCTCCGGCAACTGGTAACGGAACTTTTGGTACAATTACAATTAATGGTAATGAAGTATCGCCATCAATAAAAAAAACAATTACTACATCAGATTTTAATTCTTTAAAAGAGAGGCAACAGGTTGGGTAACACTTAACGCAACAGTTGATTTCTCAACAAAGAAGGTTACATATACATTGAAAAAGGGTGAGACAACAGTTGTAGAATCAACAACAGCTGATTTTGTAAACAAAGATACAACAGTATTAGACAGAGTATTTATAGCAGCAGGTAAATATTGTGGTGGTGTATTAATGGATAACCTAAAGATTGAGGCAGTTCAATAATTAAACAAAAAATAACTGATAAAAGAACGGTCGTATGACCGTTCTTTTTTGTTTGACAAATTTAGCGTTGTGTGATAATATAATAAAAGAAATGGTAAACAAACCATGCTGCGTAGTAGAAATTGTAGAAAGAAATACTTTCTACGAAATAGTTACCTATTTGGACGATAGGTAACTATTTTTTTATTATCACTATACAAAGCAGTAAAACCAAAGTTAAATAAACAATAGCTTCACTCATATGCACACCCCTTTAAGGTGGTGTCAGCATGGTTTGCAACCATTTCAGAATGTTATTATATCATAGAGGAAAGAATTTGTCGATAAATGTAAATGATATGATAATTTCTTATAATAAAAATATGAAATTTTGCGTTTAAATAACAAATATTTCAAAAATATTTCGTATTTTGCGTTTAATGTGTAATCTATATGTAACAAAATTACGAAAATTACTTGCATTTATATACAATATATAGTATAATAGTTTAGATAGCAAAAAAAGTAATTTCGGAGGGTTTTATGTACTGCAAAAATTGTGGCAGACAACTGAAAGAGGGAACGCGTTTTTGTGACAGATGCGGTCAATCAGTAAGAAAAAACAACCAGAACAGCCAAACTACAAAACGCAAAGAAATCGAGGAACTGAAGGCAGAACGTCTTAATCGTAAACGTCGTTTACAGGAAAAAGAGGCAAAACAAGCCCGTAATAAAAAACGTAGAAAAAGTAAGGGAAGTGTTATGATTTTCATAATCGTAGCACTGCTTATCGCAATAGTAAGCGTGATTATCGGCTATAATATGATGGCTCGAACGATAACGGATTAGGCACTGCTCCTACTTCAACAAATTCGCCTGCAAGTGCAACGAATACACCGACAGATACAGCAAACAACGTATCATCAACATCATCGCCGTCAAATTCAGCAAGCAAAAACGGTTATTCAAAAATGACAATAAGCGGTGTGACGTGCGTTTATCCGTCTACTTCTAATTCAAATCCGACAACAGGAAATCAAAAACTTAACTTGACTGATGCGCTTGGCGGTGCAACTATGACTGTTTCGCAAGAGGAAAGAGCGGTGCTCCGTCTGATCTTATGCGTGACTATGCACGTCAAACGGGCGGCGAAGTTTCATATTCTCGTGCCGGTGACGATTGGTATGCAGTCACTGTGACAACAGCTGATACTGTTTACCACAGAAAATGCGTATTGAAAAACGGAATTGCGGTATATTATGATTTCTCATATTCTTCAATGACATCAACAGCTCAAAAATATACTGAATATATTGACTATATGGACAGCAATTTCAAATAATTTAAGAAAGATATTTGATTGCAAAACATATTGACGCAATCAAAATTAAGCAAATCAATATTTTTAATATTTTAGATTTCGAGCGGACAGCCTTTGTTGGTTGTCCGTTTTTTTGTATTCGTTCGATGTAGCGACTGACTATTGTTTCCGCGTCTGCTATTGCTCTGCTTTCAAGTTTTGGATTATAGTCTTTGAGAATTATTATTGCTTGGCTCACATACGGTGATGAAAAATTATTTAAAATAACTACTTTCTTTGTCAATTCTTTCATTACTAATCTCCAATCATTTCAATTTGTTTTATTTCCATTATTTCCGACTATGAAAAAGTATATACCTGCTTTATTTTTGTAACATTAATCAAAAATAAATGTAATAATATGTAAATATCGTGCATATAAATAGTAATATATGGGAAAAGTCAAGTAATATATTTATTTATATTGCAATGTTTGAAATTATTTTGTAATAAAAATGCAATAAAAAGCTTGACAATGTAACAATTTTGTAGTATACTATGGGACAAGTAATGAAAGGGGTTTAACTTTTATGACTACACAAGAGATGACAAAACAAGAAATGATAATGAATTTGCGTGAAAAACGCGAAGAAAAGAAAAAGCAAAATTGAAAGCAAAGCACAGAAGATGTACGATTGCAATTATTACGCTTGTGGCAATGATGACGGTAATATTCGGTACTGTATACAGCGCATCGGCGAAGGAAATCACAATTACGGAAATAAACGAATTTGCGGGAACAAATGAAACAAAAACTGTAAAGACAAGAAGTGAAAGCGTTGAGGGTGCTCTTGAAGAACATGGCGTGAATGTTTCGGATACCGATAAGATTAATGTTTCAACAGAAAAGCCTGTTGAGGATAATGAAAATATTGTTATCAAGCGTGGTAAGCGTGTTACAATTAAAGTCGGTGAATCGGAAGAAGTTGTAACAGTGACAGAGGCGGACGTTAAGGACGCACTTGTTGAGGCAGGATATATTCGGGCGAATATGACCAAATTTCTTCTAACGGCGATAATGTTGCGAGCAGTGATACAATCGAGCTTGTATCGGTAAGCCATACAGACGAAACAGAAACGGAAGTAATTCCTAAAGGTGTTGAATATGTTGATGACGCGACTTTGATCAAGGGACAGGAAAAAGTCGTTGACGAAGGACAAGACGGTGTGAAAACAATCACTTACAAGGTTACATACCAAGATGGTCAAGAGGCGACAAGAGAGGTGATAGATGAACAAGTTACAACTGAAATGCGTAACAAGGTTATTGCAAACGGTACAATGGAGCCGACTCCCGCACCTAAAAACACAACTGTTAAAGATACTTTTGCGACAAAGTCAACAGTAAGCGATGACGGCGGTACTGTAAACGGATATAAATATAAGAAGAAAATCACAATGACTGCTACAGCTTATTCGACTTCACCGTCAGAAAACGGCGGTTATACGGTTTCTGCAATGGGTAATCCGCTTGGATATGGTATAGTTGCAGTTGACCCGAGCGTCGTTCCATTGGGCTCAAAAGTGTATGTAACATCAGCCGACGGCTCATGGTCATACGGCGTTGCAAGTGCCGAAGATACCGGCGGTGCAATTAAGGGTAACAAGATTGATTTATGCTACAATTCTAATGCCAACAATTTTGGCAGAAGAAGTTGTGTAGTGTATATTTTGGAATAATGTGTAAATAAAAATCCCGCTTTGATTTAACATCAAAATGGGATTTTTTTGTGTTTATTGATTTTTGGAACTAATTGAACTTTGAGGGTATAATTTATAGTTATAGAATTGCCGTCTTTTAATGATGCGTTCTTACGTTCTTTGATGGCATATGAATTTTCTTCGACGTTTGGACTCATTCTTTGAGAGTGTGAGAAAAAGTCTGTAAAAAAAAGATCCTTCTATGATAGAATATAAATAAATCATAGGAGGAATTTTTTTATGGCAAGACGTAGACGAGAAAGAATGAGTGAAGGAAAGAAGAATATCATTGCCGGATTGATTCAGGAATATGACATCAAAACAGCAGAAGATATTCAAGAGGCATTAAAGGATCTATTAGGCGGTACTATTCAGGAAATGATGGAAGCTGAACTGGATGAACATTTAGGCTATGACGAATATGAACGCAGTGACAATCCGGATTATCGAAATGGAGTAAAACACAAAAAACTTCGTAGTTCTTATGGCGAGATACCTATTGATGTTCCACAAGACCGTGACGGTGATTTTGAACCGCAGATAGTCCCTAAACGAAAGAAGGACATATCAGCAATAGAACAAAAATCATTGCTATGTCTGCAAAGGGCATGACAACAAGACAAATTTCTGATATTGTGGAAGATATATATGGTTTTTGAGGTAAGCGAAAGTATGGTAACCGCAGTTACAAATAAAATATTACCTCAAATAGAAGAATGGCAACAACGCCCTTTATCAGCTGTGTATCCGATAGTTTTCATTGATGCAATCCACTTTTCGGTTCGTGATGAGCATATAGTGAAAAAGATAGCTGCATACATAATTCTTGGTGTAAATGACGAGGGTAAGAAGGAAGTTTTAAGCATAACCATTGGTGAAAATGAGAGTGCGAAATATTGGCTTGGAGTTTTAAATGAACTCAAAAAATCGTGGTGTACAGGATATATTGATATTATGTGCAGATGGCTTATCAGGGATAAAGGAATCAATAGCAGCAGCCTATCCAAATACGGAGTATCAACATTGTATTGTCCATCAAGTGCGCAATACGTTGAAATATGTAGCGGAAAAAGACAAAAAAGCATTTGCAAATGATTTAAAGAGCATATATCATGCACCGAATGAAGAAAGTGGATACGAGCGTATGCAGAGTGTCACAAAAAATGGCAAGAAAAAATATCCTAATGCGATGAGAAGATGGGAGGAAAATTGGGATGTTTTATCACCAATGTTCAAATTTTCCGCCGAAGTCAGAAAAGTCATGTATACAACAAATGCAATAGAAAGCCTTAATAGTGTACTACGTCGATTGAATAGCCAAAGGAGCGTGTTCCCGAGCAATACAGCCCTTCTAAAGGCACTGTATTTGGCAACATTTGAAGCAACAAAGAAGTGGACAATGCCACTTAGAAATTGGGGCAGAGTTTACGGAGAACTGTCAATTATGTATGACGGACGACTTGTTTAGCATATATTTTTACATTTGTATAGTGTGAAAAATACGGTCTTTTGCAAGACCGCTCTTGACGCGGAAGAAAATCCGTGCTATATTACAAAAAGGCAGATAAGCTGAATTTTGCTTATCTGCCCAAATAAAACTAAGTATTTTATCATAGAAAAATTAATTTTACAGAAATAATCTCACACTCTCCATTCTTTCGTCTATAAAATTGTCGTTCCCATCAAGTATAAATTCGCCTTCTCCGCTTATAGCTATAATGTCATATTTGCCAGCCGGAATATCGCCCGGAATTTCATAATCGCCGGCGGTAAGTTCATATGTAGAATTATTGTCAGCAGATTGATTTTCTGTTGGATTTGGTGTCGGATTTTGTGTGGGTTTTGGAGTGTCCTTTTTTCGGCACTTTCTAACTGTGCTTTGAGCTTTTCGTTTTTTTTTTTAATGCCTCAACCTCAGGATTTAATCCACATGCAGTTGTGGATAATATCAAGGTTGCAGACAATATGATTGTCAGTAATTTTTTCATATGCAAAATCTCCATTCAAAAATTAGTTCTTAGGGATTAATTGTGTTTTAAGAGTTCCGCTGATTTCGATTATGTCTCCCTCAACAAATTTGGCATTTTTATAATCTTTAATATAGAATGTGTCATTATCAACTCCAAGAATTTCACTTAGGTCGTAATATCCATCATTTCCTTTCTTTTTGAAATTACCATGACCGCTTACAGCTACAATGTCATATTTACCGGCGAGTACATCAGCCGGTACTTCATAATTTCCGGCGGTAAGCTCGTAAGAGGTGTTGGAATTGGCTTGGGTATCTGATGTTTTTGTTCTTCGGCCTTTTCTTTTGGTTTTTCAGTCGGTTTTTCTGTTGGCTTTTCTGTTGGTTTTTCAGTAGATTCGCTACTTTCTTCTAATTGAGCCTTAAGTTGTTCATTTTCTTGCTTTAATTCTTCGAGTTCTGAATTTGTTCCACAGGCGGTTGTAGACAACAACAAAGCCACTGACAATACTGTTACTAAAAATTTCTTCATAATAAATTCCATAGCCTTTCTGCCCACATAGTTAGTGAAAAATGTAGCTGACTTTGTCTGTGGGCTGACAAAGTAGTAACTACAAATTTGAATATTAAATAAATGCTTTGAACATACTTGAAACAGATGCCAATACTACAAAGTACCACACTATACTTAAAACTATACCAGTAAAAAACCGATTAAAGCCCATTTGCCATATTCTTTGGCAGAGATAGGGGATCCTTGCTTTGTACAACGAATAAAATCAATCCGGCAAGAGGGATAAAGAATGACAGTACCTTAAGTCCTGCTGACGGGGTGTCGTTTATTACACTGACTCTGTGCTGTGCGGCGCCGCAGTTAGGGCATATATCCGCTTTTTCACTAATCATTGTGCCGCACTCTCTGCAAAATGATTTATGCAACGGCTCGGACTGCGGTTTGTTTTCAGTTGTTACATTTGTGTTTTCTGTTTGATTTTCCATTGTAATCTTCCTCCTACTACATATAGTATTATTTTTATGATATTAAAAATATATAATTAAATAGTATTCTTATATGTATTCAATATAAGAATATAGGATTATTTTAGCATAGAATATATAATTGTGTCAAGAGGAGGAATCGCTTTGAAAAAAATTTGAACCTAAAAACCTGAAAAAGAAGTTATTTCACTTAGATTGGATAGTAGAATGTTAGAAGAAATCAACAGTTGGGCTATTGAAATTGATATAAGCCGAAATGAATTTATAAATCAATGTATAGATTTTGCGTTGAAAAACATAGATACTGAGTTGGTTGAAAGTGTGGAAAGAAAACATAATACAAACGGCAGAGGCGGACGCAGTCAGATTATCCCTAAGTTAAGAACAGGATTTGAAGAAGATGAAGAAAACCAAAAAAAAAGATGAGGGCTGACGTGATATGCACCCCAAAAGTTAGACACTTTTGGAGGTGCATATTTTTATGGCAAAGAAAGGGCAAAAATATAGAAAACACTCGCCAGAATTCAAACTATCTGTTATAATGGATATGCGAGAAAACCATTTGGGTATAATGGAAACAGAGAGAAAATACGATGTTAAACATAATGTAATATCGAAATGGGAACGCATATTCTTGGAAGAAGGAGCCGAAGGTCTGATGAAAAGAAAGACGAGGTAGAGCCAGTAAAGTAGATGGAATAGCAAAAGGTCGTCCACCCAAACTTGATAAGAAAATTGAAGAAGATTTAATTGCCGAAAATCAGCGATTAAGAATGGAGAATGAATACTTAAAAAACTCAGTGCCTTAGTTCGGAAAAGAATGTTAAAAGAAGAGAAAAAGCAGCAATAGTCAATGAATTAAGGCAAAAATATCCGTTAAAAGACTTGCTGCAATTATCAGGTTTAGCCCGTAGTACTTTTTATTACTATATACAACATCCAATCAAAGATAAATACAAGAAAGAAAAACAAGAAATACTATATATATTTTTAGCTAATAAAGGCAGATACGGCTACCGCAGAATCTTAATTGTATTAAGACAAAAGGATATACAATTAACCATAAAACTGTGTTGAAACTGATGAAAGAACTTAATCTCAAAGGAAAACAACGCAAAAACAGTAAATATCGTTCATACAAAGGAGAAATCGGCAAAATAGCCGACAACTTACTTAACAGAGAATTTGCAGCTACAAAACCTTTTGAAAAACTAGCAACTGATGTAACTGAATTTAAAGTGTGTAATGATAAAGTATATTTGTCACCTGTAATGGATTTGTATAATCGAGAAATTGTGTCATACTCAATTTCATTAAGTCCAAATTTGCAGCAAATTAGAGAAATGCTTGATGGTTTATTCAAAAAGCTGCCCGCTAATGCGAAACCATTATTCCATTCTGACCAAGGTTGGCAATACCAACATTCGGAATATCAACGTTTACTATCAGAACACAATATTGTACAAAGTATGTCTAGAAAAGGAAACTGTATGGACAACGGTGCAATGGAAAACTTCTTCGGAAGATTAAAAGTTGAAATGTTTTATGGTGAAAAATTTGAAAGTGTCAAAGCTTTCATAGATGAATTAAAAAGATATATTGATTATTACAACAATGAAAGAATTTCTTTAAAGCTAAAAGGAATGAGTCCGGTACAATACCGAACTCATTCACAAAGCAAGTTAATATTTAATTTTGTCTAAATTTTGGGGTTCACTTCAACGTCCTCATCTTTTCTTGGGTTTTGTATTTAATTTAGTATTCTGTTTTATATAGTATATGCTTCTCGAAGCATTTGAATTTCTTTTTTATAACCGTCAAGTTCATTCGGAGTTTCAAGCAAAATCGGAATACCCTGTAATTTTGGGTGATTGATAATCTTAACCATAGTATCAAAACCGATACTGCCTTCACCGATTTTTTCGTGTCTGTCCTTATGGCTTGCAAAAGGATTTTTGCTGTCGTTCATATGAATTGCTTTTAATCTGTCAAGACCGATAATTCTGTCGAACTCATCAAGAACACCGTCAAGGTCATTGACAATATCATATCCGCCGTCGTAAATATGGCAAGTATCCATACACACGCCCATTTTATTATCAAGTTTAACGCCGTCAAGGATTTCTTTCAATTCTTCAAAACTGCGACCTATTTCAGTACCTTTACCCGCCATTGTTTCAAGTAAAACTGTCGTTGTCATATCGGGTGTAAGTACAGTATTAAGCTGCTTTACGATAAAATCAATTCCGATTTCTACACCTTGTCCAACATGACTGCGGGGTGGAAGTTGTACAGCTGGTTTGGTGTATACTCCATACGTCTTAAATCGTCAGCCATTGTATTTAAGGCAAATTCATGAGTTTCTTCTTTATTGGAACACGCATTAAGCGTATACGGTGCGTGAGCGAGAATTTGCGAAAAATTATTTTCTTTCATAAATTCAAGGAAGTTTTTTACGTCTTGTTCGTCAATAGCTTTCGCTTTACCTCCGCGTGGATTACGCGTGAAAAATTGAAAAGTATTTGCGTCAATGCTCTTTGCCTCTTTACCCATATTCATATAGCCTTTTGCGGCTGACAAGTGACAACCTATATTTAACATTCTGATTTCCTCCTATAATATACTTGCATTAATAACATTATTATAGTATAATTGAAAAATAAAATCAACAATAAAAATTAGGAGAAATATTTAATGATTACAGTAACAAACGTGAGTCTGAATTTCAGCGGACAAAATCTGTTTTCGGACGTTAATTTAAAATTCACACCGGGCAACTGCTACGGCGTAATCGGTGCAAACGGTGCGGGAAAATCGACTTTTCTTAAAATTCTTTCGGGTGAACTTGATTCGACAACCGGTGAAGTGTCTATCGACCCAAATTGTCGTATGTCGGTTTTGAAACAGGATCACTTTGCATATGACGAGTACACTGTACTTGATACGATTATTATGGGTAACAAGCGTCTTTATGATATTATGAAAGAAAAAAGACGCGTTGTATGAAAAAGAAGATTTCTCAGACGAGGACGGTATAAAAGCGGCTGAACTTGAGGCGGAATTTGCGGAAATGGACGGTTGGGAGGCTGATTCCAATGCGTCAAAGCTAATGCAGGGTCTTGGACTTGACGAAAGTATTATGTATTCGCAGATGGCTGATCTTGGCGGTAACGAAAAGGTTAAAGTCCTTTTGGCACAGGCATTGTTCGGTGACCCTGACATTATCCTTCTTGACGAACCTACAAACCACCTTGATTTGCAGGCTATTGAATGGCTTGAAGATTTCTTGCTTGATTACGAGGGTACAGTCATAGTTGTATCGCACGACAGATATTTCCTTAATGTTGTGTGTACGCATATCGTTGATATTGACTATTCAAAGGTTAAGATGTATGTCGGTAACTATGAGTTCTGGTACGAGTCAAGTCAGATGATGGAAAGACTTATCAAGCAACAAAATAAAAAAGCTGAAGAAAAAATTAAAGAATTGCAGACTTTTATTCAGCGGTTCTCTGCGAATAAGTCGAAATCAAAACAGGCTACAAGCCGTAAGAAAATGCTTGATAAACTTACAGTTGAAGAATTGCCTGCGTCATCAAGACGTTATCCGTTTGTCGGCTTTGATATGGACAGAGAAGCGGGACGCGATTTGCTTACCGTTGACGGACTTTCAAAGACTGTAAACGGTGAAAAACTTCTTAATAATATATCATTCACACTAAATCATGATGATAAGATTGCCATAATAGGTGAAAACGAAATTGCAATCACTGCGCTTATGCAAATACTTGCCGGTGAAGATGAGCCGGACGAGGGTACTGTTAAGTGGGGCGTAAGTACGTCAAGAAGTTATTTTCCTAAAGATAACTCTAAGTATTTTGACGGCTGTGAACTAAATCTTGTGGATTGGCTAAGACAATACAGTGCGGCAGGCTTTGAAACTCAAAACGAATCGTATATAAGAGGATTTTGGGAAGAATGTTGTTCTCGGGTGATGATGTATTCAAACAGGTAAACGTGCTTTCCGGTGGTGAGAAAGTCAGATGTATGCTTTCAAGAATGATGTTGTACGGATCAAACGTACTTATACTTGACCAGCCTACAAACCACCTTGACCTTGAGTCAATCACTGCGGTAAACAACGGCTTGAAAGCGTTCAAGGAAACGTTATATTTGCGTCACACGACCACGAATTTGTGAATACCGTTGCAAACAGAATTATTGATATTCGTGAGGACGGCACAATCGTGGTTGACAGAATGTGTACATTTGACGAGTATATCGAAATGAAAAGAGGTAACTAAATGAAATTTGAAAATACAGAGGTTTACGGCTTTAAACGTGCGCTTAAAGGTATGAGAAACCCTCTTGAATCATGGCATAAAAACGATACGGTTGAGGAGAATGGAAAAGTCGTAATTGGTGAAAACGATTTGGATTTGGCGCAAAGACTTATAAAATCGGGCAGTGAACACAGAAAATTTATGCGTCAGATTTTTGTGTCGGTTGATATAACAGGTCCGCTTTATTGGTGGAAAGAATTTGATACGTATAAGGTTGGTACAACCGCAAACAGCACATCGACAATGCACAAACTTGCGTCAACACCTATTACTGCCGAGTGTTTTGAAATTGACGATTACAATTCAGATCTTGATTATGACGGCACAAAACTTGGTGATGTGATAGACAAGCATATAGAATTTTTGGAGAGTATGCGTGTAAAGTATCTTGAAACAAAGGATAAGGCATATTGGAAAGAACTTATCAGATGGTTGCCGTCAGCGTGGCAGCAGACAAGAACCGTTACAATGACATACGAAAATCTTTTGGCGATGTGTTCAAAAGGCCAGAGAAGATTTCACAAATTGACAGAATGGTCAAAGTCATTCATCGATTGGGCGAGAACACTTCCGTATGCACAGGAATTGATATTTCCTGATGAAACAGAATGAAAATAATTGCGGCGGTTGATGAAAAGTGGGGCATTGGCAAAGGTATGAATTTGCTGTTCCGCATATCCGAGGATATGGAATTTTTTAAAGAGAAAACAATGGGTAAGACGGTTGTTATGGGCAGAAAGACGTTGGAGAGCTTCCTAACGCAAAACCGCTTAAAAATCGAAAAAATGTTGTACTTACAACCGATAAAAATTCTAAGTGTGACGGCACGGAGATTGTTCACGATATAAAAACGGTTATCGGAAAATACGGCGGTGACGATACTTTTGTCATAGGCGGCGGAGAGGTTTACAGACAGCTTTTGCCGTACTGTGACAGTGCATATATAACAAAGGTGCTTTTCCGACGGCAATGCGGATGTTTTTATCGACGATCTTGATAAAAATGAGGTGTGGGAGCTCGGTAACGTGTCCGAAAAACGCGTTGAAAACGGCATTTCGTTTGTGTTCTGCACTTATATAAACAAAAATACTCAATCGCATTTTGAACAAAAACACTGTAAATTATACATTGAATTTATGAAAAACACTTTAAAAAGTTTGTGAAATATGATATTATATAGATAATTATTATTATGCTTTAATGGATAGGTAAAGTATATATAAAAGAGGGAGGATAACTAAATGCTTAAAATTCAAAGAAAAAACTAAGAAAATTAGGTGCATTTTCTTTGGTTCTTGCTCAGGTTGCGGCAGTAGGAGTAGTTGCTCCTATGACAAGTGCAAGTGCATTTGCCGGCAGTGCAATCACAAGAAACATGGAAAACCTTGATAGAGGTGTCGTTGCGACAAAGACTGACGACGGTGTACTTATTTCATGGAGAAGATTGGCAACAGAGCCTGCTGACACTACATTTACTCTTTACAGAAACCAAGAAAAGATTAACGAAGGTGCGGTTACAAACTTTGTTGACGCGTCAGGTACTGTAAACGATAAGTATACAGTAGTTGCAAACGGCGAAATGTCAGACAGCGTAGGCGTATGGGAGAACGGATACCTTGATATTCCTTTGGCTAAAGCTCCTGAAAGTGACGTTTTACAAATGGACAGAAACGGCATATACTACGGTTCATATACACCGGGTGACTCATCATACGGTGACCTTGACGGTGACGGACAATATGAAATCGTAATGCTATGGAGCCCTTCAGACGCTAAGGACGCCGCTACAGGCGGCAGAACCGGTAAGGTTTATATGGATGCTTACAAACTTGACGGTACTCAGCTTTGGAGAATTGACATGGGTTACAATATCCGTGCAGGACAACACGATACTCAGCTTAACGTAGCCGATTTTGACGGTGACGGCAGAGCAGAAGTTATGGTGAGAACTGCTGACGGTACTGTTGACGGTCAAGGTAACGTAATCGGTGATGCATCAAAGGGCGAAACATACGAAAACAGCTGGGCTGCTCTAAACGGCGGTAAAAACTTGCAAGGTCCGCTTTATGTAACGTGTTTTGACGGTACAACAGGTAAGGCTCTTGACACAATAGATTATTTCCCGAATAATACTGTCGGCTCAAATGCTGCATCACTAACATTCGGTGATGATTTCGGTAACCGTTCGGAAAGATATAACAGTACAATAGCTTATATTGACGGTCAGTCACCGTCTGCTGTATTTGCAAGAGGTTATTACTTCGGTAAGGGTATCTCAAATCTAACGGACGTACAGGTGCCGCTGCATACAGCTTTAAGAACGGTAAGCTAAAGATGGACTGGTCATTTGATACAGCCGAATCAAAGAATAACGGCTATATCGGTCAAGGTAACCACCAAATTGAAGCAGGTGACGTTGACGGCGACGGTAAGGACGAAATTCTTTACGGTGCTTTGACATGGGATAACGACGGTTCAATTCTATGGTGTACATATCAAGAGCACGGTGATGCTATGCACCTTGGTGACTTCGACCCGACTAAAGAAGGTCTTGAATGGTTAAAAGCTTATGAGGATTACAGTGCAGACAGTGAAGTGTTTGATTTGAAAGGCCCACAACTTTCTCCATACATCACATCTAATACAATATTTAAAAATTCGGCTGCAGCTGCTGCTCAAGGCGCTCCTAATGATCGTCATCAATGGGGTATTTCACTTCAAAACGCTAAGACAGGCGAATTCTATCAAATTCACAACGGTATCAAAGATACAGGTCGTGCTATGATTGCCAATATCGGTTACGGCGATTCTTGGTACGCTATGTGGGGTGCAGGTTCATCAGGTTACTGGGACAGCAACGGTAACGAACTTCCTGATCTAAAGGCTGCTATGAACGGCAGAATTTATTGGACAGGCGACTTACAGGATGAACTTCAAGACCACAACGGTGCAGGTAAAGAAATTACTGTAACAAAGTGGAATGACAATACAAAGACATTCGATAAGATTTTCGAGGGTAAGGGTTCACACTCAATCAACTCAACAAAGGGTAATCCGAACCTACAAGCTGACTTGTTAGGTGACTGGAGAGAAGAAATTGTTTCTTACGCAATCACAGGTCAAGACACAAAGAAAGAAAAGACAACAATCAAGGGTAACTTTGATAAGGATGTTGAAGTTGAATTAGATAAGACTGTATATCAATATTCTCTAAGACTATATGAAACACCATATGCAACAAATTATAACTTCTATACTCTTGCACATGATGATATTTACAGAAACTCATCAGCAACAGATACAAACTGTTACAACCAACCGCCACATATCAGCTGGTATATGAACGACCATATTGCTAATTCACAGTACACAACTCAACCGGACGCAAATGTTAAACTTGTTTCAAATTCATACAATGCAAAGGCATTTGACGAATCTGCTCTACCTGTTGCAGGTTCAACACCATCAACAGATTCACCGTTCGTTGACGTTGTAGGTCACTGGGGTAAGACATACATCGATAAGATGTATAAAGCAGGCGTTATCAACGGTATGGACGATACACTTCGCTCCTGACGGAACTGTAACAAAGGGTCAGTTTGCAACACTTATCGTAAACGCTCTAAAGATTGATACAGATTCATCATTGGCAAGCGAACACTGGGCAATGCCATTCGTAAAGCCGCTCAAAACGCTAACCTAATTGCAGAAGATATTCCGTTCACTGTTGAAGATTTCGATAAGGAAATTTCAAGAGAAGAAATGGCATCAATGGTTGCTAAGGCTGCCGCATATAAGAATGTTGAGGCTAAGGCTGCCGATAAGAAATTTACAGACGCATCAGACATCGCAGCATGGGCTGTTGAAGATGTAAACAATGCAGTTGGTTTGGGTATTATCAACGGTATGGATGACGGTTCATTCCAACCAAAGGCTAATGCAACAAGAGCACAGGCTGCTACAATGCTTTCAATGCTTTGGGATTTAATTAAATAAATCATAAAACAATATTAAAATCGGACGCATATGCGTCCGATTTTTTGTGGTTTTTAAAATATTTGAGAAATATATTGTAAAAAAAATTATTGTTATAGTATAATAAATGAGAAATTTGTGTTTGAGGTAAAAATAATATGAGAATGAGAAAAAAAGAAAAATTGTGACGCAAGAATGGAACGTTGCAGTGATATTTGGATAAAAGAACCTGAAAAATATAAGGGGAAATGGGCGGAACGTTTCGGTAACGATAATCCTATTCATATTGAAATCGGTTGCGGTAAGGGTAATTTTATTGTCGGTATGGCGAAAATGTACCCTGATGTGAATTTTATTGCGATTGAAAAGGTTGAGGACGTTATAGTTATGGCTATGGAAAAACTGTGGCAGCTGAACTTACAAACGTTTTGTTTATGGATATGGATGCGGAAAAAATTGAAGATATATTTGAATTTGGCGAGATAAGACGTATTTATCTCAATTTTTCTGACCCTTGGAAGAAAAAAACAAACAGGCAAAACGCAGACTTACTCATAAGCGTTTTCTTGACAGATATAAAGCCGTGCTTAAACAGGGCGATTATATTTGGTTTAAAACCGATAATAAGGCTTTGTTTGATTTTTTTCGCTTAACTCATTTGCGGAGGAAAATTTCAAGCTTGAAAATATCAGTCTTGATTTGCATAATTCAAAGTTTGAGGGCAACGTTATTACTGAATATGAACAACGCTTCTCTGAACAGGGTATGCCGATATACCGTCTTGAGGCGACATATCTCGGTTGGGAAGACAACCGAAAAAAGAAAGCTAACAGAGAAGATAAAAAATAACAGTATGGCAAGCACCCTACTGTTATTTTTTGAACTGTAAAACAAGTTCTTTATCTTCTTTTGATATTCTTAACGATTCACGAATTTTTCGTACCGCCATATTTTGAGTGGTTGCGTTTAAATCGTTGCTTTCAAGAAATTTCATTGTTTTATCTCTGCACTTTGCGGCAGCTGTTGCAACGAGCCAGCCTTGCATCATTTGAACATAGTAGAAATCTGAATTTACCGAGTTGACGTATGACAGCACTTTTTCGATATATTCATCGGTCAAATAAAATTCCATAAGGCATTTAAAACCGAAACGCACAATCCACGGATTTTCATTGTAGATAAAATATTCAATGTCATTTAAAAATTCATCTAAATGTTTCTTCAATCCTTTAAATGAAACAATGTCGCAAGTTTCCCAACTTGTGATTTGAGCAACGTATTGCTTGATATAGCCGAGCATTTCGTGATAATCGCACTTAATGAGCGACATAACCAAGCCTTTAATCATAATTTCTTCACGGTATGCGTTGTTTTTGCAATTAAGGAATGACGCGTAGTTACCTTTTGAAATAGCTTTAGCCGTTTGACGCAAGATGGGTACACGAATACCGATAGATTGCGTTCCGCCGGGGAACAAGCGAGTCGCTGAATTTCTTGTATTTTTCGTCAGCCAATGTTTTTAAGTATTCCGCAAATTCGTCATAATCTGATTGCGTCCATATTTCTTTTGTAAGCTCCATTATTTGTCCTTTCTTTGACTGAAAATAAAAAGAGTTGTTTTGGAATAAATCTAAAACAACTCTTAAAATCAATTATTCACCGAAACCGTCAGGGTGAGTTGACTGCCATCTCCAGCTGTCAGCACACATTTCGTCAATGCCTCTCTTAGCCTCCCAGCCAAGTTCAGCCTTTGCCTTTGCAGGATCTGCATAACATTCGGCAATATCGCCCGGTCTTCTTGGGTCGATTTGATAAGGAATTTCCTTACCGCAAGCCTTTGAGAATGCCTTAACAATGTCAAGAACGCTGTAACCGTTACCTGTACCAAGGTTGTAGATGTGTACGCCTTCCTTGTCTGAACAATGTTCGATAGCCTTAACGTGACCGATTGCAAGGTCAACAACGTGGATATAGTCACGAACGCCTGTACCGTCAGGAGTAGGGTAATCGTTACCGAATACATGAACTTTTTCAAGCTTACCTACTGCAACTTGTGCAATGTACGGAAGTAAGTTGTTCGGAATACCCTTAGGGTCTTCACCCATAATACCGCTTTCGTGAGCACCGATTGGGTTAAAGTAACGAAGAAGTGTTACAGATAGCTTTGGATTAGCTTTTTGAGCGTCTGTCATAATTCTTTCGATAAATAGTTTTGTTGTTCCGTAAGGATTTGTTGTAAGAATTTTGTCACCTTTGTTGTCAGTTTCAACAATAGGAACTCTTTCAGGATCGCCGTAAACAGTAGCTGATGATGAGAATACGATGTTGTTGCAGTCGTATTTTTCCATAGCCTGCATAAGGTGAAGTGTACCTGTGATGTTGTTATCATAATATGTAAGCGGTATTCTTGTAGATTCGCCGACTGCCTTTAGACCGGCAAAGTGAATAACTGCGTCGATTTTATTTTCTGCAAATACCTTTTCTGTTGCCTCTTTGTCAAGCAAGTCTACTTTGTAGAACGGAAAATCCTTTCCTGTAAGTTTTTTTACTGCGTCAAGGCATTTTTCACTCGCGTTGTAAAGATTGTCAAGTACGACAATTTCATAACCTGCATTTAAAAAGTTCAACACAAGTGTGGCTGCCTATATATCCTGCACCGCCTGTTACCAATATTTTCATTAGCGATTCCTCCCTATATTTATTTAATTTTATTATATACCAATATAAAGCATTTTTCAATACTGAAAAATATTTTTGTTGGGATTTTATAAAAATATGTGGGACGTCGGGGCGCCGTCCTTTACGAACGAAATTTTATTTATTCGGGCGACCAATGGTCGCCCCTACGTAATATTATCGTTTTGCCGCCCCTCAGTCAACTGCGTTGACAGCTCCCTTCAAGGGGAGCCCAAAAAGCTTCTCCTTGAGGAGAGGTGGCACGAAGTGACGGAGTGGTGGTATTTATCACCCATTAACAAAACCGCTTATATTCCATATTATATTAATATACAAAAAGAAAGGAATGATATTTATGGAATATAACAGAGCGAATGCGGTTGCATATGCGAAAAAAGTGGGCATACGGAAGAAATCCGAAATACTATGATTTTTTCTGATTTGGGCGGTGATTGTACAAACTTTGCGTCGCAGTGCATATATGCCGGCAGTGGCGTTATGAACTATACGCCGACATACGGTTGGTACTACATTTCTGTAAATAACAGAGCGCCGGCATGGACAGGAGTTGACGAGTTATACAGATTTTTAACTACCAACCGCGGTGCAGGACCGAGAGCGATATTAACCGATTTATCACAAATTCAAAACGGCGACATTATTCAGCTGCAATTTACCGACAAAGAAAGATTTGACCATTCTCCGGTTGTGGTTGACGCAGGAAACAGAACACCGCAGTCAATTCTTGTTGCGGCACATTCGTATGATGCGGATTGCAGACCGCTGTCGTCATACCGATATATAAAGATACGTCCGTTACATATTACGAATGTAGGCGAGTGAAAATATTAATATTAATACACATTTTTCATTGAATATTTTTAGAAAAAGTGATAAAATAAAAAGGATATTGATTTTTTCACAAAAGAGGTGTTTTATATTGAAAAAACTATTTCCGTTTCTGAAACCGTACAGGCTTCAGCTTACAGTCGGACCGTTTTTAAATTGTCCGAGGCGGTGTTGGAGTTGCTAATTCCGACTCTTATGGCTTTGCTGATTGATAACGGAGTTAACATGGGTAACAGAAGTTATATTATTAAAATGGGTATATTAATGCTTGTCATTGCGACATTCGGTGTAATATTTGCGTTTATATGCCAGTACAGTGCGTCTATCGCGTCACAGGGATTCGGTACAGATGTGCGTAATGCGATGTTCAAAAAAATCGGTACACTGTCATTCGCACAGCTTGATAAGTTTGGTACTCCGTCACTTATAAACAGAATTACAGGTGACGTTACTCAACTTCAATCGGCGGTTGCAATGCTTATACGTCTTGTAATCCGTGCGCCGTTTCTGTGCGTCGGCGGACTTGTTATGGCGATTATGATTGACTTAAAACTGTCGATTATATTTATGATTGTCATACCGCTGTTTATACTCGTACTTTTCCTTGTAATGTTCAAGGCAGTACCGCTTTATAAATCTGTTCAGAAAAAGCTTGACTCGCTTACTTTGGTACTTCGTGAAAATCTTTCCGGTGTGCGTGTAATTCGTGCGTTTGCAGGCGTAAAACGTGAAAAAGAAAGATTTAACGACAGAAATACAGATTACGCAAATACAGCTATAAGAGTCGGTAAAATTGCCGCACTTACCAATCCGCTTACTACTATTATAATGAATCTTGCGGCTATTGCGGTTATTTATTTCGGCGGTATTCGTGTAAACACAGGTCATCTTTCACAGGGTGAAGTTATCGCGTTTATCAACTACATTACGCAAATTCTAAACGCTATGATAGTCGTTGCAAACCTTGTTGTTTTGTACACAAAGGCATATGCGTCGGCTTTGCGTGTGGGGAAGTTCTTGAAACAGAGCCGCTTATTGAATACGGCGAAAAGAATACTACTCAAAACGGTGAAAATGCGGTTGAATTTAAAAACGTATCATTGACATATACAGGCAGGAAAGTACCGTCTGTCGATAATATTAATTTGACGATTAAAAAGGGGAAACAATCGGTATTATCGGCGGTACAGGTTCCGGTAAGAGTACGCTTATAAGCCTTATACCGCGTTTTTATGACGCGACAAAGGGTGAAGTGCTTATTGACGGCGTGGATATAAAGAAATACGATGAGGACACGCTTAGAAAGACTGTTGCGGTTGTACAGCAGAGAGCGGCACTTTTCTCGGGTACAATAGAGGACAATCTTCATATGGCAAAGGCAGACGCAACGTTGGAAGAAATGCGTCATGCGGCTGATACGGCGCAGGCAACCGAATTTATCGACAGACTTGAAAAAGGCTTTGATACATTCGTTTCACAAGGCGGTAACAACCTTTCGGGCGGTCAAAAACAGCGTATTACAATCGCACGTGCGTTAATCAAAAATTCGCCTATACTTATTTTGGACGACAGCGCCAGCGCACTTGACTATGCGACAGACGCAAATTTAAGACGTGCTATTAAAGAAAATACCGACAGTCAGACGGTTATAATCGTGTCACAGCGTGTAAATTCGGTGAAAGACGCGGACAGAATTGCGGTTATGGACGACGGTGAAATTGTCGGAATAGGTACACACAAAGAACTTGTTGATACTTGCGATATTTACAGGGAAATTTGTTACTCACAGGAACAGCTTGACTAAGAAAGGGGTAAAATGATGAAAAACAATAAAACACTTTCAAAGCTTAACTCTTATATTGCGGGTAACAGAAAATATCTTATTTTGGTTATAATATCGGCATTGCTTGCAAACATATTTATGCTTGTTGCACCGTATATTTCGGGTAGAGCTATCGACTTTATCAAAGGCGAAAATAACGTAGATTTTCCTATGGTTGCGAAAATTATAGGAATACTTTTTGCGGTTTATGTGCTTAATGCTTTGTTTACATGGGGAATGACAGTGTTTACAAACGCACTTTCAAACCATTCGATTGAAAAAATGCGTAAAGACGCATTCGGCAAGATTTCAAAATTGCCGCTTAAATTTTTTGACGGTCATTCACACGGCGATATTATCAGCCGTCTTACAAACGACATAGACGCAGTTTCCGAAGGTCTTTTGCAGGGAATTACACAGCTGTTTTCGGGTATCGTAACGGTTGTCGGTTCGCTTGTCTTGATGTTCTTGCTTGACTGGAGAATAACACTTTGTGTTATTGTTATTACGATTATTTGTATATTCGTTTCAAAAGCGATTGCGACCAATTCGGGTAAAATGTTCAGATTACAGGCACAGACTATCGGTGAACTTAACGGTTATGTTTCGGAAACGGTCGGCAATTTAAAGGTTGTCAAGGCATTTGGTTATGAGGACAAGAGCAGTGAAGTATTCGGCGAGATAAACGCACGTCTTTACGACTGCGGTCAAAAGGCTCAATTCTACTCATCGCTTGTCAATCCGACTACAAGATATATCAATAACCTTGCGTATATTTCTGTCGGCGTTCTTGGCGGACTTGCCGCACTTGCCGGACATTTGTCGGTAGGTATAATATCAAGTTTCTTGATTTATGCTACACAGTTTGCACGTCCGATTAATGATATGACAAGTATTTTAACTCAACTTCAATCTGCACAGGCAGCGGCGGCAAGAATTTTCGCGCTTGGCGAAATTGAGCCTGAAACGCCCGACGAGGACAGACCCGAACTTGAAGTTAAAAACGGTGAAGTTATGTTTAAAGACGTTGATTTCTCATATAATAAGGATAAAGAACTTATCAAAGACTTGAATATTGCTGCAAAACCGGGTCAAAGAGTAGCAATAGTCGGACCTACGGGTGCAGGTAAAACAACTATCGTAAATCTTTTGATGAACTTCTACGGTGTGGATAAGGGTACTATATTCGTTGACGGACAGGCTATTGATTCTGTTCAGCGTGACAGCTTGCGTAAGAATTTCGGTATGGTACTTCAAGATACTTGGTTGTTTGCGGGTACTGTAAAAGAAAATATCGCATACGGTAAAGAGGGTGCGACAGAAGAAGAAATTATAAATGCCGCAAAGGCTGCGTCTGCACACGGCTTTATCAAGCGTTTGCCGAACGGCTATGATACAATGATTACAGAGGACGGCGGAAATTTGTCGAGCGGTCAAAAACAGCTTTTGACTATTGCACGTGCGATGCTGTCAGATCCTAAAATACTTATTCTTGACGAGGCAACTTCAAATGTCGATACAATGACAGAGCAGAGAATACAAAAGGCATTTCTAAAGATGATGGAAGGCAGAACAAGCTTTATTATCGCTCACCGTCTTTCAACAATTCGTGAGGCTGATTTGATTCTTGTTATGGACAAGGGCAGAATTATTGAACAGGGTACTCACAATGAATTGATTGCCAAGAATGGATTTTATACAAAACTATATAACAGCTAATTTATTTGGTGTGCGTGAAAATGCACACCAAATTTTGCATTGGGTAGGAGGACAAATATGGAATACGGACTTGTCTTAGCCGGCGGTGGTGTCAGAGGGGCATATCAGATTGGTGTATGGAAAGCGCTTAAAGAACTTAAAATTAAAGTTTCGGCGGTGTCGGGTGTTTCAATCGGTGCGGTAAACGGTGCGCTTTTCGTGCAAGGCAGTAAAACAAAAGCCGAAAGATTATGGAACAAAATTGCGATTGACGATATTATATTGTTGCCGAAGGAAATGGAGAATGACGAAAATCTTTTTAAAGTCAAAAACTTAATGAAAATCGCAAAAGAAATTTACAGTAACAACGGACTTGATATGTCACCGCTTGAAAATCTGTTAAATGAAATAGTCGACGAGGATAAAATTCGTAATTCCGAAATTGATTTCGGTATAGCGACTTTTTCACTTTCGGAGAAAAGCGAAAATTATTATTTTATCAAAGACATACCTTACGGTAAACTGACCGAATACCTTATGGCGAGTGCGTGCTTTCGGGATTTAAGGCGAGGACGATTGACGAAAAGAAATTTATAGACGGCGGTGTGTCAAACAATATGCCGATTAATATGCTGCTTGAAAAAGGGATTGACAATATTATTGCGATAGATGTAAAGGGAGTGGGGTTTACAGAACTTTTAATCTTGCCGGTAAAAATGTGATAAATATTAAATGCTCACGTCCGCAGACGGGGACGTTTGATTTTGACAGGGACGGAATAAGAAAAAGCATACAGGACGGATATTACGACTGTATGAAAGCGTTCGGCAAATTCAGCGGCGTTTTATTCAGTTTTAAAGCAAGAGATTACGCAGCTGCAAGAAGATTATATTCAAAGGAGCTTATTGAGGGTATTGAAATTGCGGCGAATATATTCGGCGTAAATCCGTACAAACTGTATACGATTGATGAACTTGTCGGTGCGGTTATGAATGAATATTTTGAATATGTCCGTCAGCATAACGGCGAAATATCGGGCGGTGTGTTTGAAAAAATAAAAAATGCAGATGAACGGCTGTTTATGACGTGGATTGTTGATGTGCTTGAAAAGGGTAAAAGTGATTTTGTGAAAGAAAAGTTGTCAATACTTGGTGAAAAATATGACGCCGCATCGGCTATTTTATATTTTAAATCACAAAAATGATGTTTGCTATTGTATTTAGTCGAAAAAAATTATATAATATAATTATATTGACAGAAACCACAAAACATTTTTGTGGATTAAGGGAAAATAACAGATGAAGAAATTCTTTATCACAGTAATCTGTATAGCGATAGCCGCTATGGTCGGATACGGTATTAAATATGCCGTCACACCGATAAACACGCAGAAATTAAGCTATATAACGAAAGAAAATGCTATAAATACAAATGGTTTTATTATACGCGATGAATGGGTTATGTATTCACGCAGTGCAGGAACGGCTTATCATTCCGTTGCGGAGGGTGAGAGAGTCAGCAAAGACAGTACAATCGGTTCTTTGTTTTACGGCGATGTCAGCGATGACGGCATTAAAGAACTTACCGTTGTTGACAACAAGATAAAAAAGACAAGAACAGAAAAGAGTGAAGAATCAATTTCAACGCTCGATTCAAACACTTTGGAGAATAACATATACGAGCGTGAAAATGATATAATTGACGCGGCGCAGGATAACGATATTCTTTCTATTGCAAAATACAAAAAGGATATTAACAGCCTAAGACAAAGCAATCAGCTTGCGGAGGACAACACAGAGCAGGAACTTGAAAATCAGCGAGAGCAGATTTTAAACAGTATCGGCGTAAACAAAGAGGATATTTATGCACAGATTTCGGGTGTGTTTACAACTTATGTAGACGGATACGAAACGGAGCTTGTTCCGAATGACATAGAAAATTATGATGTTTCATATTTTGAAGGTTTGTCGCAGTCACCGAAGATACAGAAGATTGACAATAAAATCAATGCCGGCGGTGCGGTGTGCAAAATTGTTAATAATCACGTTTGGTACGTTATGATGGATATACCGTCAGACACCATAGAAGGCAGAGAAGTCGGCGATAACGTAAAACTTAGGTTTAACAATATGGCGGACGCAGTTGTTAAGGGCAGTATAAATTCCGTTTCAGCTGAAGAAAACGGCAGAGTTATATTGACGGTTAAATGCCCGACATATCTTGAAAGTGCATTTTCTTACAGACTTGTGGATGTGGACTTGATTTTTGAAAGCTATGAAGGCTACAAAGTACCGATACAGTCTGTCAGAACGGAAGACGACGGATCTAAGAAGGTCATAGGAATAAAAGAAAACAGAGAGCATGACTGTTATTGCGATGTCTTGTTTACAAATACAGACGCCGGATATGCAATAATCGAATCGACAGACAACGCGGAAAATAAACTTTCACAGATGGAGAGAATTGTTGTCGGTGAAAGATAGGTAAAGGAATGATAAAAGTGAGTATAGCGGAAAATCTTGAAGAAGTTGAAAAGAGAATAAGTGCGGCGGCTAAGAGGAGCGGACGCAAACGTGAAGATATAACGCTTGTTGCCGTTACAAAAACTCACCCTGCCGAAATGATGAACGAAGCAATAAAGCTTGGTGTAACGGACATCGGCGAGAATAAGCCGCAGGAGGTAAGGGACAAATATGACAGCGTTTTGCCTGCAAAGTGGCATCTTATAGGTCATTTGCAGACAAACAAGGTTAAGTATGTCATTGATAAGGTTTGCCTTATTCATTCGGTTGATTCAATCAAACTTATGGACGAAATCGAACGTCAGGCGGAAAAACATAATCTTGATATGGATATTTTGATACAGGTAAATATCTCCGGCGAAGAAACAAAATCGGGTATATCAAAAGAAGAAGTTGAAGATTTGTTAAAATATGCCGGCGAATTAAAAAACATGTAAAAGTTAAAGGCTTGATGACAATAGCACCGAAAACTGACAATTCTGTTACAAACAGATTACATTTTGACAACATGCGACAACTTTTGTTGACATAAAGCAAAAAAAATATGATAATGTTAATATGGTATACCTATCAATGGGTATGAGTGGGGATTTTGAAACTGCCATTGAATGCGGAGCAAATATGGTTCGTGTCGGCAGTGCCATATTCGGTGCAAGAGATTATTCTCAAAATAAGTAATTTATGAAAGGATACAGACAAATGGGTTTTTTAAACACAGTAAAGCACTTTTTGGGCTTTGAAAGTGAAGATGATTATTATGATGACGACTATTATGATGAGGAAGAAACAGAAGATGAAGAAAACGCACGTGTCAAGAGAAGTTCGCAGCAGTCTGCTCCGAAAAAGACTTTCTCAAAGGTAGTGCCTATCAATCCGACATCATCTTCGAGAATAAAGATAATGAGACCTTCCGATATTAACGATTGACAAATGTTGCCAATGAAATAAAAGAGGGCAGACTTGTTATTTTTGATGTAGGACAGATTGACAATGAAGAAGCAAGAAGAATTGTTGATTTTATGTCCGGTGCGGCTTACGGCGTAAACGGAAAAGTCAGACGTGTATCAGAGGGTATTTTTGTTGCCGCTCCGAAAAATATTGATATAACAGGCGATACAATGAAAGAACACGTTAAAAACGGTATGGATTGGAACTTTATGTAATCCGATATTCGGATTTGCTTATAATTAAACAAAATACGGCTGGGTGGTATGGGATATTACCACCCTTTTGTATATGAGGTGAATATGAATACAAATCATAAGTTGCTTATTGCAAGGATAAACGATTTGTTTTCGCTTTGCGATAAGCATTGTGAAATGAAATGTTCCGATTTCCTTGACGGCGGTGAACTTGCCGTGATTGAGGACGAATTTCAAATTCCGTACGGATATAATACGTTGTTTTTCGGCGGTTATGAAAATGCGGAAAGAAAGGTGCTTTGCGTATTTCCCGAATGGCAGGAGTCTGAGGAAAGCGAAGTGCCGATTTCCGTTATACGTTTTGATGTGCCGAAGTTTCGTAAACTGACGCACAGGGATTATCTCGGTACGCTTATGTCGCTCGGTATCGACAGGAGTAAAACCGGCGATATTTTGACAGATGATGAGGGCGCATATGTGTTTGTAATGTCTGATATAGCGGAATATGTTGCACGAAACGTGAATAAGATTGCAAATGCGGGTGTTAATACGAAAATCGTTGATATGGCGGACTTTATACCGCCTAAACCGAAAACGACCGAAAAAATGTGCGTATGTGCGTCATTGCGTCTTGACGCGGTAGTTGCGGCGACACTTAATATATCAAGAGGAAATACGGAAAAATTAATAAGTTCGGGATATGTAAAACTGAATCACCGGGAAGTGCTTGACCGTTCAAAGCAAGTCGGTGAGGGTGACTTATTATCCATACGCAATTACGGAAGATTTATTTTAAAGGATATTGGGAACAATACCAGAAAGGAAGACTTCACATAACTGTGGAGAAGTTCGTGTAAGGAGGGGGAGCGTTGTGCTAAGACCTATTGATATTCAAAATAAGGAATTTGAAAAGAAACTCAAGGGCTATAATTGTGATGAGGTTGACGATTTTCTTGACGTTGTAATACAGGATTACGAACTTTTGTGTAAAGAAAATCAGACGCTTAAAGATAAAATCGGACTTTTGACCGAAACTGTGGAGCGTTACAAGCAAATGGAAAACACAATGCAGAAGTCGATTGACATTGCCAAGCAAGCCGCCGAGGACGCAAAGAGAAATGCCGAAACAGAGGCGAATGCAATTATCAGTAAAGCAAAGCTTGACGCGTCTTATCTTGCACGTCAGATTGATGATGAACATATGAAACGCCATCAAGAAATGCTTTCGCTGAAAGGCGAGATTGAACAGTATAAAATGCAGATTAAGTCACTTTGTGCGAATGTTATGAAAATGGTCGATAATATCGACTAAAAACATTGGCAGACAGGAAATTTTTCAATAAAAACTGTTGACTAAAAAAAATATTTTGTAATATAATAAAACAATAAAGACGATGACGAAGACAGTATGTCATATTGAAAACACAGAGCGAGCTATGGACGGTGAGAGCATGGCGGTGAGTAAATATGGCTGAATATCACTTCCGAGTTTCACACCGAAAGGCTTTGCCGAGTAGACTGTGACGGGTTTTCTCCAAAAAGGAAACGCATATGTTGGTATGACGAGTGGTATAACGAAGCATTTGGCTTTCGTCTTGTTGTGCAGGACGAAAGCTTTTTTATTTGAAAGGAATGAATATAATGTACGACAAGGTTTCACCAAATCTGAATTTTGTTGAAAGAGAAAAGAAAACCGAAAAATTTTGGGAAGACAATCACATTTTCCAAAAGAGTATTGATGAAAGAAAAGAAGGAGAGGTTTATACTTTCTATGACGGACCTCCGACTGCAAACGGTAAACCGCATATCGGTCACGTTTTAACGCGTGTTATCAAGGATATGATTCCCGCGTTACCGTACAATGAAAGGCTACAAGGTACTTCGTAAAGCCGGTTGGGATACTCACGGACTTCCGGTTGAACTTGAAGTTGAAAAGAAACTTGGTCTTGACGGCAAGGAACAAATCGAAGAATACGGTCTTGAACCGTTCATCAAGCAATGTAAGGAAAGCGTCTGGAAGTACAAGGGTATGTGGGAAGATTTCTCCGGTACAGTCGGCTTTTGGGCTGATATGGACGACCCTTATGTAACTTACGACAACAACTTTATCGAGTCTGAATGGTGGGCATTAAAGCAAATTTGGGAAAAGGGACTTTTGTATAAAGGTCACAAAATCGTTCCGTATTGCCCGCGTTGCGGTACTCCGCTTTCTTCACACGAAGTTGCACAGGGATACAAGGACGTTAAAGAACGCAGTGCTACTGCTAAGTTTATCGTAAAGGGTGAGGAAAACACATACTTCCTTGCTTGGACAACAACTCCTTGGACACTTCCGTCAAACGTTGCACTTTGTGTAAACCCTGTTGAAACATATGTAAAAATTAAAGTAGGTGACGAGAAGTTTATTTTGGCAGAGGCACTTGTTGAGGCAAACTTCCATGATACAGAATATGAAGTGGTTAAAAAGTATGTCGGTACTGACCTTGAATACAAGGAATATGAGCCGCTATTCAATTTCGTAACACCTGATAAAAAGGCTTATTATGTAACTTGCGACAGTTATGTAACTCTTACAGACGGTACCGGAATCGTTCACATCGCTCCTGCATTCGGTGAGGACGATGCGAATGTCGGCAGAAAATATGACCTGCCGTTCGTGCAGTTTGTAGACGGAAAGGGTGAACTGACCAAGGAAACACCTTGGGCAGGTACATTCTGTAAAGATGTTGATAAAGAAATTCTTGTAAATCTTGAAGAAAGAGGTCAGCTGTTCAATGCACCTAAGTTTGAACACAGCTATCCGTTCTGTTGGAGATGTGATACACCGCTTATCTACTATGCACGTGATACTTGGTTTATCAAGATGACAGACGTTAAGGACGACCTTATTAAAAATAACAATACAGTTAATTGGATTCCTAAGACAATCGGTGAAGGACGTTTCGGTGCTTGGCTTGAAAACGTACAGGATTGGGGTATAAGCCGTAACCGTTATTGGGGTACTCCGCTTAATATTTGGGAATGTGAATGCGGTCACAGACACGCAATCGGTTCTATCGAAGAACTCAAGTCAATGTCTGATAACTGTCCTGATGAAATCGAACTTCACAGACCGTTTATTGACGCTGTAACTATTAAGTGTCCTGAATGCGGTAAGGAAATGCACAGAGTTCCTGAAGTTATCGACTGTTGGTTTGACTCGGGTGCAATGCCTTTTGCACAGTGGCACTATCCGTTTGAAAATAAGGATATATTTGAAGAAAACTTCCTGCTGACTTTATCAGTGAGGCGGTTGACCAGACAAGAGGTTGGTTCTATTCACTTCTTGCGGAATCAACTTTGCTATTCAATAAAGCACCGTACAAGAATGTAATCGTTTTGGGACACGTTCAGGATGAAAACGGTCAGAAGATGTCTAAGTCTAAGGGCAATGCGGTTGATCCGTTTGACGCACTTGAAAAGCACGGCGCGGACGCAATTCGCTGGTACTTCTATTCAAACAGTGCCCCATGGCTGCCGAATCGTTTCCATGACGGTGCGGTTTCGGAAGGACAACGTAAGTTTATGGGTACACTTTGGAACACATATGCGTTCTTCGTATTGTATGCGAATATTGACGAGTTTGATGCAACAAAGTATACTCTTGAATACGATAAACTTTCTGTAATGGATAAGTGGCTTTTGTCAAAGCTTAATACACTTGTTAAGACAGTTGACGATAACCTTGCAAATTACAAGATTACAGAAACGGCAAGAGTGCTTGATAACTTTGTTGACGAGCTTTCGAACTGGTATGTAAGACGTTCGAGAGCACGTTTCTGGGTTAAGGAAATGACTCAGGATAAGATTAACGCGTACATGACTCTTTATACCGCACTTGTAACGCTTTGTAAGGCGGCTGCACCGATGATTCCGTTTATGACAGAGGATATTTATCAAAATCTTGTAAGAAATATTGATAAGTCCGCTCCGGAAAGTATTCACTTGTGCGACTTCCCTGAATATGACGAAAAACTTATTGATAAAGAACTTGAAAATGATATGGAAGAAGTTCTTGATATAGTTGTGCTTGGTCGTGCGTGCCGTAATACTGCAAATATTAAGAACCGTCAGCCAATCGGTATGATGTACGTTAAAGCACCGGAGGCACTTAGTGATTTCTATATTGACATTATTGAGGACGAACTTAACGTTAAAAAGGTTGAATTTACAGATGACGTTGCCGCATTTACTGCATACAGCTTTAAACCGCAGTTAAAGACTCTTGGCAGACGTTTCGGTAAGAATATCAACGCAGTAAGAGAAATCCTTGCTAATATTGACGGTAGCAAGGCTATGGCTGAACTTAAGGAAACTGGCTCACTAAAGATTACTGTTGACGGCAATGAAGAATCGCTTGCAGAAGAAGATTTACTTATCGAATCGGCTCATAAGGAAGGCTTTGAATCAAACAGCGATTACGGTATTACTGTTGTGCTTGATACAAACCTTTCTGAAGAACTTATCGAAGAAGGATTTGTTCGTGAAGTGATTTCAAAAATTCAGACAATGAGAAAAGATTCTGATTTTGAAGTTATGGACCACATCAAAGTAAGCTGTGAGGGTAACGATAAGATTGCTAAGATTATCACTGATAATGAAAGCACTATCAAAGACGAAACTCTTGCAGATGAAGTTGATACAAATTCTGCCGACGGTAACACAAAAGAATGGAACATCAACGGTGAAAAGGTAACACTTGGTGTTAAGAAACTCTAATTTGGATTGACAGAAAATCATATACATTATATAATAATGTATATGATTTTTTTGTGGAGAAAACAGATGAAAAGCAACAGGTTTTTTAAAGAAAGGTTACACGACTGGTAGCTGTGCTGCGGCGGCGGCAAAAGCGGCGGTTATGACTATGTTAAATGACGAAATAGTCATAACAACTCAAATTACACTTCCCAAAGGTGAGAGCATAAGTATTGACATAACCGACACGCAAATTGACGGTGACAGTGTCACTTGCACAGTTAAAAAGTACAGCGGTGGCGATCCCGACATAACCAACGGTATACTTGTTTGTGCAACTGTCAGAAAAAATAGTGGCGGTAAAAAATTGACGGCGGTGTGGGCGTAGGTCGCGTGACTCGTAACGGACTTGATCAACCTGTCGGAAATGCCGCGATAAACAGTGTTCCGCGTCAAATGATTAGAAACAGTATAAATGAGATTTGCGGTGATTATGACGGCGGTTTTGATGTGATTATTTCCGTGCCGAACGGCGAAGAAATCGCGAAAAAAGACGTTTAATTCAAGACTCGGTATTGAGGGTGGAATTTCGATTTTGGGTACAAAGCGGAATTGTTGAGCCTATGAGCGAAAAGGCACTTTTGGACACGATTTTTCTTGAACTCAATACACGAAAAAGTGCCGGCGACAGTATTGCGGTGCTTGTGCCGGGCAATTACGGCGAGGATTTTGCTAAAAAACTTTTGGTATAAAAATACCGTTCAGTGCAGTAATTATATTGGTGACGCGATAGATTATGCGTCCGATTTGGGTTTTCGGATATACTGATAATTTCGCATATGGGTAAACTTGTTAAGCTTGGCAGCGGAATTATGAATACTCATTCAAAATCTGCGGACGGCAGAATGGAAACGCTTTCGTTATGTGCGGCTTTGGCCGGTGTGGAGAATTTTGCGGATATTCTCGATTGTGTGACGACCGATGAGGCTTATGAAATTATTGAGGACACTAAAACTATTGATATATTGATGAAAAGAATTGATAAATACCTAAAGCACAGAAGTGATGTCAATATCGGTGCAATAATGTTTTTGAATAAACAGGGAATTATCGGAAAAACTGCTGATGTCGACGGTATTTTGGAAAGGATATAAAATGGTACATTTTGTTGGAGCTGGCAGCGGTGCAGCCGATCTTATAACTATACGGGGAAAAAAACTTTTGGAAAATGCAGATATTATTATTTATGCCGGTTCGCTTGTTAATCGAGCTTTTGGAATATGCAAAAGACAGTGCTGAAATTTATAACAGTGCAAAAATGAATCTTGATGAAGTTATTGACGTAATGAAACAGGGGGACACTAAAAACATTGTGCGTTTGCATACGGGTGATCCGTGTGTTTACGGTGCAATTCGTGAACAAATGGACAGGCTTGATAAACTTGGAATTGAATATGATGTTTGCCCCGTGTAAGCTCGTTTTGCGGTGCGGCGGCGGCTTTGAAGGCGGAATATACGTTGCCTGATGTATCGCAAACCGTCATAATAACGCGTATGGAGGGCAGAACTCCTGTGCCTCCGAAAGAAAAAATACATTTGCTTGCGTCACATAATGCGACAATGGTGATATTTTTATCAACAGGTTTATTAAAGGAATTGTCGGCTGAACTTGTAAAAAGGCGGTTACAGTGAAAATACACCTGCGGCGATAGTTTACAAGGCTACTTGGAAAGACGAAAAAAGTTATGCGTTGCACAGTGGGGACACTAAATAAAACAGCAGAGAAAAAACGGTATAAAAAAGACCGCACTTATAACAGTCGGTGATTTTCTCGGCGATGATTATTCACTGTCGAAACTTTACGATAAGACATTTACAACCGAATTCAGAAAGGGCGTGACGGAATGAAAATTGCGTCAATAGCTTTTACGGAAAACGGTGCGAAAATCGTAAAAATGCTCGTGCGTGAAATTGGCGTAAAGGCTACGTTTTTGAAAAATATAAGACTGACGGCTTGGAAACATTTAATAATGTTTCGTCACTTGTCAGAGATATTTTCAAGAAATATAATGCGATTGTGTTTGTCGGCGCGTGCGGAATTGCGGTGCGTTCGATAGCTCCGTATGTCAAGGATAAAGCCAAAGATCCGGCAGTTGTGGTGGTTGATGAAAAAAGGAAATTTTGCGATACCGATTTTGTCCGGACATATAGGCGGTGCGAATGATTTGGCGGAGAAAATCGCCGCATTGACAAGCGGAGTGGCGGTTATAACTACGGCAACCGATATTAACAAAAAATTCTCTGTTGACACATTTGCGGTAAGAAATAATTTGCATATCGGGGACACTAAACTTATAAAGGAAATATCGTCACGGATTTTGAACGACAAAAAGTCGGATTGTATACCGATTACGAATTAAAAAACGTTCCCGATTGTTTTGAAGAAAGCAATGAAGTCGGAATTTGCATAAGTGATGACGATAAAAAGCCGTTTAGAACTACGCTTAATTTAATGCCGAAAAATGTTGTACTCAGGAATCGGTTGCAGAAAAGGCTGCGAAACTGTCGAAGAAAGTATATTGGCATTTTTAAAAGTGAACGGAGTGTCGGTTTACTCGCTTTTTGCGGTTGCGACGGTGGATATAAAGAAAAATGAAAAGGGCATTGTTGAATTTTGTGAAAAATTCGATATACCGCTTTTGACGTTTTCGGCTGAAACTTTGGCGGCGGTTGAGGGAGAATTTACAGCGTCCGAATTTGTGAAAAAGACTGTCGGAGTCGACAATGTGTGCGAAAGAGCGGTTTGTGCGGTCGGTGCGAAAATAACAGAAAAAAGACGGCTTTAAACGGTACGGCTTTGGCACTCGGAAGAATAAATACGGAAATTGATTTTTTGAAAGGTTAAGTTTGAATGAAAATTTATGTTGTTGGAATAGGCGCAGGAAGTGCTGACGGAATGACTTTTGAGGGAGAAATGTGCTTGAAAAAGCCGATGTGATTGTCGGATATACGGTGTATGCCGAGCTTGTGAAAAAGCTGTTTCCTGAAAAAGAATATTTCGTTTCGGCGATGAAACAGGAGGCGGAGCGCTGCAGAAAAGCGGTTGAAATGGCGGCTGACGGCAGAAATGTTGCAGTTGTTTGCAGCGGTGATGCAGGAGTTTACGGTATGGCGTCACTTGTGTATGAAATTGCGGCAGACTATGAAAATGTTGAAGTGAGCGTTGTGGCAGGCGTGTCGGCAATGCTTAGCGGCGGTGCACTGGTGGGAGCACCGTTGGGACACGATTTTGCGGTTATAAGCCTTAGCGATTTGCTCACCCCTTGGGAGAAAATCGAAAAACGTCTTGAATGTGCGTCGGCGGCTGATTTCGCGATATGTCTGTACAATCCGTCAAGTAAAAAACGTCACGATTATTTAATGCGCGCGTGTGACATAATGCTGAAACACAAAAACGGTGATACGGTGTGTGCCGTTGCAAAAAATATCGGTCGTGACGGTGAGGAATATGCGATTATGAGCCTTGCCGAACTTAGAAATTACAGCGCGGATATGTTTACGACTGTGTTTATCGGCAATTCTATGACGAAAAATATCGGCGGAAAAATGGTTACACCGAGAGGGTATAAAATGTATGATGTAGTATTGTTTGGCGGTACGGACGAGGGACACAAAATCGCCGACTTTTTGAGTGAGCAAAAAGTCAGTTGCATTGTGTGCGTTGCAACGGAATACGGTGCGGAATTGCTTGATATGAAAAATGTGCGCGTCGGAAGAATGACGGCGGAAGAAATGGCTGATTTTTTTTGACGAAAACAGTGTTAGATTGGTCATTGACGCAACTCATCCTTACGCCGAATTTGTGACAGAAAACATAAAAAAGCGTGTAAAGTGAAGTATATAAGGGTTGTGCGTGAGGACGTTCAGGCAGACGGGACGTATTTTGAAAATATCAAAGCAGCCGCAGAATACCTTGAAAAAACAACAGGAAACATACTTATAACGACCGGTTCAAAGGAAATTGCAAAGTTTTCGGTTGTTGCGGACAGAGCGTTTGCACGCGTACTGCCGTCGGAGGAATCGCTGGAACTGTGTAAAAATGCAGGTTTCAAGATGAAAAATATTATTTGTATGCAAGGACCGTTTTCAAAAGCGTTTAACAGTGCGTTAATTCGTGAGCTTGACATTAAGTATCTTGTTACAAAATGTACGGGAAAAACGGCGGTTTATGGAAAAAACAGAGGCGGCAAAGGAAAATGGCGTTGAGTGTATTATAATTAAAAGACCGACCGATGAAAGCGGAATGACGGTTTCGGAGGTTGAAAAAATGATTTTGGAGTGGTTGTAATATGAACATTTTTATAGTCGGTGTCGGAATGGGGGACACTAAATATTTGACAAAAATTGCAGAAGAAAAAATAAAAAATGCTGATATTATAATCGGTGCAAAACGTGTTGCCGAGCCTTATGTCAACGAGAAAAAAGTTTTTTTGAGTATGAAACGGATAAAATTAAAAAGATTTTAGAAGAAAATAAGTGTGAAAATGCAGTAATACTTTTTCGGGCGATACGTCATTTTTCAGCGGTGCGAAAAAATTAAAAAGAAGAATTTCCTAATGCCGAAATTTTTGCAGGTATAAGTTGCGTATCGTATTTTTGTGCTAAAATCGGTATGTCGTATGACGACATGAACATTGTAAGTATGCACGGCAGAAATTGCAATATTGTGAGTGAAGTCAGAGAGAATGAGAAAACATTTGTGCTTTTGGGTGAAAATCCTTGCGATAAGTTGTGCCGATACGGTTTTGAAAATGCCAAAGTTTATATCGGAGAAAATTTGTCATATGAAAACGAAAAAAATACTTCATGGAAAAGCAAAAGATTTTAGGGACACTAAATTAGCTTCGCTCAGTGTGGCGGTAATAATCAATAATGAATATGACAAATGCACAAAAATCGGAATTAACGACAGCGAATTTGTGACAGGCAACGCACCTATGACAAAAGCGAAGTGAGAGCGGTAAAGCATATCAAAGCTTGAAATCAAATATGACGATATATGTTACGATATAGGTGCGGGAACAGGCTCGGTAAGCATTGAAATGGCTCTGCTATGCGGAAAAGGCAAGGTATATGCGATTGAAAAAAAGCGGAGGCGGCTGAATTGATAAAACAAAATGCACTCAAATTTCATGCCGATAATATTGAAATAATTTGTGCGGACGCACCGAACGGTATGGACGGATTACCGAAAGCGGACAAGGTTTTTATAGGCGGTTCATCGGGGAATTTGTATGAAATAATAGAAAAGTGCGATTGCAAAAAGTGGTCGTGAACGCAATAACTCTTGAAACTTTATCGCTTGCACAAGAAAGTTTTGAAAAACTCGGGTATGAATATTCGGTGACGCAAATCTGTGCGTCAAGAGGAAGAAAGGTCGGCGGATACAATATGATGACGGCACAAAATCCCGTTTTCATAATCTGCGGTGAAAAATTATGAGAAGAATTATGATTGCCGGCACAAACAGCGGCTGCGGAAAAACAACTGTGACTTGTGCGGTGCTTCAAGCACTTGTAAACAGAAAAATTAATGTTTCGTCTTTTTAAATGCGGTCCGGATTATATTGACCCGATGTTTCACAAAACGGTTATCGGAACGGCGGCATACAACCTTGACACATACCTTATGAGCAATGATACTGTGAATTATTTGCTGAATAAAAACAGCGGTGATATTGCGGTTATTGAGGGCGTTATGGGCTTTATGACGGCTTTTCTTTTACGGAAAGGGAAGTACGCACGAGCTTTCGGAGATTACCGATACAGATGTTATTCTTGTTGTAAACTGCCGTGGTATGAGCCTGTCCGCAATGGCTTTGGTGAAAGGGTTTAAGGAGTTTAGGAAAAATAATATTAAGGGTTTTATTTTTAATAATCTGTCCGAGAAACTGTACGGTAATTTGTCGGAAGAATGTCGAAAAATCGGCTTAATTCCTTTAGGTTTTTTGCCGAACATCAAAGATGTGCAGATAAGCAGCAGGCATTTGGGACTGGTCACCGCAGGGGAAATTGACGGTATAAAGGACAAGATGAATTTACTTGCCGATTACGCCGAAAAATACATTGACATAGACAAGATTTTAGAAATATCAGAAAACGATAGGGACACTAAATTTACATCACTTGAAATTACAAAAAAATATAACGTAAAAATTGCGGTTGCGTATGACAGAGCGTTTTGTTTTTATTATGAGGATAATCTTAATTTACTCAGTGAAATGGGTGCGGAGATTGTTAAGTTCAGTCCGCTTGAAAATGAGAGCGTACCGCAGTGCGACGGATTGATTTTGGGAGGCGGTTATCCCGAACTGTATGCGGATATTCTTGAGAAAAATACGGGGACACTGAATTCGGTTAAAGAGTGTGTTGAAAGCGGTGTGCCGTGTATTGCGGAATGCGGAGGGTTTATGTATCTTCACGAGATTATGGAGGATAGCGATAAAAACGAACACGGTATGGTCGGCATAATCAAAGGAACATGCAGAAAAACAGACCGTTTGCAACGCTTCGGATATATGGAAATGACGGCAAACAGAGATAATATTTTATGCAAAAAAGGCGATAAAATCCGTGCGAGAGAGTTTCATTATTTTGACAGTGACTGTAACGGAAACGGTTTTACGGCTGTGAAAAATGACAGACAGTGGGAATGTGTGAATGTTGATAAAAACTTATTTGCAGGTTTTCCGCACTTGCACTTTTTTGCAAATATAAATTTTGCCGAAAACTTTATGAAAAGCTGTGAGGAATACAAATGTACAAAATCAGAAAATTAGATGAACAAGCAGTAGAAAATGCGGAAAAGAAATGGAACTCAATAGCAAAACCATTGCACAGTCTTGGTGTATTTGAGGAGATTGTAAAAATATTGCGGGTATTCAAGGGACACAAAACATAGACATAAAAAAGAGATGTGTACTTGTCATGTGTGCCGATAACGGCGTTGTGTGCGAGGGAGTAACTCAGACAGGGCAGGAAGTTACGGCGGTTGTGACGGAAAACTTCGCAAAGGGTGCAACAAGCGTGTGTGCTATGGCAAGAAATATCGGTGCGGACGTTGTACCGATTGACGTGGGAGTGGCGCGTGACGTTGACGGCGTGGTAAACAAAAAAATATCGTACGGCACAAAAAAATATGTTACACGAAAAAGCAATGACGTATGAGCAAGCCAAAGAGGCGGTGCAAGTGGGAATTGACTGCGTAAAAGAACTTAGCGAAAAAAGGCTATAAAATCATTGTGACCGGTGAAATGGGAATCGGAAACACGACTACAAGCTCGGCGGTTGCAAGCGTTTTGCTTGACAGAAAAGCAGAGGACGTAACCGGCAGAGGTGCAGGGCTGACAAGCGGTGCATTGAGAGAAAAATTGAGGTTATAAAAAAGTCGATTGAGCTTCACAAACCTGATAAAAACGATATTTTGACGTGATTTCAAAGGTCGGCGGTTATGATATTGCCGCTTTGACGGGGGCGTTTATCGGCGGTGCTATGTACGGCGCTGCAATGGTTATTGACGGATTTATTTCGTCGGTGGCGGCACTTTGTGCGGAAAAGTTATGTCCGAAATGCAGTGATTTTATGATTGCGTCACACGTTTCAAAAAGAAAGCTGTACGGCTGATATTTTGAAAATACTCGGCAAGAAAGCACCGATAAATGCGGATATGTGCTTGGGCGAGGGAACAGGCGGAATGGTTATGCTTACCGCACTTGATACCGCACTTTGCGTATATAACGAAATGTCTACTTTTGACGATATTAACGTTGAAAGCTATAAGGAGCTTAAATAATGTTTATACTTGTAACAGGCGGAAGCGGAAGCGGAAAGTCTGAATTTGCCGAAAATATTGCAATGAAATTGGACGGTAAAATGCTGTATGTTGCAACGATGAAACCATATGATGACGAATGTTTAAAACGTATCGAACGTCACAGAAAAAATGCGTGACGGCAAAGGATTTAGAACGGTTGAATGTTATACTGATTTATCCGAAATAACGGAAAGTGCCGATACAATTCTTTTTGGAATGTATGTCGAATTTGACCGCAAACGTGATGTTTTCGGATGATAATGAAAATGCTTTTGAAAAAATTGTCGGCGGAATTTTGAATTTAAAGAGTGAAAATATTGTTATTGTCACAAATGAAATATCTTCGGACGGCATTGAATATGACGGGGACACTAAAATGTATATCAGCCTTTTAGGCAGAATAAACAGTGCATTGTCAAAACGTGCCGATAAAGTGTATGAGGTCGTTTACGGAATACCGATTGAAATTAAAAGGGGACAGTAAAATGAACATAATTAAATCAATATGCGTAGCATTTTCGATGTATTCAAAAATTCCTATGCCGAGAGTGGAATGGAACGAAAAAAATATGAAATACGCAATGTGCTTTTTTCCGCTTGTCGGTGCAGTAATCGGCGGACTTATGTTACTTGTACGATTTCTGTGCGGTAGATTTGGTTTTAACACAAGCGTTTATGCGGTTGTGATGACAGCTTTGCCGGTGCTTGTTTCGGGCGGAATACATACGGACGGATTTATTGACACCGTTGATGCACTTTCGTCATACGGTGACAAAGAGAAAAAACTCGAAATTTTAAAAGATCCGCATACGGGCGCATTTGCGATAATCGGTGCGGTAATGTATTATCTGTTGTTTTCGGATTTATGACGGAGATATGGGATATAAAAGCTACCATAGCGGTGAGTGTAGGCTTTGTTTTATCGCGTTCGCTGAGCGGATTGGCAATCGGCATTTTTAAATGTGCAAAAACAGCGGACTTCTTTACACATTTAAGAGTGCCGCACACAAAAAAACGATTGTGACTGTTATGATTTTGTATATTGCTTTGTGCGTTGCGATGCTTTGTTTTACGGGCGTGTACGGACTGGGTACGATATGCGCGGCGGTGATTTCGTTTTTGTGGTACAGACACGTTGCATACAGTAAATTCGGCGGAATAACAGGCGATATTGCGGGATATTTTGTATGTATATGCGAGGTTTTGTGCGTGATTTTCGGAGGTGTATTATGCGTTTTGTTATAGGCGGTGCGGATAGCGGAAAGCGTGATTTTGTAAGAGAAAATTACGGTATTGATGAAATTTTAATGGCCGATTATGACAGTGTTTTGACTGCAAAGGCGGTTTATGGTTTTCATATTTTTTTATAAAAAAATTGATGGCTGACGGCAAGGATATTGTTGCAGTTATTGACGAGATTTCGGAGGAAAATCACGATATAACGATTATTTCAACCGAAATCGGTTACGGCGTTGTTCCTATGGATAAAGGTGACAGAGAATGGCGCGAAACAGTCGGAAGAACGTGCTGTTATATCGCGAAAAAAGCGGACGAAGTCGTGCGAGTTGTATGCGGAGTGGGGAACAGAATTAAATGAAGATAATACTTATACGTCACGGTATGACGGAGGGAAATTTAAAGCGAAGATATATTGGAACAACAGACGAAGATTTGATAAATACCGACTGTCTGAAAGGCGATTATCCTAAGTGTGAGAGGATTGTCGCAAGTCCGTTAAAGAGGTGTATTCAAACGGCGGAATATATATATCCGAATGTGGATATTGAAATTTGTGATAAACTCAAGGAATGTGATTTCGGCGATTTTGAGAATAAATCATACGAGGATTTAAAGGACAATCCCGATTATCAAAAAGTGGCTTGACAGCAAGGGTGAATTGCCGTTTCCGAACGGCGAGACACACGAAGATTTTAAAAATCGCTGCAAAGACGGATTTTTTGAGAGCCTTACGGAGCGTGACACGGCGTTTGTAATTCACGGCGGAAGTATTATGGCGATTATGCAGAAACTTTTTGGCGGTAATTTTTATGATTATCAGGTCAAAAACGGCTGCGGATATGAATTTGAAATGAGAAACGGAGAGATAGTTGATGATTATAGCCCAATCGGCTGCGGTTAGTATAGGTTTTGTGCTTGACGCAATATTCGGCGACCCGATTTTAAACTGCACCCAATTCGACTTATAGGTTATTTGATTTCGTTTTGGAAAAGGTTATGAGAAGAATTTTCACGAAAAACGAAAGGCTCGGCGGTGCGGTTATGGCGATATGCGTGCTTATTATATGCGGCGGTGTACCGTTTGCGATTTTGTTTTTTTGCGTACAGATTAAATTACTTTTTCGGTATTGCGATTGAAAGCGTTATATGCTATTTTATGCTTGCGGCAAAGTCATTGAAACAAGCAGGTATGAGTGTGTATAAACCGCTCAAAAACGGTGACGTTGACGGCGCACGAAAAAAAGCGTTTCTATGATTGTCGGACGTGATACGGAAAGTCTTGACGACATTGGGATAACGAAAGCGGCTGTTGAAACCGTTGCGGAAAATACGTCTGACGGAGTTATTGCACCGCTCATATATATGGCAATCGGCGGCGGTGTGTTGGGCTGCGTTTACAAGGCGATTAACACGATGGATTCAATGGTCGGTTACAAGAATAAAAGGTACATAAATTTCGGCAGATTTGCCGCAAAGCTTGACGATATTGCAAATTATATACCGTCAAGAATTTCGGCATATTTGATGATTTTGCGTCAAAAATTATGGGCTGCAATTCACGCAATGCGTACAGAATTTTTAAACGCGATTCACGCAATCACGCAAGTCCGAACTCGGCTCAGACGGAGTCGGTCGTGGCAGGTGCACTTGAAATTCAGCTTGCGGGTGACGCGTACTATTTCGGTAAGCTGTACAAAAAGCCGTTTATAGGCGATGGCATTAAGCCGATTAAATATGATAATATTGCAGATTGATTAAACTTATGTATATGACGTCCGTAATTTCGGCGGTGCTGTTTGTCGGATTGAAAGTGGCGGTAGGTGTTGTATATGGTATATGAGCATGGCGGTGATATTTACAGAAATAAGGTGCGTCTTGACTTTTCGGTGAATACCAATCCGCTCGGAATGAGTGAAAACGTAAAAAGCGATTGCGGAAAATATCGAACAGTTCGGTATTTATCCTGACGCAATGTGTGTAAATTTAAGAAATGCCATTGCGGAAAAAGAGCAGGTCGGCGTAGATAATGTGCTTTGCTCAAACGGTGCGGCGGAAATGATTTTTGCGGTCGTTCGTGCGGTTATGCCGAAAAAATCGCTTTTGTTGGCACCTACATTTTCGGAGTACGAGAGGGCGCTTAAAAGCGTGGGTTCGCAAATTTGCTATTATTATTTGAAAGAAAAAATGATTTTTGAACTGCAAGATGATTTTATTGATTATCTTGATGATATTGATATGGTTTTCATATGCAATCCGAATAATCCTGTCGGAAAATTGCAGATAAAAAACGGCTCAACATATTGCGGAGGTTTGCGCTGAAAGGGAAATCGTGTGCGTGTTTGACGAGTGCTTTATGGACTTGTCGGACGGATATTCGATGAAAGAAAAAGTACCTGTTATCAAGGCTTTTACGAAAACTTACGCAATGGCAGGATTAAGGCTCGGTTATATGATTGCCGATACTGATTTTGTATGTGACGTGCAAAGACAGCTGCCGATGTGGAATGTGTCGGCGGCGGCACAAATCGGCGGAATTACAGCGATTAACGATAATGATTATCTTGAAAAAGGTAAACAAATTATAAGAGAAGAACGTGAATTTTTAATGGGCGAGCTTAAAAATTTGGGCTTTAAAGTATTTAATTCGGACGTAAATTTTATTTTATTTAAAGGCAGTGTCGGACTTGACAAGTCACTTTTAAAGCGAGAAATACTGATAAGGAACTGCGGAAATTTTAACGGTCTTGACGAAGGCTTTTACAGAATTGCAGTTAAAAAACACGATGAAAACGCGGAATTTATAAGAGAGTTGGGTGATATATGTGGCTAAAGCGATTATGATACAGGGGACAATGTCCAATGCGGGGAAAAGCATTATTGCGGCGGCATTGTGCAGAATTTTAAGCAGGACGGCTTAAAGGCTGCGCCGTTTAAGTCGCAGAATATGGCACTCAATTCATATATCACTGACGAGGGACTTGAAATGGGGCGTGCACAGGTCGTACAGGCAGAGGCGGCAGGCGTAAAGCCGTCTGTTTTGATGAATCCGATTTTACTTAAACCTACCAACGATAAAGGCTCACAAATTATTGTAAACGGTGAAGTTCAGGGCGATATGAATGCGGTGGACTACTTTAAATATAAGAAGAAACTTGTACCCGACATTATTAAAGCGTATAACAAACTGTCGGAAATGTACGATATAATCGTTATTGAGGGTGCGGGAAGTCCTGCGGAAATAAATTTGAAACAGGACGATATTGTCAATATGGGCATGGCGAAAATGGCTGACGCACCTGTTCTGCTTGTCGGTGACATTGACAGGGGCGGTGTTTTTGCACAGCTTTACGGAACTGTTATGTTGCTTGATGATGAGGAAAAGTCGAGAATTAAGGGGACAATTATAAATAAATTTCGCGGTGACGTGGAAATCCTGCGTCCCGGACTTGATATGATTGAAAATCTTACGAATGTACCTGTTGTCGGAGTTGTTCCGTACGGTTATTTTATGATTGACGATGAGGACAGCCTGTCGGAACGTTTTGAAAATAAGACTGTAAATGTGATTGATATTGCGGTTGTACGTTTTCCACGAATTTCAAACTTTACCGATTTTAACGTGTTTGAATGCATAGACGGTGTGTCGGTAAGGTATGTTAATAATGTGAGTGAAATCGGTAATCCCGATATGATTATACTTCCGGGAAGTAAAAATACTGTTGCCGACCTTTTTGTGGATGAGGAAAAACGGTATTGAGGCGGCGGTTAAAAAAGTAAATGCCCTATTTTCGGTATATGTGGCGGTTATCAAATGCTTGGTGAAAAAATCACCGATACAGACGGTGTGGAAAACGGCGGAAGTGTTCGCGGTATGGGACTTTTGCCGATGGAAACGGAGTTTAAAACCGAAAAGACAAGAACGATAGTAAACGGTGTTTTTGAAAATATGACGGGGACACTAAAAGCCTTAACGGCACTGAATTTGAGGGATATGAAATTCATATGGGTAAAAGTGAATTTAGTGTCCCTTATATGACGAAGCTGTCAAACGGCAAGCAAGACGGAATTTCACAAGGTGACGTTTACGGAAGTTATGTACACGGCATATTTGATAAGTGTGCCGATAAAATTGTCAAGTGTTTGTGTGACAAAAGGGTATAGACAGTACAAAAATCAAGAGCATTGATATGGCGGAAATGAAAGAACGTGAATATGACAGGCTTGCCGATACGGTGCGTGAAAGTCTTGATATGGACTTGATATACAAAAATTATTAACAAAGAGGTGTAGAAAAATGATACACATATATTGCGGTGACGGCAAAAGGCAAAACGACCGCTTCAATCGGTCTTGCGGTGCGTTGCGGCGGTTACGGTAAAAAAGTGCTTTTTATGCAGTTCTTAAAAGGCTCGTATACGGGGGAACTTGAAGTTTTGGGTAAGTGTGAGAATATAAAGGTTATGCGCTGTGACAAAAACTACGGCTTTTTCAGAAGTATGTCCGACAGTGACAAAGAAAATATCGTGAAATGCCATAACGAAAATTTACAGTATGCACTTGATAATATGAATGAATTTGATATGATAGTGCTTGACGAAATTTTTGCGTCATATAATTATGATTTGGTTGATAAGGCGAGTGTGAGAAATATTGTTGAAAATTACGGCGGCGAGCTTGTTATGACGGGCAGAAACCCTGATGAATGGTTTTGTGAAAAAGCTGATTATATTTCTGAAATTAAAAAGATAAAGCACCCATATGACAAGGGAATTGTTGCAAGAGAGGGGATAGAGTATTAATGGAATTTGAAAATGTATTGCCTTCAGAAATCGAAAAGAGGAGTTTTGAAATCCTAGAGAGCGAACTTCCGTACGATATAGAAAAACGATTAAACCGATTGTTAAACGTGTTATTCACACAACCGCCGATTTTGATTATCTTGACAATTTGTGCTTTTCGGAAAACGTGGTTGAGATTATAAAGACCGCGATAAAGAACGGTGCGGATATTGTAACCGATACGCAAATGGCACGTTCGGGAATAAACAAAAAACGTCTTGCGTCATACGGCGGAGAGGTACATTGTTTTATGTCCGACGAGGACGTTGCAAAAGCCGCAAAGGAAAACGGCACTACAAGGGCCGTTGCGAGTATGGAAAAAGCGTCAAGACTTGAAAAAGACGTGATTTTTGCTGTGGGAAATGCACCGACCGCACTTTATAGAACTTGATAAACTCATAAAGAACGGTAAAATCAATCCGATTGCGATAATCGGTGTACCTGTCGGCTTTGTGAATGTTGTGCAGGCAAAAGAATTGATTATGACATCGGGTGTGCCGTATATAGTAGCAAGAGGCAGAAAAGGCGGCTCAAATGTGGCCGCCGCAATCTGTAATGCAATTATTTATGATTTAAAAACCGATTGATTTAAGGCTGTCTTTAAGTGTTTTGGCACTGCTTCTAAGGCCTTGAAGTTCGGTTTCGTTAAAAGGAACGTCAAGTATGCGTTCAACACCGTAACCCGAAACTTGTGTCGGAACGCTGAGCGAAATATCTTCAATTCCGTATTCGCCGTTTAAGACGCTTGAAATGGTGAGAACAGAATTTTCACCGCCGGAAATACATTCGACAATTCGTGCAACTGCTGTCGCTATTGCGTAGTAGGTTGCACCTTTTTTTGTATAATTTCGTATGCGGAGTTTTTAACTTCGTTGTACATTGCTTGTAAATCTTCATCTGTACACTTGCCGTAATGCTCAAAAAACTTTTTATACTCATACCGGCAATGTTTGTAATGCTCCATGCCGCAACTTCACTGTCACCGTGTTCACCGATAATGTATGTGTGGCAGTAACGCATCAATTCCCGTATGTTTGCTGATAAGATATTTCAGTCTTGAAGTGTCAAGAACCGTACCCGAACCGATAATTTGCTGTTTAGGAAGTCCCGAAAGTTTGTAGGTGACGTATGTCAGAATATCGACAGGGTTTGTGACGGTAAGAAGTATTACGTCTGTCGGCGCGTACTTCATAACATTTTCAACTATACTTTTAAAAATTTCGGTATTTCGTTTTAACAGGTCAATTCGTGTTTCGCCGACTTTTGGTTTACCCCTGCTGTTATAACGACTATATCGGCGCCGGCACAGTCTTTCCAATCTCCGCTGTAAACGCTTACAGGCTTTAGAAAAGATGTGCCGTGAGCCATATCAAGAGCGTCACCGTCGGCTTTGTCTTTGTTCACGTCAATCAATACAATTTCTCTGAAAAAACCGTCAAGCATTATTGTGTATGCGGTTGTAGAACCCACAAAACCGGCACCGACTACTACTATTTTTCCTCTTAACATAAAAATTTCCGCCTTTCGTTTTGTGTTATTATTTGCAAGTATGATTAATTATATTCGGATAATTTTGCTTTTCTTAATTTATAAGTATTTCGTAGCGGACGATCATCGGTCGTCCGAAATAAAACATATAGGAAAAAATTTAATTTTTTTACTATATGAAAATGTTGACAAAACGACAATATAGGAGTAAGATAAGGACATTAAAAATCCTATATCCCATAGGAAAAGTATGAATAACAAAGGAGGCAACGATTATGAGAGAAAATTTCAACAGAAAAAGCATGGTATATAGAAAGATGTGTTGCCGAATGTGTATGGCTCAGAGGTGATAAAAAATAAATTTTATATTATAGCGAGGTAATGAATTTATGAAAAAGAAAATTTTTAGTATATTATTAACATCAATTTTGGCGGTAACGGTACTTGCAGGCTGCGGAAACAGTGCAGACACAAGTACAGAAAAGTCGGTTACGATAACGAACGTATCATACGACCCTACAAGAGAATTATACAGTGCGTATAACGAACTTTTCGCAGAGCATTGGAAAGGGCAAACAGGACAGGACGTTGAAGTTATACAGTCACACGGCGGCAGCGGTAAGCAAGCACTTGAAGTTGCAAACGGAAACGAGGCAGATGTTGTAACGCTTGCGCTTGAATATGACGTAAAGGCAATACAAGACGCAGGACTTATAGAGGATGGCTGGATAAATGAATTTGACAAAGACAGTTCGCCTTACACTTCAACAATCGTATTCCTTGTAAGAAAAGGCAATCCGAAAAATATCAAGGATTGGGGCGACCTTGTTAAAGACGGCGTCGGAGTTATAACACCTAATCCGAAAACTTCAGGCGGTGCAAGATGGAACTACCTTGCGGCTTGGGCATATGCCGATAAACTTTACAACGGTGACGAAACACAGATTGAGGCATTTATAAAGAAGTTATACGAAAACGTGCTTGTACTTGATTCGGGAGCAAGAGGTGCTACAACATCATTTGTTGAAAACAATCAAGGCGATGTACTTATCGCTTGGGAAAATGAGGCGTTCCTATCAGTTCAGGAAAATCCCGATGAATATGAAATCGTAACGCCGAGCATAAGCATTTTGGCTCAGCCGTCTGTTGCGGTAGTTGATGCGGTGGTTGACCAAAGAGGTACAAGAGATGTTGCAACGGAATATTTAAGTTATTTATATTCCGATGAGGCGCAGAGAATTGCAGGCGACAATTTCTACCGTCCGTCAAATCCTGATATATTAAACGAATATGCAGATACATTTGACCTTAACATAAACCTTGTAACAATACAAGACTTCGGCGGTTGGGACGAAGTACAGAAAAAAAGCATTTTGATGACGGCGGAGTATTTGACCGCATTTATGAAAAAACAGATAAGTAAAGAAGGAATGTAAATGAAAGCAAAGAAGAAAAGAGTAATACCCGGTTTCGGACTTTCAATGGGCGTGACAATTACAATATTAAGCTTAGTTGTTCTTATACCGTTGGCGGCACTCGTGATTTACACATCAAGAATGCACCTGAGCGATATTATCGAAACAATTACACGTCCGCGTGTTCTTGCAAGTTTTAAGGTAACTTTCCTTACTTCGCTTATCGCATCAATAATAAATTCGATTATGGGCGTCATACTTGCCTGGGTGCTTGTAAGATATGATTTTCCACTTAAACGTGTTCTTGACGGAATGATTGAACTTCCGTTCGCACTTTCCGACAGCTGTTGCCGGTTTGGCTCTTGCAAACCTTACAACAGAAGAAGGACTTATAGGAAAATTATTCGCACCGTTCGGTATAAAGATTGCACATACAAGAATCGGAATTGTAGTGGCACTTATATTTATCGGCATACCGTTCGTTGTAAGAGCGGTACAGCCTGTACTTGAAAAACTTGATCCGTCATATGAAGAAGCGGCGGGAGCGCTTGGTGCAAACAGAGGAACGATATTTCGTAAAGTAGTTTTACCGGAAATAATTCCTCCCGCACTTACAGGCTTTGGCTTGGCACTCGGAAGATGTATAGGAGAATACGGCAGTGTAATTTTTTTATAGCGGGCAACAAGCCTTATGAAACGGAAATAACACCGCTTATAATTATGTCGGAATTACAGGACTTTGACTATAACAGTGCAACGGCAATAGCACTTGTGATGCTTGCATTCTCATTTGCAATATTGTTTATTGTAAATCTTATTCAGGCGAGAAACACAAAAATATTAAAAAGGAGGAAGATAGTATGCAGAAAAATGAAGGCAGTAAGGTTGTTAAATGGATATTGATTGCCGTCAGCGTATTATTCGCATTTGTATTCTTAATTCTTCCGCTTTATACGGTTATATCCGTTGCACTTCGTAACGGTGTAGGAAAATATTTTCAGTACATAACTGATAAAGATACGATAAGCGCGGTAAAGCTTACCGCAAAAGCGACTTTGTCGGCACTTGTTGTAAACACATTCTTCGGACTGTTTGCGGCATGGTTCTTGACAATGTTCCAGTTTAAAGGCAAAAGGTTTTGACAACTCTTATTGATATTCCGGTAACGGTTTCACCCGTTATAGCAGGTTTGATATTCATATTGGTATTCGGCAGACAAAGCGTGCTTTATCCTTATTTACAGCAAGCCGGTATAAAAAGTAGTGTTTGCCGTACCGGGAATTATATTGGCAACGATATTTGTAACGTTTCCGTTTATATCAAGAGAAATTATACCGATACTTGAGGAACAGGGGACAGAGGAAGAAGCGGCGGCACTTATGGGTGCAAGCGGATTTACGATTTTCAGAAAAGTAACATTCCCTCATATAAAATGGGCATTGCTTTACGGAGTGGTACTCTGTACGGCAAGAGCGATGGGTGAATTCGGTGCGGTATCAGTACTTTCGGGACATTTGAGAGGTAAAACGAATACGCTTCCGGTGCAGGTTGAAATACTTTTCGGCGACAATAAATATGTACCGGCATTTGCGGTAGCGTCAATACTTGTGATTTTGGCAGTGATTATTTTGATAATCAGAAGTATTGTTGAATACAAAGGAAAGAAGGCGGAATAGAGTGTACGTTGAATTAAAAAATATAAATAAAAACTTCGGCGATTATAAAGCGTCGGACAATGTCAACTTCGGCGTTGAAAAAGGGTAAACTTATCGGTCTTTTTAGGACCGAGCGGCAGCGGTAAGACAACTATTCTGCGAATGATTGCGGGTCTTGAAACTCCCGACAGCGGAGATATTATAATCGACGGTGTGAGAGTAAACGACCTTGCGGCAAGCAAGAGAGGGATTGGCTTTGTATTTCAGAATTACGCATTGTTTCGGTATATGACGGTGTATGATAATATCGCATTCGGTCTTAGAGTTCAGAAAGCCGATAAAAAGAAGATAGACGAGAGAGGAAGAGAGCTTATTAAACTTATAGGTCTTGAGGGTTTGGAAAAACGTTATCCGAGTCAGCTTTCGGGCGGTCAAAGACAGAGAGTGGCATTCGCAAGAGCACTTGCACCTAATCCACAGCTTTTACTTCTTGACGAACCGTTTGCGGCGATTGACGCAAAGGTAAGAAAAAAAGAGCTTAGAAGCTGGCTTAGAGAAATGATTGAAAAGCTTGGAGTTACAAGTATATTCGTAACCCACGACCAAGATGAGGCAATCGAAGTTGCAGACGAAATTATAATAACAAATAAGGGTAGAATTGAACAGACGGGAACACCTATTGAAATTTATCACAATCCGAAAACAGCATTTACGGCATCGTTTTTTCGGAGAAACAACATTCGTTGATGATTATTCAAAGTTTCATAATTTTGAGCATATTGAAAATGCCGAAAAAGCAATCGTACGACCTGAATTTGTTAAAGTGACAAAGAAAAACGAAGTACAGAAATACAAAAGCTCCGCATCTCACGGAGTTACGAAAAATGTATTGTTCAGAGGCGACAGTATAGAAGTAGTCGTAGACGTGGACGGTACGGAACTTAAAGCCAGACGCGGTCTTGACGAACAGGCGATTGAAGTCGGTGAAGAAGTTGACGTATTCTTGTACAGAATATTTGTTACGGTAGGCGATAAGGCATACTTGCTTGACAATAAATCAATTTCGGAGGATTCATTGGTAATCTGATAAAAGAGGTGTTTATATGACAAATATATTGAAAACCGAAAGATTAAAAACAGATATTTTAATTATAGGCGGCGGTACTGCCGGTTGCTATGCGGCGGTTACTGTCGCAGAACATTCCGACGCTAAGGTGCTTTATGTGAAAAGGCACATATAAAGAGAAGCGGCTGTCTTGCCGCCGGCGTCAATGCACTTAACGCATACATAACAGAGGGACGTGTTCCGCAGGATTACGTTGATTATGCTAAAAAGGACGCTGACGGAATTGTCAGAGAAGATTTACTTCTTACAATGTCCGAAAAGCTGAATGAAGTCGTAGACAGACTTGAAAAACTCGGACTTGTTATTTTGAAGGACGAAAACGGAAAGTATGTGACAAGAGGTAACAGAAACCTTAAAATCAACGGTGAAAATATAAAGCCTATTTTGGCAGAGGCGGCATTGCAAAAGAAAATGTATCGGTGCTTAATCGTGTAAATATTATTGATTATGCGGTTGAGGGTAACAGGATAAAGGGTGCATACGGTATAGGTATTGAAAACGATACGTTTTACATAATCGAGGCGAAAGCGGTTATAATCGCAACAGGCGGTGCGGCCGGCCTTTACAAGCCGAATAATCCCGATTTTCACGTCATAAAATGTGGTATCCGCCGTTTAATACGGGTGCCGGATATGCAATGGGTATAAAAGCCGGTGCGGAAATGACGACATTTGAAATGCGATTTATAGCACTTCGCTGTAAAGATACAATCGCCCCTACAGGTACTTTGGCACAAGGTGCGGGTGCAAAGCAAATAAATTCACTCGGAGAGGTTTACGAAACAAAATACGGACTTACAACCTCCGAGAGAGTGTACGGAACAGTGAATGAAAATATTGAGGGCAGAGGTCCTTGCTATCTTCGTACAGAGGGTATATCCCAAGAGGCAAGCGAGGATTTGAAAAAGGCTTATCTGAATATGGCACCGTCACAGACTCTTAAATGGATTGAAAGCGGTAAAATCCGTCGGAGCAAAATGTTGAAATAGAGGGTACAGAGCCTTATATCGTAGGCGGTCACACCGCAAGCGGTTATTGGGTGGATACAAAGAGAAGGACTACCGTAAAAGGCTTGTATGCCGCAGGTGACGTTGCAGGCGGTTGTCCGCAGAAATACGTTACAGGTGCTTTGGCAGAGGGTGAAATTGCGGCACTTACCGCAATTTCTGAACTTGGCAAAATAAAAGTGCGATTGACGAAAGCGACATTGAACGTCACCTATCGGAAGTGACAGATTTCCTTTACGGAAACACTGACGGAACATTCACGACAGAACAGCTTGAAGAGGCAATGCAGACCGTTATGGATTCGTATGCAGGCGGTATCAAGACAAATTATCGCTTTAATGAAAACAGCTTGACATAGCCGATACGAAAATCCGTCAAATCTATCAGCTTTCAGAAAAACTTCACGCAGAAGATTTTTCAGGAGCTTATGTATATATACGAACTCCGTGAAAGACTTGTTGTTGCAAGAAGTGTTATAGCACATCTCAAAGCGAGAAAGGAAACACGCTGGCACAGTTTTGCGGAAAATCTTGATTATCCGAATAAGGATAACGAAAACTTTAACAAATACGTCAATTCACGTCTTAAAGACGGTGAAATAGAAATTATACTTCGTGACCTTGTGGAAGGGGGCAGAACATATGAGCATAATGATTGATAAAAGCAAATGTATAGGCTGCGGAAAATGCTGTATGGTATGTCCGGAAGTCTTATAAAAAAGGACGGAGATAATAAAGCATTTATAAAGTACCCGAAAGATTGCTGGGGCTGTACTTCCTGTATCAAGGAATGTCCTATGCACGCAATATCGTTTTATCTCGGTGCGGATATAGGCGGTATGGGAAGTAAGGTACATACAGAGGAAAACGGCGATATTTTGAAATGGGTAATTGAAAAAATATGACGGCACGGTTTCCGAAATAGACATAGACAGAAAAGCATCAAATAAGTATTAAGGGACACTAAAAGGAGGGACACTAAATGAGTGAATTATCACATCTTGACGAGCTTGAAGCAGAAGCAATATATATTATAAGAGAGGTGGCGGCAGAGGGTGAAAAGCCTGTAATGCTATACTCAATCGGTAAGGACAGTTCAGTAATGCTGCACCTTGCAATGAAGGCGTTTTATCCTGAAAAACCGCCATTCCCGTTTATGCACATAGACACAACTTGGAAGTTTAAGGATATGATTAAATTCCGTGACGATACCGCAAAGAAACTCGGTATTGAAATGATTGTGTATTCAAATGAGGAAGGTATAAAGCAAGGTATCAATCCGTTTGACCACGGTGCGGCTTATACTGATATAATGAAAACACAGGCATTAAAGCAGGCGCTTACAAAGTACGGCTTTACAGCGGCATTCGGCGGCGGCAGACGTGACGAAGAAAAATCGCGTGCAAAGGAAAGAATTTTCTCATTCAGAAATGAGGCACAGGCTTGGGACCCTAAAAATCAACGTCCTGAAATGTGGAAACTTTACAACACTAAGATTAACAAGGGTGAGAGCATAAGAGTATTCCCAATCTCTAACTGGACAGAGGCTGATATATGGCAGTACATAAAGAGAGAAAATATAGATATCGTACCTCTTTACTTTGCGGCAAAAAGACCTGTTGTTGAACGACGGTAATCTTATAATGGTTGATGACGACAGATTACCTCTAAAAGAGGGAGAAGTGCCTGAATACAAATCAGTAAGATTCAGAACACTTGGTTGTTATCCGCTTACAGGCGGTATAGAATCGACTGCCGATACGCTTGACGAAATTATTGAAGAAACACTAAGTGCGGTATCTTCCGAAAGAACTTCAAGAGTTATAGACAATGAGGCGGCAGGAAGCATGGAACGCAGAAAAGGGAGGGTTATTTCTAATATGAACGGATTACTTAAATTTATAACTTGCGGAAGCGTTGACGACGGTAAGTCAACACTTATAGGACATATCCTTTACGACTCAAAACTTCTTTATGCCGATCAGAGAAAGCGTTGGAGCTTGACAGTAAAGTCGGCAGCAGAGGCGGAGCGATTGACTACTCACTTTTACTTGACGGACTTATGGCCGAAAGAGAACAAGGTATAACGATTGACGTTGCATACCGCTATTTCACAACCGATAACAGAAGCTTTATCGTTGCCGATACACCCGGACACGAAGAATATACAAGAAACATGGCGGTAGGTGCGTCATTTGCGGACTTGGCTGTAATTCTTATCGACGCGTCACAAGGTGTGCTTGTTCAGACAAGACGTCATGCGAGAATTTGTGCTTATGGGTATACGTTACTTTGTGTTTGCCGTAAACAAGATGGACCTTGTAAAGTATGATAAAAATGCTTATGATAAAATCGTAGGACAGATTGAAGAATTGAAAAAGAATTGTCACTTGAAAACGTTAAGATAATTCCGTTGTCTGCAACAGAGGGTGACAACGTAACGGTTAAATCGGAAAACATCACTTGGTATGACGGCGAACCACTTTTGGAATATCTTGAAAATGTAGATATAAGCGAAGAAAATGCGGAACAGGGATTTTATCTCCCTGTACAGAGAGTCTGCCGACCGAACCACACATTCAGAGGTTTTCAAGGTCAGATTGAATCGGGCAGCATAAATGTCGGTGACGAGATTACAACATTGCCGAGCAATGAAAGTGCTCATGTAAAAGAAATTTATGTAGGTGACAAAAAGTCAGAAACTGCATTTAAAGGTCAGCCTGTCACAATTACTCTTGACAAAGAAGTTGACGTTTCAAGAGGTTGTGTGCTTGTAAAGGGTACAAACCTTGCACCTTATAAGCGTCTTACAGCGTCACTTTTGTGGATGGACGATGAGCCTTTGACAGTCGGAAAAGACTATCTTGTAAAGATTGGTACAAAGACAATCGCAGGTATAGTCGCAGGTATTGATTATGCGATTGACGTTAATACAGGTGAGCATATCAATGCGGAAACAATAGGCAAAAAACGGTATTGCGGTATGCGAAATTTTGCTTACAGAGGCTGTTGTTGCAGACTTGTTTGAAGAACACAGAACACTCGGTGAATTAATTCTTATCGACCGTGTGACAAATATGACTTCGGCTTGCGGTGTTGTTGACGAACTTAAAGAAAAGGGCGGTTCTTTCTCGGACAGAGCATCGTTTAAGTTTGAAAACCTTGAGGCAAGAGGCGATATTTTTGAAGAATTCTATTACGATCCACAGAGTTTGTCAGTACTTAAATATCAACCTGTTGACAAGACTTATACTGTCGGTGACGAAATTCCGACAGAGGGTGAAAGCTATAAATATCCTGACAGCTTTGATATAATTGTACTTCGTGACGGAGTTACGGTTAAAGTCAGAAATAAGAAGATAGGCGATATTATCGAAACAAAGAATTATGAATACGACGGTTACCCTGTCATTAACGGACGCGGTTTTGAAATTAAGGCTGATTCAAGAGAAAAAGTTGTGAACTTCCTTAGGGAATATGCAACAAGAGATGACGAAAACAAATTCTTTGAAAAATGGTTAAACTTTAATACATACAGAAAAGTTACCGTAAAATAAAAAATAAAGGCTGTCGGCGAAATGCCGACAGCCTTTTGTATTACATAATTTTAGCGGAAACAAGTTCTTTTTCATTATCCGAAACAAATTTTGAAAAAACGTAAAGCATTGCAAGAAGTGCTTTATCGTCGATTTCATCACATGAAATTTTGTGATTTGTAATCAAACCTTTGAGTTTGTTATTTATCAGAATATCGAATTTATTGAATTTACTTCGTCTTATACAAAGTTCACCGAAAAAGCTTTCAGCCTCAATATAAAATTCAATCGGGGTGTTACGAAAATATCGTAAAGCTTCTTTAAAGCAGAGCCGTTTGTTTCGGTGTCGTTCCATTTGTAGTCTGCCCACGCGTAAAATTCGTTTTGTGTTTCGTGTTCGGTAAAGACGTATTTAATGCGTTTGTCGAGCGGTTTAGGGTCGATTTTTACGGAATAAACAATTTCACCGCTGCTGTTACAGACAGAATATTCACCATATGTTTTCAGGTTTTTCTTTATTATAAATTCTGTTTGATTTTCGGTATTTAATATATATGATTTAAAAAATATTTTCTTTATCTTCAATTCCATAAAACAACAACTCCGTTCGTAAAAATTGTTTTTTATAAAATTATATAATATATACGGTTAAATGACAATACAAAAAAATTAAAAAAATTTTCTATATTAAATTGACAATAAAAAAAATATATGTTATGATTAAACCTATCGGATAAGTATGATATAAAAATACGGTGTGAGAAGGGGATTATATGTACAAAGGTATTGCTTGTTTTTAAGGATGAAAATATTTCTAAAAAGATAAAAAGAATGAATATTTGGGGCGAAAATTCGGAATTTGAAATATCGGCGGTCGCAAAAGACGGTGCGGCGGCTTATGATGAGGTTAGAAAACAGCACTATGATTTGGCAGTCATGCAAACGGATATTGACGGAATGGACGGACTTCAGCTTTTTAAGGCACATCAGAGGTGAAAGGCTGTGTTCGTGCGTGGTGCTTTTCAGCAGTGAGCCGAATTTTGAAAACGCAAGACAGGGTATAATTTACGGTGCGTTTGATTATCTTACAGAGCCTTTTGACTGAAAAGTCGTTCTGTTCGATTTTCGACCGCATAGAGAACAGAACTGACAAGAAGGAAGAAGTTTATCATTCCGAAGAAATACTCAGTTGTATAGAACAGCACGGCGGCAATCTTGAAAAACAGCTTGCCGATACACGCACTGATATATACAATATTGCTACAGATAACGTGCTTGCGGAAAATGCGGTTATCAGCACATACGACAATGTTGTAAACGAACTTTTCAAGCAAAACGAATGGCTTGATTTGTATATTCCGCATATTGATGTCAAGGAGTATGTGGGGATAGAGAGAACCGAGAACGCCGAAAGGGCGGTTATCGAAACTGCAAACGAAGTGTGGGAATTATATCCCAAAGTTCAAAATCCGCAAATGCAGGATGTTATATTATACATATTGAACAATCCGGAAAGTGACCTGAAACAAAAGACTATTGCGTCTAAGCTGTATATGAACAGTTCGTATTTAAGTACGGTGTTCGCAACACAGACAGGTATGCGCTTTGTGGATTATATCACAACTGTACGCTTAAAACGTGCAGGGTGGTTACTGAAAAATACGGAAATGAAAATTACCGAAATCGAATTAAGACTTGATTATAAGGACGTCGGATATTTTTCGCAACTTTTCAAAAAGCAATACGGCATTGTTCCGTCACAGTACAGGTTGCCGGATAATTATAATTATCAGATTTAAACTTGTATAAAGACGGATTTAATAGTATAATGTTACTAAAAAAGAAAAAAAGGAGCGAATTAATGAAACTGAAAAACATATTGATTTTAATACTTTGTATAGTGCTTTGTCCGCCGATAGTAATGGCGGTAAGTGACAATACGGTGTACACCGAATTTACCGGCGGAAACAGTTCGAGCACGGGAAACGGAACAGAACAATCGCCGTATAATCTGTTTGAGGACGCGTTAAATGCCGTTGAGGACGGCGGTACAATATGTGTCGGCGAAAAAGGCGCGTTTGTAAACAGCAGTGACGATAAACCGCTTGTAATAAACAAAAATGTTACAATCACTTCAAAAAGCGATACCGCACCGGAGATTTCAATACGCAAAGCGGGTGTGGTTTTGGGCGGAAACGTGAGTTTTAAAAATGTGGTTTTGTCGCTTGTAAACGGCAATCACGCACTGATTGCGGCAAACGGATATACACTTACGCTTGACATGTTACATATTTTCAAAATACAAGGGAAGTACATATTGTAGGCGGTACGTTGTGCGACAAAAACGGTGTGAGCCTGAGTTCGACTGCCGGAGAAAAAAGTAAGATAGTTTTAAGCGGTAATAAAACGCATTTCGGAAATATCTATGCCGGAAGTATCAACGGCAGTTTTGATAAAGATGTTGAAATTGACATAAACGGTGTGACGGGTAAAAATATAGGTAAGGTGTATTCTTGCGGAGCGAAAGAAGGTTATTATAATTCCGATAATTTCCTTGATCCGAATAATGAGCCGACCGCACCGACTGCCGATTCGGCAGTGTACGGAGTGACGGGCAATGTGGATATTAATTTGAGCAACAGTCCTATTTGTGAGATTGACGGCGACTGCGGTAGCGGCAGAGCAAATGTCAGTGTGGTAACGGAGTATCAGTACAGCAGTGCAATGAAAATATAGGTTTGCTTACGGTTGACAGCGGAATGCTTGAGCTTACCGAGATTAATGACGATGTCAACGTAAAGATTAATTCAAACGGAATTTTGGATATGTCAAACTTGGGTGAATGCAGTGTAAATGATTTTTACGGCGGAGGTACACTTGTTTTGGCAAAGGACGGATTGCTTACGGTAAACGGTACACTAAGCGGTGTGACAGAATTTCAAACTTCGGGCGGAGTAAATTCTTCGGGTATTGCCGAGTATGACAGGTTATATATTAAGACATCAAAGGGTGACGGAAGTTTTACTTTCAATCCGTATGCCACTCAATCTGATATGACGCTTGACAAGACGGTGGACGGCTTTAAGACGAGCAGTAAAACGGAAGAATCTGTTGTTTTGAAAAGTTTTGGGATAACAGGAAGTGAGTTTAATGACACTTCACTTGAAGTTAATCAAGGCTATTTTGGTATTCCGATTGAAACGGAATTTGAGGGCAGCGGTTTTATGATATAAGTATGGTACCGCTTGTTTATACTGTTTCGTATAATGGTAAAACGTACGGCCCGGAGAAATTCGACATTGACAGATGACGGGAATTATGAGGGTGATTTTAAGGAACTTAATATGTGCTTTGCACCGATAACGGACAATATAAGCGTGTCGAAATATTCGTCAACGATTGGATACATGGATGATATTGCAGAGGGCGTGTATGATGTAACGGTTACTGCACCGACTGCAAGCGGAAATGTTGAACGTAGCTTTAAACTGATTGTCGGAGATGTGACACCGACAGCAACACCAACAGTCGAACCAACGGCGACACCGACAGCAACACCAACAGCCGAGCCAACGGCGACACCGACTGTTAAGCCGACCGTCGAACCAACGGCGATACCGACTGTTAAGCCGACAGACGAACCGACGGCAACACCGACAGTTAAGCCGACCGCCGAACCGACGGCGACACCGACAGTTAAGCCAACCACAGAACCGACGGCAACACCGACAGTTAAGCCGACCGCCGAACCGACGGCGACACCGACAGTTAAGCCGACCGCTGAACCGACGGCAACACCGACAGTTAAGCCGACCGCCGAACCGACGGCGGCACCGACTGTAAGCAACAAAGTTGAGTTTACAAAAGACGGTGACAGGGTTAATGCGAAAATTATATTAGATAAGCCAGTGTCGGCGGAAAATATAAAAATGTATGTTGTATACAAAGAAAATGATGTTTTGAAACGAGTTGAAACGGTGAACGTAAATGATGATTTTACGGCAGAATTTACAATACCGAATGAACTGAAAAATGCAGAAATATCGGTTTATATATGGAACGATAAAATGAACCCGTATATGGATATACAACAAATAACGAGCCTGGCGACAAAATGTCGCCAGCTCCAAAAATCACATCTCGCGATGTAATTTTTTGAGTATTTTTAGAAAAAATCATAAAGTTTCTCCAAAGTCGAAACTTTAGATTTTTAAGTCATTTCTGCCGCGCATGTCGTCAGAAATGATTTTTAATGAGGTTAGCACCTCAAACTCCAAAGAATAAAGTAGACAAAACCATAATGGTTTTGTCTATAATCTCAAATGACGACCGAGCAGTCGTCACTTTTTTAATTTGATGAATATTTGTTTATTTAGTGCGAAAATTCCGCATTTATATTTGAATTTCATACTTGTATTTTTAAAAACAAGTTTTCGGTACATCAAACGAAATTGTTTATAAAGCTCTTTGATTTTATCATTTTCGCCTAAAATGCCGTAACCTTTAACGATACTGTACATTGCCATAGAAAGAGCCTTTTCGGCGAGGGTGTATTCTTTTTTGTTAAAGAAAAATTGACAACGGTCAAGCATACCTTCGGCGGCGTTTAGATTTTCGGTTTTAAACTGCGTGTGCATAATACTGCTCTCACGCTGAAGATAAAAATAAAGCGGTTTTTTTGAAACTGCGATTTTACTGCATTGACTTATGATTTGATGTACGGCAAATTCGTCCTCATGCAACGTATTAAGCGGAAAACGAACAGTATTCCAAAGATGACTTTTATATAACTTTGCCCACAAGGTGACGTAATAAATTCTTGTGTCGGTGTAAAAATAATTCCAAAATGTATCGGTTGATATAATTCCGTCTGTGACAGTTACGTTTTCCTGCGGAGAGAGATTGCCGTTTTCGTCTACACTGGTGTAACCGCACATTGCTATATTGGTATCACCGATATTTTCTGAAAGAAACTCAATCATATTCGGTGCGATATAATCATCGGAATCGACAAACGTTATATAATCGCCGTGCGTATTGTCAAGACCGATGTTTCGTGCGGAAGACACACCTCCGTTAGGCTGGTGGATTACCGCAATTCTGTTGTCTTTTTCGGCAAGACTGTCGCATATTTGCGGTGAATTATCCGTTGAGCCGTCATCAATAAGTATTATTTCAAGATTTTTATATGTTTGGTTAAGTATGCTCATAACGCATTTTTCGATATATTTTTCAGTGTTGTATACAGGCACTATAACGCTTATCAATTTCATATTTTCCACCTACCTTTTATAATTAAGATTATAACTGATTATAATAATTAAGTCAATAAAATCATAAATATAACACACAATGAAATACAGAAAGGATATGAATATATTATGTTTCGAGGGTATAATTTAAAACAAAAAGAAGTTGTGAATATAAAGACGGCGGAGCGGCTTGGACGCATCAGTGACGTGGAGATAAGCGAGAGTACGGGGAACATCGAAGCTATAATAGTTCCGCGAAAAGGGTGCTGTTTGGCAAGGCTTTTCGGAGGGGGTGAACTTGTCATTCCGTGGAGCGCTATTGAGGTGGTTGGAGAAGATTTGGTTCTTGTGCGATTTTTTGATATTGATAATGAAAAATTATCTTGAAAAAAATTATCGAATAGTATATAATAATACCATAAATACTATACATAAAGGAGAAACACAAATGAGATGTCCATATTGCGGATTTGCCGAAAGTAAGGTTATTGATTCAAGACCTACCGAAGAAAGCAATTCCATCAGAAGAAGACGTGAGTGCTTAAAATGTCAAAAGCGTTTCACTACATACGAAAAGCTTGAGGCGATTTCGCTTGCGGTTATAAAGAAAGATCAGTCACGTCAGCAGTATGACAGAGGAAAAGTGTTAAAAGGAATAATTACGGCTTGCGAAAAACGTCCTATATCTCTATCGCAAATGGAACAGATTGCGGACGATATTGAAAGCGAATTGTATCAGTCAATGACGCGTGAAATCGAAAGCACCGCTATCGGTGAAAAGGTTATGGAAAAACTTAAAAAACTTGATGAAGTTGCTTATGTACGTTTTGCGTCTGTATACAAAAGTTTTGATGACATAGATACGTTTATGGCAGAATTGCAGGGACTTATCGATGATAAAAAGATTGATTTGCATACGCATTCAACTGCGTCCGACGGTACGTTTACTCCGTCGGAGGTTGCGCATAAAGCACATAAAACAGGACTCAGTGCCGTCGCACTTACAGACCACGATACGATAAACGGACTTGCCGAGTTCAAACGTGCTTGCGGTGAATACGGAATTGAGGGTATATCCGGCGTTGAAATAAGTGCAAGGTACGAAAAAGAAATGCACATAGTCGGCTTGTTTATTGATGAAAACGATACGGAACTTGCCGAAAAACTTGACGAACTAAAAATGCAAGAGAAGTGCGTAACAAAAAGTACTTGAACTTGTGAACGGGCAAGGTATGGAAATATCGGTTGACGATATACTGTCGCAAAAAAGACGGTGCAACGCTTTTGAATACAGGCAGAGCACATATTGCCCATGCTATGGTGAAGAAGGGATATGTTGCGTCAGTAGACGAGGCATTCAAAAGTATCTCGGCAAGGGTATGAGCTGTTATGTTCCGCGAAAAACGTATTCGCCTAAAGAAAGTATTGAAATGATTAAAAATGCAGGCGGTTTGGCGATTTTGGCACACCCTGTTTATATTACGGAAGATTACGACAAATTGTATTCGCTTTTGAAACAATTAAAGGAATACGGACTTGACGGTACGGAATGTCTATATAACTGCTATTCCGAAGAATTTTCAAAATGTGTTTTGATATATGCGATAAATTAGGACTTGTAAAGTCCGGCGGAAGTGATTTTCACGGCGGTAATAAGCCTGATGTGGAGCTTGGAAAAGTTTCGGGCGGTTATGTGCCTTATGAATTTTTGCTGAATATGAAAGAACAAAGGGTCTAATGTAATAGACCTCTTTATTTGTAAGAAAGGACTTGATAAAATGGAACGAACTATTGCGGCAATTTCCACTCCGCAGGGTAACGGCGGTATAGCCGTTATAAGAATAAGCGGTAATGACGCTGTTAAAGTTGCGGACAAAGTTTTCTTCGGAAGTAAAAGACTTGCCGATTGCGATACACATACCGTTCATTACGGTTTTATAAAAAACGAAAAGGGCGAAAAGGTTGACGAAGTGCTTGCAACGGTTATGCTTGCACCGAAAACTTTTACGCGTGAGGATGTTGTGGAAATCAGCACTCACGGAGGAAGTACAGCGTCAAGAGCGGTGCTTGATACGATTATAAGAGCCGGAGCGTATATGGCAGAACCCGTGAGTTTACGAAGCGTGCATTTTTGAACGGACGTATAGATTTGTCACAGGCAGAGGCGGTAATTGATATTATAAATTCAACAAACGAACTTGCACAGCGAAACGCACTTTCACAGCTTGAGGGTTCACTTTCAAAAGAAATCGAAAACGTAAGAAATGAGCTTGTTCACCTTGCCGCACAAATGCAAGTCACGATAGATTATCCGGATGAAGATTTGGAGGATATTACGACTGACGATATAAGAAATGTTGCACATGACTGCAAAAAACAGAGTGAATAAACTTTTTGTCAACCGCCGACAGCGGTAAAATATTGCGTGACGGTATAAAGACGGTTATAGTAGGCAAACCGAACGTTGGTAAATCGTCACTTTTAAATTCGCTTGCAAGAGAGGAAAGAGCGATTGTTACCGACATTGCGGGAACAACGCGTGATGTTATAGAGGAATATATCAACCTTGACGGAATACCTCTTATGCTTATCGATACGGCAGGTATAAGAAATACCGATGATACGGTTGAAAAATCGGCGTTGAAAAGTCGATTAAATCTATTGAAAAGGCTGACCTTGTTGTCGTTATGATAGACGGCAGCGGATTTTTCGGTGATGAGGACGTGGAAGTTCTGCACGCGACCAAAAACAAAAAACGAATTGTTCTTATCAACAAAACCGACCTGGGTCAAAGCAAATATGTTGAGGCGGTTAAGGCAAAGGCAAACGGCAGTGTTGTTATTGAAGTGAGTGCGAAAACGGGTATGGGACTTGATATTCTTTGCCGATGAAATCCGCAAGGTTTATAATTTCGGCGAGCTCGCAAAGAGGACAGTGCCGTTATAACAAATATGCGTCACAAGACGGCGCTTATAAAAAGCAGGCGAAGCACTCGGACGGGTTGTTGAGGCTATTGATATGAATATGCCGTCCGATATTGCATCGATTGATATTAATATCGCCATTGACGCACTTGGCGAAATTACGGGCGAAACTGTGTCGGACGATATTGTTACGGCGATATTCCACAGCTTTTTGCGTGGGTAAATAGTCGAGTGAAATTGTTAGAAAATTCACAAGCCAAAATAAAACAATTTTTTAAGATATTTACTTGAAAAAGACGAAAAAAAGGTATATAAAAAAAGAGGTAAAAATTATAAAGAGAAAAAGGAGTTTTGTGTAATGAGTACATTCATAGAACAATTAAAGGAAAGAGCCAAAAGGACATCAAAACTATCGTTCTTGCAGAGGGCGAAGAAATCAGAACTTTGAAGGCTGCTGAAATGGTAAAAAAAGAGGGCTATGCAAAGATTATTCTTGTAGGTAACCCTGACAAAATAAAGGCAATGGCTGCCGCTGAAAACCTTGATATTGACGGTATCAAAATTGTTGACAGCGAAAACAGTGAAAGAACGAAGAATACGCAAACGTATTCTATGAATTGAGAAAGAAAAAGGGCATTACACCTGAACAGGCTGCCGAAACAATCAAAGATCCGTCATATTATGCGGTAATGATGGTTAAACAAGGCGATGCTGACGGTATGGTATCGGGTGCTATTCACTCATCAGCCGACACAATTCGTCCGTCACTTCAAATTCTAAAGACTGCATCGGGTACAAAGCTTGTATCTGCATTCTTTATTATGAATGTTCCCTAACTGCGAATACGGTCACAACGGTACATTTATTTTCGGTGACTGTGGTCTTAACCAAGATCCGACTGCTGACGAAGTAAGTGAAATCGCTATTTCATCAGCTGCATCATACAAACAGCTTATCCAAGACGAACCGAGAGTTGCAATGCTTTCATATTCTACATACGGCAGTGCAAAGAGTGCCCTTGTTGACAAAATGCAAGAGGCTACAAAGCTTGCAAAGGAAAAGGCTCCTGAATTAAAGCTTGACGGTGAACTTCAGCTTGACGCCGCTATCGTTGACAGCGTTGCTAAGCCGAAAGCTCCTTCATCAGACGTTGCAGGCAGTGCGAATGTACTTATTTTCCCTAACCTTGACGCAGGTAACATCGGTTACAAACTTACTCAAAGACTTGCTAAGGCCGAAGCTTACGGACCTATTCTTCAAGGTATCGCAAAGCCTGTAAACGACCTTTCAAGAGGCTGCAGTGCAGAGGACATTGCAGGAGTAGTCGCTATAACCGCAATCCAAGCACAGTCTTAAGCGGTATATCACGCACCTCTCGCATTTTTTTGCTCACCTTGCGTACCGGCGTACGCGACGGCAACCAAGAAAAAGCGATATGCACGCAATCTACCGCTTAATACCAAGCGGTCATATCAAGCGACTATCATATTTTTTGTTCGCCTTGCGTATCGGCGTACGCGACGGCAACCAAGAAAAAGCGATATGCACGCAATCTACCGCTTAATACCAAGCGGTTACATTAAGTGGTTTGTGTTATAAATTAATAAAAAATGAAAGGAATTTTAATATGAAAATATTAGTTATAAATGCAGGTAGTTCATCATTGAAGTACCAGCTTATAGATATGGACAACGAACAAGTTATGGCAAAGGGTCTTTGCGAAAGAATCGGTATTGAAGGTTCAAATCTTCAACACACAAATGTTGCAAAGAACGAAAAGACTAAGATTGAAAAGCCGATGAAGGATCACGGTGACGCAATTCAGATGGTTATTGACGCACTTGTTGATGAAAAAATCGGTGTTATCAAGTCAATGGACGAAATCGGTGCAGTCGGTCACAGAGTTGTACACGGCGGTGAAGAATTTGCAGGTTCATGCGTAATTACAGAAGCAGTTATGAAAGCACTTGAAAAGTGTACACCGCTTGCTCCTCTACATAACCCACCGAACATTATCGGTATCAAGGCTTGCCAAAAGATTATGCCTAACACTCCTATGGTTGGCGTATTTGATACAGCATTCCACCAGACAATGCCTCCAAAGGCATATATGTATGCTTTGCCATATGAATACTACAAAAACTACGGTATCAGAAAGTATGGTTTCCACGGTACAAGCCACAAGTATGTTTCACAAAAGGCTGCTGAATTTTTAGGCAAGCCGGCAGAAGACCTTAAGATTGTTACTTGCCACCTTGGCAACGGCTCATCAATTACAGCTGTTGACGGCGGTAAGTGTGTAGATACATCAATGGGATTCACTCCTCTTGACGGTGTGCCGATGGGTACAAGAACAGGTTCAATGGACCCTGCTGTCGTTACATATCTTATCAACCAAAAAAGGTATGTCAGCTAAAGACGTTGACGCTCTTATGAACAAGGAAAGCGGAGTTTCGGGTGTTTCGGGCGTATCATCTGACTTCAGAGATTTGTCTGCTGCCGCTAAAGAAGGAAATGACAGAGCACAGCTTGCTCTTGATATGTTCTCATACCAAGTTAAGAAAGATATCGGTGCTTATGCTGCCGCTATGGGCGGTGTTGACGCAGTTGTATTCACTGCCGGCGTAGGTGAAAATGATGCGGCTACAAGATCGGCAGTTGTTGAGGGTCTTGGCTTTATGGGTATCAAGATTAACGAGGACAAGAACGCTGTAAGAGGTACAGTTGATATTTCAGCTGACGATGCAACAGTTAAAACTCTTGTTATCCCTACAAACGAAGAACTTATGATTGCTATTGACACTAAGAGATTGGTTGAAGGCAAGTAATTAAATATTCAGACGGAGCATATCCAAACGGTATGCTCCGTTTTTTTTGTGTAAATAATTTGTCGAATTTTGTAGACAAATTATAGTAAAATAGTGTATAATAAGCCGTAGAATGAAGTAATGGCGGTGAAATAATGGACACAAACAATCACAAAGGTCACAGAAAAAGAATGCGTGAGGATTTTGAAAAAGGCGGTTTCAAAACGTGGCAGAAACATAAGGTTTTGGAGTATCTTCTCTACAACGTAATTCCGGTGGCGGATACGAATGATATAGCACATAATTTGATTAAAGAGTGCGGTGGATTTGTGAATGTGTTCCACACTTCTAAAAAACGTCTTATGAGCATAGACGGTGTAAGGGGAAAAAACTGCCGATTACATATGTTCTCTCGGTGAATTTATACAGTATTACAATACGGAAAAATATAATACGGACGTGTTTGTTTTAAACAGTGAAACGAGTGAAAATTATTTGTGCAATCTGTTTGACGGCAAAAATCGTGAATGTTGTTATATGATTTGCCTTGATCTGAAAAACAGAATTATTAATCAGGAAATGCTTTTCGAGGGCAGTTTTGAAAGCGTTGAACTTGATGTTGCGAAGGTGCTTAGAAGTGCGGTTAAAAGTGACGCGTCACAGGTTGTATTTACGCACAATCACCCAAGCGGAATTTTAAAACCGTCAAATGCCGATTTGGTTACGACACAGGCTTTGGAGCATACGCTGTTTTTCGCCGGTATAAAAATGCTTGACCATATAATCGTGGCAGACGGCAAATGTATGAGTATTCTGCCGTATTTAAAAAGGCAGCGGAATGAATGCGAAGATTAACAGAGAGATAAAGAAAAATAACAGACGATAAAGAGCACGGCGACAAAGTGTCGCCAGCTCCAAAATCACATCTTGCGATGTAATTTTTGAGTATTTTCAGAGAAAAAATCATAAAGTTCCTCCAAAGTCGAAACTTTAGATTTTAAGTCATTTCTGCCGCACAGGTCGTCAGAAATGATTTTCAATGAGGGAGTATCGGAAAGATGTCCGACGCTCGTAGAGCGGTTTTGCCAAAGGCAAAACTACTGAAAAGGCACCTCAAACACCCAAGAATAAAGTTGACAAAACCGTAACGGTTTTGTCTATGGTCTGTAAAAGTGTTAGTGTTAATTTACACAAAAGAACTTTGATTAAAAAGGTCATATTTGGCGTTTGAAAACATTGACTTTATCACGGTGATATGGTAATATATTTTATTATAGATATTACTATAACAAAATACATATTATAATGAAAGAAAAATAAGGGAGGCATAAGAATGGCAAAGGTTGCAATAATGGGCTACGGTACTGTTGGAAGTGGTGTATACGACATAATTAAGACCAACAGTGACAAGCTCAGCCGCAGTGCGAATGGTGAAAGTGTGGATATAAAGTACATTCTTGACATTCGCGATTTTGACGACCATCCCGAAAAAAGAACTTTTACAAAAGAATTCAATGACATACTTAACGATGACGAAGTAAGCGTTGTTGCGGAAGTTATGGGCGGACTTCACCCTGCATATGAATTTACAAAAAGTCTTCTTGAAGCGGGAAAGAGCGTTGTAACGTCTAACAAGGAGCTTGTTGCCACATACGGGACAGAGCTTTTGGAGATTGCCCGAGGGAAAAATGTAAACTACTTCTTTGAGGCAAGTGTAGGCGGCGGTATTCCGATTATAAGACCTATGCATCAATGTCTAACGGCTAACAATATATTGAAGATTGCCGGTATTTTAAACGGTACAACAAACTATATTCTTGACCAGATGATAAGAAAGGGCAAGACTTTTGAAACAGCCCTAAAAGACGCACAAAATAACGGTTTCGCAGAGAGAAATCCTGCCGCCGATATTGAAGGTCACGACGCTTGCAGAAAGATTGCGATTTTGGCGTCACTTGCGTCGGGCAAAATGATTGATTACAATGATATTGATACAGATGGTATAACAGACATCACTCTTGACGATGTTAAATATGCCGCTGCTATGGATTCAGTTATAAAACTTATCGGATATGCACAGTTTGACGAAAACGGCAAGGTTTACTCAATCGTATCACCTATGGTGATAAAAACAGCAGTCCTCTTGCCGGTGTTGACGGTGTATTCAATGCCATTATGGTTACAGGCGATTGCGTAGGCGATGTAATGTTCTACGGTAAGGGCGCAGGTAAACTTCCTACTGCAAGTGCTGTTGTTGCCGATGTTGTTGACGCGGTTAAGCACAGCGACAGAAGTAAGAAGATTTTCTGGGAAAAGCCGGCTGAAAATATTATGGCTGATATTGATTCAAAGAAGTTTGAATACTTTGTGAGAACAACTGATTCTGCAGAAAATGTTCAGAAAATATTCGGAAAGTGCGAATTTGTCGATAATATTATAGACAATGAGTCAGCATTTGTGACTTCACCGCTTACTAAATCTGAGGTTGAAGAAAAACTTGCTAAGCTGTCTGATGTTGTGGCAAACATTCGTGTAATGGATTAATGATTAAATTAAGAGTGCCTGCAACCAGTGCAAATATGGGTGCAGGTTTTGATACTCTCGGTGTGGCTGTTGGTTTGTATAACCGAATGATGATTGAGGAAATTCCCGAGGGGCTTGAAGTAATCAACAAAATACTCAAAGCTTTATCCCACAGGATACAAGCAATTTGATTTACCGTGCAATGGCGGAACTTTTCGACTATGTAGGTTATGAGCAAAAGGGTTACAGAATAACTCAAGACAGTCAGATACCTATGACGCGAGGTTTGGGCAGCAGCAGTGCGTGTATTATAGGCGGAATGTTGGCGGCAAATATTATTTCCGGCAGACAGCTTTCGTATCAGGAAATAATTCATCTTGCGGCAACGATGGAAGGTCATCCCGACAATGTGGGACCGGCACTTTTCGGCGGTTTCTGCGTGTCGCTTATGGATGATGACAAGACTATAATCAAAAGCACAAAGCTGAAAAGTCATATTAAGTTCGCGGTTATAATTCCGGATTTCTTTGTTGCAACAAAGAAATCAAGAGGAGTTCTTCCGTCAAAGATTGATTTTAAAGACGCAGTCTTTAATGTCGGTCATGCGTCAATGTTTCAGGCGGCTATGCTTACGTGCGATATGAAAGCACTTGAAATCGGCGTTAAGGATAAACTTCATCAACAGTATCGTAAAAGTTACGTTGACGGTATGGAGGATATATTTGAAAAAACATATCACTTGGGTTCGCACGCAACATATTTGAGCGGCTCCGGACCTACAATACTTTCGATACTTGACGGCAACTATGATGAATTTAAAGCAGGTATGGAAGAATATTTTAAGACTAACGGTCTTGAATGGAAATGTATGATACTGCCGATTGACAATGTCGGTGCGGTAGTTTCTGAGATATGAATATAAAAAAAGGAAGGATAAACAAAAATGGGACTTATTGTTCAAAAGTATGGCGGTACTTCCGTTAAAGACGCTGAAAGAGTAATGAACGTCGCAAGACGTATTACAGACGCGTATAAAGCAGGTAACAATGTGGTTGTTGCAGTTTCGGCACAGGGTGATACAACCGATGACCTTATCGAAAAGGCTAAGGAAATCAACCCGAATGCCTCAAAGCGTGAAATGGATATGTTGCTTTCAACAGGTGAGCAAATTTCAATTTCTTTGCTTGCAATGGCGATAGAAAAAATCGGTTGTCCGGTTATTTCTCTTACAGGCTGGCAGGCAGGCGTTAAGACTGACGCTAAATACGGTGCTGCAAGAATCAGCACAATAGATACAGAAAGATTACAAGCTGAGCTTGATAAGAAGAACATTGTAATCGTTGCAGGTTTCAAGGTATAAACAAGTATGACGATATAACAACTTTGGGACGCGGCGGAAGTGATACATCAGCCGTTGCGTTGGCTGCCGCACTTCACGCAGATGTCTGCGAAATATACACAGACGTTGACGGCGTATATACGGCAGATCCGAGATTTGTAAAGAATGCGTATAAACTTGATGATATTTCATATGATGAAATGCTTGAGCTTGCGTCACTTGGTGCAAACGTACTTCACAACAGAAGTGTTGAAATGGCAAAGAAGTACGGGGTTAAGCTTTCAGTCAGATCAAGTCTGAATAACAATGAAGGCACATATGTTAAGGAGGTAGAACAAGTGGAAAAGATGCTCGTTAGAGGTGTAACAAGAGATAATGATGTTGCGAGAATTGCTCTTTGCGGTGTAGAGGATACTCCGGAAAGGCTTTCTCAGTATTCCGTATGCTTGCTAAGCACGGAATAAGCGTTGACTTAATCATTCAGTCAATCGGTAACGGTGAAAAAGAAAGACATTAGCTTTACTGTTACGGAAGAAGATTTACAGCCTGTACTTGACCTTCTTGAAGAAAATAAGGCAATCGTTAAGGCTGACGAAGTTAAATGGACAAAGGACGTTTCAAAGGTTTCTATTGTCGGTGCGGGAATGGTTAATAATTCAGGCGTTGCCGCTACAATGTTTGAGGCTCTTTACGATGCACACATCAACATCAATATGATTGCTACATCGGAAATCAAGATTTCTGTTCTTGTTGACAGAAAAGATGCTGAAGCGGCTGTTGTTGCAATTCACGATAAATTTTGTTGAAATAATTAAAATAAATAGAAAATAAACCACAAGGGCGTGGCGACTGACGGATTTTATATGTCTTTTAGTTACACGAACTTGTGGTTTCGTGCTATAATATAGAGTAAATATAGAGGAGAAAGTTCAGTGAATGATAAAATTATAGGAAGAAATCCTGTTTTGGAGGCAATTCGTTCAGGTCGCAGCGTGGATAAAATCCTTGTTAAAAAGGGTAAGTACGAGGGCTCTATTGTTCCGATTATCAAGAAAGCAAAGGACGCAGGAATTATAATTCAAGAGGTCGAGAGAGCTAAGCTTGACCAAATCGCAGAGGGTGAAAACCATCAGGGCGTTATTGCATATGTGAGTGCATACGACTATGTGAGCGTGAAGGATATTCTTGATAAAGCTCGTGAAAAAATGAGCCGCCTTTCGTTATTATTTGTGATAAAATAACCGATCCGCATAATTTGGGCGCAATATTGAGAACTGCAAATTGTGTCGGTGCACACGGTGTTATTATTCCGAAAAGAAATTCAGTTGGTCTTAACAGTGTTGTCGCAAAAACTTCGGCAGGTGCGGTTGAATATACACCTGTTGCAAAGGTTACAAATATCGCTAACACGATTGACAGCCTGAAAGATGAAGGCTTGTGGATTGCGGCGGCTGATATGGACGGTCAGGAAATGTATGATATTGACCTTAAAGGCTCGCTTGGTCTTGTTATAGGCAGTGAGGGCGAGGGTATCAGCAGACTTGTAAGAGAAAAATGCGACTTCATAGCAAGCATACCTATGGCAGGCGAAATTAATTCACTTAATGCGTCGGTTGCGGCAGGTGTTTTGATGTATGAGGCGTTAAGACAAAGAAGAAAGTAAAAGCGTTTATTAACCACAAGTTTTATTGTATTTTTGAACAAAAACAGCCTTGAAAAACGGCTTATTTGTCGCAAATATCAAGACAAAAACGGCTTGTGAAAAAAATAAACAAATTGCAATAAAATTCGGGTTATTAAACTGTTACAGTGGACAAACTTTTAAAAAACCACTTACTTTTTTAAAACGAAAGTGCTATAATTCAATTAAAGATAAACAATGAAAACATGAAAGATTGGAGATAAATAAATGAAAGCAGTAGTTACCGTAATAGGCAAGGACCAAAAGGGCATAATTGCTAAAATCAGTAATATATTATTTGAAAACGAAGTAAATATTCTTGATATTTCTCAAACAATAATGCAGGATATGTTCACAATGATAATGCTTGTGAATTTTGAAAATGAGAGTGTTACAGTAAAAGCAAATCAGTGAAAAATTTGAACAGGCCGAAAAGGATATGGGACTTTCAATCCATGTGCAGAGAGAAGAAATCTTCACATCAATGCACAGAATATAAGGGAGGTACAAATAATGATTAATCCCTTTGAAGTAATAGAAACTATAAAATGGTTGACGAGGAAAACCTTGATATAAGAACTATAACAATGGGTATTTCTCTAAAAAGCTGTGCCGGTCCTGACGTTGATACAGTTTGCGAAAAGGTGTATGAAAAAATCACAACTTACGCAAAAGATCTTGTAAAAACCGGTGAGGACATTGAGGCTCAATTCGGTATTCCGATTATCAACAAGAGAATTTCGGTAACTCCGATAGCTACTTTGGTGGATGCATTGGAAGAACCGACTGTTGAAAAAATGTGTTAAAATCGCAAAAACTCTTGATAAAGCCGCTAAAAAGACAGGCGTAAACTTTATAGGCGGTTATACGGCACTTGTGCATAAAGATTATACGAACGGTGAGAGAATACTTATTGAGTCAATTCCTGAAGCACTTGCCGCAACAGATCTTGTATGTTCAAGCGTTAATGTGGGTTCGACAAGAGCCGGTATCAATATGGACGCTGTTAAACAGATGGGTCAGATTGTTAAGAGAGCGGCTGAACTTACTGCCGATACACAAGGATTTGCGTGTGCAAAGCTTGTTGTATTCTGCAACGCGGTTGAGGATAATCCGTTTATGGCGGGTGCGTTCCTTGGCGAAGGCGAGGGTGAATGTGTTATAAATGTCGGCGTAAGCGGTCGGGTGTTGTTAAATGTGCACTTGAAAAGGTTAAAGGCGAGGACTTCGGTGTTGTTGCCGAAACTATTAAAAAAGACTGCATTTAAGATTACAAGAATGGGACAGCTTGTTGCACAAGAAGCGTCAAAACGTCTTAACGTACCTTTCGGTATCGTAGATTTGTCACTTGCTCCGACACCTGCCGTTGGCGACAGCGTGGCTTATATTTTGGCGAAATGGGACTTGAAATGTGTGGTACTCACGGTACAACAGCCGCACTTGCACTGCTTAACGATGCAGTTAAAAAAGGCGGGATTATGGCGTCAGGTTATGGCGGCGGACTGTCGGGTGCATTTATCCCTGTAAGTGAGGACGCAGGTATGATTGCAGCGGCAACAGACGGCGTACTTACTCTTGAAAAACTTGAGGCAATGACTTGCGTATGTTCCGTAGGTTTGGATATGATTGTTATACCGGGCGACACAACTGCCGAAACTATTTCGGCGATTATAGCCGACGAAGCGGCAATTGGAATGGTCAACACAAAGACAACAGCAGTAAGAGTTATCCCTGCACCGGGTAAGGTTGAGGGTGACGTGGTTGAATTCGGCGGACTTTGGGAACAGGTCCCGTAATGCCGGTTAAAAAGTATTCAAGTGCCGAATTTATAAACAGAGGCGGCAGAATTCCTGCACCGCTTCAAAGTTTGAAAAAATTAATGCAGACAAAATCGTAATGATTTTTGAATATAGTCTGAAATAATGCAGATTAATCTGCAGAGGAAAAGAGAGGTTGGGAAAATGGAAGATCTAATTATGAAGATTATCGACATCGAGGACAGAGCACAGGAAGTCATTAAGGACGCTAAGAAAGCCGACAGAGAGCTTGAAGAGCGAATTAAGGACGAATCTCGTAAAATGCGTGATGACATTACGAGAAGAATGGAGGCTAAAAACGTCACTCTAAAGCAAATAGAGGAAGAAGATGCCGATAAGAAAGTAGAGGCCATAAGAGTAAATATGGAAAGACATCTTTCCGAACTCGAAAAGAAGTACAACGACAATAAAGACAAATGGGTTAATGAAATTGTACAGAATATTATCGGCAGATAAGTGAGGTGGCAGCAAAATGAGCGTGGAATACAGTGCAATCGCCGCTAAATTAAAGGCGATGTATTCAAAATTTCTGACAAGAGATGACTATGAACAGCTCCTTGAAAGAAAAAGCGTAAATGACATATGCAGTTATCTTAAAAGTACACCCGGCTACGGTGAAGTTCTTGAACAGGTGAATGAGAGAGATATTCACAGAGGTCAGATGGAAATCCTGCTTGAACAGGAAATGGTTGACGAATACGTCAGACTATATAATTTCATGGACAATTCAAAGAGAACCGTTATGGAATTTTGGTTTATGCGCAGAGAGATTGCATTTTGAAACGTGAGATAAGATATATCTATACTCACGAGGAAAGAAGTAATGATGAGGTAAACCAAAGCAAATTTGACGCTTTCTTTGAAACACACACGAAAATAAATCGTGAGATAATGCATAATGCAAAATCCCTGTCGGATTGTATCGAGGCTTGTAAAAACACTCCCTTACAGCGAGCCGCTGCAACGAGCGGAAAATATAGGCGCGGATTCATTTTCGATGGGTATGGTGCTGGACACATATTACTATAAGTCAATATGGCATACAGCGTCGGTCGCTCTTGATAAGACACAGGAGAATTTATTTAAAAGGCTTATCGGAACAAAAATAGATATGCTGAATCTTATGTGGATTTACAGGGGTAAAAAATATTTTGAATTTACAAATGAAATAATTTTCACCTATCTTCTGCCTGTCAGATACAGATTGACGGAAGAGGTAATCAAACAGCTTGTAAATGCAGATTCTGTTGAAAGGTTTATTGATATTGTAAATCAATCGACCGCATACGGAAAGTTGTTTGAAGATTATGATAAGGGAAGATTTCCCGAAGGTAATTACAGGTATATTTATAACCGGTTATCAAAAAGTATATTTGTAACTCATCCAGAGTCGATGGTTGCGGTATATGCCTATATGAACCTAAAGGAAGTTGAACTTAATAACATTACGACCATTATCGAGGGGATAAGATACAACTTAAATCCTGATTTTATCCGCACACATATTGGTCTTGAGTAGAGGAGGGGGAAAATGGCAATCGTAAAGATGAAAGCCGTAACTATTGCCGCTCAAATCAGTGAATTTGATACGGTCGTTGAAAAGTACGTTTACGGCAGAGATATTCATCTTGAAAATGCTATGTCGGTAATTTCAAACAGAGGCAAGCTGAAAAACTTTGAGGAAAACAATGAATACGACATAGTTGCAAAAAAATGCGTTAAGCATTATGAATCTTGCTAACTACACAGTGAACAAGAAATTGATTGCTCCCGAAAGTGTAAAGCTCGGCGATATGCAAAATTTTATTGACGGAATAAATGAGCGTATCGAAGAAGAGCGTAACCAAAGCGACGAGCTTTCAGAGAGAATAAAGGCAAATGAAGCGGCGGTTGAGCAGCTTAATCTAATGCTCAGTATGGACGTGGATTTGTCGAAAATTTTCAAGTTTGAATTTATAAGATGCAGATTCGGACATATTCCGAAAACAGGTTATAAAACGCTTATAACTTACCTTGACAATCTTGAAACTTTCGTTATTAAGACTGCGGAGGACGCAACAGATGTATGGGGCTTTTACTTCGCAACTCTTTTGAAAGAGAGAAAGATTGAAGAAGTATTTAATTCTCTGTATTTTGAACCTATGGACATATCAGAGGATTACGTTGGTACTCCGCTTGAAATAAAGCGTGGATTATTAAACCAAAATCAAAAAAATTAAAACAGCAGATTGAAGAACTCAGTGCAAAGACCGCCGAGATGATTTCAAGCAGTGCGGATAAACTTTGCGGAATTTACAATCTTGCGAAGAAACGTCATCAATTCTCCGAAGTAAGAAGAAATGCCATTCACGGCGATATGTTCTTCTATATAGTAGGTTGGATGGATGAAAAGAGTGCAAAGTCGCTTGAAAAAGAGATTAACGGTTCAGATGACGTTGTGATGTTCTATATGGAGGACGCAGAGGACGTCAAGGATATTCAGCCGCCTACAAAGCTGAAAAATAATCCTGTATTTAAACCGTTTGAAATGTTCGTTAAAATGTATGGACTTCCGAGTTATACGGAAATTGATCCGACAGGCATACTTGCCGTAACGTATATACTGTTCTTCGGTATAATGTTCGGTGACGTAGGTCAGAGCCTTGTGCTTGCGATAGCAGGCTTTATAGTTTACAAAGTCAAGAAATGGGACTTGGGCGGTATTGTCGGAATGGTCGGAATATCCGGTGTGATATTCGGATTTATATACGGAAGTTTCTTCGGAAATGAAGAAATAATCCCTGAATTGTTCCATACAACAGCGTTAAACCCTATGAATGAAATAGCGTTAATGCTGGGCGGTACGATTGGTATGGGGGTGTGCTGATAATTATATTCGGTATGGTATTGAATGTTATAAACGCACTGAGAAGTAAGGAACTTGGCGAAGCACTGTTCGGACATAACGGTGTCGCGGGCTTGGTGTTCTATATAGGCGCACTTCTTCTTGCCGGTAACTTGTTCTTAAAGTGGGGTATACCGACATTCGTATTTGTGGCAATTATTATTTTGGCAGTGCTTTGTATGTACCTATGCGAGCCGCTTGGCAAGCTTGTAGAGGGTAAAAAGAACTGGCTGCCGAGAAACGGAATGTTCTTTGTGGAAAACTTGTTTGAAATGTTTGAAGTAATTTTGAGTTTCTTCACAAACACAATCTCATTCCTAAGAATAGGCGCTTTTGCAATAGTCCATGTAGGTATGATGATGGTTGTTGCAATTCTTTCTCAAAGCGGCGGTGTAGGCGGAGTTATTGTACAAGTAATCGGTAACGTACTTGTTATGGTTCTTGAAGGTCTTATCGTCGGAATACAGGTACTTCGTCTGGAGTATTACGAAATGTTCTCAAGATACTTCTCAGGCAGAGGTAAAGAATTTATGTCACTTCGTGATAAATAATATAAATCGGTTTTAATATATTTTGGAGGTAATCACTATGTTAATGAAAATTTTATTCGCTTTAATCGCACTTACAGTAATCGTTCCTGTTGCTTTGTATTATAAGTCAGGCAAGACAAAAGGTAAGGAATGCCTTTTGATGAACGCAATCTCATTCTTCAGTATTCTTGGTGTCGGCGTTATCTGCACACTTGGCGGCGGAGTTAGCGCTCTTGCGGCAGGTACAGGTGCTGAAGCCGGTCTTACAGTCGGTGAAGGTCTAAAGTTCATCGGTGCGGCTCTTTCAACAGGTCTTAGCGGTGTCGGCGGTGGTATCGCCGTTGCATCAGCTGCATCAGCTGCTATCGGTGCAATGAGTGAAAATGAAAAGATTATGGGTAAAACTCTTATCTTCGTTGCCCCGGCAGAAGGTATCGCACTATACGGTCTTGTAATATCTATATTGATTCTTAATTCATAATAGGCTGAGTAAAAATTGACCACAGCACTACTTTTTGCTTGGGGCAGTACAAGTGTACGGCACCGCAAGCTGCAAAGCAGCACTGTGAACAATTTTCTTTCAGCCTTTGGTAAATCGGGCGAGCGAGCCACCCTCCGCCGTTGGCACCCCCTCAAGGGAGGCGAGGGTTGTCCGTTACGGAGTGGGGGAGAAAGCCACCCCACCGTCATCTGCGATAACACCTCCCCTCAAGGGGAGGCATTGGACGACGAGTGTAGTCCGTTACGGAGTGGACGGAGAATGGATTTTATTATTACAAGTCTGAAAGGACGTATGTTTTATGAAAATGTATTTAATCAGTGACAACATTGATACACAAATCGGTATGCGACTTGTGGGTATAGACGGATGTGTTGCTCACGACAGCGAAACTATTACTGCAGAAATTAAAAAGGCTGTAAACGACCCTGAACTTGGTATTTTGATATTTACGGAAAAAGCGGCGGCAATGGTTAAAGAATATCTTAACCATCTTAAAATCACATTGCACACTCCGCTTATCATAGAAATACCGGACAGACACGGCAGTCGTGATATTGCTAACAGTATCAACAATATGGTTCAAGAGTCAATCGGTCTTAAACTTTAAACAGGAGGTAAGGAATATGGAAAGCAATAACTTAACAGAAAAACTCAATACCTTTTACATCGCTTGTTCTCAAAGATGCGGAACAGAAAAGAGAAAAATTACTTGAGAATGTTCAAAAGGAATATTCAGAGAGAATAGATGCAAAGGAAAACGAACTTTTGCAGGGGTGCATATGAGAATATTCAACAGAATATTCAATCCGCTCAAAAAGTGCAAATGAGAGAGTTCTTCACGCAGAGCTTGATTCAAAGAAAAACTTATCATGCGTCGTGAAGAAATTATTGATGACGTAATGAAACTTTCGAGAAAAATCGTTGAATTTATCGAGAGCGATAAATACGAAGAATGGCTTTTAAGCAAGATTGAAAAGGCTTTATTTGAAGTCGGAAAAGGTTCAAAGACAATTTATATCTCATCAGACGATATAAAGCTTAAAGAAAAAATTGAACAGATTCCCGACACGTCAAGAATTACGGTTGAGGCATCGGGTGAAAAAGATTTTCTTGGCGGTGCAAAAGTTTTAAATACAGACAGAAAGGTTGCTGTTGACTATTCATTCAAGGAAATGCTGTCAGAAGAAAAGCAGAAATTCCTTCAAAGCAGTGGATTGGCAATGGGTTAAACGGCATACAAACGGAAAGGAATGAAGGTAAATGGCTAATACAAAAGGTCAGATATTCGGTATAAACGGCCCAGTCGTAAAAGTAAAGGGTTCAGATTCCTTTGAAATGCAGGAAATGGTATATGTCGGTAATGAAGAACTTATCGGCGAAGTTATCGGCGTAACTTCCGATACTACTATTGTACAGGTTTACGAGGAAACGACAGGTCTTAAAAAGGGTGAACCTGTAGTCGGTACGGGCGGTCCTTTGTCAATAACTCTTGCTCGGGTATATTGTCTGATATTTTTGACGGTATTGAAAGACCGTTGAAAGAAATAAGAAATATGTCAGGCTCATTCATCGGCAGAGGTTTAAAGGTTACTAACCTTGACGAAAGAAAAACTTGGAATGTGGAAATGGTTGCAAAACAAGGCGACTATGTTACAGGCGGTGACATCATTGCCGTAACACAGGAAACAAGCCTTATCGAGCACAGAATTATGATTCCGCCGAATATCAAAGGTAAAATCGAATGGATTGCTCGAACGGCAACTACACTATTGTTGATATTATCGCAAAGGTAAAGAGCGATGACGAAATTATCGACATAACAATGAAACAAAATGGCCTATCAAAAGGCAAGACCTTATACACAGCGTCAGCCTATTTCAAGACCGCTTGTAACGGGTCAGAGAGTAATCGATACAATGTTCCCGCTCGCAAAAGGCGGTGCGGCGGCTGTTCCGGGCGGCTTCGGAACCGGTAAAACTATGACACAGCACCAGCTTGCAAAGTGGTGTGATGCGGATATTATCGTATATATCGGCTGCGGTGAACGTGGTAACGAAATGACACAGGTACTTGACGAGTTCTCAGAGCTTATCGACCCTAAGTCAAACAGACCGCTTTTGGACAGAACAATGCTTATAGCTAATACTTCAAATATGCCAGTTGCGGCGCGTGAAGCAAGTATTTACACAGGTGTTACAATCGCGGAATATTACAGAGATATGGGTTATGACGTTGCACTTATGGCTGACTCAACATCTCGTTGGGCAGAGGCACTTCGTGAAATATCGGGTCGTCTTGAAGAAATGCCTGCGGAAGAAGGTTTCCCTGCATATCTTGCGTCAAGACTTTCGGCTTTCTATGAAAGAGCGGGATATGTTACAAATCTTAACGGCAGTGAGGGTTCTGTATCAATTATCGGTGCGGTATCACCACAGGGCGGTGACTTCTCAGAACCGGTAACACAGAATACAAAGCGTTTTATCAGATGTTTCTGGGCACTTGACAAGTCGCTTGCATATGCAAGACACTATCCGGCTATTCAGTGGCTTAACAGTTACAGTGAATATATCGGTGAAGTTACTGATTGGTATGCTCAAAATGTTTCTCCGGACTTTATGGAAAAGAGAAATAAGATGATGGCAATTTTGCAAGAAGAAAGCAGTCTTATGGAAATCGTTAAGCTAATCGGTGCAGACGTTCTTCCTGACAGTCAAAAGGCTACTTTGGAGGTTGCAAAGACAATCAGAGTAGGTTTCTTGCAACAAAATGCTTTCCATGCGGACGATACATATGTACCGCTTGAAAAGCAGAATAAGATGATGGATACAATTCTTCTTTTGATAAGAGAATTAAGGAATGTGTCGAAAAGGGCGTTGTGCTTTCAAAGGTGAGCGAAAGCGGAATTGCCGAGGACATTATCAGAATTAAATACACGATTGGAAATGACAATATTGATGGTCCGTTCCATGATTTACAGAGAAAAATCAACGAAACATTTGACAAGTTGATTTATAACCATGAAAGCTAAAGGAAAGGATATGAGCATATGGCAATAGAATATATGGGTCTTAATAATATTCAGGGTCCTTTGGCAGTTATCGAGGGAGTAGACGATACATTCTATGAAGAAATGGTTACAGTTACTCTTGACAACGGCGAGAAAAGAATAGGACGAGTTATTGAGATTTCCGGTGATAAAGCGGTAATACAGGTTTTTGAGGGTACTTCAAATCTGTCACTTACCAACACTAAAACAAAATTTATGGGCGAGCCGATGCGTTTGCCGCTTTCAAAAGAAATGCTTGGCAGAACGCTTGACGGTATCGGCAGACCGATTGACGGTTTGGGCGATTACTTTGCGGACGAAGTTCGTGATGTAAACGGTCAGCCTATCAATCCCGTTTCGCGTGAATACCCGAACAACTTTATTCAGACAGGTATTTCGTCAATAGACTGTCTTGCCACACTTATAAGAGGTCAAAAGCTTCCTATATTCTCAGGCGACGGCCTTCCGCATGACGACCTTGCCGTACAGATTGCAAGACAGGCAAAGGTTGTTGACCCGGATGATGAAAACGGAGAAAAGTTCGCTATCGTATTCGCGGCAATGGGCGTTAAGCATGACGTTGCAAACTACTTTAAAAAGTCGTTTGAAGAAAGCGGTGTTTTGGGTAAGGTTGTAATGTTCTTAAATCTTTCAAATGACCCTGTCGTTGAAAGAATTATTACACCGAGATGTGCGCTTACAGCGGCAGAATATCTTGCATTCAAGCACGATATGCACGTACTTGTAATACTTACCGATATGACGTCATACGCGGAGGCACTTCGTGAGGTTTCATCTTCAAAGGGTGAAATTCCGTCAAGAAAGGGTTTCCACGGTTATCTGTATTCGGATTTGGCGTCACTTTATGAACGTGCAGGTATTATTAAGGACGCAAAGGGATCGGTTACACAAGTGCCGATATTGACAATGCCTAACGATGATATTACTCACCCAATCCCTGACCTTACCGGTTACATTACAGAGGGACAGATAGTTTGGGCAGAGAGTTTAGCCTTAAAGGCGTATATCCGCCTGTTTCAATTCTTCCGTCACTTTCGCGTTTGATGAAAGACGGTATCGGTGAAGGCTTTACAAGAGCCGACCACCCTGAACTTTCAAACCAGCTTTTGCGGCATATTCAAAGGTTGAGGACGCAAAGAGTTTGGCGTCAGTTATCGGTGAAGATGAACTTTCCGATATGGATAAGAAGTATATCAAGTTCGGCAGAGCGTTTGAGGAAAAGTTCTTACACAAGGTAAGAATGAAAACAGAACTATTGACGATACTTTAAATCTTGGTTGGGAGCTTTTGGGTATGCTGCCTAAGAGTGAACTTGACAGAGTCAGCGATAAGACTCTTGAAAAATATTATCGTCCTGTGGAGGACGAAGAAGTATAATCCTGAGAGGGGGAATTTCAGATGGCAAAGACGTTAGCACCTACAAAAGGTAACTTGATGATGGCAAAAACACATTGCGTCTTTCAAAGCAAGGCTATGAAATGCTTGATAAAAAACGAAATATCCTAATCAGAGAAATGATGCTTTTTGATAGAGGAGGCAAAGGAAGTCGAGGCGAAAATCGAAGAAACCTTTGCCGCTGCATATAAGGCTTTGGAATCGGCAAACGTAATAATGGGTGTGAGCAAGGTGCAGAACCTTGCTCATTCGGCAGTGCTTGAAAACAGCGTAAAAGTTGATTTACGCAGTGTTATGGGCGTTGAAATACCTGTTGTTATGGCTGATAAGCCTGACGGCAGACCTGTTTACGGATTTAACGGAACTTCCTCGGCACTTGACGAGGCAAGCGTTAAATTTAACGAAGTTAAAGTGATGACGGTTAAGTTTTACGGAAATTGAAAATGCGGTTTACCGTTTGGCTATGAACATAAAGAAAACGCAAAAGAGAGCAAATGCTCTTGAAAATATTACGATACCTCTTTATGATAAACTGTCTAAGGATATTCAGAATGCTCTTGAAGAAAAAGAACGTGAGGAGCATACTCGTTTGAAAATCATTAAAAGAACAAAAGAAAAACAGGGATAACAGACAAAAAAGCTACTTTATACAGTAGCTTTTTTTATGCGAAAAATGTATAATATTCTTGATTTTTATATGTACAGTATGTTATAATATTGTCGAATATGAAGAGGTGGAATTATGGCAGTGAAGAAAAAGAAAAATAAGCAAATTTGTTGCCGTAACAATGGCAATATTTGTTGTTTTATATGCAGTTGTATTTTCGACAAGTTTGTATGTACAAAAGACAGCTGAACAACAATGTTATGACACTTTGAGAAAATCTACTGAAAATTTAGGCAAGGAAATAAAAAATAATATATACAGCAATCAAGAACAGCTTGAAATTATAGCCGATGTAATCGCAAGTCGAGGTAATGCGGATTCGGAACAGACAAAACATATATTGAAGTCATATATGACAAGAGGACAGATTTCGCATCTTGAAGTGTTATTGCCCGACAACAGGGTGATAACGTCTGACGGAAACTATGCAGACGTGTCGGGTATTTTGTCATACGCGGAAGAGGTTGAAAAAGGCGAATACGTTTCACCAAATTCGACAGTGGATATAAGTTATGGAGATAAAAAGGTGCTGAAAAGTGCAGTGCCTATTTTGCAGAAAGGCGAAACAATAGGTATTCTTTACGGCATTACGGAGGTTAATTCACTTCCACTTTATTATGTTGCGGATTCATATGCTGAAAATGCGTCAATATATTTGATTGACGGTGACAGCGGTGATTTTATTATGGATACTTGGCATTTGTCGCTTGGAAATATAGCTGATTGAGCAAGCATAAAGTAAAAGGTCAGAAAACTTCAGAGATAGACACGGATATAAAAAGCGGAAAAAGCGGTTATTTAGTCGGTTATTCCGAGAGAGTAAAAGAGAATATGTATTCGTACTATACTCCCGTCGGTATCAATAATTGGTCGGTTATGCTTTCTATACCGGAAAGCACTGTTATGAAAATCGCAAGACAAATCGAACATGCTATGTATGGAATGGCGATAATTACGGTAGCAATTCTTGTTGCGTACTTTGTATGGCTTTTGGCGTTGAGAAAAAAGGATATTGAAAGAGTGGAATATATGCTCGAAGTCGAAAAATCGTTATTCGATGCACACAAGCACACTGAAAATATCGAGAATACGTTGGGTACAGTTGCGGACTATATGAAAGCCGAAACCGCATTTTTTACAAAGGTCAAGAACGGAATAATTGATGAAGTATACTGTTGGTCAAATAAAGATGATTTTGATATTAATGCGGCTGAAAACAGACCTGTAAAAGTTGTTATTCCCCGGATTTAACGGTGACGGAACAAGTATGAAATTCGGTAAAAAGTTATACAATCTGAGAGATTGCGGATTGCCGTATGACTATTATATCGACAGCTATATCGTAACATCTGTATATGACGTGAAAAAACGTTTTGTCGGTGTACTCGGCGTTGTCAATATGGATAAGGTGTGGAAAAATGCCGATTATATCGAAAATGTTGCAGGCACTTTCTCGTTGGCTGTAAATAATATTTCTTCTTATAAGTCACTAAGGGAAATGGGAATTATAGATTCTCTTACGGGACTTTTAAACAGAAATTGTTTTGAACAGACGATTGAAAATTTGGATAAGAATGAATACAGAAATGTAGCGTGTGTTTATATTGACGCAAACGGATTGCATAATATTAATAACCGTTTCGGTCATGAGGCGGGTGACAATATGCTTAAAGCCGTTGCGCAGGCATTGCAGAGCAAATTCGGTTCGGATAAAACGTATCGTATCGGCGGTGATGAATTTGTTGCGTTTACTTTCGGAGATAGTGAAAAACAAATCGAAGAAAATATTGAAAGTATAAAGAACGATATTGAAAAACAGGGTTACAGTATATCGTACGGCGTGTCGTTCAGCGAGGTTTCAACCAATGCTGAAAGATTTATAAAACAAGCCGAAAGAAATATGCTTGACAATAAGTATTCGTATTATCATAAAAAGAGCGTCGAAAATAATAAGGACGACGATTGGACTATCAGCAAAGCAAATATCAGCGAACACGATATGGATACATTCTTGTCGGCTGTCGCTTCGAAATTTACGGGCGGTTATATCGTAAATTTTGATGATGATACAGTAAGAGTAATATATGTTCCGAAGTTCTTTAAGAGTATGCTGAAAATTACAAACGGTAAATTCAAAGAGGCTCTTAGAATGTATTTGAATGAAAAAAGTTGATTCAAAATATCATCGTAATTATGAACCGTTCTTTGATTATGAGTGGATAGAAAGACAAATTCAAGAGGGTAATGTTCCTGAGATTGAATTTGAACGTACAAACGGTGAACTTGCAAAAATGCAAATTATTAAAGCACCTGATTACAGCGAAAATCACAGAGAAACGGTTTGGATTTTTGAAACAATAAAAGAAGTTGAGTAAAATAAAAACAGGTCTGTTCAAAAACAGACTTGTTTTTTGTTATAAGTATGTTATAATAGAAAAAGCTTGAATATTATCGAAAACTGTTTATTTTCGCTGGAAATCGGAGGAGAAATTATGCTTACGGAAAATGAATGGAATACTATTAATAATATGCTGCTTGAGCTATACACGATTGATGAACTTGATGTATTTACGAGCAAAATAATGAAAATGATACGAATGCTTATTCCGTACACGAAGGGCTGGTTTATCATTTCAGACGATGACCGCAAAATCAGAAAAAGAGCAATCGTATTTTATCGGCTTGGACACGGACGTAAAGGATAAGTACACAGATGTTTTTTTACAATGAGGATTATATTCAATATCTGTACGACTTTGTTTCGGAAACGAGTGTTTACAAGGACACGAGTATTCTTGAAAGTGATGTTCGTGAAAAACGGATTTTTACATAAAATTTTTAAAACCCGAGGACATTATATTCGGGTGCGGTATCATTCTGATAAAAATTCAAGAATTATAGGAATGTTCAATCTTTTCAGAAATGAAAAGAGCGGTGACTTTAATGAAAAAGAGTTGTACGTTTTGAACTTACTTAAAAATCACATTGCAAATATGCTCCATAATGTTATGCGTCTTGACAGAGCAAGCATTACGGTAAACAAAAGTCTTAACAACTTTGCAAAAACTTATGGTTTAACGTCAAGAGAATCGGAAATCTTAAGCCTTATCAACAAAGGTTTGTCAAATCAAGAAATTTCGGATAAAGTTGTCATATCCGTTTCAACGGTGAAAAGCATATTTACAATATATACAACAAAACTGGAGTTTCAAGCAGAGGTCAGCTTATTTCGTTATTTCTTGAATGAGTAGAACTAAAGTAGTAGAAAAATCAAACTTTCGGATAATTGAAAAAAAATCTTTTGCGGTTGTATAATAAACACAAGATGAAAGCAAAGAGGCTTTAAGGTATTGAAACAAATATCTTAAAGCCTTTTTTTAGTATCACAGTACAAGCAAAGGGGCTTAACTGATTTTAAATCGGTTAAGTCCCGTTTTTTATTTGATTAGAAAAAGGAGAGAAACATTATGCAGAAACTTTTTTACAAAGGAATTCAGACCGGGTGAAAAATGGTCGGGACTTATCGGAAAGAACAAATATATTCACTTTAAAGCACTTGGAGATAATGCCAATGTATCAATTCTTCTTTACAATATGAGAGATACATCTGAAAGATACAATATGCCTGATACTCTAAAGGCACAATACACAGCACATCTTACAAAGGGCAATGTGCTTATGAGCGACAACGGCAGGGTGTTGGCGAGTATCACGGAGGACAGCTTAGGTTGGCATGATTCAATCTGCGGTCACACAACCAGAAAGATGACCGATGAAAAATACGGCAAGACATCATATCAGGAACAAGGCAATGATTTTTACAGATGCGGCGAAGAAAACTTCAAGATTGAACTTGTCCGCAACAATATGGGTAAAAGAGATATTGTACCATGCGTAAATCTTTTCTCAAAGGTGTATGTTGATGAGGACGGAAGTATGAACTATGTTTCGGATCACTGTAAAAAGGGTGCTACGGTAACGCTAAGAACAGAAATGGATATTATCTTTGTTGTTTCAAACACACCTAATCCGCTTGATCCGTCAACGGAATATCCGGCTGTTCCCGTTACAATGGAGGTTTATGACGCTCCAAAGACAGACCTTATGGACGAATGTGTAAATTCACGTGATGAAAATTACAGAGCATTTGAAAACACATGGGATTACTACAACTTACTTGGCGAATAATCAGAGGAGGAAAAGATTATGTATGGATTTATTGAAAAAGACAGTGATTTGAAAATAGAGGACGCAGTATATGACGAGGTGCTTAATGCAGGACTTGGCTGGATGCACGAATTGAAAAAAGGTCAGACATTCAGAATACTTGATATTGAGGGTAACCAAGCCGTTGATACGACATTTTATGATTTGGAAAATCCCGAGGATCACTACGGTGCGGTACAGACAATCGTGGCACAGAAAAATATTTATTTGACAACGGGAAGTATTTTAAGAGCCGAGTCGGGCAAGCCGTTACTTGAAATCACAGCAGACAAGACAGGCAGACACGATACTTTGGGCGGTGCTTGTTCATCGCAAAGCAATACAGTCAGATATGCGAGAGAAAAGAGATATATGCACAACTGCCGTGACAGCTTTATGTTACAGCTTGCTGACACTACGGCAGATATTAAAAAGCGTGACCTTGCACCTAATATCAACTTCTTTATGAATGTGCCTATCACAAAAGAGGGCGGATATAAATTTGATGACGGTGTATCGGCACCGGGCAAGTATGTTGAGATGAAAGCATTGGCAGATGTTATGATTCTTATAAGCAACTGTCCGCAGCTAAACAATCCGTGTAACGCATACAACCCTACACCCGTAAGACTTCTTATCTGGGATTAATAAATTGGCAAAGGAAGATTAATATGTTCAGTAAAGTTTTAATAGCAAACAGAGGTGTCGCCGTAAGAATTGAAAGAACGCTTGCTAAGATGGGCGTAAAGTGTGGCTGTTTACTCAAAGGCAGACAGGGACAGCTTGCACGTTGAAAATGCCGATGAGGCGGTATATCTTGGCGAGGGTACGGCAAAAGACACATACCTTGACGTTGATAAAATAATCAAAGCGGCACTTGATACAGGTGCGGAAGCAATACATCCCGGTTACGGATTTTTAAGTGAAAACACTGTTTTCGCCGCAAAGTGTGAAGAAAACAATATCAAGTTTGTAGGACCTGATTCAAGTCAAATTAAGCTTTTCGGTTTGAAACACTCCGCAAGAGAAATTGCACAAAAAGCAAACGTACCGCTTTTGTCCGGTACGGGACTTTTAAAAGGTGTTGACGAGGCGATTGTCGAGGCTGAAAAATCGGTTATCCGGTAATGATAAAGAGTACAGCCGGCGGCGGTGGTATCGGTATAAGAATTTGTGAAAACAAGGATGAGCTTGTTGCGTCATACGACAACGTTTGTCACCTTGCGGAAAGCAATTTCAATGACGCAGGCGTATTTCTTGAAAAATATATCAGAAAAGCAAGACACGTTGAAGTACAGATTTTCGGTAATGAATACGGTGAAGTTGCAACGCTCGGTGAACGTGATTGTTCGGTTCAGAGAAGAAACCAAAAGGTTGTCGAGGAATCTCCGGCACCGAATTTGTCTGATACGGTTCGTGAACAAATGTATACAGCCGCAAAGAGTCTTGCAAAGACAAGCGGTTACAGAAGTGCCGGTACTGTTGAATTTCTTTATGACGAGTCTGACGAAAAGTTCTATTTTCTTGAAGTCAATACAAGATTACAGGTTGAACACGGTATAACGGAAGAAGTTTACGGTGTTGACCTTGTTGAATGGATGATTAAAGAGGCGGCAGGCGAGCTTAAAGGTATTGAAGAATTTAAGGCAGTGCCGAACGGACATTCAATCGAAGTCAGAGTATATGCGGAGGACTGTATAAATAATTTCAGACCGTGCAGCGGTAAGATTGACGATGTTACATTCAGCGGCAAAGCGAGAGTTGAAACTTGGATAAGAAAGAATATCGAAATTTCCGCATTGTATGACCCTATGCTTGCAAAACTTATTGTTCATGCGGAAAACAGAGAAAAAGCGGTTGAAAAAATGCTTGACGTTTTGACCGAATCAAAGATTTACGGCATAACGACAAACTTAGAATATTTAAAGAGTCTTATCCTTACAGGCGATTATAAAGACGGAAAGTTGTTTACAAAAATGCTTGAGGGATTTTTACCTGAAGAAAATGCACTTGAAGTGCTTGACGGCGGTGTTCAGTCAACGGTACAAGATGCTGACGGTATGATTGGGTACTGGACTGTCGGTGTACCGCCTTGCGGTGCTATGGACGCGTACAGCTTTAAAATAGGTAATAAATTGCTTGGTAACGACCTTAATGCGGCAGGTATTGAGCTTACAATGCGCGGCGGTACATACAGATTCAGAACGACCGCAAGTTTTTGTATAACAGGTGCGGATATGCAGGCAACGCTTGACGGTGAAAGTGTGCCGATGTACACGGTTATAAGTGCGTCACCTATGCAAGAGCTTAAATTTAAAACCGCCGCAAAAGGTATGAGAACATATCTTCTTGTTAAGGGCGGTATAGACGTACCTAAGATTATGGGTTCATCATCAACATTCTGTGACGGTAAATTCGGCGGTCATAACGGACGTGCATTGAGAACGGGTGATGTACTTCATCTTGCAGAGGATTGTCAGGCAGATAACTTTAATTCATTTGATGGTAAGTATATTCCTAAGATTGATAATACATGGACTATCGGCGTTTTGCGGGTCGCAGCCTACTTATGAATATTTGAAACCTGAATATCTTGACACGCTTACAAGTTCGGAATATACCGTAAACTTTAACAGTGCAAGAACGGGTATCAGACTTAACGGACCTGTTCCGCAGTGGGTGAGAGGACGGCGGTGAAGCGGGACTTCATCCGTCAAATATACACGATAACGCATACGCAATCGGTACGCTTGACCCTACAGGCGACCAGTCGATTTTATTAGGTCCTGACGGTCCGTCGCTTGGAGGATTTGTTTGCCGGTTACAACGGCAAAAGGTGAAACGTGGAAACTGGGTCAATTACATCCGGGCGATAAAGTTCACTTTCAGCTTCTAACCCTTGAACAAGCCGAAACTATAAGAAAAAATCAAGATAAAAATATCAATCTTGATTATACGGACGTTGTTCTTCCGAAGCCTGCTCAGCTTGACGCGTCATATTCGATTATGGCAGAGGGAACACACGACAATACCGATTACAAAATCAGATTGCAGGGTGAAGAAAATATCCTTGTTGAATACGGCGATATGGTGCTTGATATTGAACTGCGTTTCAGAGTACATATCCTTATGAACGAAATCAAAAAATCGGATTTACCTGTAATTGATATGACACGGGTATTCGTTCATTGCAAGTACATTTTGATGTAAATAAAATTTCTGCGAGAGAAGTTTGTGAAAAAGTAAAAGAAATCAATGCAAATCTTTCATCGCTGGACGATATAACAGTACCGTCAAGAATTATCAAACTTCCGCTTTCATGGGACGATCCGCAAACACAGCTTGCCGCAAAGCGTTATCAGCAGACAGTAAGACCGAATGCACCTTGGTGTCCGTCTAACCCTGAATTTATCAGAAGAATTAACGGTCTTGACAGTATCGGGGACGTTCAGAATATTGTGTTTGACGCAGATTATCTTGTACTTGGTTTGGGTGACGTTTATCTTGGCGCACCGGTTGCGACACCGGTTGACCCGCGTCACAGAATGGTAACGACAAAGTATAATCCGGCAAGACCTTGGACGCCTGAAAACGCTGTCGGTATCGGCGGAGCATACCTTTGCGTATACGGTATGGAGGGCCCGGCGGTTATCAGTTTGTCGGACGTACAATTCAGATGTGGAATCCGTTAAGAGAAACGGAGTATTTCAAAAAAGGTAAGCCGTGGCTTTTGAATTTCTTTGACAGACTTAAATTTTATCCGTGCAGTGCCGATGAGATTTTACAGTACAGAGATGATTTTCTTAGAGGTAAATTCCACATTGATATTGAGGAAACTACATTTAATTTGGGTAAGTACAAGGAATATCTTGAAAGTATTAAAGAGTCCGCTCAAAAATTCAAGGCACATCAAGAGGCATCATTCCAAGCAGAAAGACAGAGATGGATTGAAAACGGACTTGACCATTTTGAATCGGATACGGAAACGGAAGATACTCACGCAGATGACGTTTTGCCTGACGGCTGTGAGCCGATTAACGCAACTATTCCGGGCAGTGTATGGAAAGTCTTGATTGACGAAGGTCAGGAAGTTCAGAAAGACGATACGGTTGCCGTCTTGGAACGGATGAAGATGGAATTCCATATTGAGAGAGAATACAGCGGAGTAATTGAAAAGGTATTTATAAAGACAAGTCAACAGGTTGACGCAGGTCAGATGATTGCGGCTGTAAAAACGGAGGAATAAGTAATGAAGTTTTTCCCTAAGAAATTATCATTGAAATGGATAAATCAAGCGTATGACAATAACGAACTTACACCTTACGAGCTTGTCGATGAAATTTTGAAAAGAGCCGAAGAAAATAAGGACAAGAATATTTGGATAGTTGCTCCGTCAAGAGAGCTTTATGGAAAAGTATATCTCAAAACTTCCGCCGAGAAGTGAGGATAAACCGCTGTGGGGAATACCGTTCGCGATAAAGGATAATATCGACCTTGAGGGCGTTCCGACAACGGCGGCTTGCCCCGAATATTCGTATATGCCGAAAAAAGTGCGTTTGTGGTACAGAAGTTAATTGACACAGGTGCGTTCCCTGTCGGAAAGACAAATCTTGACCAATTTGCAACGGGACTTGTCGGTACAAGAAGTCCGTACGGTGAAGTGCATAATGCGTATGACGATAAAATGATTAGCGGCGGCTCAAGTTCGGGTTCTGCGGTGTCGGTTGCTTTGGGTATGGCGGCGTTTTCGCTCGGTACCGATACGGCAGGCTCCGGAAGAGTACCAGCAATGCTAAATACACTTGTGGGTTTTAAACCGTCATTGGGTGCGTGGTCCACATCCGGAGTAGTACCGGCTTGTGCAAGCCTTGACTGTGTGACGGTATTTGCAAACAGTCTTGAAGATACCGAAACAGTCAATCAATATGCCAAAGACTATGATACGGAATGTGTTTGGTCGAAAGAATATGAGGATAAAGGTAAAAAACTTCCCGAAAAAATATATCTTCCTTTGGAAGAACCTACATTTTCGGTGATAACGCAGATGTCCATAAGGCTAAATGGTATTCGGCAACGGAACGTATAAAAAACTCGGAGTTAAGGTTGAATATATTGATTATAAAATGTTTTATGATGCCGCGTTAATTCTTTATGACGGTGCGTATGTTGCGGAAAGATGGGCTGACTTAAAAAGAATTTGTCAGTGAAAACGAAGATAAAGTTTTTTCCTGTTACCAAGAAAATTCTTCAGTCGGGCGGTACGGAAAAAAAGACCGCCGCAAGACTGTTTGAAAGATTTGCATATGTTGCAATATTACAGACACAAGGCAAAGGAAATATTAAAAAATGCCGTTATGATAATGCCGACGGCAGGAGGGCACATTCACAAGAGAACAAGTAAGGGAAGATCCGTAAAGACGAACAGCTTAATGGGACTTTATACAAATCACTGCAACTTGCTTGACCTTATGGCAGTGGCAGTACCGGAAAATACGCAAGATAAAAATTTACCGTTCGGAATTACGATTTTCGGACTTGCGGACAGTACAAATCTTGTACTTCAAACAGCGGAAAGTTTTCTTAAAACCGAAAGTATCGATTTTGCGGTATGCGGACTTCACAAAAAGGGATATGCCCTTGAAAGTCAGCTCACCGAATTGGGAGCGGAGTATATCGAAAGTACAGCGACTGCAAAGGAGTACAAGCTGTACAAACTCAATACAAATCCGATTAAGCCGGACTTGTGAGAGCGGAAAACGGTGAAAATATAAATATTGATATATTCAAAATACCCGTTTCAAAGCTCGGAAGTTTTATGAGTAACGTAAGCACACCGCTTTCGATAGGAAATGTCGAGCTTATCGACGGCAGACGGGTGAAAGGTTTTTTCTTTGCGAAGAATACGCCGTAAAAGATGCGGAAGATATAACAAGTAAAAAAAAGTTTTTAATATACAACGGCGTATAGAACACATGTGTTCTATACGCCTGTTTTAACAAAACGGAGGTAAAAATAATGGAAGCTGAATTTTCAAGAATAGAGATTATAGGAAGTATGTCTAAGGTTTCGGCATTTATCGAAATGCTTAGCTCAAAACACATCAAGGAAATACATAAGCTCGGAATATCGGGCATAACCGTTTACAATGCTATGGGTTGCGGTGTGCAGAGCGGAAGTTCGGAGTATATGCTTGATTTTACGGAACAGCCGTTAAGACTTCTTCCGAAAAGTACTATGATTATGATATGTGAAACGTCTAAAGTTAAAGAAGTTATAGAATTTTTGAAAAAAGAATTTTATACGGGACACATCGGTGACGGAAAAATATTTGTGTCTGACGTTCGTAATATTATTCGTATCAGAACGGGCGAAGACGGAATTGACGCTTTGCAGAAATCAAAGATAGATTAAATCGGAGGTTACTCATATGAAAAAATCAGTCTTTTGGTGCAGTATCAACCGGTGTGGGTATGCTTATCGCAACGAGCTGTTTCGTTTCGTCGGCAAGCGGCTCAAGTGCGGTCGGTACACCGTTCGTTATTGCTATCGTCATAGCGTGTATAGCAAATATGCTTGCGGTTTTGTCGATAGCCGAATTAAATGCGATAATGCCTAACCTTACCGGCGGTATCGCTCAATACACTCTTGCCGGACTCGGTCCGTTGTTGACTATTGTAACGATGGTCGGCGGTTATTTAATAAGCAATGTTTTCGCCGCACCTGCCGAAGGTGCGATGTTCGCGAATGTAATGACGGAAATGACGGGTGAGGCGATACCGCCTGCGGTGTTCAGCGTGGGAATAACGATTGTTCTTATATTCATTAATCTAAAAGGCGTGAATATGTCAACGCTTTTGCAGGAAATCGTTGCGGCATTTATGGTAGTGTCATTGCTTGCACTCGGTATTATCGACGCACTCGGTTTGGGTTCGGGTGAACAGGTGGCACAAGATGCGGTTATTTCGTCGGATTTAAAGGACATTCTTCCGCTTACCGCAACGGCATTTTGGTTCTTTATCGGTGCGGAGTTTATTGTACCTTTGGGTAAAGATATGAAAAGTCCTAAAAAAGTACCGCTAAGTATGGTGCTTTCGCTCGGCATAATGGGAATTATTCAAATATTGCTTGTATTCGGATTTAAGAATTATACATTGTGGTCCGATCTTGGAAGTGCAGCGTCACCACACGTTCTTTATGCGGTGAATATGCTCGGTAAGTGGGGCAGATATTGGATGATTATTGTCGCTATATTTGCGGCGGTAAGTACGCAAAACTCTATTATTTGTTCGGTTTCGGAAATATGCTGCGGAATGGCAAAGATGAATCTTCTTCCGGCGTTTTTCAAAAGAAAAACAAAAACGGAGCACCTTATTGGGTTATTATAATTTTGGGTGTGCTTACTTGCATTATCGAGGCATCGGGCATTTCGACAGGTGAACAGGTGGCATTTTTAACTCTTACTTGCTCGCTTTTCTGGATGCTTTCATATATTACATCACACGTCAATGTAATTATGCTAAGACGCAAAATGAAAAACGTTCCGCGTAACTTCAAAACACCGCTTTTCCCGCTTTTTGCAAATCGTGGGGTATAGCACTTCAGGTGTATATGATGTTCAATATATCAACTGACCCTGTACAAAGAAGAAATATATATATTTTGTGCTTTGTTCTGTTTGCGGCATTGTTTATATACGCATTCATTTGGGTTAAGTACAGACTTAAATTACCGCTTCTGAAAGGTATCGGAGTTCATCAGGTAATGATGATGGAAAGCCCTGAATATCATCGTGTTCACAGTGATTTGAAAAATGAAAGCAATACAAATATGGGGACTTAAAAAGTCCTCATATTTTTTTGTAATTGATGTCGATATTAATTGTATTATGGGTGTAGGTGTGGTATAATCGTATATATTTTATTATTTGAGGAGAGTAAAGATGAACTGTTTAGAGGAAAGAATTTTAAAGGACGGAATAGTTAAAGAGGGTAACGTGCTTAAAGTGGACAGCTTTTTAAATCATCAAATGGACATTGATTTGTTTAATGAGATGGGCAAGGAATGGAAAAAACGCTTTGAGGGTGCGAATATAAATAAAATTTTGACTATCGAGGCATCGGGTATAGGTATTGCCTGTATCGCCGCACAACATTTCGGTGTACCTGTTGTTTTTGCGAAAAAATCAAAGAGCGTAAATCTTGAGGGTGAAATGTACGTTGCGGAGGTTGAGTCATTCACGCACAAATGCAAAAATCAGGTTATTGTTGCGAAAAAGTTTTTGAATGAAAACGATCGTGTATTGATTATCGATGATTTCTTGGCAAACGGTTTGTGCGCTGCAGGGGATTAATTCAGATAGTCAAGTCAGCCGGTGCAACGGTTGAGGGAATAGGAATAGCTGTTGAAAAAGGCTTCCAAGCAGGCGGAAGAATTATTCGCAACTTAGGTTTTCAATTAGAATCTTTGGCAATAGTTGACGATATGGACAGCAAAACAGGTATGATTAAATTCAGAGAGGAACAGTAAAATGAAAAACAGTGATATTAATAACATTTATAAGTTAGACGGAAAAGTGCCTGTTTCAAAAGCTATTCCGTTTGGTCTGCAACATATTTTGGCTATGTTCGTTGCGAATATCGCACCGATTATTATTGTTTCAAGTGCTTGCGGTTTAGACACAACCGAAACCGCAAGACTTATTCAGACGGCTATGATTGTTGCTGGAATAGGTTCTGTAATTCAGTTGTATCCTATATGGAAAGTCGGTTCGGGATTGCCGATTGTAATGGGAATAAGTTTTACGTTTGTATCTGTGTTCTGTTTTGTCGGTCCTACATACGGATACGGAGCCATTGTCGGAGCGGTTATTATAGGCGGAATTATTGAAGGCATACTCGGACTTTTTGCAAAGTATTGGGTTAAACTGATTTCGCCGATTGTGGCGGCTTCGGTTGTAACGGCTATCGGCTTTTCGCTTTTTGTCGGTCGGCGCAACATCGTTCGGCGGCGGCTCGGGTGCGGAGGACTTCGGCTCGGCTAAAAATTTAATTCTCGGAACAATTACGTTGGTTTGTTGTATCGGATTTAATATTTTCGCTAAATCATATTGGAAACAGTTGTCCGTATTGTTTGGGCTTATCGTAGGTTACATTGTGGCTGTGTGTATGGGTATGGTTGATTTTTTTCGGGATTGAGTACGGCACAAATCGTATCACTTCCGCAGATACTTCCGATTAAACCGACATTCAATATAGGCGCGGTTATTTCCGTGCTTGTGATTTTCCTTGTGTCCGCAACGGAAACAATAGGAGATACATCGGCACTTGCGTCATCGGGATTAAATCGTGAGGTTTCAAAGAAGGAGCTTACAGGCTCAATCGCCGCAGACGGCTTTGTCAGTGCATTGTCGGGACTTTTCGGTTGTTTGCCGATTACGTCGTTCAGCCAAAACGTGGGACTTGTTTCAATGACAAAAGTCGTAAACAGATTTACGATTTTCACAGGCTGCGTTATTATGGTTTTGGCAGGATTGTTCCCTATGTTCGGAACATTACTTGCAACATTGCCTGAGGCTGTGCTTGGCGGCTGTACGCTTATGATGTTTGGTAATATTGTTATAAGCGGTTTGCAGATGATTGCAAAATGCGGTTTTTCACAAAGAAATATTATTATCGCCGCATTGTCATTGAGTATCGGACTTGGCTTTACACAAGTTCCCGAAATTTTTTCAATCTTTCCGCAAATCATTCAAAACGTGTTCGCTGAAAACTGCGTTGCGGTTGTGTTCTTGGTTTCGATAATTTTGAATTTGGTGTTGCCGAAAAATATGGAGGCACATAAACAATAAAATAAAGGCACTTACATAAGTAAGTGCCTTTTTGTGTAATGATTAAAATTTTCCGTATTGTGCGATACCGCAGAGTTCTTCTTCTATTCTCAAAAGCTGATTATATTTTGCAACTCTGTCTGTTCGGCTCGGTGCACCTGTTTTTATTTGTCCTGCGTTTACAGCAACGGCAATATCGGCGATTGTGGTATCTTCAGTTTCACCGCTGCGGTGTGATATGACGGCAGTATAGCCGTTTTATGTGCCATTTCAACAGCGTCAAGTGTTTCGGAAAGTGTACCGATTTGATTAACCTTGATAAGAATTGAGTTTGCGACATCTGATAAAATACCCTTTTCCAGTCGCTTTGGGTTTGTGACGAACAAGTCATCACCGACAAGCTGAATTTATCGCCGAGCTTATCGGTAAGGATTTTCCAACCGTCCCAGTCATCTTCTCGAGTGCGTCCTCAATAGAGAAAATCGGATATTTTTCGCATAGGGTCTGCCAGTATTCGACAAGTTCCGAAGCAGTCTTTTTTATACCCGATTTCGGCAACAAATATGTTCCGTCATCTTGTACCCATTCCGAAGACGCGGCATCTATGGCGATTTTAAAATCTTCACCTGCCTTGTAGCCTGCACGTCCGATTGCACTCATTATAACTTCAAGTGCTTTTCGTCTGTTTCAAGATTCGGTGCAAAACCGCCTTCGTCACCGACTGCGGTGGTATTACCCATTTCTGAAAGTACCTTTTTCAATTCGTGAAATACTTCACTGCACCAACGCAAGCCTTGTTTAAATGACTTTGCACCATACGGCATTATCATAAATTCCTGTATATCGACGTTGTTATTTGCGTGTGCACCGCCGTTTAATATGTTCATCATAGGTACCGGAAGTACATAAGAATTTATACCGCCTATATATTGAAAAAGCGGTATTTCAAAGGCTTGCCGCAGCCGCTCTTGCAACGGCTAACGATACACCGAGTATTGCGTTTGCACCGAGATTTGATTTATTGTCTGTACCGTCAAGCTCGCACATTTTCATATCTATCTAGCGTTGGTCAAGTACATTCATACCGATTAACACATCTGCAATTTTTTCATTTACATTCGCCACAGCATTTTTTACACCTTTACCGCCGTAACGCTTTTTGTCATTATCCCTAAGTTCCACAGCCTCAAAAACACCTGTTGACGCACCTGACGGAACGATTGCTCTGCCCGACGCACATTCTGTATGCACCTCAACTTCGACTGTCGGATTGCCGCGTGAATCCATAACTTCACGTCCGAAAATATCGACTATTTCAATGTACTGTTTCATAGATATATCCTCCTTTGATTTAATTCATAATAGAGTATTACCAAATAATCACTGTATTATTCAAAACGAACATATATAATATGAAATTCGTAGGAAATAACAGCCATTGACGGATTAATATGATAAGTGTATAATGGGGGTGTACATATCAAGTTATCACAAAAGGAGAGTTGATTATGAAGAAATTTATAGGAATGGCACTTGCAGCGGTGATTTCGGCATCGTCATTTACGGCACTTGCGGCAGGGGCTATACCCGACCATCAAGGCACAAGTATGGACGGTATTGAAATCGGTACGGCTCAGCTTAATTCGGCGGTAAAAAAGTTATTATGATTTATTCGAGCAGGCAGGTGACCAATACGGTGTAGACCCTAACTTGCTTGCGGCAATATGTATGCAGGAATCGTCGGGAAGGAATTTGAGTTACCGTGATGACGGAAGTGAATATCCGGCATGGGGTATAATGCAGATTGAAAATACTTTGGAAAAATCATTCGCCAAGTTCGGTGAGGATACTACGGGAGAAAAATGGACGCTTCAAGACAGACTTGATCCGACTAAGGCAGTGCCGTTTGCGGCATATTTAATTTCACAGTCGCTTATCAGATATGATTGTGATTATATGAAAATGATTCAGTCTTATAACTTCGGACAAACCGTGCTTGACAGAATAATTGCGGCGAAGGGTGACGATTGGCTTTCGGAACGCGTCAATGCCGCGCAGTATGCGACAAATTGGCCGTACAATACTTACGGTGACGCACAGTACATAGAACACGTTATGAGATATTATCATAATGATATTGATTACATAGGTGCAAAGGTAAGAATAGACGGTAAATTGCTTGCGTTTGACGACCAGTATCCGTTGCTTGAAACTATTGAAGGTGAAACGTATACAATGATACCTGTAAGAGGTATATCAGAGGCTCTCAACGCAAAAGTGGATTGGGACGGTGACAAGCAGGAAATTACAGTTAAAAGGGCGGCGACGAAGTCGTGATGTATCTTGACAGTGATGTTGCGTACATAAATGATACACCGATAACGCTTGATGCACCCGCAACGCTTATGAACAACAGAACAATGGTTCCGCTTAGATTTGTCATGGAAGCATTTAATGTTACTGTTGATTGGAACGGTGACACAAGAACTGTTGAAATAACAAAATAAAAGTTAGTGAATATGTACAAAAAGTATCGTTTGATTTTTATAATCTGACGGTACTTTTTTGTTATCTTTATATGATAATGTGGTATATATGTAATATACGAAAGCTATAGCAAAGGACATACAAATTGATTAGTAGCCAAATAAAATGAGCGAAAAATAAAAAATATTAGGAGGGTCAATCAAATGAAAACGTATTCAATGGACGCAATTCGGAACATCGCCGTTATGGGACACGGCAAGTGTGGTAAGACCACGCTTACGGAAGCAATGTTATTCAATGCGAAAATGACCGACAGAATGGGCAAAGTCGCTGACGGCAACACTGTAACGGACTATGACGGTGAAGAAATCAAAAGACAATTCAGTATTTCAACCGCTCTTGCAACGGTAGAGTGGAAAGATATGAAATATAATATGATAGACACACGGGCTTTTTTTTTTTGATTTTGTCGGTGACGTTAAAGAGGGTATCCGTGCGGCGGATTCGGCACTTATTGTATTGAGCGGAAGAAGCGGTGTAAGCGTCGGTACGGAGAATGTGTTCAGATACGCAAAACAAAGAGGTGTGCCGATTATGTTCTTTTGTCAACAAAATTGATGATGACAGAGCGGATTATCAAAAACTCTTGAGGAAATGAAAGAAAAGTTCGGAAAATCAGTAACTCCGTTCGTTTATCCAATAAGAGAAGGTGACGAATTCAAAGGCTTTGTCGATATTGTCGATATGACGGCAAGAAGATACGAAGGACAGGACAGAGTGGATATTCCTGTACCCGACGGTATGGCGGAAATTGTCGCACCGCTTAGAGAAATGATTATGGAGGCTGTTGCCGAAACCGATGAGGCACTTATGGTTAAGTATTTCAACGGTGAAGAATTTACTTTTTGACGAAATTAAGCAAGCTATAAGAAAAGGTGTTAAGGACGGTGTTATTTATCCTGTATACTGCGGCAGCGGTCAGGATAATATCGGTGTGCGTTCGCTTATGGACGGTATGGGTAAGTATTTGCCTGCTCCGTCGGAAATTGAGGAAATCGCGAGAGTTGCCGACACAGGTGAGCCTGTTGAGCTTGTACAGAGTGAAACGGAAACAACGGCGGCGGTTGTATTTAAAACAATCGCAGACCCTTATGTTGGTAAGATGTCGTTGTTCAGAGTTTATTCCGGTGAGGTAAAGGGTGACAGCACGCTTTACAATCCGAACAAGGACGTAAACGAAAAGATTGGCAAGGTATTTAATCTTTGCGGTAAGAAACAGCTTGACGCAAAGTCGATAAAAGCCGGTGACATCGGCGCGGTTGCAAAACTTGAAAGCACAAAAAACAGGTGATACATTATGTGAAAAGGGTAAGAATATCATACTTACAGGTATTGAATTTCCGCAGCCTGTTTTGTCTATGGCGATTAAACCGCAGACAAAGGGCGATGAAGAAAAGATTATAAGCGGTCTTAACAAGCTTATGGAAGAAGACCCGACATTCACGATTACAAACAATACCGAAACAAAACAGACTCTTATAAACGGTCAGGGCGAACAGCATATTGATGTTATTATAAGCAAATTAAAATCAAAATACGGTGTCGGCGCAGTTTTGAAGACCCTATTGTTCCGTATCGCGAAACAATCAAGGGCAAGGCTACCGTTGAAGGCAAACACAAGAAACAATCGGGCGGTCACGGTCAGTACGGTCACGTTAAGATTGAATTTGAGCCGGGTGTGTCGGAAGATATGATTTTTGAAGAAAAAGTATTCGGCGGTTCTGTGCCTAAAAAATTATTTCCCTGCCGTTGAAAAAGGCTTGCGTGATTCGTGCCAGAAAGGCGTGCTTGCAGGTTATCCCGTTGTGAACTTGAAAGCCACATTACTTGACGGCTCGTATCACCCTGTAGATCTGTCGGAAATGGCATTTAAGACGGCGGCGGCTATCGCGTACAAAGAGGGTTTAAAACAGGCTAACCCTGTCTTGCTTGAGCCTATAGGCTACTTGAAAGTATATATTCCTGAAAATATTATGGGCGATATTATCGGTGATATTAATAAACGCCGCGGCCAGATTATGGGTATGGGCGAAAGCGATAAAGAGGGACTTAATATGGTTGAGGCTGAAGTGCCTATGTCCGAAATGTTCCGTTATGCGACCGACTTGCGTTCTATGAGTCAGGGCAGAGGTATGTTCTCGTTTGAGTTTACCTGTTACGAGCAAGCTCCGTCAAATGTTGCCGAAAAACTTATACAAAGCTCAAAAATAAAGAGTAATCAAGCAAAATACTCCTTTTTTGTCATATGATTAAAATATGTTTAGTTAATTTTACTAAAGAATAAAAAAGTATTTTTGTGAATTATACGACTAACAATTTGTATTTAAATATGTTATCATATATATATCAAAAGATGTATTATAAAGATAACAATACACTTAAACAAGCAGAATAAATGAAATCTGGTTTATTTTGTATAAAAATTTTTCTTGGACGAGAGGGGAACAATTAATTATGGCAGATTTACAATTAAAACACATTTACAAAAGATATGCAGGCGGCGTTACTGCTGTAAGTGACTTTACACTTGACATTGACGATAAGGAATTCATCATTCTTGTAGGTCCTTCAGGTTGTGGTAAGTCAACAACTCTAAGAATGGTTGCCGGTCTTGAAGAAATTTCAGAAGGTGAACTTTATATCGGCGGACGTCTTGTAAACGACGTTGCTCCTAAAGACAGAGATATTGCAATGGTTTTCCAAAACTACGCTCTATATCCTCATATGACAGTATTTGAAAATATGGCATTTGGTCTAAAGCTTAGAAAAACTCCAAAGGACGAAATCAAGAAGCGTGTTACAGAAGCTGCAAAGATTCTTGACATTGAGCATCTTCTTGACAGAAAGCCGAAGGCTCTTTCAGGCGGTCAAAGACAGCGTGTTGCTATGGGACGTGCAATCGTTCGTAATCCTAAGGTATTCCTTATGGACGAACCTCTATCAAACCTTGATGCAAAGCTAAGAGTTGCAATGAGAACTGAAATTAAGAAGTTACATAACAAACTTCAAACAACATTTATGTACGTTACTCATGACCAGACAGAGGCTATGACAATGGGTACTCGTATCGTTGTTATGAAGGACGGTGTTATTCAACAAGTTGATACACCTGCTAACCTTTATACAAAGCCTGATAACGTATTCGTTGCAGGATTTATCGGTTCACCGCAAATGAACTTCGTTACTGCTACACTATCAAAGGAAAACGGTAGCGTATACGCATCATTTGGCGATAACAAGATTATGATTCCTAACGGTAAGGTTACACCTGAACTTGAAGGTTATATCGGTAAGGAAGTAATCGTTGGTATCAGACCTGAAGATATTCACGATGACGAGGCATTCATTTCAAGCAGACCTGAGGCTGTATGTAATGCATACGTTGAAGTTACTGAAATGATGGGTGCTGAAACATATTTGTATCTTGAACTTGCAGGTGAACAGTTCACAGCAAGAGTTAATCAACGTTCAACAGCTAAGATTGGTGATACAATCAAGGTTGCATTTGAAACAAACAAAATTCATATCTTTGATAAGGATACAGAAATGGCTATCGTTCACTAATTCGATTAGACAATTTAATTGTAGACAAAACCCATATGGGTTTTGTCTACTTTGCTTTTTTTATGAGGAATTACAGAGGAAAAGGAGCTTATATTTAATGGTTTTGATGATTTTATTTTTGGTGATAGGGTTTGTGCTTTTGGTTAAAGGTGCGGATTTGTTTGTTGATGGTGCGTGTGATTTGTCGGCAAAGTTGAGAATTCCGGCATATATAGTCGGACTTACGGTAGTGGCGTTCGGAACAAGTTTGCCCGAGGCGGCGGTTAGCATAACTGCGTCACTGCAAGGCAGTAATGAAATTGCAATCGGTAATATAATCGGATCAAATATGTTTAATACGCTTGTCGTACTTGGTGCAAGTGCTTTGTTTGCACCTGTTGCTGTAAAAGGAAATATCCTAAAACGTGATTTCCCATTCTGTATCGGTATAACCGCTGTAATGATTGTGCTTTTAATGACATTAAATCATGGTGATATTGCATTGACAAGATTGGACGGTATTATACTTCTTGCATTGTTTGCAGTGTTTATGGTCGGTTCTGTTGTGATGGGTAAGAAAGAAAGTAAATTAATTGAAAGTGCGGAGAATAGCGAAAAGGCAGATTTGCCAATGTGGAAATGCTTATTGTTTATAATAATCGGCTTTGTCGGTGTTGTGGTCGGCGGTCAGCTTACTGTTAAAGGCGCAAAGGAACTTGCACTTATGGCGGGAATGAGTGAAAGAGTTGTCGGTCTTACCGTTGTGGCAATAGGTACATCACTTCCTGAACTTGTGACTTCGATTGTTGCCGCAAGAAAACAACAAAAATGATATTGCGGTAGGTAACGTAATCGGCTCGAATATATTTAATTTGTTGTTCATTCTCGGAATATCGGCGACAATCGGTACAATAGGTACTGACTTTAATGTGGTAATTGACGGTTGTGTGTTGATTGGAATATGCTTGTTTACTTATATTTTTGCACTTGCTAATAAAAGATTAATCGCCCTTGCGGTGTGGTTATGATTTTTATGTATGTGGCATATACGGTGTATTTGTTGGTAAGATAAGGGGATTTTATGAAAAAGTATTATATAGGCGGGCTGCTGACTTTGGTTACGATTGTCTTTGCAACGGTAACTTTGGCAGTGAATAAAGATGTGATTGGTTATCGTAGATATATATATACACCGCCCACAAAAGCAGGTAGTATTGTGTTTGTTGCTTTTGCGATATACATAGCAGTTTTGTCAGTCGATGCTTTGGTTTATGCGATTTACAGACATTTTCATAAAGATGAATAGTTGTGTAGTAGGGGCGACCAGTGGTCGCCCGTTTGCATGATTAAGTTTGCTATCGTTTATGAGAATTTCAGAGTGGCGACCGGTGGTCGCCCGTTTGCGTGATTGGAGTTCGCTGTTGTTTGAGTGGAACGTGTGTAGTGGCGACCATTGGTCGCCTTTTTGCGTGATTGAGTTTGCTGTTGTTTGAGTGGAACGTGTGTAGGGGCGACCATTGGTCGCTCGTTTGCATGATTGAAATTCAATAGAGAGCCACCCCTCAGTCGACAGTGTCGACAGCTCCCCTCAAGGGGAGCCTTACGGAATTTGGCGGAGAATTGAAAGATTTTCGTTGAGAGGAAAAGGAAAGTCGAGAGCACCGTTCTGTACGAAAGGAATTAGTCTGAGGTTATGATTAGGCGACATAGATGAAATTTATATGAAAGACAGTAAAGCCACCCCTCAGTCGACGGTGTCGACAGCTCCCCCTCAAGGGGGAGCCTTATGGGATTTTGCGGAAAATAAAAAAGCCTCCCATTGAGGGGAGGTGGCACGAGGAACGAGTGACGGAGGGTGGCTACTTGCAAAATCAAAAAATAAAATATGGCTACATACAAAATGCAAACAAAAAGGCAGTCAATCGACTGCCTTTAAATTAACCTAAAATTTTACCTTCAAACTCAACACGCTTCTTAACTGTCTGCATAACATTGTCAAACTGCTGCGGAGTAAGTGATTGAGCACCGTCGCACAATGCTTTCTTTGGATTATTATGAACTTCAATCATAATACCGTCTGCACCTACTGCGATAGCCGCTTTTGTAAGCGATTCAACCATCCACGGCAAACCTGTTGCGTGACTTGGGTCAACGATTACAGGCAAGTGTGAAATTGACTTTAATGCCGGTATTGCCGAAAGGTCAAGAGTATTTCTTGTGAATGTTTCGTAAGTTCTTATACCTCTTTCACATAAAATAACCTGTTCGTTTCCACCTGCCATAATGTATTCTGCACTCATAACCCATTCTTCGATTGTGCTTGAAAGACCACGCTTTAAAAGTATAGGCTTATTGCATTTACCAAGTTCCTTTAAAAGTTCAAAGTTCTGCATATTTCTTGCACCGACTTGAATTATATCAACATCTTCAAACAAATCAAGATGTGCCTGATTCATAATTTCTGTAACTATCGGAAGTCCTGTTGCCTTCTTTGCTTCAAGAAGAATTTTAAGACCTTCGTCATGAAGTCCTTGGAATGAATAAGGTGATGTTCTCGGCTTGAATGCACCGCCTCTAAAAATGAAGCACCGCTCTTTTAACTGCTTCGGCTGTTTCTGTCATTTGCGGAATTGTTTCTACCGAACAAGGACCTGCAATTACGCTGAAATGACCTTCACCTACTGTTCTGCCGGCAATGTTGAAAATACTGCTATCCGGGGTGGAACTTGCGGTTTGCAAGCTTGAACGGCTCGGAAACTCTCTTAACGTCTGCGACTACGTCAATAGTCTTTAAATCGTCTGTGTCAAGAGTTGAAGTATCACCGATAATACCAACTATTGTGGAATTTTTTCGCCCTTACTGTAATGATGGTCAAAGCCCATGTCCTCCAGCTGTTTTAAAAGTGCGTTTACCTCGTTTTGTTCTGCGTTTTGTTTTAGAATTACAATCATTTTTCATATCTCCTTTTCTACCATACTACATCTTACCGACGATTGTATATCGGCAAGCAACAACCAACGCGGTTGCTTATCACATTTTACTACTATTTTTGACATATGTCAAGAGGTGTGATAAAATAAGGTTATATCTACTGAATGGAGAATTATATGGAAGAAAAATTTATGAAAGAGGCACTGAAGCAAGCAAAAAAAGCCGCGTCAATCGGTGAAACCCAATCGGTGCGGTTATAGTGCGTGACGGTGAGATTATCGCAAGAGGGTACAACAAGCGTGAAACCAAGAAAAAACGCATTACTTCACGCCGAAATAATAGCGATAAACAAGGCTTGCAAAAAACTCGGCGGTTGGAGATTACCGCGATGTGAAATGTATGTTACGCTTGAGCCTTGTCCGATGTGTGCAGGGGCGATTATTAATTCACGCATTGAAAATTTGTATTTCGGTGCGTATGACAAAAAAGTCCGGTTGTGCCGGTTCGGTTATCAATTTATTTGAAAGCGGTATGTTCAATCACAATGTCAATGTGACAGGCGGTATAACGGAAGATAAATGTGCAAGCATATTGACTGAATTTTTTAGAGAGTTAAGAAAAAGAAATAGACTTTTTTTATATTGCAATTTATTTACAGATGTAATATAATAAATTTTAAGGGGTGATTTTAATGAAAATAAGAAAATTATATCAGCTATACTTACTATGTCTGTTATGTCGGCTTGCATAATACCTATTGCAAAAGCGGACGGATTGTATTCGGAAAAATTCGATATGACGAAAGTAAAAAGCAGACAAGACGGACGGTGTTACGAAAGAAGTGGAAGTGCCTGACGGTGACTACACTGTAACGGTAACAACAGGCGGAAAACAGAAACAAATGCGAATATTTATATAAACTGCGGTGAACGTGTAAGAGCGTACACGCTTGAGGCAGGCGAAACACAGGAAAATGAACAGCCTGTTGTGCCGAAAAACGGAAAAATCACTGTACAGGTTAAGGGTGACAACCCTAACGTGACGGAAATAGAAATAGAACAGTTACCGACACGAGAAAAAGCCGAAAAACCTACTATATATATTGCAGGTGATTCAACGGCACAAACTTACAACTATACAAAGGTATACCCTCAAACAGGTTGGGGACAAGTTTTTGCCGATTATTTTAATGACGATATAATTATTGAAAACCGTGCAATGGGCGGAAGAAGTTCAAAGAGTTATGACAACGACGGCAGACTTGACAGAATACTTACAGAAATGCACCCGGTGACTATGTGTTTATTCAGTTCGGTATAAATGACGGTGCTGAAAATAAACCGGAAAGATACATAAGTGTTGAGGACTACAAAAAGTTAATTACAGACAAGTATATCGGTGAGGTTGAAAAACGCGGCGGAACACCTGTGCTTATGACTGCAAATGCGGCTGCTTGGTGGGACGAAGAAAACAACTGTTTTATGGAGTCGCGAAAAGATTACGCAGACCCTACGCGTGAAATCGCAGAAGAAACAGGCTGCAAATTTATTGATGAAAATAAAATCGTGACAGATGCGTGGAACAGTATGAGTAAGAATCGTGTTTTGTCGGGCTATTTTATATGTGAGCCGCTTGAAAGTAAGGCTTATCCGTCAGGTACGAACGACACCACTCATATGAAAGCCAAAGGCGCAAAGAGAGTTGCAAAGCTTATTGCGGATGCAATTCCGGAAAATGTGCCTGAACTGGCAAAGTATTTAAAGGGTGACGAAACATTTACGGATATACAAGGTCATTGGGCGGAAGATGTTATAAAAACACTTTGCAGAGAATGACAAAGTATCGGGAGTCGGTGACGGAAAGTTTAATCCCGACGGAACTGTAACGCGTGCGGAATTTTGAAAATGGCGATGGATTCGTTGGGCATAGTCGGTCACGCATATCGTGACGGCGAATGCCTTGACGCAACAAATGATGATTGGTATTGCTACTATTTGCAGGGTGCGTTGGATAAGGATATTATTCCTGAAGAAATGATTGAGGACTGTGATTTTACAAATGTTACAAAAAAACTCTTAAAGAATCAACAGAGAAAGAAAAGGCTGTCAGAGCTAATGTAAATGTTTATACGGGTAAGTTTTACGGTGATAAGCCTATTACTCGTGAGGAATGGCTGTAATTGCAACTCGTTGCAAAAATTATAAAATGAGAAACTGGAGAGACTGGGACAATGAAAGACGTATTCCTGTTTTTTCGTTTAAAGACAGTGATGAAATTGATGAAAATATATAAGTTATGTAGTACATGCTTATAATTTGAAATATATAGACGGTATGGAAGACGGTCGCTTTGCACCGAAAGAGAATTTGACACGTGCACAGGCGGCGGTTGTAATGAATAATTTAAAATAGGAGAAATAGGAATGAATATAAAGAAAGTAGTCGCAGTGGCATTGATATTGTCGTCAATGACGGCGGTATCGGCAAGTGCGGCTGAATTTAACGACATCAAAGGTCATTGGGCGGAAGAGGTTATCAATGAGCTTGCCGACAAAGATATTATACACGGTGTTTCGGATACAGAATTTAATCCGGACGGAACTGTAACGCGTGCAGAGTTTTTGAAGATGGCTTTGGGTACAGTCGGTATTGCCGATGTGCCGTACAGGAGCGGCGAATGTCTTGATGTTACCGCGTCCGATTGGTACGGAGGTTGTGTGCAAAGTGCACTCGACAAAGGCTTGATACCTGAAAATATGATTGGCAATTATGCAGCAAAGATAACAGACGGCAAGGCTATTTACAGTGGCTTTTTTGACGGCGATAAGCCGATAAAACGTGAAGAAATGGCATATGGTTTATATGCTGTATCAATACAGTTGTGATGAGGAGGAGTCTTATAACATACTTACTCCTGTCGATTTACAGTTTGATGATGTAAGCCAAATATCGCAATGGGCATTGGACGGCGTCAGATATGCGTATACAAACGGCTTAATATCGGGTATGGACGATGATACGTTCAGACCGCAGCAAACCGCAACTCGTGCGCAGGCTGCGTCTATTATAAGCAGATTACTTGATAAAACGGAATAGAGGTGTAAGAAATGTTTAGCAAAAAACAATCAGAATTATTTGTCTTGTTACCGCAATAGCTATGGTTGTACCTATTTGTATAGGTATTATCAGTATGTTTGCAGGTGTTAATTAATGTTTAAGGAGAAGTACATATGAAGAAAAAAATCATATGGTTATTTTATTTGTTGTTTGCAATATGTTTTACTTTTACTGCAATAAATATAATATTGCATAATACATATTATAAAGCATTGCACTTGATTTGTGTTACAACAATATGCTTAGTCGGGTTGACAATAATATATAAAAACCTTTCCAAAAACGAGAAATTCATTGAGAAAAATTATAATAAGATACTTATCTCATTTGGTATAGGTATGTTTATAATAGAGATTGCATTGGGAATTGCATTAAGGTATGATCCGTTGTGGGATGTTGGCGCGATACATAAAGGTGCTATTGAATGGGTTGAAACAGGGACGTTTGAAAATTATTATGAATATTTCTATAGATTTCCTAACAATCTTGCGGCAATGGCATTTTTGCATTTGTTTTTCAAAATTGCATCAATATTTGGAATTAAAGACTATTTTGCGGTTTCTGTCGTAATAAACAGTATTATGGTAAGCTGTACAACAGTAATAGTATCACTGATTTGCAAGAAAATAGCTGACGTAAAACATGCTGTTTTTGCATTGGTACTGTTTGGATTCAGTGTGCAATTCTATTTTTTGGGCGGTGCTGTGTATACTGATATGCTTTCTGTTATGTTCCCGGTATTATTTTTTTCTATTTATATCTGAACTCTAAAGAGCAATCGGGAAAAAAGAAAAATAATTACATATATATTAATGGGACTGACAATTACAATAGGAAGTTTGAATAAATTCACTGTAATCATAATTGCTATAGCGGTAGGCATTGATTTGCTCATAAACAGAAAATTCAAGGAGTTTACGAAAATTCTTGTCAGCGTAGTGAGTATTATGATGATATTTAATGTAACATTTAATTTATATATGTATTCTTCTCATTTGGACAGACAAACGGCTAATGGTGAAAATACACCGTATAATCATTGGGTCATGATGGGGCTTAAAGGTGATGGTGTATATAATCCTGAGGATTATGAGTTTACAAGGAAATATGATTACGATGAAAACAGAAACAGTAAGATAAATAAAGAGATTTTCGATAGAATAAAAAAAATTGGGTTTTTGTGGTATATTTGATTTGGCAATGACAAAATCAACAGCAGATTTCGGAAACGGAACATATGGTGCTGAAGATTTTTATAATTGTAATCCTCAAACCGATACAAAGTTGCATAATTGGATTTTGCCCGAGGGGAAGAATTATAAAAAGTATGCAACATATGCAACATCAATGCATATTGCAATATTAATTTTGATGTTAACTGCTGCATGGGGATTTGTATGCTCTGATGATGAAAAACGTAAAAAGATGTTTTCATTGTATTTGACGATATTTGGAGTATATTTGTTTTTGCTTTGCTGGGAAACAAACCGAAGATATTTTTCAAATTTCGCACCTGTAATATTTATTTGCGGAACTTTGGGTATTGATAAATTTATAGAGGTTTGTTTGAGAACTAAAGAAAAAATTAAATGTGGTTTAAAATAGGCTGATAAAGGAAGTGTAACGATTTGTTACAGTTCTTTTTTTATTGTAATCGACGCAAATAGTGTATATAATAAGAAATAATCCACAATATATAGTATAATGAAAAAACTTCAAAAAAAAAATGAAAAAAGTGTTGACAAAAGGGGTAATAGAGTGTATAATAATCAAGTCGTCAGTTGAGAGGACTAAAGGACACGGGAAGAGAAGTGTTCGGGGTTGAGAAGAAGTTAAAAACTTTTTCAAAAACTTTTAAAAAGTCTTGACAAACTGAAAACGATGTGATAAAATAAACAAGCTGTCGCAAGAGAGCATGTACATTGAAAGATAAATAGTGCAGGTTTTATGTCAAACATTTGCTTTTGCAAATGTAAAACTATTGAGTTTTTTATGACAGAAATTCGGATAAAAATTACGAAGAGAAGTCAGTTAGTAATTAGAGCTAACAAACAATCGAGTATATAAGAGCGAAAGCTTAAATATAACCATTTAAACGAGAGTTTGATCCTGGCTCAGGACGAACGCTGGCGGCGTGCCTAACACATGCAAGTCGAACGAGAATCTTTGAACAGATCTTTTCGGAGTGACGTTCAAAGAGGAAAGTGGCGGACGGGCGAGTAACGCGTGAGTAACCTGCCCATAAGAGGGGATAATCCATGGAAACGTGGACTAATACCGCATATTGTAGTTAAGTTGCATGACTTGATTATGAAAGATTTATCGCTTATGGATGGACTCGCGTCAGATTAGATAGTTGGTGAGGTAACGGCTCACCAAGTCAACGATCTGTAGCCGAACTGAGAGGTTGATCGGCCGCATTGGGACTGAGACACGGCCCAGACTCCTACGGAGGCAGCAGTGGGGAATATTGCGCAATGGGGCAACCCTGACGCAGCAACGCCGCGTGCAGGAAGAAGGTCTTCGGATTGTAAACTGTTGTCGCAAGGGAAGAAGACAGTGACGGTACCTTGTGAGAAAGTCACGGCTAACTACGTGCCAGCAGCCGCGGTAATACGTAGGTGACAAGCGTTGTCCGGATTTACTGGGTGTAAAGGGCGCGTAGGCGGACTGTCAAGTCAGTCGTGAAATACCGGGGCTTAACCCCGGGGCTGCGATTGAAACTGACAGCCTTGAGTATCGGAGAGGAAAGCGGAATTCTAGTGTAGCGGTGAAATGCGTAGATATTAGGAGGAACACCAGTGGCGAAGGCGGCTTTCTGGACGACAACTGACGCTGAGGCGCGAAAGTGTGGGGAGCAAACAGGATTAGATACCCCGGTAGTCCACACCGTAAACGATGGATACTAGGTGTAGGAGCGTATCGACCCCTTCTGTGCCGCAGTTAACACAATAAGTATCCCACCGGGAGTACGACCGCAAGGTTGAAACTCAAAGGAATTGACGGGGCCCGCACAAGCAGTGGAGTATGTGGTTTAATTCGAAGCAACGCGAAGAACCTTACCGGGCTTGACATCCCGGAATCGAGTAGAGATACTTGAGTGCCTTCGGGAATCAGGTGACAGGTGGTGCATGGTTGTCGTCAGCTCGTGTCGTGAGATGTTGGGTTAAGTCCCGCAACGAGCGCAACCCCTATTGTCAGTTGCCATCATTAAGTTGGGCACTCTGGCGAGACTGCCGGTGACAAATCGGAGGAAGGTGGGGACGACGTCAAATCATCATGCCCCTTATGCCCAGGGCTACACACGTACTACAATGGCCGATAACAAAGTGCAGCGAAACCGTGAGGTGGAGCGAATCACAAAACTCGGTCTCAGTTCAGATTGCAGGCTGCAACTCGCCTGCATGAAGTTGGAATTGCTAGTAATCGCGGATCAGAATGCCGCGGTGAATACGTTCCGGGCCTTGTACACACCGCCCGTCACACCATGAGAGTCGATAATACCCGAAGCCTGTGAGCTAACCTTTTAGGAGGCAGCAGTCGAAGGTGGGGTTGATGATTGGGGTGAAGTCGTAACAAGGTAGCCGTATCGGAAGGTGCGGCTGGATCACCTCCTTTCTAAGGAGAACCGATTGAGCGAATAGCTTAGTCAAAATTCCTAAGGTCGAACGATAGAAATATCGTCAGAGACAGAACTTGTACTGTTTATCTTTGAATGTACATGTGAAAGCATGAACATTTAAAACACAAAATATTGATATAAGTGGGAAAAGGAAACTGAACCCAATAGAAACCCTGCATGGGCCTATAGCTCAGCTGGTTAGAGCGCACGCCTGATAAGCGTGAGGTCGGTGGTTCGAGTCCACTTAGGCCCACCACTAGCATTGCGTAGCAATGCGAAACATCGTATGAGCGTGCCGGTGTGAAATCGTGAAGCGAAGCGGAGCGATAGGCAACGAAGTTGCCGTAACAAGGAGGCGCACATAGGCGAATATGATGCCAACCGTAGGTTGGACATTCGTGACATACGAAAAATTACCAAAGATTTGATATTAGTTAATAACGAAGTATCAACTGAAATTTGGGGGTGTAGCTCAGCTGGGAGAGCACCTGCCTTGCAAGCAGGGGGTCAGGAGTTCGATTCTCCTCATCTCCACCAATTCAAACAATTTCACGCACATTTCGCATTTTTTCTCAGTCTTGCGTACCGATGTACGCGACGACATCGAAGAAAAAGCGAACTGCACGCAAACTTGTTTGAATTTAAAATCAATATAAAAGATTGTACCTTGAAAACTAAACAATGTAACAAACGATGATAGAGAGAAACGAGGAAAGCATTTGTTTACAAAGTAATCAAATGACAAACCCCGATAACTAAATTAGTTATCAAACTAATGTGGAAAGGTTTTTTCGATATACGAGAGTATATGGGTAAAAAACTTCAATTTCAAACAAATCTCTAATTCTTATGTAATTCAAGAACCAAACCAAGTTGGTCAAGCTATAAAGAGCGCAGGGAGGATGCCTTGGCATCAGGAGCCGAAGAAGGACGTGGTAAGCTGCGAAAAGCTGCGGTTAGGAGCAAATATCCATAGACCCGCAGATATCCGAATGGGGAAACCCGGTACGGCAATACCGTATCACTGCATGGTAAATACATAGCCATGTGGAGGAAACCCTCTGAACTGAAACATCTAAGTAGGAGGAGGAAGAGAAAGAAACATCGATTTCTAAGTAGCGGCGAGCGAAAGGGAAAGAGGCCAAACCAGAGATAGCAATATCTTTGGGGTTGCGGACTGCGTAATTGATTCAATATTTTTAGCAGAAGTGTATGGGAAGACACACCATAGTAGGTAATAGTCCTGTAAGCGAAAAGGATATTGACAAGGCAGGATCCAGAGTACCACCGGACACGAGGAACCCGGTGGGAAGCCGGGGGACCACCCTCCAAGCCTAAATACTACCTGATGACCGATAGTGAAAAGTACAGTGATGGAAAGTTGAAAAGAACCCGGAAGGGGAGTGAAAAGAATCTGAAACCCTATGTTTACAAGCTGCTAAAGCACCATATGAGTGCGATAGCGTACTTTTTTGTAGAACGGTCCGGCGAGTGTATGTTGCAAGCGAGGTTAAGGTGTTAAGCACTGAAGCCGAAGGGAGACCGAGTGTGAATAGCGCGTACAGTTTGCAGTATACGACCCGAAACCGGGTGACCTAACCATGGACAGGTTGAAGTGGAAGTAAAATTCCATGGAGGACCGAACCCACGTCTGTTGAAAAAGGCGGGGATGAGCTGTGGTTAGCGGTGAAATTCCAATCGAACTCGGATATAGCTGGTTCTCATCGAAATAGCTTTAGGGCTAGCCTCAGGATAGTTTAGCGGAGGTAAAGCACTGAATGGGCTAGGGGCTTCACGGCTTACCGAACCCTATCAAACTCTGAATGCCGCATAAATGTTTCTGGGAGTCAGACTGCGTGAGATAAGTTTCGTAGTCAAAAGGGAAAGAGCCCAGACCTACAGCTAAGGTCCCTAAATGAATTTAAGTGGAAAAGGATGTGCAGTTGCGTAGACAACTAGGACGTTGGCTTAGAAGCAGCCACTCATTTAAAGAGTGCGTAATAGCTCACTAGTCAGTGATTGTGCGCCGAAAATGTAACGGGGCTAAAATTCATACCGAAGCTTAGGAATGATAGTAATATTGTTGGTAGATGAGCGTTGTGTAAGTCTGCGAAGCTACACCGAAAGGAGTAGTGGAGATATCACAAGTGAGAATGCCGGAATGAGTAGCGAGAATTATGTGAGAATCATAATGGTCGAAAATCTAAGGTTTCTTGAGGAAGGTTCGTCCGCTCAAGGTAAGCCGGGAGCTAAGGCGAGGCCGAGAGGCGTAGTCGATGCACATACGGTAAAGATTCCGTAGCCACCGAAGTCGTTAAATACAGGGACACAGGAACATAGCCTAACCCCACCGTTGGTTGAGTGGGGCGTAAGGGAGCGAAAATTAGTAGCGAAGTGGGTGATTGTACACTGGCGAGAAAAGCTGTATGAATTGACAAGGTGCCCGTACCGCAAACCGACACAGGTAGATGAGGAGAGAATCCTAAGACCAGCGGGAGAAGTGTTGTTAAGGAACTCGGCAAAATGACCCCGTAACTTCGGGATAAGGGAGCCTACGCGAGTAGGCCGCAGAGAATAGTCTCAAGCGACTGTTTAGCAAAAAACACAGGTCTATGCTAAATCGAAAGATGATGTATATGGGCTGACGCCTGCCCGGTGCTGGAAGGTTAAGGGAAGTGTTAGAGCAATCGAAGCACTGAACTTAAGCCCCAGTAAACGGCGGCCGTAACTATAACGGTCCTAAGGTAGCGAAATTCCTTGTCAGGTAAGTTCTGACCCGCACGAATGGCGTAACGACTTGAGAGCTGTCTCAACAACATACCCGGCGAAATTGAAGTACTGGTAAAGATGCCAGTTACCCGTGATAAGACGGAAAGACCCCATGGAGCTTTACTGTAACTTGATATTGAATTTTTGTATTACATGTACAGGATAGGTGGGAGACAGAGAACTAATGCCGCCAGGTGTTAGGGAGTCGATGTTGGGATACCACTCTTGTAATATGAAGGTTCTAACCTGCACCCGTGAATCGGGTGGGGGACACTGTCAGGTGGACAGTTTGACTGGGGCGGTCGCCTCCTAAAAGGTAACGGAGGCGTTCAAAGGTTGGTTCAGCACGGACGGAAATCGTGCAACGAGTGCAAACGCATAAACCAGCCTAACTGCGAGACCGACAAGTCGAGCAGTAACGAAAGTTGGAGTTAGTGATCCGGCGGTATGAGAGTGGAATTGCCGTCGCTCAACGGATAAAAAGCTACCACAGGGATAACAGGCTGATCTCCCCAAGAGTCCACATCGACGGGGAGGTTTGGCACCTCGATGTCGGCTCATCGCATCCTGGAGCTGTAGTCGGTTCCAAGGGTTGGGCTGTTCGCCCATTAAAGCGGTACGCGAGCTGGGTTCAGAACGTCGCGAGACAGTTCGGTCCCTATCTATCACGGGCGTAGGAAATTTGAGGAGAGCTGACCTTAGTACGAGAGGACCGGGTTGGACGTACCGCTGGTGCACCTGTTGTTCTGCCAAGGGCATAGCAGGGTAGCTAAGTACGGACGGGATAAACGCTGAAGGCATCTAAGCGTGAAGCCCCCTTCGAGATAAGATTTCCCATAGCGTAGGCTAGTAAGGACCCATGAAGACTACATGGTTGATAGGCCGGAGGTGGAAGTGCAGTAATGTATGCAGCTGACCGGTACTAATAGTCCGAGGGCTTGACCAAGCATTTTAATCTGCGGAGCAGATAAAAATGCGAATATGTACGAAAGCAAAGGAGCAGAAGCAATTCAAAGAATTGCGAGGAGCGACTGGTTGCCGAAAGGCAATGCGAAGTACATACAAGCGTAAGCTTGAGCATAAAAAGCAAGAGCAGATTAAAATACAGATGTATCGCTACATCAAAGGTTAGGAACGAGAAAGATAAGAAATTAGAGAAAACGCATTGTGAAGTTATGTTGTTTAGTTTTGAGGGTATGACCTCAAAAGAGAAGATCCGGTGACGATAGCAAGGAGGAACCACCTGTTCCCATGCCGAACACAGAAGTTAAGCTCCTTAACGTCGATGATACTTGGTGGGTGACTGCCTGGGAAAGTAGAAAGTTGCCGGAACTCATGGCCCGTTGGTCAAGCGGTTAAGACACCGCCCTTTCACGGCGGTAACGCGGGTTCGATTCCCGCACGGGTCACCAACATTTTAAACAGCCTTTCTTGTAAAGGCTGTTTAATCTATTTAATATTATGGACCATTAGCTCAGTTGGTTAGAGCATCCGGCTCATAACCGGACGGCCCTAGGTTCGAGTCCTAGATGGTCCACCATAAAATAAATCGCATTTTATGCGGTTTATTTTTAATATATACACCTTTTTATACAAATGCTGATTGGATTTTATTGATGAGAAGGATAAAAATAATGAAAATATTAGATTTTTATTGGTCGTTAAATACCGATTGGTGGGAATGGAAACCAAATGGAATGAGAGTAATAAAGCCCGATGCCCCAAAGGAGGCACAAGAGAGTTACAAACATTATTTAGAACAGATATCCGGAGAACAGGGAAAATCATTATAAACATAAATATTGAGGTATTTTTATGAGTGAATTATTTGATAAATGGGAAGATGATATAAAAAGTATTGTGAAATTAATAATTTAAGTTTTGAAAAAGCCAAGAATATGGCGAAATGTTGGGAAAAGATGATTTGATTTTACAATATTATGATAGTTCAAAAATAATGGAAAAGGTTTAAATGATGAGATACCTCTGCCGATTGTGTTAAAAATTAAAAAGAAAGATAACGTATTGATATTTGAACAAACGGAATATACCAATAAATATTTATCTAAAAATTAATTACTATCAGTTTTTGAATTTTAGTAAAAAATATTGACAAAATATAATTTTACATATATTATGATAACAAATAATAGCAAGGGAGAAATAAATATGAAAAAATTAATTTGTTTGTTGGTGATATGTGCTAATTTAGTGGGAGTAGCAGTTAATGTATCGGCGTATTCGGATTATGATACAGAAGAAACAAGATTTTTAAGGGTTATGGACATTATGAACGGTTACGAGGACGGAACATTTAAACCTTATAATGTACTTACGCGCTCTGAAGCTATAAGAATAGTTGATGATATGATGGGATTCAACGATGAAACATCATATACAGGAAAAAAGAAAATTCAGATTTACCGTTTAGTGACATATCAAAGGATTCGTGGGATTGGAAGTATTGGAATTATGCGTACTGTAACAGTGTGATAAGTGGATTTGAAGATGGTACGGCACGACCGAATGATAATGTAACGTATGCACAATTTGTAAAAATGTTGGTTACATCAATAGGATATGACTTTTATTCAGAGGCAGTTGGAGGATATCCGAATGGTTACTTCAAATATGCTGAAAATTTTAATATTACAGATGATATAAATTTGAATTATGATGATGCTATTACTCGCGCATCAGCGGCATTATTAGCCCAAAGAACAATGAACACACCAATAATGGAGTTTATTTCTAAACCAATATCAACAATATTGTCGGAACAAAAAGTGAATTTGTTGAAAGTAAAATCTATAACGGTACAGGTGCAGATTACAGAACACTTCTTACAAAAAAGAAATGTTATAATGCTGACGTAATCATTGAAAGCATATCGGGCGATATTACTACGGCGAAAATAGTCAATGCAAGAAATTTTTGCGACAAAGAATACAATGGTACGGAAAATTACAGTTTTGAGTTAAACACAAACGGATATGAATTATCAGAAAATGAAAAATACAATGTGGTTGTGGAATGCGTTGATAACAATTATATTTTAAAATTTGTATATGAAAGTGATATATAAAAAAAGGAGAAACAGATGGCATCGAGTAAAGAATTTTTAGAATACATATTAGAGCAATTATCGGCGTAGAGGAAATAACGTACAGGGCGATGATGGGGGAGTACATTATTTACTACAAAGGCAGAATTGCCGGCGGAATATATGATGACCGACTGCTTATAAAACCTGTTAAATCGGCTATTGACTATGTTGCTGACATTCGATACGAAGTACCTTATGAGGGTGCGAAAGAAATGATTTTAATAGAAGAAGTTGACAACAAAGAATATTTAACCGAATTATTTAAGGCGATATATGACGATTTACCGACACCTAAAAGAAAAAATAACCAATATTGAAAACATCTCAATATTATGGTATAATTCATATAATGAGGTGAGAGAGATGAAAGTAAAGGAAATATGTGATTATTCGGGTTCGACATTGCTTGGAATGAACGGCGGAATGGTTGAGAGTCCCGATTCAAAAAGAATTATATATTCACGGAAAGCAGATTTGACAAAGTCTGAAACGGAAATATGGATATGCGACAGGGATTTTGAAAATCATCGCAAGGTATATGATGTACACTGCGGCAATCACAACGGCCCGTCAGCAACATTTATAACAAATAGCCTTATAGTTTTTCGTGATGTGGAATTTGATGGCATAGCCGGCAAAGAGCCGTCTATATGTGTATTCCGTATACTCGATGTTGATACGGGTGAGGTTAAGTACAAAATTCGCGGCAAAGAAAGTCATTGTGCGGAAAACGGCAAGTATCCGTTTTCAATATCGACAGAATATCTTGACAAAAATCCCGATTATCCCGAAATTAATTCGTGCGGAATTTACATACTTGATGTTGAAAACGGAAAAATAACGCTTGTTGCAACAGAGGAAGATATTTTAAATATGGTAAGGGAACACGGTCTTACTCGAACGAGCATACCGCGTCTGTCAGCCACGTTCAGCTAAATCCGTCCGCAACGGCAGTTATGATGCGCTTGGGCGTAAAGGACTGCCCTGTATTCGGTGCGTTGGGGTGCATAGATTTAGACACTAAAAAAACGCATATAATAGCGGACAAGCCTGTACATCAGCTTTGGTTTGACGATGACACATATATGGCTACACGTCAGTTTAATCAAGGCAGACACATTGAAATGGAAACAAGCTACATTGCACGTTTTCAAAGGACGGAGAGGAATTAGAAGTGCTTGGCGGAATTTCAAATCATATGGACGGAAGTTTTGACAGAAAATATTTTACCGGTGACAGATGTTATCCCGACTTTGCACCGAATGTTTATTTGTACAAGCGCGGTGACAAAAATCCGATTGCGACTTTTGAAATATCGCAGGACGAATACACCACATGGAAACTTCAGGTACATCCAAATCCGTCATTTTTCGCATGACGGAAAGCGTCTGTACTTTAATAAACAGTGCAAATGTTACAACGGAATATACAGAACGGTAGCTGTTTTTGCAGATGTTTCTGAAATTATTTAAAACTAACTTGCAAAAATTGTCCTTTTTGCTATACTGTATATGTTGTAATTATTAAAGAAAGAATGTGAACATAAATGATTATTATTATGAAAGAATCCGCATCGGCAAAGGAAATCGAGAGTGTTGAAAAACTACTTGCCGAGTTCGGATTCCAAACGCACCCTATTCAAGGCGAAAAGAAAACAGTTATCGGCGCAATCGGCGACAAGCGTCTTTAAGTATGAATCAAATTCTTACTATGGACGGTGTTGAAAACGTTGTTCCGATTATGAAACCATATAAACTTGCATCTAAGGAGCTTCACAAAGAACCGTCAGTTATCGAAATCGGTCACGGAATAACAGTCGGTGGCAAGCAACTTGCAGTATTTGCAGGTCCTTGCGCAATCGAAAGCCGAGGAACAGTTCACAACTGTATCAAAGGCTGTTAAGGCCTCGGGTGCAAACATTCTTCGCGGCGGTGCGTTCAAGCCTCGTTCATCACCATATTCATTCCAAGGTCTTGAGGGTGACGGCTTGAAGATTATGTACAACAGCGGTCAGGAACTTAATATGCCTATCTGTACTGAAGTACTTGATACAAGAGATGTTGAACTTGTTGCAAAGTATGCTGATATTATGCAAATCGGTGCAAGAAATATGCAGAACTTCAAACTTCTTCGTGAAGTCGGTAAGTGCGACAAGCCTATACTTCTAAAGAGAGGTCTTGCTTGTACTATGGAAGAGTGGCTAATGGCTGCCGAATATATTATGTCTGAGGGTAATGAAAAGGTAATCCTTTGTGAAAGAGGTATCAGAACATACGAAACTGCTACAAGAAATACATTTGACCTTTCGGCAATTCCTGTTTCAAAGGAACTTTCTCATCTTCCTATTATTGCCGATCCGAGCCATGCAACAGGTACATATAAGTATGTTCCGGCTATTGCAAAGGGTGCTATTGCGGCAGGTGCTGACGGTCTTATGATTGAAGTACATAACTGCCCTGAAAAGGCTGCGTCAGACGGCGCACAATCGCTTACACCTGAAAAGTTTGACAAGCTTATGAAAAGAGCTTGATCCAATCGCGAAGGCAGTAAATAAGATTCTATTATAAGAAATTTATAGGCTGGATGAAGTTGCCCACATTGTGTGAACAATTTTATTTCAGCCTTTTTGTTTTATTGAAGGGAGCTATTGACTTAATATGTTAGGTTATCTTGGTCCGAACGGGACATTTTCACATCAGGCGGCTATGGAATGGTCTGAGGGTAAAGAAGAAATAAAGGAGTTTTCAACGATTTATTCTGTAATTTTAGCGGTTGAAAAAGGCGAATTGACAGGGCAATCGTGCCGATTGAAAATTCTATTGACGGAAGTATCAACACAACTTTGGATACTCTTGCTTTTGATGTGGATTTATATATAACAGGTGAATACATTCTTCATATAAGCGAAAATCTTATGGTTAAAAAAGGCGTAAAGAAAGAGAATATAAAATTATCACTTCCCACCCTCAACCGATAGGACAGTGTTCAAAATTATTGTCGCACGAATTTGCGGATGTGAAAAATTGAATTTGCCGATTCAACTGCGTCTGCGGCAAAACGTGTAAAAGAATCGGACGGCTCTGTGGCGTGTATCGGCTCACCGAACAGTGCAAAAATTTATGACCTTGATATTTTGTGTCACGACTGCGGTGACGACGCAAATAATTCAACTCGATTTGTTATTATTGAAAAACACCGAATAAGACAGTTACAGGTCACGATAAGTCATCAATCGTATTTGCGATTGATAATAAACCAGAAGCTTGTACAGTGCGATTGAGCTTTGGCGAAGTCCGAATTAATATGACTAAAATTGAGTCACGTCCTATGAAAAAGGAACTCGGTAAGTATGAGTTCTTCATTGATATTGACGGCAATATTGATGATGCGTCAATTTACTTTGCACTTGATAAAGTAAGACAGAATACATTTTTCTATAAATTTCTCGGATCATACAATTACTAAAATGCGAAATATTAAAAAGGAAGTTTTGAAAACTTCCTTTTTAGTTTGAATTTATAATATCCATAATAGTTTTTTCGGCGAGTTTTACTTCCTGCAACAGTTCATTTGCGGAAAGTCGTGTCGCACCGTTGCCGAGAATGATAATTTGTTCAAGGTTATCCGAAGTGGCAACACGCACACGATGTTTTTTACCGATTTCATGTGTGATTTTTTCGATATACATATCGGCGGTTTCAGCCTCTTTTGTGTACACAACGTTTATATTGTGAATTTTTCGGCACTGCCGACATTTCCTTTAACTTTATACGCATCAAAACAAGTATTAAATTGCATTGCTTAAAGCCTTGATAATTGCAAAGAATATCAATCAGTCGGTCACGTGCCATATTAAGGTTATCTTTGGCGAGTTCTTTCAGTTCGTCCCACGCAAAAATTATATTGTAACCGTCAACAAGCAAATATTCGTCACCTAATTTAACAGGCTTTGATTTTGATGTTTTTTCTGTTCGGGGGCGGATTTCTTTACAGTGTATGACGCTACTTTACGGCGTACAGGACCGTATGTACGTTCAAAAATCTGCATAAGCTCATTATCATCGGCAACCATATTGATGTAGTCGTTTGCACGCTGATAGACGTTTTCTTCTTCATCATCGTCTTGGTCAAGCTTTATGCCGTCAATGTGCATATGGTCGTAAACCTTATCCCACTTTACAACAAAGCCTGCACCGTGCGAACAGAAAAACCGAATCGGCGGGATTTTCAATATCGGTTTCGCTGTCGTAACCGATTTCGGCAATCACTTCTTCGGTGTTGTGGCAAGGCTCATAACCGCTTAAAATACAGTTTAATCTGCCCTTACCGTGCGTGTAGCCTGTTACGTCCATTTGATAGTCACGCATTGTAGCAACGGGTGCAGAGCCTGAAATTCGCGTCATATCACCGATTGTTTCGGGTTGACTGAATGTACCGCCCATTTGCTGAATGTCGGTCATTGCACGTCCTACGTTTTCGGTAGGTATTTCAAGATGAAATTCGTACCACGGCTCAAGCAAAACACTTTCAGCCATTTTCAAGCCTTGACGTACCGCACGATAAGTAGCTTGACGAAAGTCGCCGCCCTCTGTATGTTTTTGTGTGCACGTCCTGCGATAAGCGTTATCTTCATATCGGTAATCGGTGAGCCTGTCAGAACACCGATATGTGCTTTTTCTTTTAGATGGGTGAGAATAAGTCGTTGCCAGTTGCGGTCAAGACTGTCCTCACTGCAATTTACCGCAAACTGCATACCGCTGCCTTTTCAGTCGGCTCCATAAGTAAATGCACTTCGGCATAATGCCTTAACGGCTCATAATGTCCGACACCCTCAACAGGTGCAGCTATTGTTTCACGATACGCAATACCGCCGTGACTGAATTCAATATCAATACCGAATCTCTCTTTTATAATTCGTTTTAAAACTTCAAGCTGAACTTCGCCCATAACTTGAACGTGAATTTCCTGCAACTGTTCGTTCCATATTATATGAAGCTGTGGGTCTTCGTCCTCCAAATGACGTAATTCGGTAAGTGCTGTATGCACGTCAATACCGTCCGTAAGCTCCATACGGTACGTCAAAACAGGCTCAAGAACAGCATTTTTGAATCAGGCTCACAACCTATACCTTCACCGGAATATGCCTGTGTAAGACCTGTTACGGCGCAAACCGTACCGGGAATGCCTCGTCAACCGCTTGGAATTTTGCACCGGAATAAATTCTGATTTGATTTACTTTTCCGACCACTCATTTTTCTTGTTACCCTTTAAAAGTGTTTTTTACCTTTAAAGTACCGCCGGTAATTTTCATATAAGTAAGACGTGTGCCTTGCTCATCTTCGGCAATTTTGAATACCTTTGCACCGAATTTGTCATCGTAAATAATTTGCCTTGTGTACAGCTCAAGTCCTTCAAGAAATTCCGATACACCTTCCATTTTAAGTGCAGAGCCGAAATAGCACGGGAATATTTTTCTTTGTACAACGGCATTTCTTATGTCTTGATTTTTGACAGTACCGTCCGCAAGAAATGTATTCATTATAGATTGTCACACATAGCGAGCGATTCTCTGAAATCTTCATTTTCAGGATTTTGCGTAAAATCAATACAACCGTCCGAAAATCTTGTATGCAATTCATCAAGAACGGCGTTTCTGTCGGTTTAGGTCCATTTTGTTCACGAATATAAATGTAGGTACATTGTATCGTGCCAAAAGCCGCCATAGTGTTTCTGTATGAATTGGTATGCCGTCCGTACCGCTTGTAACGAGGGATTGCGTAATCAAGCACGCTCAAAGTACGCTCCATTTCGGTAGAAAAGTCAACGTGACCGGGAGGTCAAGTAAAGTAAATTCTGTGTCACGAAAACGCATAACGGCTTGCTTTGAAAACATCGTAATGCCCTTGTCGCGTTCAATTTCGTGTGAATCGAGAAATGCGTCACCATGGTCAACACGACCGATCTTTCGTATTTCACCTGCACTGTATAACATTCCCTCAGATAGCGTAGTTTTACCCTGAGTCAACGTGTGCAAGTATTCCAATTACAACTCTGTTCATATCATCTCTGCCTTTACAGTATATATTATTTTAATTATATCATAATAGAAATGTTTTGTCCAATTCAAACAAAAAACGGTGTTGCAATGCAACACCGTTTCAGCCTGTCGACAAATTGTCCGGAACGTGCAAAATATTATTTTTGTATTTTTAAAACTAAATTTATAGCTATAACAAATAACAGGCAAGCCTATCTTCGATATACGGCTTGCCTGTGCATTTTTTTGCGAAAATAAACTCTAACGTACCCACGTACGCCGACGAGTTCATTTTCACAAAATCCGAACTAATTTCTCGACCTCTGTCAGCCTGTCGACAGCTCCTTTTTTATTCTTCAGCGCCAAGAACAGCGATTTCGCTGATATGACAGTAATTCTTGTCAGGGTCTGTTGCACCGTCACCGTTGTAGCGGATATAACGTGCTTTTACCGTTTCAGGAAACATATACTTTTCAAATTCGCTTGATTCACCTGTGTTTTGAGTTTTGAAGTGCAGTTTCCCAAGTCTTGCCGTCAACCGAGTATTCGATTGTGAACGGATAAATTCTTTCACTGCCTTTCCACATTGCGATTGCAACACCCGAAACGTCCTTTTCTTCGCCTAAATCAAGGGTAAGCGTACTCTTACCGTAACTTGACCAACGCGTGTTTATATCAAGGTCAACCGCACCTGCTTCAACGTTACCGTCATTGTCGCTTGCCTCAACGGCAAAAACGTCAAGTTGGTTAGGATAATATTTTTGACCTGTGCCGTTTATTGCGACAACTTCAATTTTGTCAGGTACTTTTGCAGATGTGATTGTGGATTTTCTTGATATTGCGAAATCGTCCGACATATTTAAGTCAATATCGCTTATGCAGATATATTTATCGTTGTAGTAAACAATCTTTCCGAGTGCTTCACCGATTGCACGAAGCGGAACCATTGTTCTGTCGTTGTTCAAAATCGGTGCAGTGTCCATTGTTTTTGTTTCGTTATTTACAGTATAATCATTGCTGCCGATTTTCATTGTAACGGCGTCACCGTTGATTTTGATTTCCTGTGTATCTGCCACCCATTCAACGTCTGCGCCGAATGACTCAGAAATAAATCTCAACGGAACAAGAGTTCTTTCGTTTTCGTCAAGGTATGGTACAACGTCCGTGCTGTCGTTATCAACACGTTTCGGAACACCGTTTGTAAGTGCTGTCGGTGTGTCAAGTACAAGCTCAACCTTTTCACCACTGTATAAATCGTTTATATTCCAAGACTTCTTTGCAAGGTCGGGATTTTTTTCATTGTTGCCTACTGTATAAATCTGCGGTACAGGCACATTTTTAGTGTCAAAACCAAGATAATAGCTTAGGTGCGTAGGCTGATTGTAACAGTCGTTTTGGTATGCAACGTGCATTCTGTATTGAATGTCGTGCATAAGTGTAGAATTTTGTAGCTTGTCGGTGTAGTGGTTGTGTAAATTCTCAACGCACTGCCGTCCTTTAGCGGATACATAACTTCTTCACGCCAATCGCCGAAAAGATCGGCGGTAAGTGACGGATTAGCTTTTGTACCGTTTACAGAAGTACAGCCCGAAGCGGTGAAGATAGTTTCAACCTTTTCTTTTCTGGATTCCACTTGCTGATATAAATGTTGTCCTGAACTTCACGTCCCAAATCGCCGTCCCAATAGCATAGGAAGTTTGCCGGCATAGTGTATTTTGTTGAAATGACAGTACCGTCTGCGGCGGTAAGTATTCCTGCGGCTGACCAGCCTTCGCAACCCGGATAACGCGGGTCTATGTCGTCAGATGTGCCGCGGCCGTTGTCACTGCCCATTTGTTCGCCGCCGACAAGTATTTCGCCTGTACGTGCGTCACGCATTTCAAAGCTGTATTTTGCTTGAGTTTCTTCGTGACAAGAGTAAACTTCAAGTCCCGGTCTTGACGTGTCAAGGTCACTGACGTGCTGTGCGTCACCGTGTCCCAAACCTGTCGAATACATAGGCTTGCCGTCGTTGTCTATTGCAAGCGCACCGTATATAAGCTCATCGCAACCGTCATAATCAACGTCTGCGGCACTCATTGAGTGGTTTCCCTGTCCGATGTATTTATTGTTGTAATCCATTGTGTCAAGGCGCCATTTCTTAACAAGTTTGCCGTCTACAAGCTCGTATGTTGCAATAACTGTTCTGCCGCCTGTTTCACCCTCAGGACCTGTGTAATAACCTCTTGCAAAAACCATGCTCGGTCTTGTGCCCGTCAAGATATGCAACGGCGGCAAGGTATCTTTCGAACGGTTTCGAATGTATCGCCCCAAGAGCTTATATCCCATTTTTGACCGCTTGCGGTTTGCCTGTGATTTGCGGGTCATAGTCAACTGTATCAATTACAGAGCCGTCCTCACCCTTGAATACTGTAAGATAAAGCGGACCTGTAAGGTTTTTACCGTTGCTTACAACGGCATAGTTTTTGTTTGCGTCACCGATAACAGAGCCGTCACCTGCGATTGTGCCGTCAGCCGTACGGCAAGCAACTTCGGCTTTTCCGTCACAGTCATAGTCGTATACCATAAACTGCGTGTCGTGTGCACCTGCACGAATGTTAGGTCCCATATTTATACGCCATAGACGTGTGCCGTCAAGCTTGTATGCGTCAAGAATACATTCGCCCGTAAAACCTGCCTGTGCGGCATCTTTTGCGTTTGACGGATCCCATTTTAGTACGATTTCATACTCACCGTCACCGTCAAGGTCACCGACAGACGCGTCGCCCGGTGTATATGAATATTCTTCGCCGTTTGTTTTGTTGTTTTTCGGGTTTTTGGATTGGAATATCCATATAATTGTTATCCCAAGTTTGAGAAAATTCAGCCTTGTCTGCCTGTTCTTCACCGTTTTACAACGGGTATAATGCAATACTGTGTGTTAGAATCGGCAGTAAACAAATCGGTAAAGTTTGTTGCATTTAAAGGCTCTGTATTTAATTTTTGTCCGTATGAGGACATCTCTTTTGAGCCACGATAAATGTTATATTTCGTATCCGCACTTTCAGTACCGAGCCAACGCCATGAAATATATGTATAGCCGTCCATTCTTACGGCAACAGCACCTCTGTTTAGATTTTCCATAGGACGCTGAATGTCAGGTCGTGAGTCGATTAATTTTTGTGTTTCGGCGGCGGATTCTGTGTAATCGCCGACTTTGGCTTTCGCCTACCTCTGCGGCAAGTGCGGAAACAGCCGAACTTGCAAGCATTGCAACTGTAAGCATAGCCGAAATGATTTTCTTTTTATTCATAGTGTATTAAAATCCTCCCTTTCAAAGTATCTAAGTTATATTTTATCATATTATAAAAAGAATTTGGGTAAATTTAATAATGAATTCTGATTTTTATAAATTAATATCTGATTTTTCAAGCGATTTGACAAATAAAGATTAAAAGGGTATAATATGAATATATGAACATATGACCGAAAAGAGGAGAAGATAAATGGATAAATGCAGTACCTGTCAATATAATCCGCAGATTTTAGATAGATTGAAAAATCAACTTCCCGATGAAGATGTAACGGATAAATTGTCGGAAATGTTTAAAGTGTTCGGCGACAGTACAAGAATAAGAATTTTATGGACGTTGTTTGATAAGGAATTGTGTGTGTATGATATAGCGAACGCACTCGGTATGAGCCAGTCGGCTATCAGTCATCAGCTTAAAACTTTAAAACAGGCAAGGCTTATAAAGTCACGCCGTGATGGTAAAAATGCCTTTTATTCGATTGATGACGACCACGTTAAAAAGATTATAGAACAAATGCTTATTCATATTGAGGAAAACTAAAAAACGGTGCAATTAATTTGCACCGTTTTTTTTGATTGTTGTTTTATAATAAATAAAATAGAATACTGCCGAAATAACTGCGGCGATAGTCCAGCCGACAGGCCAAGAAAGCCATATTCCGACTTCCGAATTAAGTGCGTATGAGAAAACATACGCAAGAATAACTCTTAAAAGCAAGTCGGTAAACGTGCTTGCCATAAACGCCCTCATACGTCCGCACCGCGAAGAATACCGTCAAATGTAAGCTTTGCGGAAATTACAAAATAGAACGGTGTGACGATTTTTAAAAATATTCTTCCTACGTCTATAATACCTGTCTCACTGCTTTTTACGAATATATTCATCATAGTATTCGGGAATACGAAATACGCAATGAAAAACGGCAGAGAAACAACGATAAGCATAACAATACCTGCTTTAAGTCCTTCAGGTATGCGGAGAAGCTTTCGCGCACCTGTGTTTTTGTGCCGTATAGCTTGACATTGCATTTCCGAGCGTTGAAAAACTTGTTATAGCGAATGTATTCAGCTTTATAGCCGCACTGTAACCGGCGATAACGTCAGAGCCGAAACTGTTTACACGACTTTGTATAAATAAATTTCCAACCGATACAAAACTTTGCTGCAAGATACTCGGTATTGCAATTCTTGAAATATGTCCGAGCATACGAATTGAAAATTTTTTATATGTCCCCGATTTTATACCGTGAACGCGTTTTAAAAAAGTACGGCGAATGCAAGCAGGGAAGATATACCCTGTGCAATAAATGTTGCCCAGCCGACTCCAGCCACGCCCATATTAAATACAATTACGAAAACAAGGTCAAGAATTATATTTCCGACTGACGACATAATCAAAAAATACAACGGGGTTTTACTGTCCCCCCATAGCGGTAAAAACACCTGTGCATATGTTAGTACAGAAACAGAAAAATCAATCCGCCTATGTAAATATTAAGATATGTCATTGAGTCGGAAAAAATATTGTCGGGAGTGGATAACATTTTTAACATTCCCGAACAGAAAACAATTCCGACGATTGTAAGAATTGCGGCAAGTACAGTCATTGAAATTATTGAAGTGAAAATGGAAGTTTTGAGTTTTTCAAAATTTTTCGCACCGAACAACTGCGAAATAATAACAGCCGCACCGACGTTTGCACCTGTGGCTATTGCCATAAAAATCATCGTAATCGGATAAGAGGCGCCCACAGCAGCTAATGCCCTGGCGCCTACAAATTTTCCGGCTACGATACTGTCTACTATATTATAGAGTTGTTGAAATACCACGCTCAAAAGCATAGGTATCGAAAAGTTCCATAATATTTTTGAGGGTTTGCCCTCTGTCAAGTCAGTAATCATTTACCTCATTCTTTCTTATTAAATTTTATCAGTCAACATCAACAGGATATTTACCCGAGAAAACATCCGTCACAGAATTGACAGTTTGCGTTAGGGAATAATCTTTTCCAAAGAATTAACGCTCAAAAATCCGATACTGTCCGCACCGATAAGTTCTTTAATTCCGTCCATGGTGTAGTTACAGGCTACAAGCTGATCCTGTGACGGTACGTCTGTACCGAAGTAGCAAGGGAACATAAACGGCGGAGCAGATGAACGAACATGAACTTCTGTTGCCCCGAAGTGACGTAAAAAGGCTTACAATTCTCTTTGAAGTCGTACCTCTTACGATTGAGTCGTCAACCATAACGACACGTTTTCCCTCAACAGTACTTTTCAGTACGTTAAGTTTAATTCTTACGGAATTTTCACGCATTGCCTGTGACGGCTGAATGAAAGTTCTGCCGATATATTTATTCTTTACAAAACCGATGTCATAAGGAATTCCCGATTCCTTTGCATAACCCATTGCGGCACTTAGTCCCGAATCCGGTACACCGATTACAACGTCAGCCTCAACAGGAAATTCCTGTGCCAAGTATTTGCCTGCAAGCATACGTGAATCGTGTGCAGACTGTCCTTCGATAATACTGTCAGGACGTGCAAAATATAAGTATTCAAAGATACACATTGTATGTGGCTGTTTGCCGACGTGAGTTCTGATAGTGGAAATTTTACCGTCTTGAACGACAACAATTTCACCGGCTCAATGTCGCGGACAAATTCCGCACCCACACTGTCAAGTGCACAAGTTTCCGAGGCGAAAACAATAGCGTCGCCTTTTTACCCATACAGAGCGGTCTGAAACCCCAAGGGTCACGAGCGGCAATAAGTTTTGCGGACTCATAACGATAAGCGAAAACGCACCTACAAGGTGATTTATTGTCTTTTCAACCGCCTCTTCAACGCTCTTTGAATTAAGACGTTCTTTGGCGATTGTGTAAGCAATCATTTCTGTGTCGGTTGTTGTTTGGAAGATAGCACCTGTAACGCTTAGTTCTTGTGCCAATTCGTCCTTGTTTACAAGGTTGCCGTTGTGGGCAATGGCGATATTACCTTTACATATCTAAGTACAAGCGGTTGAGCATTTTCACGCATACTTTCGCCTGTTGTCGAATAGCGAACGTGACCGACAGCCATTTTACCGTCAAGTTTTGTCAATATTTCGTCATTAAATACATCGTTGACAAGTCCCATATCCTTGTAATGAGTAATGTCACGATTGTTATTTACCGCGATACCGCAGCTTTCCTGTCCTCTGTGCTGAAGTGCATAAAGTCCGTAATAGGTCGTTCTTGCACAATCACCGTCAGGATCATAAATGGCGAATACACCACATTCTTCACCGATTCTGTTGTCATTTTGCATAATCTTTATCCTCTCTTAAAATACGCTTTGTATTAAAATTTTGATACATATTATATTATATACTGTTTTCCGATAAAATTCAACAGTTTTTATAAGTGAATTTGCATAGCGAGATTAAATATTGCATTTTTTTCGACAAAATAAAAAATCTCAAGAATATAGCTCTTGAGATTTTTTTTTAGGTCATTTTGTGAACAGTTTGGATCACTAATTACTTTTATATGATAAATATATAATATACCATAAATTTATTTTGTCAATAGTTTTAAATTATATTCAAATTAAAATTATTCTCAAAACAATTTTTTGTTTTCGTTATCAATTTCAATCTGTCTTTGCTTTTGTTCTTCCCGAATAGTTAGGGTGCATATTATGTTCTTTTTCAATCTTGTCTTTTAACTCATCTATAACTTCGGTATCTCTTTCGTTATCGACTTCCATAGAACTTATATAAGTATTGATAGTATTACTCGAACGTGAGTTTTCTGATTCTGATAGGTCGTATTTTCCTTGTCGCATACCTGTTAAAACATAATAGTCTTCATCGGTTGCAATGTCGCTGTCATCTCTTGAAAGGAATAATAAAACTTTTTCATTAACTTCAAAGTCGGGATAACCGTCGGAAGAAACGATTGTGTTTTCATCTTCGCCTTTATCTATTCTTACTATAGCTTGATTATCGTCACGTTCGCCGAAAAAGGTAATTATCAATGTTTACAACTATGTCTGTCTGAAGAACATTTCTGAAATTTTCACCTTTTTCATTATTGGGATTACTCCATTTACTGTCCATAATTTCTGAAACAGTACCCTCTATTATTAAGTATGAACGTAAAATAAGCTCACCTTCAGATATTAACGGTATAATACCGTCAACGACTATTTCTTCTTTTTTTGCATTATTTCCGCAAGATGTTGCAGTGAGCATTATTGTGAGACAACACATTAAACTGATTATATTTAAAATAGATTTTTTCATAATAATATTTCTCCTTTTTATTTATTGTAAATAGCATTTATACCGTTTATATCATCTTCAAATAAAGATCTTTTTTCGTTGCCCTTTAGCTTGAGGAGTAGACATAACAGAATATGTCGTTCCAGAATGTCCCATCTGTTATGTATTCTTTTGTAAGCTTACTATTTGTATCAAATATTATTAGTATATGAGTATAAAACACTAATATGCAATTAATATAACATAAAAGATAGCATAGAGCTATGGGTGAGTAAGTTCACTAAACTGATGTTATTAAAAGTATTAATGCACAAAATAATTTACAAATATACCAATTATTTAGTACATTTTCATTTTACAAAAAAATCCTTTTTGTCAATATATTTTTATTGAATTGTAATTTAAACGGGAAAATTGGTATAATTTAATTCTAATCAGTAAATATATTATAAAAAAGTGGCAGAAAAAATGATATGCACCCCAAAATTTAGACACTTTTGAGGTGCATATTTTTATGGCAAAGAAAGGGCAAAATATAGAAAACACTCGCCAGAATTCAAACTATCTGTTATAATGGATATGCGAGAAAACCATTTGGGTATAATGGAAACAGAGAGAAAATACGATGTTAAACATAATGTAATATCGAAATGGGAACGCATATTCTTGGAAGAAGGAGCCGAAGGTCTGATGAAAGAAAGACGAGGTAGAGCCAGTAAAGTAGATGGAATAGCAAAAGGTCGTCCACCCAAACTTGATAAGAAAATTGAAGAAGATTTAATTGCCGAAAATCAGCGATTAAGAATGGAGAATGAATACTTAAAAAACTCAGTGCCTTAGTTCGGAAAAGAATGTTAAAAGAAGAGAAAAAGCAGCAATAGTCAATGAATTAAGGCAAAAATATCCGTTAAAAGACTTGCTGCAATTATCAGGTTTAGCCCGTAGTACTTTTTATTACTATATACAACATCCAATCAAAGATAAATACAAGAAAGAAAAACAAGAAATACTATATATATTTTTAGCTAATAAAGGCAGATACGGCTACCGCAGAATCTTAATTGTATTAAGACAAAAGGATATACAATTAACCATAAAACTGTGTTGAAACTGATGAAAGAACTTAATCTCAAAGGAAAACAACGCAAAAACAGTAAATATCGTTCATACAAAGGAGAAATCGGCAAAATAGCCGACAACTTACTTAACAGAGAATTTGCAGCTACAAAACCTTTGAAAAACTAGCAACTGATGTAACTGAATTTAAAGTGTGTAATGATAAAGTATATTTGTCACCTGTAATGGATTTGTATAATCGAGAAATTGTGTCATACTCAATTTCATTAAGTCCAAATTTGCAGCAAATTAGAGAAATGCTTGATGGTTTATTCAAAAGCTGCCCGCTAATGCGAAACCATTATTCCATTCTGACCAAGGTTGGCAATACCAACATTCGGAATATCAACGTTTACTATCAGAACACAATATTGTACAAAGTATGTCTAGAAAAGGAAACTGTATGGACAACGGTGCAATGGAAAACTTCTTCGGAAGATTAAAAGTTGAAATGTTTTATGGTGAAAAATTTGAAAGTGTCAAAGCTTTCATAGATGAATTAAAAAGATATATTGATTATTACAACAATGAAAGAATTTCTTTAAAGCTAAAAGGAATGAGTCCGGTACAATACCGAACTCATTCACAAGCAAGTTAATATTTAATTTTGTCTAAATTTTGGGGTTCACTTCAAAACTGCCACTTTTTTTTTATAATGATGTTTAGTTATCTGCAAGCATTCTGTTTACTGCCGAAATAAGTGCATAGATTGACGCGGTGTTAATATTTGCGTCAACGCCTGCACCCCAATAAGTTTTGTGGTGGTTGTGGTCGTTGATTTCAATATATGTTGCCGCTCTTGAATTTGATGAACGTGTTAGGGCGTGTTCTGTGTAGTTGCAGATTTCAAACTGCTGACCCAAGAATTGTCTTAAACCGTTGCAAAGTGCATCCAAAGGACCGTTACCTTTACCCTCGATAGAGGTAACTTTTCCGTCCTTTTCGATAGTAGCCGAAAGAATTGTACAGTCATCTTCCTCCGTTGAACGATAGAAACGGGTTTTAATAGGCTCTGCCACATTCACATATGTATCCTTGAATGCTTGATGTATTTCGTGATTTGTAAGTACGGTTTTCTTTTCGTCAGACATATCTGTGATAAGTGAAGAAAATTCCGCAAGCATTGGCTTTGGTAGGGTGTAGCCGTACTTGTTTTCCATAATATAGCTTACACCGCCTTTACCCGACTGGCTGTTGATAAGAATAGGCTCATATTTTCTGCCGATGTCGGTAGGGTCGATTGTAAGATATGGGTTAGCCCATTTATTTGACGGACTTGAACCGAATTTATCCATACTCTTTTTGATTGCGTCTGGTGAGAACCTGAGAATGCAACGTATGCCATTTCACCTGCGTATGGGTGTCTTGGGTTGATCGGCAAACGATTATACTTTTCGTATACTTCGATGATTTCATCAATATTTTCAAGATGAAGTTCAGGGTCGATACCTTGACAGAACATATTAAGTGCAACGGTGATAACGTCCGTGTTACCTGTTCTTTCGCCGTTACCGAATATTGTACCCTCAACTCTGTCCGCACCTGCAAGCAATGCAAGTTCGCTTGACGCAACGCCTGTACCTCTGTCGTTATGTGCGTGAACGCTGATAACAAGATGTTCACGATTGTTAAGGTGCTTGCACATATATTCGATTTGGTCGGCATATACGTTTGCTGTCGCAACTTCGATAGTTGACGGAAGATTTACGATAACTTTGTTTGTTTCAGACGGCTTGAATACATCAAGTACGGCATTTGTAACTTCTGCCGCGTAGTCCGGCTCTGTACAAGTGAAACTTTCAGGTGAATATTCAAAACGAATATTTCCGTCAAGCTGACCGTCAACAAGGCTCATTACAAGCTTTGCACCGTCAACGGCAAGTTGTTTGATTTCTTCCTTGCTCTTTTTCTGAAAACAACTTCACGTTGAAGTGTTGAAGTTGAGTTGTAAAGGTGAATAATTGCGTTTTTAGCACCCTTCAGAGCCTCAACGGTTTTCTTTATAATATGTTCTCTTGCCTGTGTAAGCACTTGAATTGTGACATCATCAGGAATAAGATTTTCGTCAATAAGACGGCGAACAAATTCAAATTCTGTATGCGACGCTGCCGGAAAACCTACTTCGATTTCCTTAAAACCGAGCTTTACAAGGAATTTGAAAAATTCGATTTTTTTCTTCTGTCGTCATAGGTGAGTAAAGTGCCTGATTACCGTCACGAAGGTCAACACTGCACCAAATCGGAGCATGAGTTATTTCATTGTTCGGCCACTGACGATCCTCAAGCGGAATCGGATGGTACATTTTTGATATTTTTTATAATTCATAATGAACACTGCCTTTCCGGCGAATACGCCTAAAATAATATATGAAATTTCTAACTAAAAAGCTGAGCCACAATGTGACCCAGCATAATTTCAATACAGTTCAGTACAGAAAAACAAAACTGAAGACCACATTGTCGATTCAGCTTAGGGAGTAGGGAGGTTATTCAAATTTGCCTTTGAAAATTTATCCATAATTCCGTACCTCTTTCTATACTATATGGCTATTCTACAATAAAATCAAGGCTTTGTCAATATTTTTTGAAAATTAATATATAGAATTTATAGGGTGAATTTGCGGATTATATAGTGATTTTTTATACATTAAAGGAATAGACGGAGCATATATTGGACGTAGGGGGATTGATTTATGGATATACTGTCTTTATTGTTCCTTGCTGCTGCACTTGCGATGGATGCATTTTCGGCGGCGGTTACGGACGGAATGATTGTGAAAAAATACGGTTTTATGACGCGATTAAAGTGGGATTGTTTTTCGGTGTGTTTCAGTTTCTGATGCCTTGTATCGGAAATTTGGTGTCGGGGTTTGCGACTGATATTGTGGAACGTTTTGACCATTGGATTGCGTTTGTGCTTTTGGGATTTTTGGGACTGCATATGATATGGGAGTCACGCACCGAACAGGAAATACCGAAAAATCCTTTAAAAAATTCATCGCTTTTGCTTGCGGCAATCGCAACAAGTATTGATGCACTTGCGGCGGGGGTTACGCTTGCGGCGGTTGATACGCCGATTTTGTTTTCGTCCGCGGTTATCGGAATTACAGCATTTTTGTTTTCGTTCGGCGGTGTTTTTATCGGTAAGAAGTTCGGTGGTTTTCTCGGCTCAAAGGCAGAATGTATCGGCGGAATTATTCTAATATTAATAGGTATAAAAACACTTGTCGAGCATTTATATTGACTAAATTTGCAAAGTGGGATATAATGATATTCAGAGCTGTCGAAATTTTGTCGGCAGGCTTAATGATATGTACTTAATATGTATGAAGGGATATTATAATATGGATTTAACTTCACCACGCACGATAAGAAATATTCAGGAACAATTCGGTTTTACGTTTAAAAAAGGTCTTGGACAGAATTTCCTGACTGCACGAAACATACTTGAAGAAATAGTTGACGCCGCAGAGATTGAAAGCGGTGTTATAGAGGTCGGACCGGGGATTCGGCGTGCTTACGAGCGAGCTTGCGCAAAACAGCGATAAGGTCGTTACGATAGAAATAGACGAACGTTTGATTGATGTGCTTGACTACACACTTGCGGAATATGACAATGTAAAAATCATAAACGAAGATATTTTAAAACTTGATTTAAAAAAAGTTATTGACGATGAATTTAACGGCGAAAAGGTCAGTATAGCGGCAAATTTGCCGTATTACATCACTACACCGATTATCACTAAATTGCTTGAGGAAAATTACCGATTAAAAATATAGTGGTTATGGTGCAGAAAGAGGTCGCCGAGCGTATGTCGGCAAAGCCGTCAACAAAGGATTACGGTGCGATAACGGTGCTTTGTCAGTATTATACGGAGCCGTCAATCGTGGCAAATGTTCCTGCGTCACTGTTCGTTCCGCCGCCAAAGGTGGACAGTGCGGTGTTAAAACTAAAGGTACTTGATAAACCGTCGGTGGAAGTAAAGGACGAGGGAGTATTTTTCAGAGTGGTGAAAGCGGCATTTTCACAGCGAAGAAAAACTCTTTTAAATTGCCTTTCGGCAAATTTTCCTATTCCGAAAGATGAAATATCAACACTTCTTGAAAGTATAGGCATTGCACCGTCAAGACGCGGTGAAACACTTTCGCTTGAAGAATTTGCAAATATCGCCGATACATTATTACAAAAGATAAAATAGGAGGATTTTCAATGGAAATCTTTTCATTTGGTGAACGACTTATGATTTACCGTAAAAGAGCGGGACTTTCCAAAAAGAACTTGCCAAAAGAGTAGGGATAAGTGTTTCGACACTTACCAAGTATGAAAATGACGAATCACAACCGAATGTCGATATGCTTACCGATTTGGCTATTGCACTTGACATATCTGTTATGAAACTGCTTTCAGGTTTCGGTGATCCGATTCTGTGAAAAATACAGACAGGGACTTTTAAATATTTCGCTTGAAAAAATGAATGCTTTGCAAGAAAGGCATTTGTTATAAAAAAATAGGATTGCGATTAATGCAATCCTATTTTTATGTTATGTTTTTATTTCTTCTTGTTGCCTGCTTTTGCTCGAAGGCTTGTGCTTAGAATTTTCTTTCTCATTCTAAGGTGGTTTGGAGTTACTTCCAATAATTCATCATCAGCGATAAAGTCAAGACACTGTTCAAGGCTCATTTCTCTCGGAGGAACAAGTCTTAATGCGTCATCAGAACCTGATGAACGGGTATTTGTTGCGTGCTTTTTCTTACATACGTTAACAACAACGTCCTCAAGTCTTGCGTTTTCACCGACAATCATACCTTCGTAAACCTTAACGCCCGCACCTACGAACAAAGTACCTCTTTCCTGTGCGTTGTAAAGACCGTAAGTAATAGTTGTACCGTCCTCCCAAGCGATAAGAGTACCGCGGGTTCTGCCGTTAAAGTCGCCCTTGTACGGCTCGTACTTTTCAAGAATACTGTTTATGATACCCGTACCCTTTGTTGCGGTAAGAAGTTCACTTCTGTAACCGATAAGACCTCTTGACGGAATTAAAAATTCAAGTCTTGTATATCCCTGTGCAGTCGGTGCCATATTTGTCATTTCACCTTTACGGTTTATAACACCGTCCATTACAGTACCTGTGTATTCATCAGAACGTCAACTGTAAGTCTTTCGATAGGTTCGCACTTAACGCCGTCAATTTCTTTATAAATAACAACAGGATTTGAAACTTGGAATTCATAACCTTCACGGCGCATATTTTCGATAAGTACTGAAAGGTGAAGTTCACCACGTCCCGAAACGATAAAGCTTTCTGTCGAATCTGTTTCGTCAACTCTAAGACTTACGTTTGAATCAAGTTCTCTGAACAATCTGTCACGAAGATGACGGGAAGTAACGAATTTACCGTCTTGACCTGCAAACGGACTGTCATTAACGCTGAACGTCATTGAAAGTACAGGGTCATCGATTTTTACGAACGGAAGTGCTTCGGGATTGTCAACGTCACAAACCGTTTCACCGATATTAATATCAGCGATACCGAAATCGCAACAACGTCACCTGCACCGACTTCGTCTGTAGGAACTTTTTAAGTCCTTCAAAAGTAAATAGCTTTGTAGCTTTTCCTCTTGTTACTTTACCGTCGTGACGGCAGATTGAAAGCGGCATATTAACTTTTATACTGCCTCTTTCGATTTTACCTACTGCGATACGGCCTGTATAATCATCATAGTCAATGTTTGAAACAAGCATTTGGAACGGTGCGTCGTCCTCGCATTTAGGGCAAGGAATTGAATTTACGATAAGTTCAAACAATTCAGTAAGGTCACTGTTCGGCTGTTCCGGATTGTATTCTGCGGTTGCCCAGCCATCACGTCCGGATGCGTATATAACAGGAGTGTCAAGCTGTTCTTCTGTTGCACCTAAATCAATAAACAGGTCAAGCACTTCATCAACAACTTCGTAAGGTCTTCTTGCGTTCGGTCTGTCAACCTTGTTTACAACGATAACGGGCTTTAGGTCAAGTGCCAATGCCTTTGACAATACGAAACGTGTCTGTGGCATACAGCCTTCAAATGCGTCAACAAGCAAAAAGTACGCCATCAACCATTTCCAGACCGCGTTCAACTTCACCGCCGAAATCGGCGTGTCCAGGTGTATCGATGATATTTATTTTAACACCCTTGTAGTAAAGAGAAGTATTCTTTGCAAGGATTGTGATACCTCTTTCTCTTTCAAGGTCGTTTGAGTCCATAACTCTTTCATCCACTTGTTCGTTTTCACGGAATGTACCGCTCTGTGCAAGCATTGCGTCAACAAGAGTTGTCTTACCGTGGTCAACGTGGGCGATAATTGCGATATTTCTTATATTTTCACGTTTTATCATAATTAATCTCCTAATCTCCTCATTTAATTACTCTAACCTCTTTATTATATACCCGTTTTGCGATTATTACAATATTTTTGCCGAAAAAAACAGAATAATGTACAAAACCGACCTTGCATAAACACTGTTTAAATGTTATAATAACAAGTGATTTAATAAATGAGGAGTAAAGATAATGGATTTTAAAGAACATATAATCGAAAAAATTGTTGATATAACAGTACTTGAAAGAGAAGTTGTGGAAAAATCCGTCGAAGTTCCGCCTGATGAAAAAATGGGCGACATCGCATTTCCGTGCTTTCCGCTTGCAAAGGTTATGAGAAAAGCACCTCCTATTATTGCGCAGGAGCTTGCCGAAAAAATGTCGGGTGACGATATGATTGAAAAGGCACAGGCTGCCGGCGGTTATTTAAACTTCTTTTTAAACCGTGAAAAGTTTATTTCCGAAACAGTTTCTTCTGCACTTGACGCAGGTGAGGATTGGGGCAAGTCGGATATGGGTAAGGGCAAGACTGTACTTGTCGAATATTCGTCACCGAATATCGCAAAACCGTTCCATATCGGTCATCTTTTCTCAACGGCTGTCGGAAATTCACTTTCAAAGATTTACAAGCACCTTGGATATGACGTTCAGTCGCTTAATCACCTTGGCGACTGGGGTACGCAGTTCGGTAAGCTTATATGTGCTTACAAGAGATGGGGTGTTAAAGAGGTTATTGAAAAAGACCCTATAAACGAGCTTTTAAAGATATATGTAAAATTCCACGAAGAAGCTGAAAAGCACCCTGAACTTGACGACGAAGCAAGAGGATATTTCAAAAAAGCTTGAGGACGGTGACGAGGAAACAACAGCTCTGTGGACATATTTCAGAGATATAAGCCTTGTTGAATTCAAGAGAGTATATGATATGCTTGGCGTTAAGTTTGATTCATATAACGGCGAAGCGTTCTATTCGGATAAAATGGACGAAGTTGTCGATATACTTCGTGACAAAGGATTGCTTACCGAAAGTGACGGCGCACAGGTTGTTGACTTGTCAGAGCTTAACATACCGCCTTGTATCGTGCTTAAATCGGACGGCGCGACAATTTATGCAACACGTGATATTGCGGCGGCTCTATACCGTCACAGAACATATGATTTCTATAAAAATATATACGTTGTCGGTATTCCGCAGTCACTTCACTTTAAGCAGATATTTGCCGTAATGAAAAAAGCAGGCTGGGATTGGGCAGATGATTGTGTTCACGTTGGTTTCGGTCTTGTAAAACTTCCGGGTAAGAATATGTCAACACGTCACGGTGACGTTGTATTCCTTGAGGACGTTTTAAACGAATCAATCGAAAAGACTAAGGAAATTATCGAGAAAAACGGCTCAAATGTTGAGGATATCGAGGACGCGTCAAAGAAAATCGGTATCGGCGCAATACTTTATACATTCCTTAAAAATTCGCGTGAAAAGGATATTATATTCAGTTGGGATACTATGCTTGACTTTGAGGGTGAGTCTGCTCCGTATTGTCAGTACGGTTATGCACGAGGCAGAAGTATTTTGAGAAAAGCAGAGGGTATTGATTACTCAAACGCAGACTTCTCAAAAGCGGCATCTGATGAGGCATATTCGCTTGTAAAGCAAATTAACGGATTCGGTGACGCGGTAAAAGATGCGGCAGACAAGAACGAGCCGTTCTATATAAACAGATACGTTACAAATCTTACAAAGTCATTCAACAAGTTCTATAACACAAATCCTATTATGAAAGACGATGTGGATGAAGAAACAAAGAAAGCACGTCTTGCAATAGTTGACGCAACAACAAAGGTTATAAAGACAGCATTGGGATTGCTTGGAATTGAAACTGTTGAAAGTATGTAATTTATAAAAGGGTGTTGTATGTGCAATGATATATTCGCAAAATATAAATAAAGTGTGTGCCGTCTGTCAGATGGCACATAAAAAAGCGAAGATGAAATGTATTGTGATATAAAAAAAAACAAGCGGTGTCCATTACCGATACCGCTTGTGATAAATTCAAATACGATATTTTAAAACGTCATGTAAGACGTATGCGTAAATTGAAAACGAATTTTAATCCTGAGGATTTTTCACTGTAACAGTGCTTGACATGACATTTGTTAAGTGTTATAATTCAAATAGAGAGTAGGAGCAGTAAAACGATTGTTTCTACTCATGTAGTTTGGTTTTAGTAGAAGAAATCTACATTCAACCGCCCTATGCCAGTAGGGCGGTTATTTCTTTATTACCCATACAATAAGCAAAATCAACAATAATTGTACCGTTGTTTCACTCATAGCTGAATCCTTTCCGAAACAACCGCCTACCGCTCAAACTCAATATCCGAGCCGTTAGGCTGTTTATAATATATCATATTTTTCGGTTATGTGCAAGCAAACCGCTTTTTTTAAAATTCTTTTCCGTTTAAAATTTCAACGTAATCTTTATAATTTTCCTCCAAAAGTTTTGGGGTATCAAGTCCGTAAGGACATTTTGATTTACATTGATTACAGTGCAGACAATTTTCTATCTTTTTCATTTTAGCCTGAACAGCCGGAGTAAGCTGAAGTTCGGACGGTGAACGTCTTAGAAGAAGTGACATTCTTGCACAGTTATTTATTTCTATACCGACAGGACAAGGCATACAATATCCGCAACCGCGACAAAATTCGCCTGCAAGCATTTTTCTGTCATTATCAATAAGTTCCTTAATTTCACCTGTCACAGACGGTGGGTTTGTGTTGTAACTCAAAAATTCGTTAAGCTCACTCATACGCTGAACACCCCAAATAGGAAGTACGTTATCATATTGTGCCATAAACGCATAAGCGGCGGCGGAATTTGTTATAAGACCGCCCGAAAGTCCTTTCATTGCTATAAAACCGAGATTATTCTTTTTACAGTTTTCAACTATCGCAATATCTTTGTCCGTTGCAAGATAGCAGAACGGGAACTGAATTGTGTCGTAAAGTCCGGAGTCGATAGCCTCTTTGTGCGACTGCAAGACGGTGATTTGTAAGACCGATAAAACGAATTTTGCCTTGTGCTTTTGCCTCAAGCATTGCCTCATAAAGTCCTGTACCGTCATTCGGTTTCGGACAGAATGACGGATTGTGGAATTGATAAATATCTATGTAATCCGTTTTCATATTGTTAAGACTTGTATTTAGGTCTTTCCAAAAATCATCGGCATTTTGTGCGGCGGTTTTTGTGGCAATGTATATTTTGTCACGAACGTCCGACAGCGCATAACCGATTTTTTCTTCACTGTCTGTGTAAAAACGTGCGGTGTCAAAAAATTAATTCCGCTGTTATACGCATGAAGAAGTATTTCTTTTGCGGAATCAAAGCTTATACGTTGTATCGGCAATGCACCGAATCCGTTCTTACAGACTTTAATTTCTGTCCTTCCTAAAGTTACATAATCCATATATTTTCGCCTCTTTAAATCAAGTTTTCTTAAATTATATCATATAGATTTACCACATTCAATATAAAAAGCAATCTTTTGCAATATAAAAGACAATTATTGAATAACAAAAATGTGTTTGATGTGGTAAAATAGAAATAACATTATAATGGAGGAATTTTGTTTATGAAAGAGGGTAAAGTTTTCTGTTTTCATCACGGCTGGCATTTTCTGCTTGCGGATGAGTTTCCTATGCAAAAAGCACTTGAAAAGCATAAGGATAAAAACGGACGCTGTTTTTATGAACTTGATTATATAGAAGAAAATTGGGAGAGAGTAACTCTTCCGCATACGTTTAACGATACCGATTTGTTTCGTGACAGAATAAAGGACGCCGGCAGCGGTCAAAAACGTACTGCGGTATTTTACAGAAATTATTTGACCGTTCCGAAAGAATATTGCGGTCAAAAAGGTACTTATCGAATTTGAGGGAATACGTCAGACGTGCTATTTGTACGTAAACGGTAAAATGGTCGGATATGTCGAAAACGGTGTTGCACCGTTTGGGTTTGATTTGACTCCGTTTATCGATTACGATAAACCGAATTTAATCGCTGTTGCGACTGACAACACCGCCACGCGTGAAACGGATTTTTGTATTGCAGAAACACCGAACAAGCCTGACGTTATACCCCGGTTCGTACTTGTTTCCGCAGGACAAAGAGGTCGATAAAGCGTGTGAGGGTGTGGGATATTTTTGGAATTGCAATGACTTCAATCCGTCTGTCGGCGGTATAACAAGACCTGTAAAAATTCATTTTAAATCGCAGATATATTTGACTTTGCCGCTTTACAGCAATCTTATGACAAAAGGTACATATATTTACGGCAGTGATTTTGATATACAAAACGGTACGTCGAAAATAAATGTTGAGTCGGAAATCAGAAACGAAAGCGGAAAAGCTGTCAAGGCATATATTGAAGTAATCATAAAAAATATTGACGGCGAAGAAGTAACGCATTTTAAATCGGACGAATGTGTTGTAAATTCAACAAGTGCTAAAATACCGCCGTTGTCAATAACGCCGACAGACGCATATATTGCGGAGATTTTGCCTGACGGGAGAAAGCACTATACAGCGGTTAATGATGAAAGCAAACTCGGCGAAACGGTTACAAAGTCGCTTAACGTAACGGAAGTAAGCGCCGTTTCGGATACAACAAAGCTGAATTTTTGGAGCATAGCCAATCCGTTTTTGTACAGAGCGGAAGTAAGACTTTTTTGCAGACGGTGAATTGTGCGACAGTGAAATTATTGAAACAGGATTCAGAAAGGTCGGTTACGACAAGGATAGGGGCGTGCTTTTGAATGATGTTCCTGTTTGGCTTAGGGTTACGCACAAAGGGCAACGAATGAATGGGCGACAATCGGCATTGCACCCGAATGGCTGAAAGACGTTGACGCAATGCTTATAAAAGAAAGTAATGCAAACCATATTCGCTTTATGCACGTTGCAGGCTCAAAAGCAGATGTTCGTTCGTTTGACCGTCACGGCATTGTGTGTACACAACCTGCAGGTGACAAAGAACGTGAGAATTTCGGCAGACAGTGGAAACAAAGAGTTGAACTTATGCGTGATGTGATAATTGCGTTTAGAAACAGTCCGTCAATCCTGTTTTGGGAGGCGGGCAATAATTCGATAAACAAAGAGCATATGGCTGAGATGCGTGCGATTAAAGATAAACTTGACCCAAGCGGCAGAAGATTTATGGGGTGCCGTACATTGAATACAGAGGACGTTATAGAAGAATCCGAATTTGTCGGAACTATGCTTAACCGCCATGCCGCAAGATTTACCGCCGAGCATGGACCGATTATGGAAACTGAATATTTGCGTGAAGAAGCGCCGAGAAGAATTTGGGACGATTTTTCACCGCCTGATTTTGATTATAAGACAAAGTGGGGCGGAAAGGGCGGTCGTAAGCAGGTCGGTATTGATTTTTACGATAAGACTTCGGAGGACTTGGCACTTGCTTCGGCTAAGGGCTATGGCGAATTTTTCAATGACACAATAGGCGGTGCGTCGAAAAAGGATTATTACAGCGGTTGTGCGGCTTTGTGCTGGACAGATTCGGCACAACACGGAAGACAGGCGTACAGTGAAAACGCAAGAATGAGTGGCAGAGTTGACGCGGTGCGTAATAAAAAAGCAGAGCTTCGACGTGTTTCGCGTTATGCAGTCACCGAAAAGTGCGATTAAAATTTTCGGTCACCGAAATTATCCTAAAGCTGACGGCGATAATTACAAATACAATGTGAAAAGTTCAACGGCACATATTGGGAAGAAACAGGCGAAACGGATTTTCGTGACGCACATAATAAGACGGTGTATGTAATCGGCAGTTATGATATTGCGAAAATTGTTTTAAAAGTCAACGGCAGAGAAGTCGGGGTGTGCGATAAACCGATTTACACATTTGTGTTCCCGTTTCCGAATATCGACATAACCGAAAGCGGTGAGATAACCGCATACGGATATGACTGCAGCGGCAATCTTGTTGCAAATGACACGATTAAAACAGTCGGTAAACCGTCACAAATTCACTTAACACTTCACACCGATACAAACGGACTTAAAGCTGACGGCAATGACGTTGCATACGTTGATATTGAAGTAACCGATGAAAACGGCGATATTTGTCCGTTGTGTTATGATAAAATTGACTTTGAATTCAGCGGTGACGGTGTATTCTTGGGCGGATATAACAGCGGTAAATTTGATTTTGAAGATAAGCACGAGAGTGTTATACATAAAAATTACGTCTATGCCGAGTGCGGTACGAACAGAGTGTTTATTCGTTCGACAGAAAATGTCGGAAAGCTAAAGCTAAAGGCGAATATGAACGGCATAACGACGGAAATTGAATTTGAAAGTGTTGAAACTAAAAATGATACTCTTACGGAATGTACGTTTGACGGAATATACGAAGATTGCAAAAATGACGCAGACAGAGCGGAATTTGAGGCGATAGAAGAAATCGATAAGATTAAGTACATTCCCGAATCCGAGCCTTACTGCAAAATACTTGTGAACGGTCAAGAGCCTGATACAAGGGGAGTAAGAAGCCTTAATAAAAACGGTCGTATATGGGGTGCGGTGATTTGTATTCTTGAACGTCTTAAAACCGAGTGGAGCGAACATTTCGACTTTGAATATAATTCGGACGAAAAAAAATACTTACACTGAAAAGCGGTGAATATGTCGTTACGGCAGAGTGCGGACGTACTCATTTACTTGTAAACGGAAATGAAAATCTTATGGACGGTGAGCCGTATATTTCGGACAGCGGACAATTCGTTATGGAAGTCAGCGCGATAGCGTCATATATTGACGGCGTAAGTGCGTGGTATGACGATAAAGTAGAAGTTTTCAGAATAGAAACCAAACAATAAAAGACTGTCGGCAAAAAATCGCCGACAGTCTTTTTTTAATCATTATCATTATTGTTATTCTTCTTTAATTTTCTGCGGCCGTCTATAACGACCAAAAGCAGAAATATTACAATAAGAACAGTCAATACAATAGCTTTTGCAGACATAATTTATTCTCCTTATTTACAGAAAACGTGTTTTCCGATAGTTTTAATAATAGGTCTTGTACGGATCCATGAACTTGTTGCTGTGGATGGGTTGTAGTAATATATTGCACCGCCTGTCGGATCCCAGCCGTTCAAAGCGTCACGCGCGGCATTATAGCAAGATGATTGTATCGCTTTGTTAATCTGTCCGTCATCAACGGCGGTAAATGCACCGGGTTGATATACAACTCCTGCGATTGTGTTCGGAAACGAGGAATGGCGTACGCGGTTTAAAACAACAGCACCTACTGCCACTTGCCCCTCATAGCTTTCACCTCTTGCTTCACCGTTTATAACCATTGCAAGAAGTGTTGTATCATTAGAATATGAACTTGATGATGAGCCTGTCGGCAAACCTATTTTTGAAAGTGTTGCGGGACCTGAGATACCGTCGGCGGTAAGACCGTTCTTACGCTGAAATTCTTTCACCGCATTGGCGGTACGCCAACCGTATATTCCGTCAACACTTCCGCTGTAATATCCCCAAGACTTAAGCCTTGTTTGAATATTTGTGACTTCCTGACCTTGCGAGCCTATCTTTGACAATGCGAAAACGGTACTTTCGCAAAACACACAACATATTACTGTTGACAATAAAATTACCGATATTCGTTTAGATATATGTTTCATAAGAAATCCTTTCTTTCTTGATGTAATATATATCTATTTTTAACGGATATTTTGTTTTTAATACGCAATTATAGGTAATTTTATTTGAACGTGAATTGCAAGCGTCAAAGCACATATTTGCTCAGCACCGTTATTCGCCAATTCTCTTGCACAAGACTGAGCGGTGTTTCCTGTGGTGTAAATATCGTCAAAAGCAATATTTTCTTACCATCACATTTTTCTGTGCATTTGAATGCACTCTGAACATTGTAACACGTTCCGTTCGTACAAGTGAACTTTGTTTTTAGTTGCTTTTTGTGCGGATAAGCAAATCTGTACGCATAGGTATTTTTTAAATACTCTGCAACTTCTTTTGCTATAAGTTCGGATTGATTGTAACCGCGTTCCTTTAAACGTTTCTTGTGCAGAGGAACCGGAACGATATAATCAAATGTATCCCATATATCATATGAATCAAGATAATTTTTCATCATATCGGCAAGTAATTTTTGCATAGGCTTTTGCAATTTGAGAATTTTAAATCAAGTATAACTTTATGCATACTTTTGTGTATTCAAAGGGTGACATTGTGAAAGCGATATGTTCCGTACCTTGATAAGGTGAGGCGTATGCCGTTTTGTCAAGATTTTCAAAACAGTGACGGCATATGCCGATTTTACCGTTTATAAGGTGAGCGGTGTCGCTCTCTTTTCGTTCGTCACAAAATACACAAATATACTTACTCATATTACCACTTTTTCTTCGGACATTTGCCGTCCGATAATCTCGCTCTTACCTGCATAACACAGCCGCATACACCGCACGTTGAGCCGTACATAAAATCATCGCAGTTTTGACAAATATCAAATCTGTTTTCATATACATCACTGCTTACAAGCCGTACACTTTTCATTGAAGTGACTTGCTCAACCATTTTTTGAATATCGTCTTCGGAAAGAACGGTTTTAATCCGCACCGTTTACATTTTGCCATTACTTTAATGTTATTACACAAGCACTCATTTTAGGCAGCTTGAATGAAAGTTTACCGTTTTCAAGTGATACATCAAACTTTTTCGGCTCAACGGTGTTCGGTGCGTCAAATGTGTTGCAGTCGTTCATATGCTCCGATACAAGAATTTCTCCGTCTGCAACAGAAAATTCACCGTCACGCAAATCAAGCTCCATATCTTCGTCACTGTCAAGACTTGTGTTGCAGATTGAAACAGTCATTTCACCGTTTTTCTTTGAAGCGGAAATGCTGATTTTAGGGAACTTCAAGCCGTTGATTTCCTGTTCTTCGCAGTCATAGTCAACGTCAACTCTTTCGCCGTCCATATGACCTTTCATCATTCTGAACAAGTGATATGTAGGTGTAAGCACCATTTTTCACCGTCCGTAGAATCATTGCCTGAAGTACGTTCACCATCTGTGCAATGTTAGCCATCTTAACACGGTCGTTGTGCTTTGTGGAAAACGTGAAGTATAAGCATACCGCTTATAACGTCACGCATAGTATTCTGCTGATATAAAAATCCCGGATTAGTTCCGATTTCAACATCAAACCAGTTGCCCCATTCGTCTACGATAAGGTCGATTTTCTTTTCCGGATCGTATCTGTCCATAATTGCAGTGTGAACGTTTATAACTTTGTCCATCTTCATAGCGTTAGCCATAAGTTTATACCAACCGTCATTGTCAAATTCGGTTGCACTGCCTTTGTTTTCCCAAGCACTTTCAAAAGTATAGTTGTGCAGAGAGATACCCTCTGTCATATGACGGATATTCTGCATTAATGTTTCCATCCAACGAGTATCGTCAACGTTCGGACCGCCTGCAATTTTGTAGATTGGCTCATCGCCGTAGTTTCTTATAAATGTTGCATATCTCTTGTATAGGTCGGCATAATATTCGGGACGCATATTACCGCCGCAACCCCAGTTTTCATTGCCGACACCGAAGAATTTTAACTTCCAAGGCTTTTCGCGGCCGTTTTTACGGCGTTCGTTTGCAAGCGGTGAATCACCGTCAAATGTCATATATTCAACCCAGTCACGCATTTCCTGTACAGTACCGCTGCCGACATTTCCGCATATGTACGGCTCTGTTCCGAGCTGTTCGCAAAGCTCAAAAATTCGTGTGTACCGAAGTGGTTGTTTTCGACAACACCGCCCCAATTTGTATTTACCATATAAGGACGCTGTGATTTTTCGCCGATACCGTCACGCCAGTGATAGTCGTCCGCAAAACAACCGCCCGGCCAACGCAATACCGGTATTTCAAGCTCCTTTAAAGCGTTTACAACATCACAACGCATACCGTTCTTGTTAGGTATGTCCGAATTTTTATCAACATATAATCCTTCATATATACATCTGCCAAGATGTTCGGCAAATTGACCGTAAATATATTTGCTTATCTTTCCTTGATTTCGTGCTGTATTTATTATTGCTTTTTGCCATTTCATTTCCTCTCTTTCACATACAAAAAATATCCGTTTTGATTATACTATGACCGAATTTTAAATGCAATATGTTAAAAAAAATACTCTGATATTTAATGTTTTTTTCTGATTTTTAAAGTACTTTTATGAATAAACCTTTCATAACATCAAGCGATTTTTGATGCATTTCTTCGTCTGCCGCGGCGGTAAGAGATGAGTCGACAATTATTTCGGAATTCGGACAAGCCGATTTTGCCATAACGGCATTTGAAAGTACGCATATGTTGCTCACAAGTCCGCAAAGCTCTATTGTATCGAAGTCTTTGCCCTCAAGATATTTTGCCATTTCAAGCGATGGGAATGTATTTTTTCAAAACATAGCTTGCCTTTTAAAGCGTCGGCTAATTCGCCATAAAGCTTGTGACCGACGGTTCCTTTAATGCAATGGGGAACAGGCAGACTTTTACCCTCTGCTGTGGTGAGATAGTCGTCAAAATGAGTGTCTAAAGTATATATTATTTCGTCATTTTGGTATTCGGCGATTTTTTCTAAAATGCCTTTTTCAAGCTCTTTTGCTTTGTCAAAACCAAGACTTCCGCATACAAAATCATTTTGGTAATCTACTACTATAAGTAATCGTTTCATATTCATTCACTCCTTTTTCATTATTATAACTTAAATCAAAGTATATGTAAATAAATTTCACCTTTATTGGTATAAAATCATACTATATATTACGGATATGTAAATCCGAATTTGAAAAAGGAGTTGTTATAAATGTCAGAATCAAATAAACTGAGCTGCCCTTATCCGAAGTGCGGTTGTGTCGGCTACGGTTATGTTCCGGTGCAGGAAATGGAAGAAGTTTATGATGATTGTACAGGGCTTATGCAAGGTACGATATTCCCTGAACTTGATTTGAATATGTGTGAATACGGTAAGGTTTGTAAACAGTGGGAGGCGGTATGTGATGGAATGTTCAAGAGTTGAAATGCTGAAAAAAATTCAGTGCAGTAATTTTGCCGCTTATGATATGCTTTTGTATCTTGATACCCATTCGGACGATAAAAAGGCATTCAGAATGTTTCAGGCACTTGTTAAGAAAACCAAGGAATTGAAATGTGAATATGAAGAAAATTCGGCCCGCTAAACCAGTTTTCAACCGCTATGCAGGATGAGTTTAACTGGCTTGATAATCCGTGGCCGTGGGAAAGGAGGCTAATAAGTAATGTTTAGTTATAATAAATTTCTTGAATTTCCGGTAAAGGTTTCAAAACCAAACCACGTCTTGCAAATGTGGTTATAACTCAATACGGCGGTCCAAACGGTGAACTCGGCGCGTCACTTAGATATTTGTCGCAAAGATATACTATGCCCGATGAAGTTTCAAAGGGGTTGCTTACGGATATAGGTACGGAGGAATTGGCACATTGAGGTTATCTATAATATAAAAGCTGCTCAACAGTGAACAGCTTTTCATTATGTAATATATTTCGGAATTTTCGGATAAATTGTGATATTGAAATTATCAAGGTTGCCTTTTTTGAACGTTCTTTTTTTGTATAGACAACTTTTTCAAGAACATCTTTCAGCATATCATTTTTGCTTTTGGGGAAGGCAGGTCATGATAAACCTCAAGCAGTTTTTCTACTTTCGGAATTATATTGACAGCACTGTCTTCACGGGTAATTTCGGTCTTAAGTTCTTTAGCTAATATGGCGATATGTTCTTTAACTTCGTCCATTCGCAGTGATAAGGCTCGTGAACGTTCAAGAAATACATCAGTGGTGTATATGCCTTGCTCTAATAGGTCATGTGTTTTGCTTATTTGTTTATTTAATGTATCAAGTTCGTGTTGTTCTTTTGTAATGCTTTTTTTTCTTTATAGAAACTTGAGAAATTCGTTCAACAGGGGGAAGTTATATCCCATGAGATTTTATATTCTCCTAACCATTCTTTATGGGATTGGAGAATACGTTCTTCGACAACTCGTAACTGTGAGCCTACATTGTTACAAGTCGGTTCACTACAAATTAACATATCGGGGTATTTTGTATGCGGTCGCCTAACCATATGCCGTCCGCAATTACCACATACAACAATGCCGCTCAATGAGTTTTTTTTACTGTATTTTTTTCGCCGATAGGACGTGCGGGGTTATGACGCATTAAGTCTTGAGCTATGTTAAATGTTTCTTTTTTTGATATAATAGGGGATGTAATCCCTTACAAAGCAGATAATCTGTTGCTCGAGGTCGTGAAATATGGAGTTGACCGTCTATCATCTTTTTTGTTGTGGTCGCCAGTTCCAGCGAGATCATACCTATATATACAGGATTGATTAATATATCACGAATAGACGCTACTACCCATACTTTGCCTCGCTTTGGTGGCACTTTCATTGCATTAAGACGTTTGGCAATAAAACCTGTGCCCAGCCTATTAAATGTGTTGTCCGATTGTTTTTCACCGACAGTATATAATTCAAAAATCAATCGGACAACATCAGCTTCCTCTTTGTTAATTTCAAGAGTCCAGCCTTTATCGTTTTCAATACGGATCCGATTGTATCCGTACGGTGCTTTGTTGGCAACATATTTCCCGTCTTTTACCGAAGCCATTCGGCCACGTTGTAAACGTCGATTAATTGTTTTATATTCACGGCGTGACATAAACAAACCAAATTCAAAATATTCCTCGTCAAATTCGTTGTTCGGATTGTAGGTTTTTATTGGAGTAATTATTTTTGTATCGCTAAATTTGAATGTTTGAGCAACAATACCTTGGTCTATGGTGTCACCTCTTGCCAGACGCTCTACCTCCATAACCAATACACCGTCCCATATGCCTTGCTCTACCTCTTGCAATAATTGTTGCATAACAGGACGGGCGGCAATAGTTTCACCGGAAACAATTTCACGATAAATCGCAGTGATGTTTAGATTGAGTTTTTTGCAAGGTCCAATAATGCTTTCTCGTGACGAGCCAATGTTTCGCCCTCACCTCGTGCTTCTGCTTCACTGTCGGCACGAGATTTTCTTAGATATAAACAATATTGCATAATCAGTCATCCTTTCGCTTTTCATCGGTTTTACGGTTTTGACGAAGATTTCTTATAAAAATCAGTACAAGTTCAGCTTCTTCAACAGTAAGTTGGTTAAATAGCTTTACCATTTCAGAATATTCGTCATTGTTTGATTTATTCATATATGTACACTTCCTTTATTTGTATTACAGTTATTTTACAACCATATTACAAAATAAAGTTAGTTTCGATAAAAAATATCGAATTTTGATATATTTAACAGTAAAATAGGTATAAAAATAAACAACCGATTATTTTACGGTTGTTTATTAAGATTTTTGTGAAATTTATATTTTTAAATCATCAATTATAATTTCTTGTAGGTTATCATAGTTATCCGCCATTGCTATTCGATTGGATTGGTTTTCGATTACTTTCTCAAAATAATTTCGTACAAAACGACCATTTGAAAAATTAATCGGCTTTGAATTTATGGTATCCGAAAAAATGTTTTACATATTCTAAAGCATTGTTTGACAAAGAATAATCGTATTTGTTGCACATCTTAACGAATATTAAATATAATTCTTCAGCTGAATAATCTGCAAAATCTATAAATTTATTAAAACGAGAACGAAAGCCTGGATTCATTGAAAGAAACTTCTCCATTTCATCAGTATATCCGGCGGCAATTACAATTAAATCAGCTCGACAATCTTCCATGTTTTTCAAAAGTATATCAACAGCTTCGCCGCCAAAATCGTTATCAGAATCACTGGCTAATGAATACGCTTCATCTATAAATAATATTCCGCCTTTTGCTTTTTCAATTACTTCTCTTGTTTTTATTGCAGTTTGACCTACATAACCGGCCACTAAATCGGAGCGGTCAACTTCAATTAAATGTCCTTGTGACAGTATGCCAAGTTCACGATATATTTTTGAAAGAAGTCTTGCAACTGTGGTTTTTCCTGTACCAGGATTACCGCAGAATACAAGATGATTTGATACATCAGGTACTTTTAACCCTTTTTCTTGACGAATCTTTCTTATTTTTATGCTGTTTATTAATGTTGACACTTCTTGTTTTACAGATTGTAAGCCCACAAGGTCATTAAGCTCTGCAAGTAAACTGTCTATGGATATATTTGACTGTGGTTCAGTATTATTTGGGTTGGTAGTATCGTTTTCAGCAGAGTCAAATATAATAGTTTCGGATTTTATAAGCGGAGTATATTCACAATGACTATCATTTTGTTTTTCATACAAGTGATTTTAAAAAATTGAGTAGTATTTTCTATTTCTGTATCAGAAATAAAAGTACCTTGAATATGACTTATGTTTTTGTGCAGTTGAGTCAAAAAATAACATATCTCCATTTCCGAATAGACTTTCTGCACCGGATATATTCAAAATTTTTTACTATCTGATTGTGAAGATAATAGAAATGCTATTTTAGAAGTGATATTAAGTTGAACATACTTTTCAAGAATAGCACACTCAGATGATGCATAATAATTAAATGAATACCTACGTTCTTGCCGTATTTTAATAGTTTAATTATATGAGGATTAATTTCATCATAAACACTGAATAAATCAGATAATTCTTCTATAATAAAAATCAGATTTGGAAGTTTATCATCAGTTATTTTTTTTATTATACGATTCAATATTTTTTACCCCTATATTGTTAAACAAATCATATCTACGCATCATTTCATTTACAGTCCAACTAAGTCCACCTTCAGCTTTTATAGGCTCCGTTAAAACAGGTAGAAGCATATGTGGAATATCTTTATATACAACAAGTTCTGATGGCTCGGGGTCAACCATTATAAATCTAATCACATCAGGTGTAGAGTTATATAATATACTCATAATAATAGAATGTATGCAGATGGACTTACCTGAGCCGGTTGTTCCGAAAAATAAGCAAAGATGACATTGTTTCTATATCACGAATAACAGGACCCGAGGCATCCATACCGATACATACAGGTATTCCATAATTGTTATTGCGAAATTCATCTGATGATAAAAGTTCTATTAAATTTACCGGAGAAAATGTTGCATTAGGTATATCAATATTTACAGTACCATAACTATTTTGTGAAACCGTTATATATATGTCTAGTGAACCTGTTCGCATTGCAATATCGTCTTTCAATTCAAGAACTTCAGATAACTTTCCGTTAACAATTTTTATTTCATATCTTGTCATAATGAGATTATGTGTAATTTTTTAGTAGCAGTGCCACAATTCCGAATCCCTTAAGCGATTCTAAAATTTCTTTTCCGATTGACATTAAAGCTTCTTTGTTTTCTATATTATCAGAGGTTTTAGGTTGCTCTAATAATGTTAATGGTGGAAATGTATAATTTGTTAATGTATTAGTATTCATCAAAGTATATCACTCCTTGGATGTCCGTTGGGATTTGATGAATTTTATATAATTTTCTATCTGATGTCTTTCTTCTTCAGAAAAATCTTTTAATGCTTCAGAAAATTCATTATTTTGTTCTGGTGTAGGAACTGTCGGTATATCAGTTTTTCCTAATATATAATCTACAGACACATTAAAAAAAGTCTGCCATATATGAAACGGAATTTATATCAGGAAAGCTTATGCCACGTTCATACGCACTATAAGTTTGTCTTTTAATATTTAATAAATTAGCCATGTCATCTTGCGTCATTTTTTGCTTGTTCGTAACTCTTTTAATCTATTTCCTAACATATCATATACACCTCGATTTAATTATAGCAAATATAATTTGCCATAACAACAAAAAAGCAAAAATAAATTGCTAAAAATATTACGAAAAGCAAAAAATAATTGCAAAAACTATTGACAATGCAATTTAAGATTGCTATAATAAAGATGAAAAGCAATTTCAAATTGCATTAGAGGAGGTGACAATATGAGAAAGTGGTTTATTGATTTGCGAAAACAGGCAAATTTAACACAACAGAAATTGGCGGATGAAATTGGAGTTACTCGACAGTTGATAAGTGCAATAGAAAATGGTGATTGTGAACCAAGCGTAACAACCGCTAAATCGTTGGGTAAACTGCTTAATTTCCCTTGGACGCAATTTTTTGAGTCTTCTGTTTAATTTTCATTATCTAAATTATAACATGAAAGGTGGGCGGAATAAATGGGAAGTAACCCTACAAAAGCGGCCAACAATATGTACTGCAAGTGCAGATTAGCGGCGGCAAAGTACAATGACAAATTAAACAGTCGTGAGGGAGCGGCGGAAATGTTGGGATTGTCAAGTTCAACTTTAGCAAGTTACGAACTTGATTTAACAAAAGTTGTTCCGTCGAAAGTATTATGATGATGGCAGATGTATATAATGCTCCCTGAATTGAAAAATTGGTACTGTTCCAATGTTTGCCCTTTGGGTGCTGAATTTCCGAAAATTGAAATTGAGGATTTGGACAGGCTTACAATCAAAGCATTATCGACATTACGCGAGATATCAAATGTGAAAAGAAGACCTATTAGATATAACCGCTGACGGTGTCATATCTGTCGAAGAACGACCGAAATTAAATAATGTCATAAAAACATTAGATGAAATCTCTAACGTGGCTCAATCACTGAAATTATGGGCGAAAAAGAATTTGTCAAAAACAGAATAGGACAATTTGTGATGTAAATATATTAATTTAGGAGGTGGATTATATGAGTGAATTTGTTGAAGAATTTAAGATTGGTAACACCAATGTAAAAATTGCAGATGATTATTGTCGCGACAAAACACCGGAAGATGTTAATGCAATTCTCAAGCGAATTGGAGCAAATGCTTTACCGCATTTTGCAATGAATAAACAAGATAAGGCAGGGTAGTAATTATGAGCGGTTATTTACGAAATAAAAAAGAGAGCGTGACGCCCTATGCGTACACACTCCCACAACCAATATCATTATAACATAGCTCATTAATTATGTCAAACAAGAAACGGAGGATAACAATGATACAGATAGGTTTGGCAATGGTGTCATTCGGTATCGGCATATTTGTCGGAATGAAAATTATTGGAGGAAAAATAATGGATGACGCAATGAAATTGATAATTGATATATGGAATAGCTTAAGTCCGGAGGACGTAAGTTATGGATTGAGAGGGACAGGTTTTACCTACACTTAAAAACGGCAGATATGCAGCTAAGAAAAAGCCACAAATAATAAAACGCAAATTTGATGCGAAGTGGAATGCTGATACAAATCAAATTTTGGCAATTATAAACAAGTAAAAATAATAAATAAAATCTCGCAGGCAGATATGAGCCGTCAACTTTTAATGTGTAAGACGTCCCATAAAACTTATCTTTAATGTGTTGGCGGTTCTGATGTGTCTGTGAGATATAGTACAAGCCTTATAAGCAGATACGGACAGGGTTGTTAAAATTATAAATTAAAACTAAATCCTATGAATTAATTTCCATACAGTTCTGCTATTAAAACTATTACTTATTATCCGAAATAAATATGTATAGCAACCCTGTCTATATGTGCTTATAAGGTGCAAGAAAGTGAGGGATTAAAACTGAAACAAAAAGCAAGAAAAAATTAGAGTATATCATATCAGTTGTTATATTCAGCATGATATTGATAGGCTTAGAAAGTTTAATGATGATAATAGGAGGTGGCAAATTATGAAATTTTACTTTACATTCGGTTCAGAAAATCAACCGTTTAAAGGCGGTTGGGTGATTATAAATGCTGATAGTCGTGAACAGGCATGTATGTTATTCAGAGCAGCATTTCAGCTTGATGATGAAATGATAAATTGTTGTAACATATTCGGAGAAAAAGAGTTTAAAAGAACAAAGATGTACCGAGAAAATGATAACTTCGGTAGTGCATGTCATTGCGAATTGAGTTTAAAAATTGAAAAAAAATAGACCGCAGAGTTGCAGCTCAATGCGGTCAATGCAATCAGGTACATAAAAATAATACCATATTTTTATTCTATCAGAAATGAGGTGAGTTGTCAATGATTTTTAATAGTGATAGCTATGACGCACTTATGGCAATGGAAGAAGCAAGAACAGGTCATTACGGCGAAGATTATTTTGATAATGGCAGACCGGATGATTATTGGGACGTAATGGCTGACGCAAAGTATGAGGAGGAACGAGATGAACGATAAAGAAGAAATGATTATCGTAAAAGATAATCCGGATTTAATAGTTATAAACCAACTTCCGGTCATATCGGAACAGTTGGACAAGGTGAAAGCGGAAATTCAAAGACGTACTGCATTTGCTGATACTGTTACAGTATCAGAGGAAAACAGACAGGAAATCAAAAAAAATGCGTGCGGCTATGAATGCTGAAAAATCAAGACTTGATGAAGTATATAAAACGGCACTTGAAAAAGTTATTGCACCGATACAGGCAGTACAAGATAAATACAAGGATTGTGTAGGACTATATACCAAAGCCAATTCTCAACTGAAAGCCAAAATTGATGTTATCGAAGATGGATTAAAACTCGCAAAAAGAAAATTCGGTAAAAGAGTATTTTGAAGAATTGGTTACTGCCAAAATATTGATTTCATTTCATTTGAACAATTAGGCTTGAAAATAACATTATCAGTATCGGAAAAAAGCTAAAAGAGCAAGTAAATAATATTGTAGAGCGTGTAGCAACCGATTTAAAGGCTATTGATATACAAGAAGACAAAGAAGAAGTATTGATTGAATATAAGAAACATCTAAATGTGTCTGAGGCAGTAAGCACCGTTGCGGCACGTCATAAAGCCATTCAAGCTGAAAAAGAAAGAAAATAAAGCAGGAAGAACAGCGTGCAAAGAGAATAGCGGCGGCACAAGCTGTTGCGGAAGCAGCAAGACAACAAGCACAGATGCAGTCGGAAAGTGACAATGAAGAACCTGTACAAACTGTAAAAGAGCCTGTACACGTTGAACAACAGCTTACACCTCCGCAAGTAGAATTAAACAAATATCCGTTTAATTTCTCTGCTTATATCGAGGCAACATCAAAAGACGAGGCAATCGAAAAATTGAGAGAATTTAAACCAAAGCTAATTGAGTTTATGGAAAGAGAGGGTGTGCATTATGGCAAGTAATATGCAAAACCGAAATTCAGTGTAGCAATAACTACACCGGCATACAAAAATTGATTAATAACACGTTGAAAGACCCTCAACGTGCCAATAACTTTATAGCAAATGTATCAACGGTAGTTGCGAATAATCCACAACTGCAAGAATGTGAAGCAAGTACAATTCTTTCTGCTGCATTTTTAGCAGATAGTTTAAATCTTTCTATGTCACCACAGTTAGGCTATTGCTATTTAGTTCCGTATGAAACGGCTCTAAAGGACAAATACGGAAAAACAATGTGGATGTTAGATGAAAACGGCAATCATATATTGGATAACAATGGCAAGTGGAAAAACATACTGTGAAAAAGGCACAGTTCCAAATGGGCTATAAGGGATATGTGCAGTTGGCTCAACGTACAGGACAGTATAAAAAATTGTTGTCTTGCCGATAAAAAGACGGCGAACTTATTCATTTTAATCCGTTGGAAGAAGAAATTGACGTACAACTTATTGAGGATGAACTTGAACGAGAACAAGCGAAAACAATAGGCTATTATGCCATGTTTGAGTATCATACGGGTTACCGCAAAGCAATATATTGGTCCATCAGAAAATGATGGCTCATGCAGACAAGTATTCGGCAGCATTCAGTGCGGAAATGTACGAAAAAATACAAAATGGTGAAGTCCCTGAAAAGATATGTGGCGATATTCTTCATTTTGGTATAAGAATTTTGATGATATGGCTATGAAAACAATGTTAAGACAACTCATTTCAAAATGGGGTGTTGTATCGATAGAGATGGAGAATGTCCTAAAGAAAGATATGGCTGTCATAGAATCTGAAACGGATTATACATACATTGATAATGATAGTGATAATGATAGTGATAATGATAGTGATAATCAAATTCCGTTGTCACAACCTGAGCTGGATATGGTGCAAGATAGCGACAATGTAGAGCCACTGATACAAGAAAATTTACAACAAGAAATGAGTGGCAGTGAAACGTCCGAGCAGGAGGCGATAGATATTGATTCGATATAATATCATAGCCACAGGTTCTAAAGGTAATGCAGTTAAAATTGATGATATATTGATAGATTGTGGTGTATCTTTCAAAAAACTAAAAGATGTGTACAAGCATATAAGATTGGTCTTACTTACACACGAACACTCGGACCACTTCCGACCGTCAACTATACGAAAATTGGCGGCGGAACGTCCAACTTTGAGATTTGGTTGTTGTCGTTGGATGGTTCCCAAGTTGATAGAATGTGGAGTTTCACCAACACAAATTGATGTATATGACATAGGAAAAAGATACGATTATAAGGTGTTTGCTCTGTCGCCTATCAAACTATATCATGACGTTCCGAACTGCGGATATAGGCTATATTTCGGACGAAAGAGAGTGTTGTACGCAACAGATACCCGAACAATGCAGGGTATCAGCGCAAAAGGATATGATTATTACTTCATTGAAGCAAATTACAAAAAAGAAGAAATTAAGCGTAAAATTGCAGACAAAAAAAAGAACAGGGCGAATATGCGTATGAAGTACGAGCCATGAATGAACATCTGTCGCAGGAAGAAGCTGAAGATTTTATATATTCAAATATGACTTCGAAAAGCAGATATATCTTCTTGCACGAACACATTGATAAATAACAAGGTAGGGGGATAAGAATGTCACAGATTACAACAGCAAAAATTGTAGAGTATGACGGCTGTAATATGCTGATAATCCCACAAGAACCGATAAGCCGTGAGATGATTAGAAAACAAGTGAAAAACGTTGAATTACGGTTATGCGACGGTCGGGAATGTACGTCTGAACAACGAAGAAAAATATTTGCAATAATCGGTGAGATAGCCGATTGGAGCGGACATGACAGTGAAGATTTGCGTAAATATCTTTACATCAAATTATTGTATGGATAATGACCTTGAGTATTTCAGCTTATCCCCAAAAAAACCTAATTTAGCGGATATGGAAACTGTAACAGGTTTTATATCTTATTTGATAAAAATTCTGCTTTGAATGGAATGTACCGACACTCGATACCATGCTTAATCGTGCCGAAGAAATCGGTAAATATTTATATATGTGCTTGGAGCATAGGAAGTGTGCTATTTGCAATGATAAGGCAGAAGTACATCACTTAGACGCTGTCGGTATGGGTAGGGATAGAAATGATATTGTTCATGTAGGTATGAATGCTATTGCGTTATGCCACAAGCACCATATACAGGCTCATAATATGGGCAAAAATGAATTTTTAAAACAGTATCATGTATATGGAATAATACTTGATTCGTACTTATGCAAAATATTAAATTTAGGACGAAAGACTGTATATAACGAGCTGTTTGAACGTGATAAACAGTTTTTGCAGCTTGAGGAGGTGAGAGAATAACATGGCAAGACCCTTGAAAGATGGGGTTGATTATTTTCCAAAAGATACTGATTTTTATGCAGATGATAAAGTGCGACTTTTAAGAGCGGAGTTTGGCTCAAAAGGAATGTATCTTTTAGACTACATATTATGTGACTTATACGGCAAAAATGGATATTTCATCAAATGGGATAAAAACAAGTGCTACCTTGTGTCAGACGGTGCGGGATGTGGTTGTTCTCCTGAGTTTGTTGCAGAGTTTATTTCGGGTGTATCAGATGTTCTTTCTTTGATAAAAGGGTGTTTGAAATGTTTGGAGCATTGACGTCTGTGGGTATCCAGCGGCGCTTTATAAGAATGTTAAACAGCCGCGAAAATTTCACATTTATTGAAGAATACTTTCTGCTTGATACATCTGATAAAAAGATGTTCCGCAAGGTATTCTTAATAAACTTGCATTCAAAAAGGTTTCCGATAAAGAAAACGAAGTTAAAAGTAAAGATAACCCCAATAAAAATAAAGATAATTCACAAAGTAAAATAGAAGAAAATAAAGTAGAGGAGAGTAGAGTAGAGGAAAGTATAATAGATGACTCTCACCGCTCGCCTGCACCGTATGAGCAAATCAAAGATATGTATAACAACATATGTACATCATATCCTAAATTACGCTCAATGTCTGATAGTCGAAAGAAAGCAATTAAAGCACGACTTAGACAGTACAGTATTGACGATTTCAAATGTCTGTTTGAGAAAGCGGAAAATAGCAGTTTTTTAAAAGGTGCAAATAATCGTAACTGGTCTGCCACATTTGATTGGTTGATAAAAGATTCCAATATGGCAAAGACACTTGACGGAAATTATGACGACAGACCTATGCAAAGAAATGATTATAATGCCGGTGCAAGAAAAAGCAATAATCTATTTCTTGATTTACTTGATAACGATAACGGAGATGATATATTATGACATTTCAAGAAACTGCTAAAATTATGGCGGTATTTAAGGCTGCATACCCACGCTACTATGCAAATATAGACGTGGAAGAAGCAAGACGGGTAACAACATTATGGGCGTCTATGCTTGCCGATTACAGCTATGAAACTGTTTCAAATGCTGCTAAGGCATTGATTGTATCAAGCAAGTTTCCACCGACAATAGCCGAGGTAATAGAAAAAATACAGCTATTAACCAAAGAACCGGAACTGACGGAGGGCGAGGCTTGGAGCATGGTGCGAAAAGCTATCCGTAATGGAATTTACGGATATAAAGAGGAATATAGAAAATTGCCTGACAAGGTAAAAACGGCAATAGGAAACCCTCTGATGATACACGAATGGGCTAAGGTAAGTGCAGATGAACTCGATACCGTAGTAGCAAGTAATTTTATGCGGAATTTTCGTTCACAAACGAAAAGCAAACAGGAATATGAAAGTTTGCCACAAAGCGTAAAAAAAAATTTGTTGAGGAAATATCCGCAAAAAATGCCGAAACTGGAGGAAGTAAATGAGAGGAATAAATGATATAAGAATAACCTTTGAAGAAAAAATCAACAAGTATGCCGTAAAGCAAATACAACCTCATATGATTAACGCATTTTGCAGTAATGTTGTGCGATGAAGCTGTAAATGAAACGTTATTTAGTTTAGACACAATAGAAAATATGGATGAGATCGCATGAAAAAACACAGTTGCAGAATGACTGATACAGAAAAAAGAAATGCACGACAGAGCAGTTAAAATTCGCAAAATGACCGATGAGCAGTTGTGCAAGTACATAGATGATACACAAGGTAAGAACGATACACGGATAAAAAAGTGTGAGTAAGTTTTTAACTTGTGTGGCAGGATTGAAAGGTATAGGTAAAACAACAGAAAATAAATTATATTATCTGGCAAGAGAAAAGGGGTTTATTGATTAATGCGTTGGAGTGAAGCGGAGTATGCACGATATATTCAGAATACGGAACAAAACACAAGTAGCCCAAAGCCTAAAAATAAATATTCTTCTCAAAAAACGTGGATTGATGTATATGTTTTGATAGTAAAAAGGAAGCGGATTATTACTGTCAATTAAAGCTACTTACAAGAGCCGGAGAGATAAAAGGCTTCTGCCGTCAGGCAAGATTTGTTGTGACAGAGGGTGTAGGGAGTATAGAACGTGGTACTGAGTATGTTGCAGATTTTGTTATCTTTAACAATGACGGAACAAGTCGCATTGTTGACACGAAAGGGGTGAAAACCAATGAATTCAAGTTAAAAATGAAATCATTCCGAGAAAAGTATCCGACTCTTAAAGTAGAGTTGGAATAAAGGAGTAGATAATTGATGGGTAAAATAAGAACTCGAAATCAACATCAAGCCGAGTTTGTGAAGTGTATTCAGAAATTCGGCGGTAAATATCAAACATGGGAAATATTCGCTGATTTCATATCAATGTTTGCCTGTGCTATATCGAATGGCATAGATAGGGTGCATTTCAAACCGAGAGAAGAAATGTATATGCAAATTATTCGCAAATACACAAATGAAGAACAGGCAATCTTTCCTGAGATGATGGGTCATGTCATTAATGGCATGGAGGAAAACAGGGATTGCGATTTCCTTGGTGAGTTGTATATGGCTCTGGACACGGAAGCCATTGAAAGGGCAGTTTTTTTACACCGTATAGTTTGTGTAAAATGACTGCTCAATTACAAAAAATGATATAGAACAAGAAATAAAAGCAAATGGATTTGTATCTGTAAATGACCCGGCATGTGGAGCAGGCGCATTGCTGGTTGCGGTAGCAAATACTGCGGCAGAAGAAATAAAACAATTTAATTGGCAAAATCACATCCTATTTGTTGCTCAAGATATAGATGCAGTTACGGCCAAGATGTGTTATATACAATTATCTCTATTGGGGTGTGCTGGGTATGTTAAGATTGGCGATACAATGGCGAATCCAATAACGGCAAACGAGGCATTGTATGAAATGCCAAAAGAAGATAGTTGTTATTGGTATACACCAATGTATTTCAATGATGTTTGGAATTGGCGAAGAATGTTTCATATGTTTGATAAAACCATGCAAAAAAATATAACGATAACAAATAATGATGAAAAAGAAAAGACCGCCCAACCAGTAGAAAACTCGCAAGATATAGATAGAAACGAGTTTAATACCGAAAAGAACGGTCAGCTATCATTATTTTGAAAGGAGTTTGGATATGGAAACTACAAATCAAAATAACTTAGATGAAATTATATCACAAGATACAGAGAAAATCAATAATGACGAACAGACAAAATCTGAAATCGTGTATATTGAAGTTGATAAATTACATCCACATGACGCAAATCCTCGAAAAAATACAGGTGATGTAACGGAACTGGCGGACAGCATAAAGAAAAACGGTATATTGCAAAATCTTACGGTTGTTCCTGCAACCGGTTATTGGTACGGTGACTATACCGTAATAATCGGTCTGACAGACGTTTGGCGGCGGCAAAACAAGCGGGATTGAAAACTGTACCGTGCGTTATTCGTGAAATGGGCCAAAAGGAACAGATAGCAACAATGTTGCTTGAAAATATGCAACGTTCGGATTTGACTGTATATGAACAAGCTCAAGGAATACAGATGATGTTAGATTTGGGCGAAACGGTTGAAACAGTTGCAGAAAAAACTGGTTTTTCCGAAAGCACCGTAAGACGTAGAACTCGTTTGTTGAAGTTGGATAGTGATGTGTTCAAGGAAACCGAGGGCAGACAGATAACCATGTTGGAGTATGACAAGCTGTTTGAAATCAAAGATGATAAGAAAAGGAATGAAGTGCTAAAATCCATTGGTACAAATAATTTCAATAATGAAATATTGCGTGCAGTACAAGCAGAGAAAACAACAGAAATACGCAAAAAATTTTTTGAAGATTTGAATGAATATGCCGAAGAAGTGAAAGATACCACAGGATTAGTATATATAGGTTGGTTTGATAATACAAAAAATATAACCGATTATTCAATCCCGGAATGTACAAAGTTATACTATCGAAGTTATGGAAGTGGTGTAGGAGTATCGTTATATCGTAGCACGACAGCTGATGAGAAACAAGCAGAACAAGAAAAAACAGAACAAGAAAATAAAATTAAAGAAGAAAGAGATAGCAAAATACGAAAGCTAAAAGAACTGGCAGAACGTACATATACCTTGAGAAGAAATTTTGTAAAAGACTTCACGTTAAATGAAAAGGCAACATCAAAGAACTTGCAAAATTTTATTATCACGGCATTGCTTGAAGCGGCATTGCTTGAAGATAATTATTTCGATATTGAAAAATTTATTGAAATGTTGGATGTCGAATATGATGAAGACGATTTAGACGAAATGCAAGGGGTGCGAGAAGTATATGAACGGTCAAACAAAACACTGCAAAATAAAATGGTTATTGCAGGATATGTTCTATACAATGATAGAAAAACAAACGATTGTTACGATTATACAGGAAATCACAGAGAGAACGAACCACTTCAGCGACTCTATGATGGACTAATTACAATAGGCTATGAAATGTCTGATGAAGAACGTGCCATGATGGACGGTACGCATGAATTATATACCACTGAAGATGAATAATTGATAAAGGAGAGATTAAGATGACAAATATTATAAAATGCAGATTTTTGATAAAGACGGTGAACCGAGAGGCAGAGAATACAGCTATAAAACAGAAATACCTGTTGAAGTCGGTCAAATAGTAGATGTACCTGCACCACGTCAAAGTGACGCTGACAGTGAATTGAAAACAAAATCAGTTATTGTATCACAAATAAATGTGCCGGAAGATGAAATTGCTGATTTTGCGGATAGTGTAAAAACAGTTGTAGGTATTCATGATAAAAGTACAAAGGAAGATTAATTCAGTGCATACACAAGAACAGAAAAAAGGAAGTATTTAAAAACTGTCAAAAGGAAATGTTGTTTATTCGTGAAATGTTAGATAATAAAAGCATATCGGAAAATTCAATGTCGATATTGGGAAACAAAGTCTTCAACATGCATCAAATGTTGCTGGCAATGTATGTGGAGGACTTAGAAGAAATGATAAATCCATTGCCCCATTTTGCCATTCCATCAATTTTTGCAACATTAAAAATCTTTTTCGGAAACACTGGAAAACAACTTGATACGATAGATAAAATAGTAGCTAAAGAACTTATAGAACAAGGTGTAGCGAAAATTGAAGTAAAAATTAAAAATCACAATAGGAAGTATCTAACTATTACTTATATGTTTAGGTACTTCCTATAACAAAATTTATTATATTGGAGTGATTCCGTGAATAGGACATGGACTAAAGAAGAGGTTGAATATTTAAAAGAAAAATGGGGAAATGTTTCAATTCCAATCCTTGCCAAAAAACTAAATCGAAGTGTCAATGCAGTGAAATTAAAAGCGGGGAGATTAAATCTTGGACCTATGTTAGAAAATGGAGCATATGTAACATTAAATCAATTGGCGATAGCTTTAACTGGAAAAAATTTTTCCTCATATTGCAAGAAATCATGGATAGAAAACAGAGGTATGCCGGTTCATAACAAGAAAGTTATAAAAATACTTTTAAAATTGTCTATTTAGATGAGTTTTTGAAATGGGCTGAAAAAAATCGTTCGTTTTAGATTTTTCAAAGATGGAGACGTTGACTTTAGGCAAAGAGCCTGAATGGGTGAATGAACAACGCAAGAAAGACTATACGTCAAATGCACTACAGAGAAAAGACAAATGGACACCATATGAAGATGATAAATTGCGATATTTATTAAAACAACAGAAATATGGTTATGCAGAAGTGGCTGAGATACTTCATAGAAGTGAGGAGCGATACAACGGCGATGTGCAGACTTGGGCATTCGTGAACGCCCGGTAAAAGCTGATATTTGCGGAAATCTATGGACTGATGATATGTATCGCATTATTGCAAAAGGTATAAAAAATGGCGATTCATATTCGCTAATAGCAAATCGTATCGGAAAATCTGAAAAAAGCGGTAAGAGGTAAAGTGTATAACAAATATCTGACTGAAAGTGCTGATAAAGTTAGAACTATGATTGGTGATGGTCAGTGGGGTGACAATGCTCCGGAACCGAAAGTTAAGCAAGCGTTATATTTATCCCACACAAGAAGGGTATGCAGACAAAATCTTACGGATTTAGTGGGATTACTGAAATATCGCACATTGTGTATGATGAAAGAGGTACATAAATGATAGATAGAATTGCAAATGAAGTAGCAATTCAGTGCATGGATTGCGGAATTATAACGGATATACGACAATTTAAAGACATACTTGTAATGACTCTAAACAATTACACAGTATCACCCAAAGAAAAAGCTATTGCGGTATATGATGACTTGAGTAAGGGATACCAAATGTTCTTTGTTACGAAGAAAGTAAAAGGCTTATCCGATAAGAGCCTAAAATACTATAAATGTGTTATAGATGATGCAATGATAAGAATAAATAAGCCATTAGACAGAATTACGGCTGATGATATTCGGTATTTGTTGGCTTACAAAAAGAGAGATGGCAGAAGCAATACAACTTTGAATAACATTAGACGTGTATTATGCTCGTTTTTAAATTCTTGGTGAATGATGATTACATTGTTAAAGACCCTATGTTAAATATAGACGTTGTAAGACAAGAAAAAACTGTGAAAAAGCCATTTTCACCGATTGAACTTGAAAAAATACTTGATGTATGCCGAAACGATAAAAATGAGTTGGCAAGACGCAGAAACATAGCGATGATAGAAAGCTTTTTATCAACAGGCTGCAGAGTAGGAGAGATAAGCTCAATAAAAATTGAAGATGTTGATTTTCGTAAAGGCGAGTGTATTGTACATGGCAAGGGCAACAAGGAAAGGAAAGTCTTTTTTAATGATAGGTCAATATTAAGACTGTCCGAGTACATAGATTATCGGAAAGATAATTGTGAGTATCTGTTTTGCTCGATTAAAAAACCGTTCAAAAGATTAAATGTGGGCGGTGTAGAAACGAATATAAGAAATATCGGTGAAAAAAAAGCAGGCGTAGCAAACTGTCATCCGCATAGATTTCGTAGAACAATGGCATGTAATGCTATGAAAAAGGGAATGCCGATAGAACAAATACAGGCATTACTCGGGCATGAAAACATTGAAACCACAAAAGTATATTTGTGTATTGATACAGATAAACTTGCAGTTGAACATAATCGATACTTAGGATAGGGAAAAATGAGAGGAACAATGAAATGAAAAAAAGAAAAAATATAGTGGCGGATTTGAGGAATATGAAAGTAAGTTAAAGCGTGTTATGGAACGTTTGGGAGTAAAGCAATATAAGTATGATTGGAGTAGAAATGAATGCTTTATTGAATTTACTTATAAAAATCAATATTACCGTTTTGAACATTCGCTTCATAAGGCGGCGGAACATAAACAGAATATACATTATTCATCGGACCTATTTGCACAATTAGTCAAAACATTAGAAGATATTGCCCGAATGGTTGAGCGTGGTATATACGATTTGTCTACTTGGATAGAGGGTATGAAAACCTTACCGTCAAAAAACAAATTCCGCAGTGTTTTGTAACGTTGGGATTTGACAATATTCCATCAATGGACGATTTAAAAATCGTTTTCATATGTTGGCGAAAGAAAGTCATCCCGACAGCGGCGGTAATTCTGAATTATTCTGCTTGTATAAATCCGCTTATGAAGAAGCGGAAATGTATTTGAGGGAGGACAGAAAAATGAAAAATAATAAATTAAAGCCGTGTCCATTCTGCGGCAGTGATAATATAGTCATTTATGATAAAAGTTTCAATAGTGGACCATACTATGATATTTTTGCCGAGATTGTCAAGCGTCTGTACGTTTTGCTGATGAAAGCGAAACAGAAGAAGGTGCGGTGAATATGTGGAATACACGAATAGCACCGGAAAGTGAAGCAAATGTTTTTGATGAAAAACGGTAACCCAAAAATACAGTAACGGAATTATAACACTTATCGCGAAAATGTTTCCGCCTATAACGCAGGAAACAATCGATAGGGAAATACGCAACTTCGAGCCGATGAAAAGGCAATAGAGAAGTTGCACGAGCATGAGAAGAAAGATATTCCGAAAGATATAGTATTTGACAAGGGGTGTCCTAATTGCGGCAACGATACAAATATATTGTTTGGCGATAAGCATTGTGTAGAATGCGGACAGAAATTGAAATGGAAGTAGAAAAGTAGAAAACAGGAGGTACAAGAATGAACCGAAAAGACACAACAAGATTTTTGAGTGAGTTACTCGTCCAAAGAAAATTATTGGGTAAATACTACGCAAGCGAAGTTACACTTGATTGTGGCGCCGGCAAAGGTAAAGAAAAGCGTGTTGATTTTATACAATTCGTACCAAAAATCAAAGTACGAGCGGAATTGAAAAAAAAGGCGAATTTATTTTCTATGAGGTGAAAAGCTGTAAAGCTGATTACCACAGTGGCAACGGTTTAAATTTTGAGGGAGACCGAAATTATGTTGTCACAACGATAGAAACGTATAAACAAATTATGCGGGATGTGCCGTGGAGTGTAGGGGTATATGTGGCTTGCCCCGAACATAGAGAACCCGCAGATGAATTTGAAAGTCCGACACCGATAGAAGATAATACGGTGAACTGGACATTAAAAATTGCACTTGTCGCACACCCACAGGACCGTCAACGTTCAATGTCGCAGTTGTTGTTTTATATGTTACGTTCAGGAAAGTGAGGAATAAAAAATGATTATAAAATTACCGATGGGTGTAACTATGGATACAAGTAATATACCAAATAATTTTGGTGTAATTATTCGTGACAGCTTTAGAAAATTTACTGATGGAACTAAAGAAGAATACCGATATGAAGATAAGCTAAGGTTTATAGATTGTTGTGTTGCATATATGAGTCGTTCAAAAGACGCAGACGAAGCTGTACAAGATATAATACTTAGCGAAACAAAAAAAGACGAATGAGCGAAGACGGAGAATTTCCGAATAAAAGTGATTTTGAGAGCCTTGAATTTATGAGTATTTGCTACGAAATAGGACAAAAAAAGTGCAAAATTATGCTCAAATGAATATGGGTGTGATAAGCATGATAATGAGGCTGCGTTGAAGTTACTTGCAAGCATTGTAAAGATTGTTATCAATTTTTGAGGAATGATGAATAAAACGGAGGAATAAAACGATGACAGTATCAGAATTATTAAAATGTTTAAAGGCATTAGAAGAAGACGGCAAGGGCTATTATAAGGTGTTATTTAAAGGATGTGATTGGTTTGCGGAAATACATATCACTCATCTTGACATACCTGCAGAGGAACTTATATTGAAACTGTAGAAAGAGAGGAAAAATAAATTAAATGGTTGAGTGGGAAAAAAGTTAAAAAGTTAATGGATTGTTTCAGGGAAGTATTATAAATCACAATGGCGAATTTATCGCAATGGTAAAAGAAAACGAGTATTTTATACTTGAAAGTTGCAAAGATGAGCGTGAAATAAAATGCAAAGTTTTAGCATGGTTTTCAAGAGGTGCTCATAAAACACAACATTATAATTCAAAAAAGAAAAATAATGAATACCATCAATTTATGCTTGACGGTATAAATAAATATCTCGGAACAAACTTTGACTTTGAAGATATGGACATTATTTATACTAAACTCGGTAATGAAGTCAATAGACCTCTTTGTGAAAAAAATTTGTTGACAGTGGATATGATATGAATATTTTGATTTCTAAATTAAAAGAACAACAAAAATTTGCAGAGTCTATTACAAAGAAAATTGAATATAAAGTGTAATTTAATTTTGGAAAATGCTTTTTGCACTAAAAATTTAATTAAAATAAATGTTAAAGTTTATTTTATGTACAACAAACAAACGGAGGACTAACAATGCAAGTTAAAATAAAGACAAACGGTAAAACCGTTCAAGTTGAAATGTCGGAAAAACAGCTGAAAGAGTTGGGATTGACCGAGGAACGAAGCCGAACAGGCTATGAGAGAGTTGATGAAGACGACAGCTATTTTGTTGATGATACAATCAATGACGGTCACGAAGTGATAGGAGGCGGAGGAACACTGGTAAATGACCTATATTACAACAATGGTAATTACTATAATGATGAAACCATTGTTGAAAACAACGCAAGAGCAGATAAACTGTTTCGTTGTTTAAGACAATGGCAGGCTTTGCACGACCAACCTATTACTGTGGAAGATTGGGGGAAGAAACTGAAGAAGATAAATTTTCATTCTTCTACGATTATACGTTAGAACGTATTTTAATAAGCTACGATAGGTCAAGTAGATATCCAAATGTTATATATTTTTCATCACCTGAAAAGGCTTACAAGGCTATCAAACAGTTTGAAGGTGAATTAAAGTGGTATTTCACTGAATATATACAACGTCTTGATGAGGTGTAAAATGATAAAATTATTAGCAATACTCGTCACAGTTATAATAATTGTGATAGACATTAACAGAATGTGAGGTGGGTAGCAACCAATGAAGAATAAAGTGGCCGAACGTGCGAAGAAAAAAAAAGACGTGCGTTAAAAGAGGCTGAACGACGTAAAGAACAAGAAAATTTACTGAAAAAATTTAATGAGATTGCAAAAAACACGGTGTGAATAATGTAAAATACAACAAACAAACATTGTGGCAAACATTCATGAAAGTCGATAAAGAAATGGTTAAATTAAGCATTGTATATAGCGTTATGGCAGTTGCATATTGTTTAAGAAAAACATTCGGTTGGGGAAAAATTAAGATATACAGATATGCTGTGGATATGAACAGATATATTACTTCTGTCGGCAAGCAAGACAGAGATATTCCGGCATTAAATGATGAATTACGAACAGAGGCAGGAATTGACTGTACCAAAATTTTTGAGGGTTATAAGCCATATATGCTAAAAAAGGTAAGTCTTCAAAAATCGTCAGAAGCAGAGGCTATGTTTGAAAAAATTAAGTACATATTACCTATGGTTATATATCCGTTGTATTCAAGAGAGGGGTGGAAACAAAAACGAATGAACCGCTTGGGACAAGCTTTAAAGGAAACTTTAATTGATATTTTAGAAAGTGATGAAATCGATAATATCAAAAGGACCATGTATGAGGAGTGCGGTCTTAAATTCTATGATGATGGAATGGTAGACCCTAATTAAAAATGCTATTATAGAGAGCCTTCGAACTCCCACAACCAACACAGGAATCGGAGGTATAAAAAAAATTCTGGCAGACGAAAAAGAATTATAACTGATGAAGAATTAACCGAAATAGTGAAAGTAGCTGCTAAAGCAGGGGCTGACGCAGCTATGGAACACTTTAAGGCAGAAAAACTCAAAGAAAAACGCAACCGAAAGGATAGGAGATTACATAATACAAAACTCTTGATACGTCATTACAGAACGTTTAAAGAATATGTGAATAATGCAGTGTTTGAAAGCGAAGAATCAAATGAAGATGCACTTGGTGCCATTGAAGAATTAATGTGGGAGCCACGAGTAACAGCTGATATGGTTGTAGAGTCAATCAAACGCAGTGCGGCAAGAACACAGATTATCATAAATCATATAGATGGAATGATTAACGTGTATCAAGATATGTGCGAAAAGTCAAATAGTGAAATGAAAATACGCCGTAGCAAAGTGCTGTATGATATGTATATATCAGATACAGTTTATTCAAAAGAACAGATTGCAGAGATGTATTTCATTGATAAACGGACAGTGTACAAGGATATAGATGCTGCCTGCAAGGAATTAAGTGTATTGCTATTCGGAATTGACAGTATTAATTAGGGCACAAACAGGGCATTGACGTGGCTATATGAACATGATAAAATAGTATTAGTAAAATTCTAAAATAATTTTAAAAATCCATTTATTCAATTTGCGAATAAGTGGATTTTTTATTGCCGGAAAGGGGAATTTAAAATATATGCTCCTCCTAACACATTTATAAAATTAGGAGGATGTATATGGAAAGTACGATAGTTATGCGCAGTGTCAGTGCATTAAAATGTTATGAAAACAATCAAGACACAATGAAAATGCGGTTGAAAAAGTGGCAGAATCAATTAAAGAGTTCGGTTTTTAGTGCCAATAGTAATTGATACGAATGACGTGATTATAGCAGGAGAAACCCGTTTAAAAGCGTCTAAACTGTTACAACTTGACAAAGTACCATGTATTATAGCAGATGAACTCACAGATGAGCAAATAAAAGCATTTCGATTGATTGAAAATAAAACATCTGAATTTGCAACATGGGATTTTGAAAAACTACAGGAAGAACTAAAGGCTATTGACATAGACATTGGACTGTATAATTTCCCAGAATTAGATGATGTAGAATTAAATGTTTCCGATGATGATTTTTTAAAGGATACGGAAATAGTGAGGAACATCATAAAAAGACAACAACGTGTCCTAAATGCGGTGAGGTGTTTGAACCATGAGAGTATTTCTTGCGTCCACAGGATCCGGTATGTCAAAGGAATTAAGGGATAAGACGGTTAAAATATGTCGGCCGAGATATATACTTGAAACATTTTTCAATGGTGAAAAATCATGTCTTGAGGCTATGAGCATTGTAGGAAATGATAATTTTTACTTGATAGCGGAGCGTTTTCATATATGAACGGTGCAAAGGTGACATTGTCGCAAATGGATAGTTATATTGACAAATATATAAAATTCATAATCAATTATAAAATCAAACATTATTTTGAAATCGATGTTGATAATATTTTTGGTCTTGATCGCGTTGAGTTTTGGCGGAACAAGATGGAGAGCGCAATAGGTTATCAATGTATTCCTGTGGCATAAAGGCAGGGGCGTTGAATACTGGAAACGGATGTGCAAAAAATACTCATATATAGCGATAGGCGGATTAGTATTTCATGTAAAGAAGCAGGAATATGAATTAATACGACGATTGGTTGAATATGCGTATTATTGTGGTGTCAAGGTCCATGGCTTAGGTTTCACGAAAACACGAGAACTGAAAAATTACAAGTTTTACAGTGTAGACAGCGCAAGCTGGGTAGTGTCGGCCACAAGAGGACAACAAATACACTTTTTCAAAAACGGGTATATGAAAACTCGGCAGTTAGAGAAAAAAAGGGCATAAAGTAGATTTGCCGAAGTTGGTAGCTCATAATATGATAGAGTGGACAAAATTTCAAAAATATATGGATGGAGTGAATTGATTATGAAAAAGAATACATTTAATTTAACACTATTAACAGGAATATTTTGCTTAGGCTTATAACGTCCAACTTATTCGGTGGTAAGCTTATAAGCGTCTTAGGATTGACCGTTGCGGGTGCAATAGTAACATATCCACTCACATTCTTGACAACTGATATTATCGGTGAAATATGGGGGAAGAAAGAGGCGAACGATTGCGTTAAAGTAGGTATAATTGTTCAAATCGGCTTTTTTGATATTAGGGTATTTATCATTGAAAATACCGACATTATCGCAAACAACTCATTTGCAAGAGTGTTTGACAGCAGTATTAAATCAAGGAACAAGAATGACGTTCGCAAGCCTTGGAGCATTTGCAGTCAGTCAGACGATGGATGTTATTTCATTTCATTGGTTAAAGAATAAGACGAACGGAAAGTATAAATGGTTAAGAAACAATGCAAGTACAATGAGCAGTCAACTTATAGATACTGTTATCTTCATAGCTATAGCTTTTTACGGTGTAGTTGATAATATAATACTTATGATATTTGCTCAATACTTAATTAAATTGATTTTAGCGGCATTAGATACGCCGTTTTTTTATTTCTTCACGCGAAGAAGAAAATGCAAAAATTAAGGAACGAATTGTAGGGAGGTGTCTAAGGTGGCACGAGTGCCTAATGAAAAAAGCATCGAAAGCAGAGGCTATGTATCATGACGGTATGAAACTCGTGGATATAGCAAGAAAACTTGACGTGCCGCCGTGCTGTCCGACGATGGAAAAGTACATACCATTGGGACGGAATTTCTAAAAAAACAAAACGAGCGTTCGGATAATAAAAGCGAACGTTCGGATAAATCAGAAACACGTCATAGAGGCGGTCAGATAGGTAATAACAATGCGTTAAAGAATGCAACTTATGCCAGTGAATATTGGAAGAATATCAGTGATGAAGAACGTGCAATGATGGCAGATATGCCGACAGATGAAGAATTTATGTTAATTGAAACATTGAAATTGGCTACTTTGCGAGAGCGGCGTTATATGGCATTATTGGCACGATATAATGAATTGTTGAAAAATTCGCCTGACGGAATGATTTTGAAAGAAGATATACGGGTGTTGACTAAAGAAAGTAACGCATTTGGAAAATGTGTCAGTAGCAAACAACATCAAACGGTTACGGCACAACAAACAAAGGTTGATGCAGTAGAACAAATGCAAATAATAGAATCCGAATTGACTCGGGTGCAAAAGTTGAAAATCAAAACACTTGAATCATTGGCTAAAATTCGAGCAGGAAAGGCAACGGACGGTGACAGTGAATTAATAGATGATTGGATAAAAGCAGTAGAGGGGTGTGAGGATGATGACTAAAACGCTTGAGATATTTCAAAAGCGTATTCCTCTTTACAGGAAAAACATAAAATTGTTTGCATGGGAAATGTTCAAATTCATACCGGACAAATGGCAAGATGATGTGTTTTGCGATATAGTTACCGATAATCGTATTACCGTAAAATCGGGGCAGGGTGTGGGAAAGACAGCAATAACGGCAATAATCCTATTGTGGTTTTTGAGTTGCTTTTTCATACCCGAGAATAGTTGCAACGGCTCCGACTAAACAACAACTGAATGATGTATTGTGGTCCGAAGTTGCAAAATGGCAAGAAAAAAGCCCTGTGCTGAAAAAAATATTGAAATGGACCAAGACATATGTTTATATGAAAGGTCACGATAAGCGGTGGTTTGCGGTGGCGAAAACGGCAACAAAACCCGAAAATATGCAAGGTTTTCACGAAGATAATATGTTGTTCATAGTAGACGAGGCTTCAGGTGTTGCGGACACCATTATGGAAGCTATACTTGGTACATTGTCAGGTGAAAATAACAAGTTATTGATGTTAGGAAATCCGACAAAGACTTCTGGCGTGTTTATGACAGCCACACGGTAGACAGAGCACTATATAAATGTCATACGGTCAATTCCGAGAATGTGGCGAGGGTAAATAAAAAAAATATAGAAAACCTGAAAAAGAAATACGGCAAGGACAGCAATGTTGTTCGTGTTCGTGTTTATGGTGAATTCCCGACACAAGAAGATGATGTATTTATACCGCTCTCTATAATTGAACAGTGCAGCAGTAAGTTGTATGAACTTCCCGACAACAATAAATTACCCAATATTATATTAGGTGTAGATATAGCTCGTTTCGGAAATGACGAAACTATTATATATCGTAATGCGCAAGGAAGATTAAACATCATGGCCGAGCGTAAAGGTCAAGATTTGATGGCGACTGCTGGTGACGTTATAAGAATATATAAAAACAATCAATGAATTTCCCGAATACAGAGGGAAAATATATGTCAACATTGATGATACGGGCTTAGGCGGCGGCGTGACGGATAGATTAAAAGAAGTCAAAAAAAAGAACAACAGCTATATAGATTAGCCGTTGTTCCTATTAATGCTGCTGAAAAAAAATTGAAACTGATACAAAGGCAGGTAAAGAGGCGGCAGAGTATTATAATGACCTTACAACACATATGTGGGCGTGCCTGAAAGAATTAATCGAACATAAAGAAATTGAATTGGAAGATGACGCTGATACAGTAGCACAGCTTTCAACACGAAAAATATAGAATAGCTTCAAACGGAAAGATTGAGATTGAGGGCAAAGACGAAATGAAAAACGAGGATTAAAATCACCCGACAGAGGAGATGCCGCCGCATTATCGGTATATCTTGGAAAGATAAAGAAATACACAGGCAGTATGCCAAATATCAGTGACGGTCTGAAAAAAAGAAAGCGAATGGATGATGAGGTGACTGAAATATGGGTTACATGAAAGAATTTGGTCGTGCAGGTCAAAAGCGTACAGGCGGAATTTTTACGAGGAATTCTTACCGGAACTGCAAGGAAAAAAGGGTATAGAAACATATCGTGAAATGGCTGACAATGATGATGTAGTTGGAGCTATTTTATTTGCGGTTGATATGCTAATACGAGGTTGTTCATGGGACACTCAACCAGGCGGCAATACTCCAGCGGATGAGGAAGCGGCTGATTTTGTGTGGCAATGTATGAATGATATGACTGAAACGTGGATTGACACAATATCAGAAATATTGTCTATGTTGACATACGGATGGAGTGCTCACGAAATTGTATATAAGCGTCGAATGGGACGTAAAAAGATATTCGTCTGAACAGTAAATATAATGACGGTCGAATAGGGTGGCAGAAGTTACCGATACGTTCACAGGAAACTTTGTACAGATGGGAATATGATGATAATGATAATCTGTTGGGATTAACGCAAATGCCACCGCCGAAGTTTGATTTAATCACAATTCCTGCAAATAAATTATTGCTATTCCGTACGAAAAGCAGTAAAGGAAACCCCGAAGGACGCAGTATATTGCGTAATTCGTACCGCTCTTGGTACTTTAAAAAGCGAATACAAGAAATTGAGCGTATAGGAATTGAACGTGATTTGGCAGGTTTACCTGTAATGACCGCGCCTGAAGGTGTTGATATATGGGATAATGATGATAAAAACATGGTCAGTGCAAGACGTGAAGCGGAACGATATGTTAAAAGTATACGTCGCGATTCATTGGAGGGAGTTGTAAAACCTGAAGGGTGGAAGTTAGAGCTACTCACGAGCGGTGGCAAGCGTAATTTTGATACAAATGCTATTATTGAACGATATGATACCCGAATTGCAATGACGGTACTTGCAGATTTCATATTGCTTGGACATCAGAGTACAGGAACATATAATCTCGGCAGTGACAAGTCGCAGATGTTTTCAGTGGCAATCGGTGCGTATCTTGATATGATAGCAGAAGTGTTTAACAATAAAGCTATTCCCGATTTAATAGATATGAATGGTGAGGCATTTAAAGATATTACTGATTATCCAACGATAATTCATGGCGAAATTGAAAATAGAAATATCGGTGAGCTTGGTGACTTTATACAAAAAGTTTCAAGTGCAGGATTTATATCACCTGATGAACAGCTTGAAGATTATCTTCGTGATGCCGCAAAGCTGCCTGAACGTGCAGATTACTCAGGTAATGGAGGACGGCACCCGAAAAGAGTGAATTCAAAGAGGAATAATATATGTTTACATTCAGAAAAGCAAGGAGAATATTTGAAAAAATACGCAAACCCGATAGAAGTAAAAAGGTGAAAATGCGCTACAACGTATTCGTAATATGTTGAATAAATACGAAACTCCGATAACATTGGCATTATTATTTTTATGGGATGACTATAACATAGATGAAGAAACAGCAGATGAAGTCATGAGCGGTAATGAGAGCGTAGAAGATGTACATGCACCGTTTGATTCCAATCTGCGTGATTTTGAAAAATGAAACATTGACACCAACCTTAGAGCATATTGGCGAAGAAAGATTTGAAACCGCATATGAAGATAATAAAGACTTGATAAGTATCAATACCGAAATATCAGATGATGATAACGAAAATAATGAAGATAGTCAGTTTGATTATTCTGCATTTTACACCAAATGGTGTGATGAAAGAGCGGGTAATCTTATTGCAAATATCAATGATACACAGAGAGAAAATGTTAAAAGCATTATAAATACTGCATTACAACAAGGTGATACACCGTATTTTGCCGCCCGTAGAATAAAAGATACGGTAGGATTAACAGAGCGACAGCTTAATCAGAATACCCGCTATTATGAAAATATGCGGAATACTCTGCGTGAGAATAATCCTAAATTAACTGATTATGAAATTAACAGCAGAGCTGCAAAGGCGGCAAGACGGATGGCAGACAAACAACGGACCAAACGGGCAAAAGATATAGCACGAACTGAAATTGTTACAGCACATAATCAGGCAACCAGAGCGTACATACAATGGGCGATAGAACATAGATATATGCAGAATGTATATAGACGTTGGGTAACATCAAACAATGACAATGTTTGCCCGATTTGCGTTGCATTGAACGGACAGGCAGTACCATTTGATAAACCATATAATGTACCGTCCGATATTAAATATAACGGTCCTGAGATAATGGCACCGCCGGTACATACAAATTGTTGTTGTGGCGAAGAATTTTTCACAGGTGACAATAATAAAATACCGAGTGTTCCAAACAAATGGGACAGTATGAGCGAGGCGGAAAAGAAAGCATGTGTTAATTATTATGCCGATAAATCGCAATATGCAGAATATAAAAAACAGCTTGGGACTGAAAATGTCCCTAAAACTCTTGAAGATTTCCAAAAATTAAAGTATAATAATAAAGAGGAATGGGACAAATTAAAGGCTGCATATAGAGTTACAAAGTCTGAACGAAGTGGCTATAAATATTCGACTGATGGAACATTTATAGCAACCAACCATAGAAAAGGTGGCTCTGTTCCAAGACAATTAAAGCCATATGCAGTGTTAGATTTAGAAAAATCGGATGGACATATAGAACGTACAATATATGACAAAGACGGATATATGGTAAAACAAATTCATCCTACGGATCACGGCAATCCAAAACAACATCCATATGGTAAAAACGGAGAACATATTCATACATACAAGTGGAAAGACGGAACTTTGGAAGAACGAAGAACTCGAGACATAACGGATTCAGAAAGAAAGGTCAATGGTGATATTTTATGAAATTAAATTCAGAAGAAATAAAAAATTTAATATTATCGCTTGTACAAGATGTGGTATTCGAATATGACAATAAGACTTGTTGTATCAATCCATGGAGTAGGACTAAATTTGAAGTGGGTTATAATGACATTGTGAAGATATATTCGGATATAGATGATTTAATGAATGATACCATTTTTGATGGACGTTCATTAAGTGATATAGCGGATGAAATTGAAATTGAATAATGTTTAAAAATGAAATTTATAAATTAACACGTTGGTTTTAAATCAGCGTGTTTTTTTTGATGCTAAAATTTTAGGAGGTTGATTAAATTGAAAAGTTTTAATGATTACATCATTCACAAGGCAAGGGATGAACCTGAAAAGGTAGTAAAGGCACGTTTCAATGTACAGAAATCATATGAAGAACAACATCTTGTATTCGGATGGGCGAATGTATCGGCTCGTGCCGACGGCGAAAAATCACCGATTGGCAGGAAGATATTATTGATATTGATGAACTTGAAAAGCGGTTTATCACTATGTTGAGTTTTACGGTGATGGGGGCGAACTTCACGAACGTGGAGGTGTGTAGCCACAATGATTGAAAGTATGGTGTTTACCAAAGAAAAACTCAAAGTATTAGGTTTGCCCGAAGACGCATTAGCTGACGGTTGGTGGATAGGTTTTCATGTGACGGATGAAAGCGTGTGGGAAAAAGTCAAAGATGGTACATACTCCATGTTCAGTATTGAGGGTGAGGCTATCAGAGAGGAGGTGTAGAGAGTAATGCCGAATAAGTTGAAAAATTTGAATATTACAAAAGTTGATTTAGTGCCGGAGGGTGCCAATCCTGACGCATTTGTTACAATGTATAAGTCTAAAACTCCTATAAGAAAGAGCGGTGAGGCTGAAAGCTTTGCTGATAAATTAAAGGATATTAAATTGGACGATGTAGTTAGGCAAATATGGCAATACACAGAATCGCTAAGTAGTAGTCTTATTTCAATTCTTAGAGATGATAACATTATTCAATCAGATAAAAAATCTGCAATGGATAAAAGTCTTGAAGAATTTTTTATGGTGCCGCTACACTTTCAACAGAAAAATGGAGCGGCGGAAGTGTAAGTGACTATGTTGCAACAGGTTCAGAAGAACTACAAACAGCCACGATTGTAAAAGCATTAAAGGCAGAAACACTCGGTATATTAAAAAGTAATAATGAAGGAGCTGATAATGATATGAAAATTGAAGATATTGATAAGGATAAGCTAACTGATGAAGAAAAAAAGCAGTTGGGGCTATCGTCAATAAGGCTGGTATAACGAAGCCGGAAGATGACAATGGCAAAGATGACAATAAAGACGACAAGGACGTTAAGAAGATTAAGGATGAACCGATAAATCATGATCCAGAAGATATTTATAAGGGACTTCATCCGGCGGTTGCGGCCGAACTTAAAAGCTTAAGAAAGGCTCGTGACGAGTCGGAAGAAAGAGAAATTACAGCTATTGCGAAAAAGTACGAAGTTATAGGCAAAAAGTCTGAAGAACTCGTACCTACACTAAAAGCTTGAAAGCCGCAGGCGGTACAGCATATCAAGACATGATTGGTGTTGGATATGGCGGTTGAGGCGGTAGAGAAGTCGGGCGCATTCACCGAAATCGGCAAGAGCGGTCATTCTGATGTATCCGGTTCTACTGCCATTGCCAAAGCTCGTGCTATTGCCGATGAGATTAAGAAATCAAATCCAACAATGAGTGACACAGAGGCTATGGCAAAAACGTGGGAAACACACCCCGAACTTATGGAAGACTATGATAATGAGATTGGAGGTTGATATTAATGGCAAAGCAATATATTACAAACGGAATTAATACATCAACTACCCGTGTCGGTGTTGCGGCTGAAGATATGGAAAACGTCGCTGGTAAAGCTGTTAAGTTGAACAGTGACGGACTATTGGAAATTTGTAATACCAAAGGGAAATGCCTATCGGTATTGTTACTATTGACAATGAGGCGGACGTTTCAAAAGGCGATAATGTTACATATCAAATATTTGCTGTCGGTATTGCGGCTATAAGTGCCACAGTAACAGCAGGAACAGAATTAACTTTTGGTTCGGACGGTACATTGGTTGCCGCTGAGGCAGGTGATTTTTTGTGTGCAATAGCAATGAATGATTGCAACGCAAACGCAATGGGAACAGTCAAAAGAGTTGACTATTATAAAAGGAGGCTAAATAATGGGTACAGAAGTTTTTGATAGAATAAGAAAGGGTAAAACACCTATCAATGTTCCGCTTACGAATATCAGTACGGCATATTTTCAAAGTAAGAGTGGCGGTGCAACATCATTTTTCCTGAAATACCAGTAACGCTTTCGAGAGCAGCATATTATAAATTTTCAAAAGAAGATTTGTTAAGAGATAATGTTCGTCCTAAGCCTATTCTTGGTAAAGTAGATCCTACCGTTTTCAGTTACGATACTGATGATTATAAGTGTACGCCTGACCAAATTATTGTAGGTTATGATAACATTATTCAATCAGATATAGAGCGTATGGGAGCAAAAGGAATAATGAATTTTCGTCAAAACAAGTCGAAAGTTATCGCTGAACAGATATTTATTCACCAAAATAAAACATTTGCACAACAATATTTTAAAAGCGCGTATGGGGTACTGATTTAACAGGTGGTACATCGGCAAGTTCAAGTTCTACTGATTTTGTATCATTTGATAATGATAATTCAAGTCCGATTAAGTTTATTGGAGATTGCATTACAGAAATCAAAAGGACAACGGGTAGAAAACCTAATAAACTTGGATTGGGTCAGCGTGTATTTGACGCACTAATTAATCACCCTGACGTAATGAATCGTGTTATTTACGGCGGTAACACAGCCTCACCTGCAATGGTTACAACAAAATCATTGGCTGCTATTTTGGGTGTAGACGAGGTTGTTGTATTTGACGCTATATGGAATAGTGCAAATCTTGGCGAAGAAGAAAATACAGGCTTTATTTGTGATGAAAACGCAATGCTTTTGGCATATGCAACATCTACGCCAATGATTGATGAGCCAACTGCCGGATATACATTCCGTTGGGATATGGGTACAGGAAATATTCTTCCTATCATTGAATGGGAGGGCGATGAGGGGAACATATTCTCATTACATCGGCGGTATGATTGCGCAAGATATGGAAATCGTGTGCAAGGACTTAGGTTTCTATTTCCAAAATGCCGTTACTCTAAAAATTGATTTAAGGGGTGTGACTAATATATGAGATACACAGCACTTAAATCTTGCCGTATTGGCGGTAAAAACTATAACAAAGGTGATATAATTCAGCCTGATGAATTGTCCGCATATGAGGGGTTAAAGCTGGTTAGATACGGTATCCTATGCGAGTTACCTATTAATGCAGAGGAAATGGTTGAACCGATACAATTTGTTGTATCGATACCGATTTTATCACAACACGGAAAAAGCATTAATTGTACTGCGGACGATGTAACAGAAATTTTCCGTGTACTTCAAATGTCGGCCACAGATGCGGCGGAATATATAAAGAATATTAACAGTGATTCTGTATGTGACGTATTAGGCGCAGTTGATACGAGAAAAACCGTTTTAGCGGCAATTTCAAAGCATACAACAGAGCAGCAAGAAGATAGTGGCGGTGATGAGTAATGCCGAGATACTCATATAATCCCACAGGAATTAAGGAAAACGGAGTTGACCGATTGAGGTTTGAACTGGGAGATACAACATTCAATCCGGCAGAGTTGACAGCGGCTTTGTCGGATGAGGAGTATCAAGCGGTTTTGGATATGAACAGACATTGGAAACGTGCTAAATTAGCAGCGTTGGAAGCTATTCTAATGAAGTTTGCACACTCTTGCACTACAAAAATAGGTCCTGTGTCGTATGATTTTTCAAGTAGAGTAGAGGTATGGAAAGACCTCTATAACCGATTGAAGAATGAAGCAAGTATTTCTGTTCCGCCCGTATCGGGAAATGATTACGGACAGGTAAGACCACCGTATTTTTTATGAGGATATGCACAGTAACAGCAGAAAGGGCGAGTAATTATGTTCACAGCAAATATTGTACCTGGATATGGATTTCAAGAGGTAGAAATTTATATAAAAAGACATGGGAAAACAGCCAGCGGACGTGTGACAGAAGTAGGATACCAACCTGCCGAACAAGCATTTTTGGGTATTGCTGCCGAGGCAAGTCAACGCGAAAAAGAAGAATGGCGGCAAAATCAGCACCCTATAACACATACAGTTGTACAATATGGAGCAACGGTAAAAGCAAAGGCTACCGATTATCTTGTGTTCCCAGACGGACGTAAATTTTATGTTCAGGGCGTAGATAATGCAGGTAGCCTTAATGTATCTATGATTTATTATGTTGAGGAAAGGTTTGATATAAAATGATTAGCATTGAAATTATTGTTCAAGCTGAACTTGATAAGATAAAAGCACAGTTGCCGGGAAGAACTGCACGAGTATCAAGTGCATTGCGAAATTCTGTTTTTAATGTGATGGCAGGCGGCGGTGTATCTGCTCGTGTCAACCACCGGGAGTGAGAACGGGAAATTACCGTAATTCTTTTTGTTTCATCAACAGAAAGCAACGGAATGTCATTTACAGCGAAAGTAACAAGTGATTGTTTGTACGGTCCGTTTTTGGAAGACGGTACAAGTAAGATGGCAGCAAGACCACACTGTGACCGTATTGCAGAAGACGCATTGCCGCAAGCTATTGCAATATACAGTGAACTATATTAAAGGAGAAAGATTTATGTTTGAAGAAATTTTAAATAATCATCTAAGGAAATGTTCCGATATAACATCATATTTAACTAAATATGATGATGAGCCTACGATTTTTAATCAGACAGCCCCTGACGATATGTCTGATTTATGGAACGATAACGTACAATATGGACGAATTGTATTTTTTTGCAAATATGCAATCCGACACAGAACGTAAAATCAGTGGTACAGTAGAAATTGATGTGTATTTACAAGACACATCAGAGATTGAAGCAATAGCAGAAACGGTCAAAACAAATGTAGACGGCTATTTCTTTAGCGGTAAGTCGGAAACAACAATTCTTGCGAAATGGAATTCTACACGATACGTTGATGTTGCGGACAAAAAATAACCGTTGCGGCGGTATTGTTTACACTACTTGCGTTTCTAATCAACAAACCTGCGAGCCTGATCCGATTAAACTGGTTAATGAATGGACACGAAAATTACTACCCGATGTAAAACTGATAGGATATGATGAAGATATTCCGACCGTATGGAAACCTCAAAGGATATTCCTGCGGTGTACTGGCGAAAATCAAAGGTAGGTAATTGTGAACGAATACCTAGCATGTATGCAGGTGATTGGTACACTGCTGTAATGAATGCTCATATCTTTACAGAAGATATAGCTGTTTCTAATGCTATTGCGAGTATGATGTGTACTAAGCTAAATCAAAAAAAGGTATTACAATTTCCTGATGGAACATGGATGCGTGTTGATAATAACAATCAACTTCAGCACGGAGCTGATGAATTAAGAGTCGGTCAATTATCTGTTGAAGGCGATTATTGCGTATTGCGCAAAGAGCCTGATTCAGAATTATTGAAACATATTAAAATAAATGATTAAGAACGTCTTATTTAAAGGCGTTCTTTTTTGTTAAGGAGGTAATCTTATGGCAACTAAAACTGTAAAAGATGAAAAAACAGCAGATGTGCCAGCTGGAAAGAACTCTGCAAGGGTAAAAACATCATCTGTATCAAGATATACCGTTGATGAATTATCAAAAGCAGAAAATGAATTTAATACGAATAAGGTTATTATTCGTACAGCACTTTCAATGTCAGATAAAGATTTGTTTACGTTGGAAGAAGCTAAAGAGATTGTATCAAAATTTAAAAATAAAGGAGGTAAAATAAGCATGGGATATGTTTATGAAGACGGTAAGGAGTACCCTCGTGCCGGTGTTTACAGACGTTCAAGTAACGGTAATGTCAACAATGCGGTAGCGTCTGCTTTAGACGGTATAGGAGCATTGCCTATTAAATCTGATTGGGGACCGCTGAATGAAGTCACCATTCATGAAATTGGAACATCTGATGTTACTATGAAAAAAATACATATGGCACAGGCGGTACAATGAGTGTGGCAGAGGCTTATATGGATGGCGGCTTAGATAAGTTGTACTTAGTTCGTTTAGGAACAGGCGGTAAGAGCGGCAAGATTGAGCTAAAGTCGAATGAAACAAAGGCAGTTACATTGACACTTAAATATCCTGGAACGCATGAATTTACTGTATCAGTACGAGATAAGTTGGGTGCAGAGAGTACAAGAGAACTTGTAATTTATGACGGTGCAAAAGAGGTTGAAACAATCACATTTGCCTCTGGTGCAGGCGAGCCTCAAGCTTTGGAAAAAGCCGTTAAAGATAGTAATTACATTTCTGCAAAGGCTGAAGACGGTGTTACAGACGCTATTACAGACGTTTCACAGCAACCGTTTGAGGGTGGCGAAAATCCCACTGTCACAACAGCCGATTATAGTACGGCATTTGAAGCATTTGAGCCGTATTACTACAACACAATCGCATTGGATACAGTCGATGCGGATGTACAAGCATTATTGATAGAGTATATCAATACCTCATTTAAAGACGGTAATCTTGCTATTGCCGTTATAGGTGATAAGGGCAGTCTAGATATAAACAAGAGAATGGAGAATGCGTCTAAGATAGACAATTATCCTATTGTTTATTTTGCAAGCGATTTTATCAATTCTGACGGTGAAACTGTCAGCGGACCTGAGGCAATAGCCAAAGCGGCAGGTGTTATAGCTGCAACGCCATCAAGTAAAAGTATCGTTCGTACAGAAATGCGGGTGCGGCAAAACTTACAGAACGACTAAAGAACAGCCAATACGAAAATGCGGTAAGAAACGGATTGTTATTACTATCTGTTAATTCAGACGGCAAGGTTGTTTTTGACAGCGGTGTTAATACACTGATTAATCCTGATGAAGAAAAACAGGATAACGGTTGGAAGAAAATCAAACGAGCTAAAGTAAGACATGAAACATTCTATCGCTTGGACTGTGAAATGGATAAATTAATCGGAAAAGTTAATGGTACAAAAGACGGTATTGCAAATGTTATCCAACGTGGTCAAGTCGTGCTTGATACTATGGCTGACGAGGGCAAGCTTATTGACCCTACATTTAAGCTCGATACAAATAAGGGTTACGGCGCCGATTATGGCTATTTCGTAGTCAATGCGGTTGACGTTGATACATTAGAGCGTATTTTCATTCATTACAAATGGAAATACAGTGAAAATTCTTAATGATTGGAGGTAAGAAAAATGGCAGTTGGAAACAACAGTACATTAGATACAACTGAATTAATGACAGGTAAAGACGGAAAATTATTTGTCGAAGTTAATGGCGTTAATACGTTCCTTGCAGAAATTAACGAGTTTAAAGTTGCAATGAATGCAAACACAACTGAATATCAAGGTGTTGGTTCAATTTTGGTGGGAACGGTTCCGACAGGTGTGACATTTGATTTGACATACACAGAGGCGGTAATCAGAGATGATGTTATAATGGCACCACTGCTTAAGGCGATACAAAATGGATATTTTCCTGTATTCAATTTTCAAGGGGTATCTATTAAGCCTGATGGCAGCAGTGAAGAACGTATAACATTTAACAATGCTATACCAAACGGAGCTTTTGACCTAATGAGTTTAACTCCAGGTGATGTGATTAAGAGAGCACATTCGTTTAGATTAAATTCTATTCCGAAGATGATTTCTGAAATGGCAGCAAAGCAACTTTACAACTAATCACATAAAATGGCTCGTTCTTGGTTTGAGAGAACGGGCCATTTTAAAGTTATGAAAATTTTTAATTTATATATGCGGAGGTAAGGGAAATGGCAAATAAAGAAAGTACAAATGTAACAGGTCTTGAGTCTTCAACCAACTTTGAACAGGACGAAAAAAGTCTTGTCAAGGCATTGCTTGAGGCGGCAGATTATAAAACAGGCAACGAAGATAGCATAAAGAAAATATTTGTAAAAAGCAAAGTGGTGAAACCCTATTTTCATTCAGAATAAGAGGATTATCACAAAGTGAAATACAAGCGGCGGCAAAAAAGGCAACAAAGCAAATTCCTAATCCGGCCGGACCGAAATACCCTAAGATTTCGGGTGAAAGAAGTACAACTGAATATCATAACAATCTGATTTATACGGCTACGGTAGATGAAGATAAACAGAGAATTTGGGGTAACAATGACATAAAGCAGAAATTCAATATCTTTGATGATGCGGACTGCGTTGACATTCTGCTTAATGCGGGCACAAAGTCGAAAATAGTTGATGAAGTTCTCAAACTCAGCGGATTTGACGGTGAGGATATCGTTGATGAAGAAGACTACATAAAAACTGATAGAAGTCAGTCCGTTAATGCGGAATTTGTATGATATATTTGTGTATTCAGGATTTCGTACATTTCCAAGTGAAATAATGCGGCTGACAGATGGTGAAAGAAAATGGTGTTTGCATTTATGAAGAAAGCCATAACTGAACGCAAATTGCCGGTTGTTATAGGAAACTTTCCTACAAAACAAAAAAAGTTGACAAATCCTTTTTGCTTTGTTAAAATTATGTAAAAGGGAGGCTTTGCTATGAAAAAAAATAAACATATTTTTAATAACTATTTTTACTATAGGATGTTTATGCTCATGTGGTGGTAATGACATAAGGTATGACGCTATATATGATACTAAGACAAAAAAGTATATAGAGTGGGGTGATACCCGAGAAACTGTTACAGATGCACTGGGTAATGGTATTGGTCAACTTTCAGGCGAAAATTATGAAACATCAAACTATCATATGGATGTTGATTATTATCCATATGATAATGAAGAACTAAATGCTCCTATATGGCGTGTTGATTTTAAGTGTTATTCAAATGGAAGATATAAGGTTTTAGGAATATCATCAGAAGATGAATTTCTAAAAAAAATTTTCAAATGCTAAAAGCTGGAACGATGGAACATACAATTTGCATATAGCCATTGATAAAAGCAATGGGAATTACTATCTTCTTGAAAATGACAAAGTGAATTGGCCGAATAATAATTGTGTTCCTGCATACGATATTGATATTGAGTTTGCAGATGATGTGATAGAATATAGATTATCAAACTTTATGTTTCGGAGGAATACAAATATTACAGTAGCATGGATGACCATACTATAAAGAACGTAAAAATTGTAAAATAATGAATTCAAAAGCGGTTGTAAAACAGCCGTTTTTTTTTATTGCAAAAATTCGGAAGAAAGGAGGACACTATGGCAAAGTCGAATATAGAAATCGAAATAACCGCAAATTTAAAAGACAACGCAACGGATAAGGCTAAAACTGTAAATAAGGAATTAGACAAACTTGAAAAAGAAGTGTTAATGTTGATATTACGGCAACAGATAAAGCCTCAAAAGTTATGGACAGCATAGACAGTAAATTAAGAAAAGTTGATGGCTCAAAAACAGCTACTGACATTGATAGAGTAGTAGATAAGGCTAATGCTGCTGTAGACGGAGTGTCACAGGTAAAATTAACTGCTGATACATCAAATGTTGATAAGGCTATAGATGGTATAAAGAAAAAAGCTAATGATATTAAGGTGTCTGAAGTTAAGTTTGGAAAAGAATCATCTTCACAGATTTATAAAAGAGCTTCTGCTGATTTGGATAAATGGTATAGTTCGGCAAGCTATGCAGATGAACATGGGATAGACAGAGAAAGCATGGGCTTTAATGAACTGATAAGCTATGTTGAGGCTTACAAAGAAGAAGCTGAAGAGTTGGATTACTTAAAAAACGCTGCGAATGAATATGGATTAAAATATTCTAAAAATGCAGACCTTGAATCTATGCGAAATCTTGTCTGGGGTTATGAAGATAAAAAACTATAACGGTGTTTCATCGGAAAAAGATATTGATAGGAATACAAAGGCGCTAGAAAAACGACTAAGCTGCTTGGCGACTATGGAGATGATGACGGAAATCAGACTATAGACAGTATAAAAGCTTTTGGAAAGAGTTTGGCAACAAGATATTTAGGTGTGCAATCAGTCTATTCAGGTGCAACCGAGGCTTTTGGCGATATTGTTGATGCATACAGTAGCGGAAATCGCAATGATATGCAACGCAGTTTAACTCGTGGGTTGACAAAAAGTGGTTTAATGGGAGCTGGAGCAGCAATAGGTTCTTTTTTATTCCTGGAGTGGGAACGTTGTTTGGAGCCGGAGCAGGTGCATTGATTGGTCAGCTATGGGGTGATGATATTGCTGACGGTATATCTGGAATTCATAAATCGGCTGAAGAATTAAGACAGGATCGACTGGATGAATTATTTGGTGATATAGCAATGTCGGCAAGTGATTTGGGTAAAGTGGCTCAAAACATGGTCGGCTCATGGCAGATACAAGTATCACAAGCACATAAACAAGCATTGACAACAGGATATTCATTACAAGATACTACTAATTCGTCTTATTTGGGCGTTGTTGAAAGTGGAAGTAAACTCGATATAAAAGGAAATTTGGGATTTAATATTCCTAAAAATATTTTACATCTTATGCAGATGAAGTTAATAGTTATATGGATAACATTGAAGAACAAATGAACCAAGAGATGTATAACGCATTTATGGTTAATGATGATTTGTTTGGTTATGGGCAATGGGATACAACGGCATTAAGTGATAAATGGAAGAATGCTTTTGAAACATTTGCAAAGCAGAAAAAGGAATTAGGTAAGTATTTAGAAATAGCATTGTCTGATGGTAATTTTTCACCGGATGAACGTGATTATGTTTTTGGGACTATACATAGTATGCAACAGTCATCTTCAGAACTTGCTCCGGATGAAGGGCAAACAAAAGCTGATACATATTCATATTTGGCACAAAACGGTATGTTGTCAAAAGATTCTTATGATAGTGTTATAAAAGATATTCAAACAGAATATACAAATGATATGTTTAATTTGGCGGAAAAAAAGGTCTGTAGCTATTGCTAATGGACAAAATCCCTAATGAGGCTAATAATATATTTTGGAGTTCTGCCAATGATAGAACTGAAAGCCATTTGCAAACGCTTTTAGACAATGCTCAAGATATGTTTGGAAGTGATTACAACTCAGTTTTATCTGATGTATGGAATGGTAAGGTGGACGCATTCGGTCATAATGCGGGATTAAGCAGCCAGTTAAATGATAATAATTCAGCATATCAAAAAGCACTAAAGAAGTCAATGGAATCAAGCGAATTATCCAATAATGCCGTTGACATTCAAGATGCTACCCAACAAACTTTATATAGCAGACAATATTTATCTGATGCTCAAAAGCACTGTCTACTTCATTTGAATTGGGAGATTCTGCATCAAAAGAAGTAGTAAAAGAAGCATATACAGGAATGCAACCAGCATTGGAACAAGCAGAAAAAAACAATATCAATCAGCTAAAGAAAATGGTCAAACCCAAATCAATATTTAGATGAGATGATGGGGTTATATCAATTTGGTGCAATGGGCGGAGATGACGTTGCTCAAGAAAAATATGCGGCAATGCTTATGGCTGGTGATATCAGGGCAAATAAAGCTATAAATGATTTCTATGGTACTGATTACAAGCGTATGGCTGAAGAAATGGGTGATGATTTTGCTGATATATGGCAAATGCTAAATGGCGGGAATACGGAAAATGCCATTGAACAAACAACAGAAGCTGCAAAAATGCACTCGAAAAAAAAAATGCAAAAGATACAGTAGATGCAATAAAGGACAATAAAGACCAAAAGATTGATGCTATGAATGAAACTGACGAAAAAGCAGCACAAGCTGTTGAAGATAGCACCGAGGAACAAGAGGCTTTAGAAAATAAATCTGATGGAACAGAACAGTCCAAAGAAGATACAAAATCAACTGAGTTGCCAGACGATTTAGGAGAGAATGTACTCGATGCTGTCAGTAGCAGTATTGATAATATTAAAGACGGAAAACTAAAGGATTTAGAACTTGGTAAAACGGTTATGGATTCAATCAGTGAAAGTCTTTCAACGGATAATATGGATTTCAAAGAACTTGGTTTTGGCGAAAGTCTTATGGGAGCAATCAGTGAAAGCCTTTCAACCGATAATCTTGATTTTAAAGAATTAGGCTTTGGCGAAAGCTTAATGTCAGCTATAAGTGAGAGCTTATCAGTGGACAATATGGATTTTGGTAAATTGGGTTTTGGCGAGAGTTTAATGTCTGCAATAAGTACAAGTCTATCGGCAGATAATATGGACTTTAGCCAAATTTCAATAGGCGAAAGTGTAATGAATGGCATTAGTTCTTCTTTTGGCTGAAACTGATTTTAGCGGTTTAGATATAGGTACAAAGATAACTGATACTATTAATGCAAGTATGGGTGAAAGCGTTGAATTACATCCTAATTTTACGGTTGTTCCAGGAATATAGATACATCAATTTTAACATCAGCTATCATGGACAGTGTATCAGCTTTGACAGGAGATACATCTGCACTATCGGTATCAGCGAATGTTGAGGGTACTGTAAATTACGAATTGGGAACATATCCGCAAGAAGTACCGGCTATTAATGGTATATCAAATTATACACTGGGAACATATCCGACAGAAGCACCTGATATAACAGGCAGTGCAAGTTATACAGGAAGTTTTCCTACATCAGCACCGACAGTGTACGGAACGGTTGTATATAAAGCGTCATTTGGACATTTTGCACATGGTACTCGTAATGCACCTGAGGGTATGGGAATTTTGAATGATGACGGAAGTGCGGATCCTCGCGAATTGGTTGAACACAACGGTCAATTTATGATGTATGAAGGTCGTAACGTACTTGTTCCTTTGGAGGCAGGAGATAGAGTGTTTACATCATCAGAAACAAAGGATATTTTATCCGGACGTGGTATTCCGCATTATGCGACAGGACTTAATAATGACGTTATTGAAACTGAAAAAATACAAAGTGTTGGTTCATCAAGTGGAGCAAATGTAACTATTGGAAGTGGCGCAATATCTATGGCATTTCACATTGATGGTGCTAAAGACAGTAATGTTGTTGAACAGATAAAGGCACATGCTCCGGAAATTGCACAGGTAATATCAGATGAAATTGACCGACACTTAATAGCGTCATTTGCTAATTCGGGAGGTGATAATGGGTGAGAAATTGTGAAAGTATAATTTTTATAATTGAAAAAGGTACACATGATGTATTATCAATACCTTGGACACCACAAAAAATAAAATTCCGTTCGGGTGGACAAAATTTTGCCGAATATGACATAATGGACCTGGGTACTATTCAAGAGCCTACTGGTACAGGTGTGCGTTCGATTCGGTGGGATGATGGTATATTACCCGGTAGAATGCAAGCAAATATGCCTTGGCAAAATGGTGCTTGGCAACCGCCTGTCAATTTTCAAGGTATGTTTTCAATGTGGAAAGCTAATAAAACGGTACTTACGATTTTGATAACAGGTACACCGATTTGTATGGATGTACATCTTTCGGATTATGATATTACATATCAAGACGGATTTGGTAGTTATCATTATTATATAGAGTTTACAGACTGCGTTAAACCGACATTTACCGTTACAAATACCGAACCTGATTCTGCTGATGGAACGGACAGAGATAAAGACCCTGCACCTGCAATATATACCATAGTTGAAAATGATACATTATGGGGCATCGCACAATGTTATCTCGGTGACGGGTTGCGTTGGGAAGAAATTTATGAGTTAAACAAAGATGTAATCGAGGACACCGCAAAACAGCATGGTTTTAGTAGCTCGGAAAGAGGTTGGTGGATATTCCCCCGGTACCGTTATTAAAATTCCAGGAACATCTTCCGGTGATAACTCTGCCGGTGCAACAGTCGAACTTAACAATGCACCGATATATGTTTCGTCTGATGCGGAAAGTATTGCAGGCAGAGTGACAGGAACATACTATTTGTATGACGGAAAAGAAATTCTCGGCCGATATAGGATAACAGATAAATCTTCTGATGTAGGACGTACACCAGTTGGTGAATATGTCATTGGTTGGCTGCCAAAAGAGTATATATAAGATTAAACAAACAGAATAGCACTATTTTTATGATAGTGCTTTTTTTGTACGATTTTTAGGAGTGGGGTTAATGGATTATGTAAGAGTGGCGTCAAAGTCTTCACCGATATACAGCATTCATTTTCTTAATTCTGATAAATTAGATGTATTTGTTGACGCAGTGACAACGGATTTAAAACTTACCGAAAATAAAAACGAGCTTGCACAAAAGGTAACGATAAACCTTGTAAACTGTATGAACGGCGAGTATTTGTTATCAGAATTAATTAATGTGTGTGATAGGGTGTTTATATATGCCAATGACGGTGAAGAGTGCAGAGAGGTTTTTAGAGGGTATATATGGCGTAAAAATTATCAAAACAAGCAGAAGAAAATAATATCTTTGACATGCTATGATAATTTGATTTATCTGCAAAACAGTGAGGATAGCTATTATTACCCTGCAGGTTGGAAAACAGTAGATATATTCAATGATATATGCTCAAAATGGGGCATTGAAATTGTATACAATTATGAATCTATTGAACATAAGAAACTACCTCTTTCAGGTAAAATTTCAACTATGTTTACTGACCTTTTGGACCGAGTAAAAAAGAAAACGGGTATAAAATATGTTATACGCAGTGCAGAGGATATTATCTACATAGATAGGTACGGAGCCAATGCAAATGAGCGTGTTTACGAAATTAACCGTGGCGAAAATGCAATATCTACCGCAAGTAATATTTCAATGGAAGACGTTGTTACAAAAAATAATCTTCACAGGAAAAGCAGATGATGACGGAAAAGTATCTATTACAGGCACTTTGGAGGGGGACACAGCAAAATGGGGAACACTTCAGAAAGTCATTAGAGATGATACAGAAGATGAAAAGTCAAACAAAAAGTCAGATAAAGAAAAGGAAGACTCTTTGTATGAAAATGCTCGTGATGAAGGTCAATATATTCTTGATGAAAAGGAAAGCCTAAAGAAACATATGAAGTAACAGCTATAAATAATCCATGGATACGAAAAGGCGAGCTTGTTAAAGTAGGTGCAGGCGATATGAATTTTCGATATATTGTTACAAGTATTACACATAATGCAGTAAATCGACAAATGAATATTGATTTTGAACTTGCGGATGAAAGTAAGTTATAAGGAAGTGGTTATATGAATGCGTTTGACAGATTAGGACGAACACTTCAGGCACAGATGAATAACGCTGTAAATGAAGGTAGAAGTGTTTTAATTGAATACGGTACGATTACATCAGATTTTGGGCTTAAGGTTACAAGATTTGATACCGTTATTCCAAAAGGGGAGTATTTAATTGATAAGAGATTATCAATAGACTATAAGCCTGAGATTGAAGTTGTAACGTCATTATCTGACGGTCATAGTCACACTGTTAAAATTCCTATCACAGAGGGGATAGAACGTATTAAAGCGGGCGACAGAGTATTGGTATGTTGGATAGACGTTGATCCTATTGTTGTTGCTGTTATTGTAAGTAGCAGTGACATAGGAAAGGAGAGTTAATTATGGCAAATCTGTTTCCGACAGCAAATAACATTATGACGGTGCCGTTGGATAATCTTAAACAAAAATACCCCTGTCGGATATAAACGTAGCTTGAAATTTGATTATGATACAGGTGATTTTGTTCGTGACGGACAACACAGATTAATTTCAGCGTCAGGTGTTGAGGCATTTAAACAATGGTGTGAAAATTGTATCTCAACGGACAGATATGCGTATAGCTCATATTCGACCGATTTTTGGTATTAATTTAGATTTGATTATGGCATTGCCTGATAAAGCTGCACAAGAAATTATGCTGAAAAAAGAAATAACAGAGGCGATAATGGCTGATGATTATAAAAGGGCAAAAGTCAGTAGATGATTTTTCATTTAATTGGATTGATACCGATGCGGTTGAGGTGGAATGTACGGTAACAGGCATTGATAATGCCGAGATAGATATAAAAGCTACGGTAGGAGGGTGAGAATATGTCGCAATTTATTATTCCTGATTTTATAAAAAATGCGGATGTCAATAAGATACATAAGCGAATGAGAGATAATCTGCCAAATGATATTGACAAGTCGGAAGGTTCGGATGTTTGGAATTTAACATATCCAACGGCATATGAACACGCATATTTTGCACAGTTTTGTATTCTGAATGCACTACGATTAATATGGCCCGAATTTAGTTATGGTACATATGCAGATTATCACGGAGCATGCAGAGGCATGGCAAGACGAAAGGCGCAGCATGCTACAGGAAGTGTCAAGATTATAGGGAATATAGGTGTAAATATCCCCAAAGGTACAGTTTTTACTACTGCACAAATCGCTGATGAAAGTGTAACGGAGTTTGTTACAACAGAAAATGTGTCAATAGGTGATAATCAAACGGTAACGGTTAATATCATTGCGGCTATAGCGGGAAAATCGGGAAATGTTCCGGCAAATACTATCACTGTTAATAGTGATAAAATTGTCGGTTTATCCAGTATTACAAATGAAACAGCTACAACAGGCGGCTATAATGAAGAAAGTGATGAAAATTTTATTGAGCGTATCAAGGAATATGACCAGTCACAGGATAATTCTTTTATCGGAAATGATAACGATTACAGACGTTGGGCGTTAGAAGTTGACGGAGTAGGTGAGGCTGTTGTAATCAGTCCTGAAGATAATCCGAATGTTGAAGATGATAGTGGTGTTGTAAATATTATCATAGTTGATTCAAATGGAGTTCCTGCAGATACAACATTATGTGCGGCGGTTTACAATCATATTATGCAACCAGTGCCGTTATCGATAGACGGAAAAAGACGGACGGTCAAACCACCACAATCGAACGGCTTGCACCGCCCGGAGTTATTCTTGAGGTTACAGCACCAACAACTATAGCTATCAGTGTTTCGGGCTTAATTGAATTGGATAATACAGTTGGAATTGAAGATATAAAGAGTAATTTTATTTCGTCAATATCTGAATATATTGTACAAGCAATAAAAGACGGTGAAGTGCGATATAGTAAAATTGCATCTATTTTATCAAATACCGCGGGTGTAGCTGATTATAAAAATTTGATTGTAAACGGAAATAACACAAATGTACAGCTGATGTTAAATCAAATTCCTACAATATCAGAAACAACAATAAAAATTTGATGTTGGACTTGTAGACGGGTAGGTGTAGTATATGTATTCAACAGAATTAATGGAGCAGATATTAACCAGTGAGATAGGACAACAGATAATACAACGAGTTACCAATAAATATGGTAACAGTTATGTCGGACTATGGTTATTTCAGATTATCGGAATGTCTAATGACGAGGTTAAGGCAATGGTTGAAGATTTAAAAAATCAAACGTTGCCACAAACAGCGACATGGTCTTTATCATTATGGGAGCAGTCAATGGGCTTACCTGTTAATGAAAGTGAGAGCGTAGAGCAACGTCGGCAGAATATTATAGAAAACGTCGTAGACGAAATGCTATGAATCCTGCAAGAATAGAAGAAATAATATCAGCAATGACAGGTACAGATGTACGAATTGATGAGTATTATGGCAAAAATAGATTTGCGATATATCTTTCATCTATTCCGTCACTGGTAGATGAATTATCTGTTAGAAAAAACTAAAAGTTATAAAACAATCTCATAAAGTTTTTGATATATTTTATGAACAGGCTATTAAAGGGGATATATATATTGGCGGTATTATTCAAAAATCAAAAGAAATTACGTTAGAGGAGGTATGACAATATGGAAAAATTCTATCCTACAAAAGCGGGTATTGAATATGCTGCTTTAACTGCGCAAGGAAAAATCATAGAATTTACAAAAGGTAAATTTGGGGACGGTGTAAGGAGTACAGAAAATATAACAGAGCTTACTGATTTGATACATCCTCTTGGCGAATTGCCGATATCGAAAAAGAGTGTAAAGAACAGTACAATAATTACAACGACACAATTTTCAAACAGGGTTGGCGGTAGTATATTGCCAACTTTTTATTTGATGGAAATAGGGTTATTTGCAAAGGTGGTTAATGCTGACGGTACTGATGATGACGAGCATCCGGAAACATTAATAGGATATGCGTTTGATGGCCACGGCGATAAACTCATCGGTACCTCATTAGTGAATTTATCATTAATATTCCGTTGACAGTCGCTGATGTCAATAATGTAACTGTTGATATTGACAGTCTTGTATATCCAACATTAAAGCAATTTGAAGATGAAGTCAATACAAGAAAAACAGAAGATGAAGAATTACAGAATAGTTTGAATGTACATATCACAGATACAAGCAATCCACATGGTGTCACGGCAGAACAGATTGGATTGGACAAAGTCCCAAACGTGGCAACGAACGATCAAACACCTACATATTCGCAAAATTCAACATTGAGTAATATTGTAAGCGGCGAAAAATATCGGTTTCGTTCGGGAAAATAATGAAAGCGATAGCGGATTTAATCAGTCATATTGGTAGTAAATCTAATCCGCATAGTGTTACAAAAATCACAAGTGGGATTGGACAATGTACCAAATGTAGCGACAAACGACCAACAGCCGACTTTTGCTGAATCGGGTACACGGTCGAATATAGTAAGCGGTGAAACGCTAAGCACATTGTTCGGAAAAATAAAGAAATTCTTTGCCGATTTAAAGACGGTAGCGTTTACAGGTTCATATACTGACCTGTCAAACAAACCGACATCAATGCAAAATCCTAATTCATTGACATTGACAATGAACGGCTCGGCAACGAACTATAACGGTGCATCGTCAGCGAGTAAGTCGTGGTATGCTCCAACGAGTGCGGGAACGGCAGGGTATAATTTGATTAGTAATGGTAGTGGTGCTCCTGTATGGCAACAACCACCTTATGCGGTATGCAATACAAGTGGAAGTACAGTAGCAAAAACAGTTTCCATAACGAATTTTAAACTTGTTACAGGTGTGCGTGTGTTTATCAAATTTACATATGCACACGACTCAAGAACAAAAGCCACTCTAAATGTAAATAATACAGGTGCTAAAAGTATCAGATACAAGGGGTACGGTGTCTTTAAAGGTTATAATGATGGTTTCAACTCCGACAAACAATACCCAAATACTTGGGAAGCAGGTGAAATTGTTGAATTTATATATGACGGTACAGAATGGGTAAGTATCCTCGAAAAAAGAAAAATCGACCACAGCAATATAGTAGTAGGTACAATTAATGTTGACGGTTTCAGAAAAACCTCCTTCAATAAATGATGTCGATTTTATGTGCGGAATTGACGGAAAGTCTGATGTTGAGGTAATACAAGAGGCTATAAATGCTTCGAGAAATGGTTCGAGGATAATTTTAAAAAAAGGTAACTATTCAATAGACGCTCCCATTTATATGTACGGAGGTAATCACGCTAATAAGCTGTTTGGTGAGCAAGCAACTGATGTACCTAAATTAAATTTTAGTAATAATGGTATCATAACTTCACGGAGCAGTTCTTCTGACTCAAAATTGTACTATTCATTATATTTTGAGAATATTTCAATGGAGCTAACGCCACAATTATGTATCGAGGGTGCTTCTATATATTTCGATAATGTGTATTCAAGATTAGATGTTACCACAGCACAGAATTTGGGAAGTACACCTATTAAGTCATCTGGTTTGTTTAAAGTGAAAAATGGAAGTGATATTGACTTTTGGATTAGAAGTAGCTCAAGTTATATATGCTATTGTGGTATTGATTGTACCACAATAGAGGTAGATGACAGCTCCATATCATTGCAGAATGAGTGTTCGTCAACGCAAGGTGCAGGTGGTGATGATTTAAACTTTATTTATAACACTAACGCAAAAGGATATATACGAAATAGTAAACTAACAGGACAAGGTAATGGTAGAACAAATTTTATAAATGGGCAAGTGACTATTGATGAGTGTGATATTACTCTGAAAAATAGCAACCATTCATTATGTCACTACACCACAAACGCAGAGCGAAAGTTATGTTCATTAAGAGATTGTACTATCAATTATACGGCAAGTACATATTTGACTTTTTGGTAAAATTGAAGGTTGTTTTTCATAAATAAGGTTACTGCTGCGAGTTCGTCCGAGAATTACAAGCTTCAAATACTTTGCCCAACTCAAATGATAGGAAATACTTTTATTGGACGTTCTGAAATGAATTTTAATTCAAATAAAGTACAGTTTATAGGCAATGCAATGCAGTATTCACAATCCTATACATCATTTCCGACAGGGAGTGTTAATACAGGAACGATGATTACGGGATAAAGGAGGACATAATGGATATAATTGATAATTTTTCGATAATAAATAATCAAATATGTTTAAATAGCTATAAATTAGTTATACGTCACTACAAAGATATTGACAAAAAAAGAGTTTGTAGATAAAGACTATTATGTAAATGATGATAGGTTAATTGAATTAGAAACTCAAATTATACCAAAACATCAACTTTTGGAACTTATATCAAAGGTAAAGCTTGATAATGAACAGTATTCCTATATGAGTGGTCTTGAAGTAAAAACGCAAGATTTTAACAAAGAAATTAATGAAATTGCTTCATACGGCAGTAAAGAAGCATATGAAGCGTCTTTGCCTGAATACACAGATGAGTTTATGCTTGACGTAGATGTAAGGGTAGCAATGTTGGAAATGGGAATAACAGAGTAGGAGGTGCTAAATATGGAACACGGACGTTCATATGGATTGTGCAAGAAAATTGTAGCCGTTGGAAAAATGAGCAAAGAAAAAATGCTTGAAAAAATTTGATGTATTGGTTTTGTCAGTGGATTAACCGATGATGACTACAAAGAATTGGTGGAAGAAATCAATAAGAATGAGGAGGGCTAAGTAAGTGGAAGTTGATGATAAGGAACTATGGGAGAGATTGACCGTAGTGGAGCAGTCCACGAAGTCGGCTCACCACAGATTGGATAGCCTTGACCGGTTGACTGAGAGCGTACATATCTTGGCGACTGAAACTAAGGCTATGAGGGAGGATGTTTCGGATATTACATCACGAGTTGACGAGATAGAGAAACGTCCGACTAAGCGATATGAAACAGTTGTAGGTGCAATAATTACAGTATTAGTTGGTGCTGTAATAGGGTACGTTGTAAAGATGTTAGGATTTTAGTATTTTAGGAGGTACATAAAAATGAAAGAATGGCTAAAATGCGCGGGTATTCGTGCAATAAAAACAGTAGCACAGACAGCGATTGCGACAATCGGTACGGCCGCCGTACTGGGTGACGTCAACTGGGTAATGGTTGCGTCAGCGGCGGCATTAGCAGGCGTACTGTCGTTGTTGACATCAGTTGCGACGGGATTGCCGGAAGTGAATAACGAAAGGGGAATAAAATATGACGTTACAAGATACCGTTGCACTGATGAATAGTGCAGATTATAAGGAACGTTTCAAGGCGGAATATTATCAATTAGCCAATAGGTTCAAAGGATTAAAGAAAATGTTGGAGGAATGGGACAGGGGAAAACTAAAATTTTCCCCAACGTGTCCACGCAGTACATACAACATACAACTAAACGCAATGGCTGACTATTTGGCAATTTTAGAGGCGCGAGCAATAATGGAAGATATTGAATTGAAAGAGGTGTAATGAAATATGACAGATAAAAATTTATAAAACTGATAAAAGAAACAATCGTTGACTATTTTAACAGTCATGTAGATAAGACAGATCATAAAACAATTACTGAAGATGATGTGTATATTGTTTGGAGTTGCAAAACTTTGCAGAATTTTAAAGCATTAGCATCCACAACTGTTTCAGATGGTATGTATTACGAAATAACCCATAACGGAGATAAGAACGAAACATACTTTGATGTTTATAAGAAGTGGGAAAATTTCGTTGTTAGAGGTGGTAAGTATGAGGACAATAACTGATGGTTTCCCGATAAAGCAGTTCAATGGTATTGACATCAATACATCAACACTATCTTCGCAGGCAAACTACTATACATACAGTAGTCGTGCGGTGAAATTCATTGTAATTCATTATACAGGAAACAAGAAGGACACCGCAAAAGCAAATGCAACATATTTTCATAATGGTTCACGAGGTGCATCGGCACATTTGTTTACTGATGATGATAGTTGTTATCAATCAGTCGCATTGAATAATGCCGCATGGGCGGTGGGCGGCACAAAGGTATATAAACATGCTGAGTGTCGCAACATAAACAGTATATCCATTGAAATGTGTTGTAGTGGTAATTCTATTGTGTCAGAAAAAACAATCAACAATACCGCACATTTGTGCGCTGAATTAATAAATACATAGGTATTACGGCAGATACAGTTGATACGTTTGTTTTACGTCATTATGACGTGTGGGACAAACAGTGTCCGGCACAGTGGGCGACTGAGAACAGTGCTGGTTGGACGGCATTCAAAGAAAAGGTTAAGGCGATTTTAAGAAACGAGGAGGATTGACAATGTCACAATATGAGGAGCTTATTGGAAAAATAAAAGAGTTAGACAATAAAAAGGCAGATAAATCAGAAATGATTTATGACTGTATCGACCATAACATGCCTGAATGGGCGCATAAGCCTGTTCAATGGTGTTTGGATAATGGTATTGTATCAGGAACGGACGAGGCACATTTGAATTTGAATAATACAAAATTGTGGGTATGCGTTATTGTATATCGTGCAGTTAAATTTGTTGCCGGATTGATAAAAATTAAAAATCTGATTAAAAAATAGGGTGTCTAAACTGTAATGCTTAGGCATCCTATTTTACAATACTACTGAAAGTATATTTCCAAACCAGAAATTATATATAAGTATATTAATATTGTTGAAATTAGTTGTTCATTAATTCTTTCAACCGTTCTTTACAATAATTTATTGACCAAAGTAATTTAGCTTTTATACGAGTGTCAGTTTCATTAGATAATTCTTTTTTCTAAAAATGAAATATAATTATTAATTTTATTTTAATATAATCACAATTTTTGTTCTTGTTTTTAAATAGTCTATAAAATATTTATTATCACGGTCTTTTTTTTATAAGTTTAGAATTATAATTATTTGAGTTTAGTTTTGAAATAATGGTATCAGATATGAGAATGCGTGGATAAATAGCTTTTTCGATTCTAATTCATAAGTTTCCAATAGCGCAGGACCTAATACTAAATTGTCGGATAAATAAGATTGACCAATAGTTACACCACCTCTGATTAGTTTATTGTTATCTGAAAAAATTCTTGTATGATTGCAAGAAATTCAATTAATTGTAAAGCAATTTGAATCGGATCATCATTGCTTTTTATAATTCTCTCAAAAACAATATTATCAGAAAAAATCTTATGTTTTATCTTTGGGTCGATGAAATACGGCGCAATATGTATTGCTGACTTATACATATTATTCATGGTGTTAAGAAAGGAACAATCTTTCTCATTTTGCATTGCGTTACTTGTTCCTAATACATCAATAAAAGCAAATGCTGAAGTGTAATAAGATATTTTATTGCTTGACATATATAATTCTCCATTCATTAAATATTCTACATTATATATACCACCAAAATTGTACTTATAACATCAAAATATCAAAAATGATAAAATATATATTGTATGGATAAAATATAACAAATGCCACATCAATATACAAAATAGTGATATACTATTGCAAGAGGGACGCAGAAAATGGCAATTAGAATTTTACTAAGCCGTAAGCTCGGCGAGCTGCGGTGGAACCAAGCACAACTTGCACGAAAAACCGGAATAAGACCGAATACCATTAATGAATTGTATCATGAGTTGGTAGAACGTGTTAGCCTTGAGCAACTTGATTTGATATGTAAAGCATTGGATTGCAAATTATCAGATATTCTTGTCAGGGACGACGATTAATACATAATTTGTGCAAAATGAAGAAAGAACGATTATTTTTAATCGTTCTTTTTTTGTGGGCTATTATGGATAACATCAGTGTGCAAAAAAGAGCTTGCTCATTTGGAAATTGTCGGCTCACTTGTTGCACAGCTTTCAAAAAATGCTCCGCCTAAAGAGTGGAGCGAAATGGGCTCGTGGGAGTATTATTCGGATAACGGTGCGTCAGTATTCCCACAAAGCTCACAAGGTTCACCTTTTAACGCCGCAAGCATCGCCGTAACCGGTGATCCGCTTACAAATCTCTATGAAGACTTGGCTGCGGAACAAAAAGCACGTGCCGTATATGATAACATACTTAAATTGTCAGATGACCCTGACGTTAATGAAGTAATTAAATTCTTGCGCCAGCGTGAAGTAGTACATTTCCAAAAGATTCGGTGAAGCAATTTTGACTCATTCAAACAGATTTTGGGGGATATAAAAGGTGTGTGAAAATGCAATTTATAGATATTGAAAATTATAAATTTTTGCTTGAAATATTATTATTGATAAATGTGAGTAGGGGGGTGCGGACATATTTTTGGACTCCTAAAGGAATAAAATAAATGTATACAAAAGAACAGATAGAAATTGCATTAAAAGAATATGAACGCTTAGGTTCTGTCCAAGCGGTCATAAATTTATTGGAATATCCATCAAGTAGTACCCTGTACCGATGGTATGAAAGAAAAATTGCAGAAAAAACAAATTATCGTGGTTCGCTTGATAAACCATATATAATTAAGGAAAAATCATTAATGCACCTAATCATCCTCGTATTCCTGATACAAGTTTAAAATTAGATGCAATTAAGTGTTGCTTTTCTATTGGCGAAGGTGTAGAATATGTATCAAGAGATATTGGTTACAGCCGTGCCAGTATATATTCATGGTATCGAAAAAAATATGTACTGCAACCACCGTAGGAATTATAGGTAGTTCATTTATTACAGGACCAATGCATGCTGCAAGTGCTATTGGTGAATTTGCAAATGTAGTAGTATTAGTAAGGTTTAATGGTGATACACAAGGTGATAACGGCACTGGGTTTAATAAACCGTATAATAGCACTATAACAAATGCACCGAGAACATATTGGGGAAGTTTAATACGTAAGTTTAACGGTGCAAATGACACATTTGCTGGGGTTCATTTAAAGAATATTTGAGAAATATGTCCTGTGGACAACATATGGTAGAGTCTGTATTTCCTCAGACAAATAGTAATGATGGTACAGTGTATTATTTAACTATGGATAAAATGGTTGATGAATACAAAGGTTCTGTACAGGAAATACAGCTTATTAAAGAAATTGCAAATCAGTTGAACACAAAGTATCCGAATCTTGACGGAAAGATGATAGATAAAGATAATGACGGTGTTGTAGATAATCTTATGATTATAGCATCGGTACAGTCTTATGGACATTTTGTATCACATGCGACAAATGCAGGAAATGATACGAAACTTGCAGGAAAAGGAATAGGACCATATGATTTGATAGAAACACATCAGGTTATTATGGATTTAATATTCATACAGCGGCACATGAATACATACATTCGGAGTACCGGATTATTACCGTCAAAGTTATGTATCTGAGGCAGTGACACACCGGTTGGAATATGGGATCCGATGTGTATTCCGGGAGGAAGACATTGGCCTCTGGCAGTAACTCGTGAAGTGATTGGATGGACGAAAGTTGATGAAATTCAACCACAGAATGGTGAATATACGTTGTATGAGGCATCGGCTGCATATAAGGATGAAAATAAGAGACAGGCGATAAAGGTAAAAACTCCGTTTTCTCCGACTGAATATTTTGCTATAGAATATCGTAAAAAGGGAGAAAGATATAAGTTTGATACATTTGACCAGACAGCACCTGCAGATGGTATTATTGTATATAGAGTAAATCCGACATATAAGGATGAGGGTAATCTGAGAGGTAATGATTATATCTATGTGTATCGTCCAAATGATACAAGTATTACAGCATCAGCAGGTTAAATTAGAAATGCACAGGTAGGATTGTCGCAATATCTTGCAACAAGGCAAGAAATAGGAAGTCTTGATTTGGATAAAACAATAACAGATAATGCTATCTGTTATTCAGACGGTCGAAATTCCGGTATACATATTAAAGTAACAGAGCAGACGGCGGATTCAATTAAATTTAGTATTGAATTTCCGGATTATGACAATATGGATATATGGCAATCAGTTTCAAATTCAGACGGAAGTAATCTATTGTCAAACATTATGGCATCGGAAGTAAAAACAACAGCGGATAAAAATAACATGTATGTACTTGCGCAGGACTTTTCGTCATCAACTGTAGTAAAGTATAGTGGAGATAAGTGGACGAATCTTGGTAAGTGTTCAACGTCTGCCGGAAACGGAGCAATAGTGATATTTAACAATGAAGTATATGTACTCTTTGTCGATTTCAAAGGAAATGCGAACTGAAAAAATATTCAAATAATAAATGGAATACAGTGTCAACACTGAATATCGGATCAAATAAAATTCAAGCACTTTTATGGAATAACTTAGAGGATATTTCACCACTTTGCAAATCGGCTGAAATATAAATGATTTATTATACAACAAGGATTTTATATGATTTTATTACAAATATATTATACGAAAGAAGGCGTAAAAATGAAAAATAAACAAATTAACAGAACTCTGTCTTTGCTACTTTCTGTTGTTATGGTATTGAGCTTATGCCCTTTAATTGCTAAGGCGGAGGAACAAAACCGAATATCAAAATTGGAGATTATATTAAACTAGGTACATATGAGAATGAACCAATTTTGTGGCGTTGTGTGGACATAGATGACAACGGTCCGCTAATGCTTATGGATAAGGTGTTGGGAAGTATGCCATATGATGCCAAAACCAGCGAGAACAGTGCGACAAGATCCCATAGCCGTAATAGTTTTAGAAGTAGTTACGGTTCCAACCACTGGAGGATAGCAATATGCGTTCGTGGCTTAACTCAGATGCTGATGCAGGCAAGGTAGATTGGCTTTGTGGCAATCCACCGAAGAGTGATTACGTTGGATATGGAAGTGAATATGACAAAAAGCCGGATTTTTTAAATGGTTTCAGTAAAGCTGAAATAGCCGCTATCAAAACTGTGACACAGCGTTCTATTGTGTCTCATCCGGAGTATAGTGCTGGTTATATAGCAGGACCGGGATCTGATCTTCCGTATAATACAGATATTGCGTCAGTAGCATATGGCTTTGAGAAGGCGTATTATGAAAAATATTATAGACAAGGTGTTTTTGCCTGATGTTAAACAACTAAACACAATTTATAATAACAGTAATATACTGGGAAATTACTATCTTGCGAAGAATAAGGATGGGATCAGTTGGACATATTGGCTACGTACTCCGATTACGAATTGTAATCATGATATGAGGTATGTGGAAACTGATGGAAATATTTATCGTGTTGCACCGTACTTTGGACATATCGGTGTTCGTCCTGCATTCTATCTCGATACAGATTATTATATCGTTTCGGAAGGAAATGGCGAAGTGAATTCACCCTATGTCGGTGATGCTGCAGATAAACCGGAGATGACATTAGTATTTCAGGACCTGATGAGGAAGGTGGAGATGGAGACTGGGATATTGATACAGATCAGAGTATTCAACTAAATCTTGGCCCATGGTACTCATCGGATGGCGAGTATGCAAACTCGACCATACCAGTGCAAGTGATTCAAAAGACACGTAGCGATTTGGAAAACATGGTTATCGTCATTTGTGGTGAGGGCTACACTAAAGATCAGCAGCAGAAGTTTATAAATGATGTTAAGCGAATATGGGCAGGTGTTTTTGAAACATGAGCCTTACCGTAGTATGGCAGATAGATTCAATGTTTATGCTCTCTGCACGGCATCAAAGACCAGTGGGTTTGCCAGTGAAAACAC